>Ga0207648_10004060_pt1 | contig 15187 bp, 11 predicted proteins | sample KBSMisM32_FD_184310 | JGI IMG/M metagenome (GOLD analysis project Ga0207648, IMG submission 184310) | Miscanthus rhizosphere microbial communities from Kellogg Biological Station, Michigan, USA - KBS Miscanthus M3-2 (SPAdes) (version 2) | ecosystem: Host-associated > Plants > Roots >...
GGGAATGTGGCGCGGCGCGCCCGGCGTGGTGGCGTCACCCGCGGCGCCGGCGCCGGCGCGGAACTCCGCACTGCAGCCGTCGGAGACCCAGACGCTGGCCTGGTCGTAACCCCACGTCTTGCCGAGCAGGCAGGCGGCTGCGCCACTCGACTTGACCAGAATGACCCCCGCCGACGTGTCGGCCGGGCATTCCGTCCGTTCACCGGGCTTGGAGGAGCACGAAACGGATTGCGGGGAGGGGGAGGGAGCGGTTTGCTGAGCACGAGCCGGAACGGACTCGAGGACGATCGCGCCCACGAGCAGCGGCAGGGCCCTCCATACAGACGACGACATTGGCCCGAGAAGAGCAGGGCCGGTGCCGTCGCACCCGTGCGCGCGGGCAGCCCGGATAAGTCGTTGAAGACAAACCGCTCGCGGCGGCGGGCGGCCGTCGCGCCGGGCCGATCCGGCCCTCCGCTATTCCGGAGAACCTCCGCCCGGGAGACGTGTTTCCCGGAGTCGCCAGGCGCTGTCCCGCCGCCGCGCGCCCCCCGGGAATCGCCTCAAGTCGTTTCGATCGCACCACTTCTCACGGTCCATCCCCGGCGACGGCGCGAAGGCACGCGGCCTGCTATACCAGGCCGCTCTTTCGGCGGCCGTGCGTCCCAAGGTTCTTATTTGAGGCCTCTTATGACAGGCAAGCGCGACGGCGGCGAGACCCCGTCCGTACCCGACCTCGCTCCTCCTGAATTCCCGTCCGGCGTGGACCGTCGGGCGTTCATGATGCGCAGCGCCCTGATCGGCGCGATGACCGTCATCACCGGGTGCACAACGCAGGACAAGGAGAAAGCGGCCGCCGCCGCAGCCGCGGCGACCAGTCCTGCAGCGCCGGCCGCACCGGCGCTTTCCGCCGATCTCGACGTCGTCAGGAAGAGCAAGGGTCCGGTGATGACGACGATCGACGAGTTCTACAAGGTGGGCCCCGGGCCGTCGAGCTCCCACACCATCGGCCCGATGCGCATCACCTACGACTTCTATCAGCGCGCGGCCAAGTTGCCCGCCGACCAGCTCGCCAAGGCGACCGCGCTCAAGGTGCACCTGTTCGGCAGCCTGAGCGCGACCGGCAAGGGGCACGGCACCGAGCGCGCCTCGCTGGCCGGCATCATCGGCAAGGAGCCGGCGACCATCGACCCGCTCTTCCTCGACGATCTGCGCGACCGGCCCGATCAGACGTTCCCGGTGAAGCTGGGCAGCGCGACCTTCAACGCGTCGCTGAAGGACATCGTCTACGACGCGCCGAAGGGGGACTTCCCGCATCCCAACACCATGACCTGCAAGCTGATGGCGGGCGACACGGTGCTGCTCGAGCAGGAGTACTACTCGGTCGGCGGCGGGTTCATCGAGTGGAAGGGCTACCAGCCGCCGAAGAAAGGGCAGCCGAAGTATCCCTACGCCACGATGAACGAGCTGCTCAAGCACACGGCGGACAACAAGCTCTCGATCGCGCAGGTGGCGATGGCCAACGAGGTGTCGGTCTCCGGGAAGTCCGAGGCCGACGTGAACGCCTTCATCGACAAGATCACGACGGCGATGGTCAGCATCGTCAAGACGGGGCTGTCGATGCCGGAGAGCGTCCTGCCCGGGCCGATCAAGCTCAAGACCAAGGCCGGCGAGGTCTACAAGCGCGCCATGGACGACAAGTACGAGAAGCAGCGCGGCGTCGGCGTGGTCGCCGCCTACGCGCTGGCCGGCTCGGAAGAGAACGCGCGCGGACACCTGGTCGTCACCGCGCCTACCGGCGGATCGGCCGGCGTCATGCCGGCGCTCGTGTATTCGGTCGGCGAAGGCGGCCGCAAGCTCCCGCAGGAGAAGATCCGCGAGGGGATGCTCGCGGCGGCGGTCGTCGGCTACCTCTGTAAGCACAACGCCACGCTGGCCGGCGCCGAAGGCGGATGCCAGGCCGAGATCGGCGTCGCCTCGGCGATGGGCGCGGCGTTTCTCGCCCAGGCCCACGACTTCGAGCCGCAGGTCGTGGCCAATGCGGCCGAGTCGTCGCTCCAGCATCACCTCGGGATGACGTGCGACCCGGTCGCCGGCTACGTGCAGGTGCCGTGCATCGAGCGCTGCTCGTTCGGCGCGGTGAAGGCGTGGACGGGTTTCCTGATCGCCAGCAACGAGATCCCCGCGAACCGGCGCGTCGACTTCGACACGACGGTGAACGCGATGGCGCTGACGGCGAAGGAGATGAACAGCAAATACAAGGAGACCTCCGAAGGAGGGCTCGCCGTGTCGCTGGTGCTCTGCTAGGAGCCGGGACCGGTGGTGCGACGCGGGAGGGACGTCGTGCAGGCCAGTGCCAGGGCGGCCGTCGTGGGATGGCTGATCACGGCGGTGTACTACTTCTATCAGTACGCGCTGCGCTCGGCGCCGGCGGTGATGATGCCGCAGCTGTCGGACGCGTTCGGCCTGACCGCGGGGGGCGTCGCGTCGCTCGCCGGGCTGTTCTACTACGGCTACTCGCCGTTCAGCCTCGTCGCCGGCCTGGCCATGGATCGCGTCGGGCCGAGGCGCGTCGTCCCGCTCGGCGCGGCCGCGGTTGGCGTCGGCGCGGTGATGTTTGCCTCCGGCAACACCACGCTGGCGCAGGCCGGGCGGTTCCTGCAGGGAGCCGGCGGCGTGTTCGCGTTGATCGGCGCGGCCTACATCGCCACCACGAACTTTCCGCCGTCGCGCGCGGCGACGCTGATCGGCGCCACGCAGATGTTCGGCATGGCCGGCGGATCGGCGGGGCAGTTCCTGGTCGGGCCAATCATCGGCTCGGGCGTCTCCTGGAGCACGTTCTGGCTCGGCATGGGGATCATCGGGCTCGTCATCAGCGGGCTCCTGTACGCGCTGCTGCCCGAACCGCGGGCGCCGGCCGCCAGGGGCCCTACCACGGGCGCGGCGCAGTCGTTCAGGATCGTCTTCACCAACCCGCAATCGATCCTGTGCGGGATCATCGCGGGGCTGATCTTCATCCCGACGACGATCTTCGACATGGTGTGGGGCGTGCGCTACCTGCAGGACGCGCGCGGCCTCGACTACGCGTCGGCGGTGCTGCGATCGGCGACGGTGCCGCTCGGCTGGATGATTGGCTGCCCGCTGCTCGGGTTCGTCTCGGACCGGGTGCGGCGGCGCCGGCCGGTGATTGCGGGAGGCGCGCTCGCGCTCCTGGCCTGCCTCGGATGGATCCTGTACGGGCCCGCCGACGTGCTCCCGCCGTACGTGCTCGGGCTGCTGGCGGGTGTCGCCTCCGGGGCGGCGATGCTGCCGTACACGGTGATCAAGGAAGCCAACCCGCCCGACGTGAGCGGCACGGCCACGGGCGTCGTCAACTTCATCAACTTCACGTTCAGCGCGCTTCTCGGCCCGGTGTTCGCCTCGCTGCTGCTCTCGGCGAGCGGCGGCGTGACGCCGATGGCGCTCGAGCATTACCAGTCGGCATTCCTGCCGCTGCTGTACGGCGTCGCGCTGGCGATCGTGCTCACGATCTTCCTGAAGGAAACCGGGCCGGCGGCGAAAGCGCCGGTTCCCACAGCCCTAGCGGTGACGCCATGAATCGACCGACCGGATCCGGAACCGGTAAATACGAGCTGCTGCTCGAGCGCTGCCACACCCTGCCGCCCGTCACCACCGCCGTCGCGCATCCCTGCGAGGCGAGCGCGCTGGCCGGTGCGATCGACGCCGGCGCGGCCGGCCTGATCACGCCGATCCTCGTGGGGCCGGTGGCGAAGATCCGGGAGGTGGCCGCCGCGGCGGGCATCGACCTGGGACGGACGCGCCTCGTGGAGGCGCCGCACAGCCACGCGTCGGCGGCGGCCGCGGTGGCGCTGGTGCGGAGCGGCGAGGCCGAGGTCCTGATGAAGGGCAGCCTGCACACCGATGAACTGCTCGGCGCCGTCGTCGCGCGCGAGACCGGGCTGCGCACGGCGCGCCGGATCAGCCACGCGTTCATCATGGACGTGCCCACTTATCACAAGGTGCTGATCGTGACCGACGCGGCGATCAACATCGCGCCGACCCTCGAGGAGAAAGCCGACATCTGCCAGAACGCGATCGATCTCGCCATCGCGCTCGGGGTGGCGCGGCCGAAGCTGGCCATCCTCGCCGCGGTCGAGACGATCAACTCGAAGATGCCGGCCACGCTCGACGCGGCCGCGCTGTGCAAGATGGCCGAGCGCGGGCAGATCAAGGGGGCGCTCCTCGACGGGCCGCTGGCCTTCGACAACGCGATCAGCCGCGACGCGGCGCGCACCAAGGGGATCCAGTCGGAGGTCGCGGGGGACCCCGACATCCTGCTGGCGCCGGATCTCGAGGCCGGGAACATCCTGGCCAAGCAGCTGACCTTTCTCGCCAACGCGGACAGCGCGGGGCTGGTGCTCGGCGCGCGCGTGCCGATCATCCTGACCAGCCGCGCCGACAGTGTCCGCTCGCGCATCGCCAGCTGCGGCGTCGCGATGCTGGTCGCGCACGCGCGACGCCAGTCCCTTCAGGCAGCGGCGGTCTAGGAGTGGCACGATGAACGCCTACGCGCTCGTTCTCAACGCCGGATCGTCGAGCCTGAAGTTCTGCGTCTTCCGCAACCCCGAGCCGCACGTGTGGCGGCTCGAGGCGCGCGGCCTGATCGACGGCATCGGCACGGCCCCGAACTTCTCCGTCAAGGACGCCGCCGGCGCGGCGATCGATCAGCGCCGCCTGGACATCGGCATCCACGACGGGCGCGCCGCGCTCGAGGTGCTCGCCGCCTGGCTGCGTCCGCGCTATGCGGGCGCCCGCGTGGTCGGCGTCGGCCATCGCGTCGTGCACGGCGGCCAGCGCTATCTCGCGCCAACGGTGGTCACCCCCGCGGTGCTGAAGCACCTGCGCGACCTGGTCCCGCTGGCGCCGCTGCACCAGCCCTACAACGTTGCCGCCATCGAGGCCGCGGCGGAGCGGCTGCCGGGCGTGCCGCAGGTGGCCTGCTTCGACACCAGCTTTCATCGCGGCCAGCCGGAAGTGGCGCAGGTCGTGCCGCTGCCGCGCGAGATCACCAGGGCCGGCGTGCAGCGCTACGGCTTCCACGGCCTCTCCTACGAGTACATCTCGACGCTGCTGCCGCAGGTCGCCCCCGAGATCGCGCACGGGCGGGTCGTCGTGGCGCATCTCGGCAGCGGCGCCAGCATGTGCGCGATGAAGGACGGCAAGAGCCTCGACAGCACGCTCGGCTTCACCGCGCTCGACGGCCTGTGCATGGGCACCCGCCCCGGCGCGATCGATCCGGGCGTCGTCCTGTATCTGTTCCAGAGCCTGGGGCTGTCGCCGAAGGACGTGGAGAACACCCTCTACAAGAAATCCGGGCTGCTCGGGATCTCCGGCGTCAGCAACGACATGCGCGACCTGCTGGCGAGCCGGGATCCGGCGGCGCGTCTCGCCGTCGACTACTTCGTGTATCGCGCCGCGAAGGAAATCGGCGCGCTGGCCGCCGTGCTCGGCGGCCTGGACGGGCTCGTCTTCACCGCGGGCATCGGCGAGAACTCGCCCGAGATCCGCCAGCGCATCTGCGAAGCCTCGGCGTGGCTCGGGATCGAGGTGGACCCTGACGCCAACCAGGGACACGGACCGTGCATCTCGCGCCGGAGCAGCCGCGTCTCGGCGTGGGTGATCCCGACCAACGAGGAACTGATGATCGCGCGCCATACCGGCGCGGTCCTCGGCCTGATCGAGGCGAGCGCGTAGACCCTTGGCGTCCGCAAGGAGTGTTTCATGGCCGTGACAACGACACAGGTGAAGGCACAGAGCGCGGCGGCGCCGCACGGCTGGCAGGCGTTCAAGACCGGCCTGTGGCAGAACGAAATCAACGTTCGCGACTTCATCCAGCAGAACTACGAGCCGTTTGACGGCGACGAGCACTTCCTGGCCGGGCCGACGCCGCGCACCAAGAAGATCTGGGAGACGCTCAAGGCGCTGACGATCGAGGAGCGCCGCAAGGGCGTGCTCGACGTCTCGCAGATTCCCAGCTCGATCACCGCGCATCCGCCCGGCTACATCGACCGCGACCACGAGATCATCGTGGGGCTGCAGACCGATGCGCCGCTGAAGCGCGCGATCATGCCCAACGGCGGGCTGCGGCTGGTGATCAACGCGCTCAAGGCCTACGGCTATGAGCCCGATCCGCAGGTGGTGGAGATCTTCACCGAGTACCGCAAGACGCACAACGAGGCGGTGTTCGACGCCTACACCGCCGACGTGCGCCGCTGCCGCAGTTCGCACGTGCTCACGGGCCTCCCCGACGCCTACGGCCGCGGCCGGATCATCGGCGACTACCGGCGCGTGGCGCTCTACGGGGTGAAGCGGCTGATCGCGCGCAAGCACGAGGAGAAGTCCGCCCTCGACGTCTTCCCCGCGACCGACGAAGTGATCCGCGACCGCGAAGAGCTCGCCGAGCAGATCCGCGCGCTGCAGGAGCTGATCAAGATGGCGGCCGCCTACGGCTTCGACATCTCGGTCCCGGCGGCCGACGCGAGGGAAGCGGTGCAGTGGCTCTACTTCGGCTACCTCGCCGGCGTGAAGGAACAGAACGGCGCCGCGATGTCGCTCGGCCGGACCTCCACGTTCCTCGACATCTACTTCGAGCGCGACCTGGCGACCGGCGTGCTCACGGAAGAGCAGGCCCAGGAGATCATCGACGACTTCGTCGTCAAGCTGCGCATCATCCGCTTCCTGCGCACGCCGGAATACGACGAGCTGTTTGCCGGCGACCCCACCTGGGTGACCGAGTCGATTGGCGGCATGGGGGACGACGGGCGGTCGCTCGTGACCAAGACGAGCTTCCGGCTGCTGCAGACGCTCTACAACCTCGGCCCCGCGCCGGAGCCGAACCTCACCATCTGGTACTCGCCGCGCCTGCCCGACGGCTTCCGCCGGTTCGCCGCGAAAGTCGCCATCGACACCAGTGCGCTGCAGTTCGAGAGCGACGAAGTGATGCGGCGCGCCTGGGGAGACGACGGCGCGATTGCCTGCTGCGTGTCGCCGATGGTCGTCGGCAAGCAGATGCAGTTCTTCGGCGCGCGCGCCAACCTCGCCAAGTGCCTGCTGTATGCCATCAACGGCGGCCGCGACGAAGTCAGCGGCGAGCAGGTGGGCCCGCCGTGCGAGCCGGTCAAGGGGGAGGTGCTGGAGTTCGACGACGTGATCGCCCGCTTCGAGCGGACCATGGACTGGCTGGCCGGCGTCTACGTCAACGCCATGAACGTCATCCACTACATGCACGACAAGTACGCCTACGAGCGCGTCGAGATGGCGCTGCACGATTACGCGCCGATACGGACGATGGCGTTCGGCATGGCCGGGATGTCGGTCGTCGCCGACAGCCTGTCGGCGATCAAGCACGCCACGGTGCGCGTCGTCCGCGACCCGACCGGACTCATCACCGACTATCGCACCGAGGGCGACTTCCCGCTGTTCGGCAACAACGACAACCGGGTCGATCAGCTGGCGGCGTGGGTGGTCAGCATGTTCATGAACAAGCTGCGCAAGTACCCGACCTACCGCCATGCGCTGCATACGCAGTCGATCCTGACGATCACCTCGAACGTGGTCTATGGCAAGGCGACGGGCAACACTCCGGACGGGCGGCGGAGAGGCGAGCCGTTCGCGCCGGGCGCCAATCCCATGCACGGCCGCGACAGCCACGGCATCCATGCCGCGGCGGCCTCGGTGGCGAAGATCCCCTATCGCGACGCGGCCGACGGCATCTCGCTCACCGCCAGCCTGGTGCCGCAAGGCCTCGGGCGGGTGCCGGAAGATCGCATCACCAACCTGACCAGCATGCTCGACGCCTTCTTCAGCAGCACCGGCTATCACATGAACGTCAACGTGCTGAACCGCGACATGCTGCTCGACGCCATGGACCATCCGGAAAAATATCCGAGCCTGACGATCCGGGTCTCCGGCTACGCCGTGAACTTCGTCCGCCTCACGCGTGAGCAGCAGATGGACGTGATCAACCGCACGTTCCACGGAGGGGACCGCCATGTCTGACGCGCAGACGCTGCCGGATGCGCCGCTCGAGCTGAAAAGCCCCTACGAGCTGCGCCTCCACACCGGCGCCGACGTGCCCGAGCCGACCGTCCGCACGGCGCTGGCCACGGGCGAGATGGGGTTCCTCCATTCGTTCACCACCGGCGCCACCGTCGACGGTCCGGGCGTGCGCGTCGTGGCGTGGACGTCCGGCTGCATGTGGCGCTGCCTGTACTGCCACAATCCCGACACGTGGAACATGGGCAACGGGATTCCCGTGACGATTTCGCGTGCGGCTGAGGAACTGCGGAAATATCGCTCGGGGCTCAAGATCATGGCGGGAGGGTTCACGCTGAGCGGCGGCGAGCCCCTGATGCAGCACCGCTTCGCCGCGCGCCTCTTCGCCGCGGCGAAGGGGATGGGCATTCACACCGCGCTCGACACCAACGGGTACTACGGCGACAAGCTGAGCGACGCCGAGCTCGAGACGGTCGATCTCGTGATGCTCGACCTCAAGACGTGGGACGCCGAACGCCACCGGCACCTGACTGGCATGGACGTCGCGCCGACGCATGCGTTCGCGCGCCGGCTCGCCGAGCGGCGGCGCCCGGTGTGGGTGCGCTACGTGCTCGTCCCCGGCCTGACCGACGATCTCGACGACATCACGAACACCGCGCGCTTCGCGGCCCAGCTCGGCAACGTCGAACGGGTGGACGTGCTGCCGTTCCATCAGCTGGGCATGTACAAATGGAAGCGGCTCGGCCTTCCGTACGCACTCGAGACGACGCAGCCGCCGTCGGCCGACCTGGTCGAACGTGTCTGCGGCGTCTTTCGTGACGCCGGGCTCAAGGCCGTCTAAGCGCCGCTTCAGGCGCGGATCGTCAGCACCGGGCAGGTCGACTGCCGCACGACGTGCTGCGTGGTCGATCCGAACAGCATGAGGTCGGCGGTCATCCGCCCGGTCACACCGAGCACGATCAAATCGGTTTCTTCCTCCGCCGCGACGCGCAGGATTTCCTTCCAGGCCTTGCCCGAGGTGACCTTCTCGGTAATGCGGCAGCGCGCGCGCAGTGCGGCGGGAATCGCGTCGGTGAGGCGCTCGAGCGCGGCGCGGCGCAGATCCTCGCGGATCTGTTCCGTGCCGAAGAGCAGTTCGTCCTTCATGCCTGAGCCATCGGCGAGCAGCTCCACGGCGTGCAGCACCGTCACGCCGGGCCCCTCCGCCGCCGCCAGCGCGGTTGCCTCGTCCAGCGCCCGCAGTGACGCGGGGGAGAAGTCGACGCAGCACAGGATCCGCGAGAGACCGACCGGAGGCGTCGACATCCCGACACGCGGCGGCACGATCAGCACCGGACACGGCGCGCGGCGCAACACCTTCTCGGCGACCGATCCCAGGATCAGTCGATCGAAACCGCTGCGGCCGTGCGTGCCCATGACGATCAGATCCGCGGGCCATTCCATCGCGCGCGCGATCACCATGGCCACCGGGTCCCCTTCGCGGACGGCGGTGCGGAGGGGCACGCCGCTGGTCTCGACGTCGAAAGTGAGGTCGCGCAGCTGCGCTTCGAGCGCGCCGCGCTCGCTGTCGAGCAGCCGCGCCGGCTCGAGCACGATCGGCGAGCCGATGCCGACCGTCGCCGCAACCGGCGCGACCGCCGAGACGTGCAGCGCCTCGACTTCGGCGCTGAATTCGTGCGCGATCGCGACCGCGTGTTCGAACGCGTGCTCGGAGAAACGGGAGAAATCGAGCGGGCAGAGAATGCGTCGGATGGTAGACATGACCGGCTCCGTCTTGACGGCTTTCCGTCGGATTACGGCGGCTGCGATCCGATCGAGCAACCGGCGTGCCCGCGATCGCGCGGCGGCGCGCGCCGGCGCCGGCGGCGGCCTTGCACATCATCCGCGATGGATCACGGCGCCGCGCGAAAACGTCCCGACTCCGGCGATGGCAGCCGGGCGCGCGGCGCCGGAACACCGGCTGCGTGCGGGGATTCCGGCGCCCGGTGCGAGACGGTTCCATGCAGCTCACCAGAGTGGAGTGATCACCATGACTACCAGGGCCGCTCTGAAAACCACTACGGCCTGTCTCGCCGGCGGCGCGGCGCTGGCGGGGCTCGGCTACGCCGCCTACGCGGCCGCCGCGTGGACGCATTATGGCCATCCGCCGCGTGCGCGCGGCGCCGACGAGGAGGATCGACTCCTCGACGGCTTCATGCCGCTCTACGACATCGTCGAACGGCATCACGTCCACGTCGACGCGCCGGCGGCGCTGGCGCTCGACGCGGCGCGGGCGCTCGACGCGCAGGACTCGTGCGTCATCCGCGCCGTGTTCAAGGGGCGCGAGCTGATGTTCCGGAGCGAGCGCGACGCCGCGCCGCCGCCGAAGGGCCTGCTCGCGGGCGCGCTGGCCATCGGCTTGGGCGTGCTCGCCGACAAGGACCACGAGATCGTGCTCGGCGCGGTGACCCGGCCGTGGGAACCCAATCCGGTGTTCCGCGATCTGCTCCCGCGCGACTTCGCCGGCTTCGCCGAGCCCGGCTACGTGAAGATCGCGTTCACGCTGCGCGCCGATCCGATCGACGAGGTGCGGTCGATCTTCCGCAGCGAGACGCGCGCCATCGCCACCGACATGGAGGCGCGCGCGCGCTTCCGCAACTACTGGGCGCTCGTGTCGCCGGGGGTGGCGTTGATCCGGCGCGCCATGCTGGCGCCGGTCAAGGCCAATGCCGAACGGCTGTTCGTGCCGCCCGGCCTCGCCCTCGAGAGCGTCGTCAACGAATGAGCGGCCTCGCCATCGCGTGGTGGTGCCGTGCTCCGCCTCGATCAACTCGCGCCTCCCGCGCCGCACCTGCCGCAGCGGCGGTCGGGCGCGCTCTGCCAGCTCGCGCTGTCGTCGGCGCTGCACGTGGCGGCCATCATCGCGCTGGCTGCGCTCGTGACGCCGACGGCAGCGGGCCTCTCGCGATCCGGGAGGTCCGCCCGCCAGCAGGAGGTTGACGTCCACCACGTCGTGTTTCTCGCGCCGGAGTCGGCTCGCCCCGGGGGCGGAGGCGGCGGCGGGGGGAACCGACAGCCGGCACCGCTTCGGCGGGGGCAGGGGATGGGCACGGACGGCATCACAGTGCGCGTAAGAAAACCGGCGCCGGTCGCCGCACCAGTGACGACCGCGTCCCCGGTCCCTGACGCCCCGGCCCCGCCGTCGATCGTCGTCGACGCGACGCCGCTGGGCTCAGGGATCCTCGATCAGCTGGGATTGCCGGTGGGCGGCGTACCGACAGGCACGTCGCTGGGCCCCGGTGCCGGCGGTGGCGTCGGCACCGGAGTAGGGTCGGGCATCGGATCCGGACGCGGCCCGGGCCTCGGTCCGGGATCCGGCGGCGGAACTGGTGGAGGGATCTACCTGCCCGGCGGGGCCGTTACCACGCCCCGCCTGATCAAGGAGGTGAAGCCGCGGTACACGAACGAGGCGATCCTGCACAAAGTTCAAGGCAGCGTCGTGCTCGAAGTGGTGGTGACCTGCGACGGAACGCCGGCGCGGATCCGCGTCGTGCGATCGCTCGATCCCGGTGGACTGGACGAACAGGCGATCGTGGCGGTCGAGCAGTGGCGGTTCGAACCGGGACGCCGTGCCGGCACGCCGGTCGACGTGCTGGTCACGGTCATCCTCGACTTCTCGCTTCGCTGATCGTTTCGTCGCCAGGTCGTCTCAAATCGATCGCCCGGTGATACATTCCCACACGATGTTTCCGCCGCCTGAGCACCGCCGTGCCGCGCTGTGGGGATGTTTCGTCGCGGCCGTGCTGGCCGTCCTGATCGTCGTCGGATCGCGCAATCTGAATCACTTCGACGCCGCGCTGGTCGGCTATACGTTCGCGACGCTCTTCGCGGCCTTCGGGATCAGCTACCGCTACGCGATGTGGCTGCAGCGCCCGCCGACGCGCATGTACTGGCGCCGCGGCTGGGGCGTGTTCCTGACGCCGCGCCTGTTCGGCGGCAACCTCGTCGAGGCGGTCCGCCGCCTGGTCCTCTCCTTCGCGGCCAACCGCTTCATCTTCCGCCGCGGCCGGCTCCGGGGTGTGGCGCACTGGCTGATCATGTGGGGCTGCGTGATGGCCGGGGCGATCACCTTTCCACTGGTCTGGGGCTGGATCCATTTCGAGACCGTCCCCGGCGATCTCGACACCTACCGCACCTACGTCTTCGGCTTCCCGGCGCAGGCATTCGGCGTCGAGTCGCTGGCGGCGTTCGTCATCTTTCACGGGCTCGTCTGGTCGGCGATCCTGGTCATCGCGGGGGTGATGCTCGCGTTCCGGCGCCGCATGATCGACCATGCCGCGGTCTCGCTCCAGCAGTTCGCGCAGGACGTGCTGCCGCTGGTCCTGCTCTTCGCGATCAGCGTGACCGGACTGATGCTCACCGCCAGCTACACCTGGATGAAGGGATACGGCTACGACTTTCTCGCGATCCTGCACGCCGTGACGGTGATCCTCACGCTGCTCTACCTGCCGTTCGGCAAGCTGTTCCACATCTTCCAGCGGCCCGCGCAGATCGGCGTCAGCTTCTACAAGGACGCGGGCTCGCGTGGCGAGATGGCCCGATGCCGCCGGTGCGCCGCCGCGTACGCGCCGGCCATGATGGTGCGGGATCTGATCGCCGTCGAGCGCGATCTCGGGTTCGCCTACGAGATGGACGCTGGTGCCGGACATTATCAGGAGATCTGCCCGCGCTGCCGTCGCGCGCTCTTCGGCCTGGCGCAGGCCGGGCCCTGGAGCGAGCGGCTGACCAGCCGCGTGGCGGGCCGAGGATAGCGTGGCGACGCTGCCGGTCGACGAACTGAAGATCATCGAGCGCTACGGTCCGCATCTCTCCGGGATGACCGGCGTGCGGCTGTCCACGAGCGCCGAGCCCGAGCAGCTGGTCAAGACGCACTGCTGCTTCTGCGGTCAGCAGTGCGGCGTGCAGTTGAAGGTCCGCGACAACCAGGTGATCGGCTTCGAGCCCTGGGAAGAGTTCCCGTTCAACCGCGGCATGCTGTGCCCGAAGGGGGTCAAACGCTACCTGCAGGGGGCCCACCCCGATCGGCTGACGACGGCGCTGCGGCGCGACAGCGGGTCGCCGTACGGCTTCAGCCCGTTGGCCTATGACGAGGCGATCGCGCGCGTCGCCGGCGAGATCGCGCGGATTCAGTCCGCCTCCGGCCACGCGGCGTTCGGCGTGCTCAGCGGCGCCAGTCTGACCACCGAAAAGACCTACCTGATGGGCAAGTTCGCGCGTGTCTGCCTGCGCACGCCCTACATCGACTACAACGGGCGTCTCTGCATGGTCAGCGCGGGCGCCGCCAACAAGAAGGCGTTCGGCATCGATCGCACCACCAACCCGTGGTCCGACATGGTCGGCACCGACGTGATCTGGGTGGCCGGATCGAACGTCGCCGAATGCTCGCCGATCACCACCAACTACCTGTGGCAGGCGCGGGAGCAGGGGGCGAAGATCATCGTCCAGGATCCGCGGATCACGCCGGTCGCGCGCACCTGCGATCTCTATCTTCCGGTCAAGCCGGGGCGCGACGCCGCGCTCTTCGCCGGCGTGCTCAACCTGATGATCGAGCAGGGCTGGATCGATCGCGAGTTCATCGAGACGACGACGGTCGGCTTCGAGGCCGTGGCCGACTACTGCCGGCAGTGGACGCTCCCCCGCACCGCGGACGTGACCGGCGTGCCCGAGCGGGCGCTCCGGCAGGCGGCCGAGTGGTGGGGCACGGCAAAGACCAGTTTTCTGTTTCACGCGCGCGGCATCGAGCACCACTCGAACGGCGTCCAGAACGCTCTCGGCACGATCAACCTCGTCCTCGCCACCGGCCGCATCGGCAGACCGAAAAGCGGCTACGGCACGATCACCGGCCAGGCCAACGGCCAGGGTGGCCGCGAGCACGGCCAGAAGTGCGACCAGCTGCCCGGCTGGCGCGACATCGCCAACCCCGACCATCGGCGGCACATCGCCGCCATCTGGGGCATCGAGGAGAAGGATCTGCCGGGTCCGGGCGTGGACGCCTACGAACTGTTCCGGAAGATCGACGCCGGGGAAATCAAGGGCCTGCTGTCGATCTGTTTCAATCCGAAGGTATCGCTGCCCGACAACACGTTCATTACCCGCTGTCTCGAAAAGCTCGAGTTCTTCGTCGCGATCGATTTCTTCCTCAACGAGACCGCCCGCCACGCCGACATCGTCCTGCCCGGCAGCCTGCAGGAAGAGGACGAGGGCACGGTGACGCAGGTCGAAGGGCGCGTCATCAAGATCAACCGGGCGGTCGATCCGCCCGGGGAGGCACGCCAGGACTGGCGCATCATCCAGGATCTGGCCCGGGCGCTCGGCCGGCCGCACGGGTTCGCGTTTTCGAGCCCGCGCGAGATCTTCGAGGAGTTGCGCCGCGCCAGCAAGGGAGGGGTCGCGGACTATTCCGGCATCACCTACGAGAAGATCGAGACGCAGATGGGCGTGTTCTGGCCGTGTCCGAGCGAAGACCCGGAGTCGGGCCGTCCGGTCGATCATGCGGGCACGCCGCGGCTGTTCGAACGCGGCTGCTACAACCCGGTCGCGAAGGGAACGGGTCCCTTCTACTTCCCGGATGGCAAGGCGCGCTTCAACGTCGCGGAGTACCGTCCGGCGGTCGACGACGTGAGCGACGAGTACCCGCTGTTCCTCACCACCGGGCGCGTCGTCAGCCAGTTCCTCTCGGGAACGCAGACCCGCCGCATCGCTCCGCTGGTGAAGCAGTATCCGGAGCCGCGCATCGAGATGCACCCGCGGCTCGCCGAGCGGCTCCGCATCGCCGACGGCGACTGGACGACCGCGGAGACGCGGCGCGGAGCGATCACGCTCAAGGCGATGGTCGTCACCACGATCCGCCCGGACACCATCTTCATTCCCTACCACTGGGCCGGACCGAAGAGTGCGAATCAGCTCACGGTGGCGGCGCAGGATCCGATCAGCAAGATTCCGCAGTACAAGGTGTGCGGCTGCCGTGTGCGCAGGGCGGACGCCCCGCCCGACGATGTCGGCGTTCTCGAGCCGCATCAGTAAGGGCCGGATACTGACATGGCGAAACCCGAGCATCTGAACTTCTACATCGACCCTCACCGCTGCATCGGATGCCAGGCGTGCGTGCAGGCGT
>Ga0207648_10004061_pt1 | contig 15185 bp, 19 predicted proteins | sample KBSMisM32_FD_184310 | JGI IMG/M metagenome (GOLD analysis project Ga0207648, IMG submission 184310) | Miscanthus rhizosphere microbial communities from Kellogg Biological Station, Michigan, USA - KBS Miscanthus M3-2 (SPAdes) (version 2) | ecosystem: Host-associated > Plants > Roots >...
CGCGCAGCCGGCCGACCTGCGCGGCAAGGATGCCTTCGTGCTCTACCAGAAGCTGTGCGCCGCGACCGGCCAGCGCCAGGACCCGTGCGTGCTCGACACCTTCATGGCCGCGACCGATTTCATGCGCGGCGCCCGCGCCGCGCCGTGGTGGCACTACACGGCGCAGCGCAAGGCCCTGTTCGGCCAGGTCTGAGCGATCGACCTCAGGCCTTGAACGAGCCGAGGTAGTCCGGCTTGCCGACCTCGACGCCGTTGTGGCGCAGCAGCGCATACGCGGTCGTCACATGGAAAAAGAAGTTCGGTAACGCGTAGTGCTTCAGGTAGGCCTCGCCTTTCATCAGCATCGAGCCGTCGCGGCGCGGGATCGTGATGTCCTTGTCTTCGCTGCCGTCGATCTGCGCGGCCGGCACCGACTTCAGGTACGCGATCGTCGCGTCGATGCGCGCGCGCAGGTCGGCGAGGCTTGATTCGGCATCGCTGAACTTCGGCGCCTCGACGCCACCCAGGCGCGCCACGCAGAACTTCGCGGTGTCGCAGGCGATCTGGATCTGCGTCGTGAAGCTCAGCATGTCGGGGGCGAGACGCGTGCCGAGGTACACCGACGGGTCGAACTTCTTCGACTGGGCATGCGACTCGGCCTTGTCGAGCCAGGCACTCAGGTTGGTGAGCATCCGGACGAACACCGGCACGCTTGCCGACGACATGGTGATGGACATGGTGTGACTCCTCTGTTGGGTGCGGAGCGCGGATGGTAGCGACAAGCGCCGCCAGGCCCGTGGAGCGCGCACTCGCGCGGCGCCGTGCACAATCAAGACCCCCTGCCGCCGGACCGACCCGCACCAGTGAACATCATCATCCTCGACGACTACCAGGACGCCGTGCGCAAGCTCAAGTGCGCGACCGTGCTGGAGCAGCTCAACGCCAAGGTCTTCACCAACACCGTCAAGGGCATCGGCCAACTGTCGGTGCGGCTGCGCGACGCCGAGGTGCTGGTGCTGATCCGGGAACGCACGCAGTTCCCGAAGCAGTTGATCGAGAAGCTGCCCAAGCTGAAGCTGATCTCGCAGACCGGCAAGGTCGGCTCGCACATCGACGTGCCGACCTGCACCCGCATGGGCATCGCGGTCGCCGAAGGCGTCGGCTCGCCGGTCGCGCCGGCCGAACTCACCTGGGCCCTGATCATGGCGGCGATGCGGCGCCTGCCGCAGTACATCGGCAACCTCAAGCATGGCGCGTGGCAGCAGTCGGGGCTGAAGGCCGCGTCGATGCCGGCGAACTTCGGCCTCGGTCTGGTGCTGAAAGACCGCACGCTCGGCATCTGGGGCTACGGCAAGATCGGCCAGATGGTCGCAGGCTACGGTCGCGCGTTCGGCATGAACGTGATGGTCTGGGGCAGTGAATCGGCACGCCAGCGCGCCGAGCAGGACGGCCTGGTCGCCGCGACGAGCTGCGAGTCGTTCTTCGAGGCCTGCGACGTGCTCTCGCTGCATCTGCGGCTGCACGACAGCACGCGCGGCGTCGTCAAGCTCGATGCGCTCTCGCGCATGAAGCCGACCGCGCTGCTGGTCAACACCTCGCGCGCCGAGCTGATCGAAGAAGGCGCGCTGGTCTCGGCGCTGAACCGCGGCCGCCCCGGCATGGCTGCGGTCGATGTGTTCGAGAGCGAGCCGATCCTGCAGGGCCATCCGCTGCTGCGCCTGGAGAACGCGGTGTGCACGCCGCACATCGGCTATGTCGAGCTCGACAGCTACGAGCTCTATTTCAAGGCCGCCTTCGAGAACGTCGTCAACTTCATCAACGGCAGCCCGACGAACATCATCAACCCCGATGCGCTGCGCGTGCTGCGATGAACGCGCGCTGCCGTCACGAAGCGCTCGTGCCGCAGCGCGAAGGCCGTTTCAGTGAGCCCTGAGGCGCCGCCCGCACTGCCCGCGCCCGGCGCGAGCCTGCGCTGGGCACTGATGTTCGGCAACTTCGTGATCGGCTGCGGCGTGATGTCGGTGGCCGGCACGCTCAACGACATTGCGCGCTCGCTGCAGGTCTCGGTCGCGCTGGCCGGCCAGCTCATCGCGATCGCCGCCGCGACGATGGCCTTCGGCGCACCCTTGCTCGCGGGCTGGGTCGCCGGCTTCGACCGCCGCCGGCTGCTCGCACTGGCGCTGCTGTGGTACGCGATCGGCCACGCGCTGAGCGCGCTGATGCCCAGCTACGCGCTGCTCTGGCCGATGCGCGCGATCACGATGCTGGCGGCCGCGGTGTTCACGCCGCAGGCCGCCGCCGCGATCGGCTTCATGACCCCGGCGCAACAGCGCGGCCGCGCGATCACCTTCATCTTTCTCGGCTGGTCGATCGCGTCGGTGCTCGGGCTGCCGTTGTCGGCATGGCTCGGCGAGACCTACGGCTGGGCGGTTGCGTTCGACGCCGTCGCGGTGCTCGCGTTCATCGCGGCGATCTGGGTCTACGGCGTCATGCCCGACGGCGTGCGCCCGGCGGCGCTGTCGCTTCGCGCCTGGAAAGACGTGCTGACGCATCCGGTGCTGATGGCGATGGTGATGGTCACTGCGCTTTCGGGCGCGGGCCAGTTCACGCTGTTCTCGTATTTCGCGCCGTACTTCCGGCAGGTGCTCGCCGCGAGCACCGAGCAGATCACGCTTCTGCTGATGTGGTTCGGCGCCTTCGGCCTGATCGGCAACGTGGTGCTGACGCGCGTGATCGACCGTGTCGGTCCGAATGTCGCGGTGACGATCACAATGGCGATGATCGCGGTATCGATGCTGCTGTGGCCGCTGGGCGTCGGCCTCGCCAGCATCGCGATCGTGCTGGTGCCGTGGGCGCTCGGCTGCTTCTCGTCGAACTCCACCCAGCAGGCTCGGCTCAGCCTGGCCGCACCGGTGCTCGCACCGGCATTGATGGCGCTGAACACCTCGGCGATCTACATCGGCCAGGCCGCCGGCGCCGCGAGCGGCGGCTGGCTGATCGCCCACACCGGCTTCGGCGGTCTGAACTGGGTCGGCTTCGCCTGGCTCGCGATCGCGATTGCCGTGAGCCGGTGGGCCGGGCGGCGTCAGGTCAACTTCGCATGACGCCGCTTGCGCCGTCGCCCGACGAGGTGATCGCGCCGGTCTCGTGCAGCGAGCTGTTCTTCGCGTTCACGCGCCTGGCGCTGCAGGGTTTTGGCGGCGTGCTGCCGGTCGTGCAGCGCGAGCTCGTCGAGCGCCGGCGCTGGCTCACGAAGGAGCAGTTCGTCGAGATGCTGTCGGTAAGCCAGGTGCTGCCGGGGCCGAACGTCGTCAACCTGGCGCTGATGTTCGGCGACCAGACCTTCGGCCTGCGCGGTGCCATCGCGGCGCTCGGCGGCATGCTGCTCGCGCCGCTGGTCGTCGTGCTCGCGGTGACCGCCCTCTATGGCCGGTTCGCGCACGAGCCGGCCGTGATCGGTGCGCTGCGCGGCATGGGTGCGGTCGCGGCCGGTCTGGTGTTCTCGACCGGGCTGAAGCTGCTGGTCACGCTCAAGCGCAACCCGATGGGCCTGCCGCTGTGCCTGGCCTTCGGCGCCACCACGCTGCTGGCCACCGCGTGGCTGCGGCTGCCGCTGGTGTGGGTGATTCTCGGCCTCGGCTCGATCGCGGTCGCGGTGGCCTGGCGCAGGCTGCGCCCATGAGACGCCCTGTGTCGAACTGGCGACGGGCCGAGCGCCGGGCCGCTCCCAAGCCGGTCCGCATCCCCTCGGGGGATCGGCGGACGTACTCGTCCGCCGAGGGGCAGTCGTGAGCGCACGCGGCCGCTCCGAAGCGCTCATCCCGCAGCGCGCAGCGCGAAGGGTCGTCCAGTGACCCTCAGCGGCGCGGAGCTGTTCGGCCTGTTCACGCACTTCCTCGTGCTGAGCCTGCTCGCGGTCGGCGGCGCGATCACGACCGTGCCCGACATGCACCGCTACATCGTGATTCAGCAGCACTGGCTCAGCGATGCGCAGTTCACCGCGTCGATCGCGATCGCGCAGGCCGCGCCCGGGCCGAACCTGCTGTTCGTCGCAGTGCTCGGCTGGAACGTTGCGGGCCCGCTCGGCATGCTGGCCACGATGATCGGCATCCTGGTGCCGTCGACAGTGCTGTCGCTGTGGGCCACGCGCTGGGGCGCGCAGCGTCGCGATACCCGCTTCGTCCGGGCCTTCACGACGGGCCTGATGCCGCTGACGCTGGGCCTGCTGCTGTCGACCGGCTGGGTGCTCGCCGAACCCTATCTGCGTGACCCGGCGCAGCGCTGGGGCGCGCTGGCGCTGATCGTCGTCAGCGTGCTGGCGATGTTGCGCACGCGGCTGAGCCCGATGTGGGTCGTGGCAATCGGCTGCGTGGCCGGTGCGCTCGGCTGGGTATAGAACCGGGGTTCAGGCCAGCGCGCGATCGATCAGCTCGGGCAATGCCCGCAGATCGCGCACCACCTCGGCCGGAACGTCCTGCCAGTCGTGCCGGGCATGCGAATCGCTGGCCGCCGCGACCAGCACGTCGGCGCCGCCGGCCGAGCCTGCGCACACCATCAGGCTCATCGGCATCGCCGGGTGCGAATCGGCTTCCTCCATCACGACCGGCGTGCCGCCGACCGACGAGGCCAGCACCAGCATCGAGCCGTTGCCCGGCATCACCGCGAGCACCGACAAGCCGGCATCGCGCGCCGCAGCCTCGATGCGCTGCAAGGTCTCGCCGACGCCGAAGCGGCTGTGGCGCAGCACGCGCATCGTGCCGGAGCGATCGGTCTCGGCGACATCGCGGATCGGGATCAATGCGGCCATCACGACCGCGAGACTGCCGGTCATCCAGAGCCGGAACGGGCGCCGGTCGCGCGGTGGTCGCAGCGAGGGTTGCTCGCCTGAAGGGTGGCGCAGACGCTGCACGAAAAAAGGCTTTTTCATGCCGCAAGACTAGAAGACCGATGTGACTGCAGCAAGAACTGCCGCGTCAAATTTCGTAAACCGCCGTTGCGCAGCGAGGGCGGGTCCGCAGCGCGCAGGCGTCGCACAGCGCCGTCGCCCAAGACCCTACTTCGTGCCGAAGATCTTGTCGCCCGCGTCGCCCAGTCCGGGGATGATGTAGCCGACCTCGTTCAGGTGGCTGTCGATCGCCGCGGCCCAGCAGCGCACGTCGGGGTGCGCATCGTTCAATGCGCGCACGCCTTCGGGCGCGGCCACCAGCACCAGCGCGCGGATGTCTTTGCAGCCGCGCGCTTTCAGCAGGCCCACGGTCGCGATCATCGAACCGGCGGTCGCGAGCATCGGGTCGATGATGATCGCGGTGCGCTCGTCGAGCTGGCCGACAAACTTCTCGAAGTAGTTCTCCGGCTGCAGCGTCTCGTGGTTGCGGCTCAGGCCGACGACGCTGACCTTCGCGCTCGGGATCATGTCGAGCACGCCGTCGAGCATGCCCAGGCCGGCGCGCAGGATCGGCACGACCGTGACCTTCTTGCCGCTGATCCGGTCGATTTCCGCCGGGCCGCTCCAGCATGCGATCGTGGTCTTCTCGAGCGGGAAGTCGGCGGTCGCCTCGTAGGCGAGCAACCGTGCCAGCTCGTTGGTCAGCTCGCGAAACTTCTTGGTCGAGATCTCGTTCTCGCGCAGCAGGCCGACCTTGTGCTTGACCAGCGGATGCTTGACATCGATGACGGGCATGGCCGTTCTCCTCAGTGCTTCGTGGCCTGGTGATGGTGGCGTTGGCGCAGCGCCTCGTACAGGCACACGCCACTGGCGACCGAGACGTTCAGGCTCTCGACCGCGCCGCGCATCGGCAGGCGCACCAGCGCGTCGCAGGTCTTCGCGGTGAGCTGGCGCATGCCGCTGCCTTCGGCGCCGAGCACCAGCGCGACCGGCCCGGTCAGGTCGAGCTCGTAAAGCGACTGCTGGGCGTCGTCGGACGTGCCGACGACGCGGATGTCGCGCTCCTTCAGCTCGTTCAGCGTGCGCGCCAGGTTCGTCACCATGAAGTAAGGCACGGTGTCGGCCGCGCCGCTGGCGACCTTCGCGACCGTCGCGTTGACGCCGACCGCGTGATCCTTCGGCGCGATCACCGCATGCGCGCCGGCGCCGTCGGCCACGCGCAGGCAGGCGCCAAGATTGTGCGGGTCGGTGATGCCGTCGAGCACCAGCAGCAGCGGCGCGCCGTCGACGGCGTCGAGCGTGTCGTCGAGCGAATGGCTGATCGCCATCGGCTGCACGCGCGCGACCACGCCCTGGTGCCGGTGCGTGCCGCACAGCTTTTGCAGGCGCTCGTCGTCGCTGTCGATCAGCTTCGCGCCGGCGTCGCGGGCGCGCTCGAGGAACTGGCGCATGCGCTGGTCGCGACGGGTCGCGTCGACATGGATCTCGACGACCGATTTGGGCGCCGATTTCAGCCGCACCGTGACCGCATGGAAGCCGAACAGGATCTGGTTGCTCATCCTCCAATGGTATCGGCCCGGCGCGTTCACCCTTACCATCGCGGCATGCAAATCATCTGCCTCGACCTCGAAGGCGTGCTCGTCCCCGAAATCTGGATCGAGTTCTCCAAGCGCACCAACATCCCGGCGCTCGCCCGCACGACGCGCGACGAGCCCGACTACGACAAGCTGATGAATGCGCGCATCGCCCTGTTGAGCGAGCACAAGCTCAAGCTGGGCGACATCCAGAACGTGATCGCCGGCATGGGCCCGATGGCTGGCGCGCGCGAGTTTCTCGACGACCTGCGCAGCCGCTACCAGGTGCTGATCCTGTCGGACACCTTCTATGAATTCGCGCAGCCGCTGATGCAGCAGCTCGGCTGGCCGACCCTGCTGTGCCACAAGCTCGAGATCGATGCCGACGGCTTCGTGCGCCGCCATGTGCTGCGCATGCCCGACCAGAAGCGCCACGCGGTCAACGCGCTGCGCGGCCTGAACTTCCAGGTGATCGCCGCGGGCGACTCGTACAACGACACCGGCATGCTGGCGGCCGCGCATGCAGGCTTCTTCATCCACCCGCCCGAGTCGATCACGAAGCAGTTCCCGCAGTTCCCGGTGACGCGCAGCTATGCCGACCTGACGACGGCGATCGACGCCGCTGCGCAGCGCCTGCTCACGAGCGACGCACCGCGCTGAGCGCCATCAGCAGGCCGATCAGCACCGGCTGGTGCAGCATGTAGAAGCTCAGGCTCCAGCGCCCGAGCAATGCGAGCGGATGCAGCGCGCGCGGCAGCGCGCCGCTCAGCCAGCCGCGGCGCTGCGCGAGCAGCCATTGCCCGGCCGCCAGCCCCCACCACGCGACGCCCAGCCACGGCAGCAGTGGCACGTAGTCTTCGGTGACCGGCTTGTGCGTCACGAGGCCGATCCAGTTGGTCCACCGCGTGTCGAACCACGGATGCTGAATCGATTGCGGCAGCGCCAGCGCCGCCGCCCCGAGCGGCCACAGCCAGCGCCCGGCGCCGGCCGTCAGGCGCAGCACGATCAGCAGCAGCGCGATCGCATGCAGCACGCCGAAACTGATGAAGCTGCGCGGAAACATCCAATACGAACCTAGGCTGACCAGCAGCGCGCAGCCGGCGATCTGTGCCCAGCGCCGCCAGAAGCGCGGCCAGCGCTGGCCCTGATCGATCGCAACCGCCTGGCCGATGCCCACGCAGAACAGGAACAGCGAGACGATCGCAGTCCGCTGCAGCGTCCAGAACGGGTCGGCGCGGAAATCCTGGCGCGTGAAGCCGAAATGGTTGAGGTCGAAGCAAAAATGAAACACCGCCATCCAGACGATCGCGACGGCGCGCAATGCATCGAGCCGGTCGAATCGATGGCGGTCGGTGGCGTGGCTCGGCTCGGTCACGCGGCAACGATAGCGCAGCGCCGCGAGTCGGCCGACTCATGCAATCGCCGCACGCTCCGGTACACCGCGCGCCCTCAGGCCGCCGCCAGCGGCGCGCGCCTCAGGCCGATGAACTCGAGTTCGGCGAACGCCAGCACCGTGACGACCTGCGCCACGATGAAGGCAGCGCCGAGCCGGCTCGGGTCGATGCCGGCGGCGAAGAGCACGAGCAGGCAATCGGCGGCCCACGCGAGGTTCAGCACGATCGGCACCCAGACCGCCGCCGTCGGCACTGCCGCTCGCGTGGCGAGCCAGAGCACGTAGGCGGCATACGGGAACAGCGCGACGCCGCCGAGCAGCAACAGCGAGGTCGGCAGGCCGAGCAATGGCTGCAGCGCACCGGCGCCGAGCGCCATCAGCGCGCCGACCGCGGCGCTGACGATCGCGTCGGCCCACAGCACCCGACGCAGGAACCGGCTTGGCTGGATCATTCGGATCGACATGTGCATCTCCTTGCCCGCTGCGGGCCGTGCCCGGGCGGCGCGGCATCCGGCGGCGGTGTGGGGGCACTGTCGCGCGCACCGGGTGCAGGCGTCGATTACCTCGCAGGTCATGGAAGCGGCCCGGGGGCTGCGCTATCGTGGCCGCATGAACCTCGCGCGCCGCCCTGCTGCCCATCCCCACGCCATCGCCCCGGTCGGCGCACAGCTGCGCGAATGGCGCCAGCGCCGCCGTCTGAGCCAGCTCGACCTGGCCGGCGACGCCGAGGTGTCGACGCGCCACCTGAGCTTCGTCGAGACCGGCCGCGCAATGCCCAGCCGCGAGATGGTGCTGCGGCTGGCCGATCGGCTCGAGGTGCCTCTGCGCGAACGCAACCACCTGCTGACCGCGGCAGGCTTCGCGCCGATGTACGCCGAACGCGGCCTCGACGATCCGGCGCTGAAGGCGGCGCGCGATGCGGTCGAACTGGTGCTGAAGGGCCATGAGCCCTATCCCGCGCTGGCGGTCGATCGCCACTGGACCCTGGTCTCGCACAACCGCGCGGTGCCGCCGCTGCTGGCCGACGTCGCGCCGGCGCTGCTGCAGCCGCCGATCAACGTGCTGCGCATCAGCCTGCACCCGGACGGCCTCGCGCCGCGCATCGTGAACCTGGCGCAGTGGCGCGCGCATCTGCTGCATCGGCTGCGCCAGCAGGTCGCGGTCAGCGCCGATCCGGTGCTGGCCGCGCTCGCCGACGAGCTCGCAGGTTATCCGGCGCCGGCCGCGGCCCCGCCCGACATCGCCGACGCGGCCGTGGTCGTGCCCTTCGTGCTCACGACCGCGGCCGGCACCCTGTCGTTCATCAGCACGACGACGGTGTTCGGCACGCCGGTCGACGTGACTTTGTCAGAGCTGGCGCTCGAGACCTTCTTCCCGGCCGATGCCGCCACCGGCGCGGCGCTGCAGCGCGCGGCCGCCGCGCTGGCGCCGGGCTGATCGGCGCCGCCAGCGCCGCTCAGAGCATCGCCGCCTTCGGGTGCTCGCGCTTGTAGCGCTCGACCTGCGCCTTCAGGTCGCTGTACTGCTCGCACGGCAGCAGGCAGATGCGGTCGAGCGCCTTCAGGTGCTGTTCGGCGAGGTCGAGCTTGCCGAGCTGCAGATACGCTTCGCCGAGGTACTCGTGCGCGCCCTTGTGCTTCGGGTCGACCTGCAGCGCACGCTCGTAGTTCTTCAGCGAGTTGTCCATGTCGCCGAGCTGGCGGTAGGCGTGGCCGAGTTCGTTCCAGGCATCGGCGTTCTTCGGGTCGCGCTGCGTCACCGCGCCCATGCGGGCGACCACCCGGGACCAATCCTTGGCCTTCACGGCGGCCATGCCGGCCTGGTAATCGGGCTCGACCCGCGCCTCGGTGGCATCGCCGCCGCCGGCGCCGCCGCCGCCACCGCCACCGCCACCGCCACCGCCTCCACCACCTCCTCCGCCGCCGCCGGCACTCCATGCCGGCACTGCAGCGCAACTCAACGAGACGAACAGCAACCAGGTTCCGCTTCGCATGATGATCTCCTCCAGGGGTGGGTTGACGCGATCGCTGGCTAATGGACGTCGATGCGGCCGTAGACCCCATGGGTCTCGTCGGCCGGTCCGCCGGCGAAGAACAGGGTGTTGGTCGGCTGCGCGTTGATGCCGTTGCCGAAGGCGATGCCCCACAGCCCGTCGATCACGATCGGCGTACCGTCGGGCTTGTTCAGCGTGCCCAGCAAGGCACCGGTCGTGGCGTCGAACGCATGGATCTTGCCGTCGCCGAAATTCCCGACCAGCAGCGCGTTGCTGAAGGTGCCGAAGTTCGACGGTGCCAGCGCGATGCCCCACGGCGCATTCAGCGGCCCGCCGACATCGATCAGGCGCTTGACGAACTGGCCCGCCGCATCGAACACATTCACCAGACCGAGACCGGCGCCCGCCACATCATCTTCACCCTGCGCGTCCTGCTGGGCATAGGTCACATAGATCAGGTCGCCGATCGCCTGGATGCCGAACGGCGCATAGCCGGCCGGCAGGTTCGGGTCGACAAAGCCGCCAGGCGCCGTCACGAGGTTGAAGCTCGCGTCGAACACGTCGACCGTGCCGTTGTGGAAGTCCGTCGCATACAGGAAGTTGCCGCCGCCGCCGGACAGCGTCAGCCCCTTGTAGATCGCGCCGGCGGCGCCGCGGTCGACCACCTTCACCGCGGCATTGAGGTTCACCGACGGCGACCAGCCCGACACCGTGCCGGCCTCGCCGACGAAGATGAAGGCACTGGCGCCGCTCGCGCCGCCCTGGCTGACGACGAAGTCCGACGAGCCGTTGAAGACGATCCCGGTCGGGCTCGCGCTGCCCGCGCTGCCGGGCGGGATGTCGACGATCAGCGACTGCGGCACGCCGTTGCCGTCGTACAAGGTCGAGGTCGACGTGCCGGCGTTCGCGACCCACACGAAGCCCTGCGGATTGAACGCGATGCCCCAGCTGTTCACGAGGAGCGGATCGACGTTGCTGACGCTGTACGGATTGCTGCTGTCGTTGACGTCGGTGACCAGGCTGGTCGCGACGTAGCTCATCCCGTGGTGGTGGTTGTCATCGTCGTCCCCGCCGCCGCAGGCCAGCAGCATGACGCTGGCGAACAGGCTCGCGGCCAGCCAGCGCAGGGTGGTGCAGGATCGGATCATCGCGGTCTCCTCGGTTCGGCGGAGCCCGCATGCCGCGCCCGCGGCACGTGCCCCGGACGGTCTATTCCGCCCGCGGCGCGAATGGTTCAATCGAACCGTTCAATCAATCGCATCAGAACGACACCGCCGCACCGAGCACCCAGCCGGCGCGCCGCGTCGCGTACTCGGCCAAGTAGGGCCCGCCGCGGCCGACGCCGACCCATGCGAGCTGCATGTCGAAGGCCGCGCCGCTGAAGCCGATGCCGGCGCGCAAGTCGACGCGGGTGCGCCGCGATCGTGGCGGATCGCTGCGTGCGGCGTCGTCGCCAGCGCGGCTGTGCAGCACCGTCAGCGCGCCGGCGTGGCCGAACAGGCGCAGCTGCGGCGTCAGCGCCAGGTGGGCATCGAGCTCGGCGTAGGCGGTCGGCTGGCGGCGCCCGAAGTAGTCGGGCGAGTAATAGAGGCGCAAGCTCCAGCGTTCATCGACCAGTCCGGTGAACACCTCGCCGTAGTCGTATCGCGCGTCGCCGCTGAAGTGCGACACCGACAGCCCGGCTTCCCAGCCCGGCCCGAAGCGTGTGCGCGTCACGACGCCGGCATAGCCCAGCACCTGCGTCGAATGCCGGTCGGGCGACAGTTCGGCCCGGGTCAGCGCCGCGCCCGCATAGGCGCCGCTGGCGTGATCGTAGGCCACGCTGAGCCGCGCATCGGGCTGGCCGTCGCTGAGCGAGACGCCGCGAAAGCGGTAGTCGGAATCGATCGCTGCGCTGACGCCGAGCTGAGCCTGCGCTTCACCACCGATCAGCAGCAGCGCAGTCGACAGGGCCCCAAGGCCGGCCAAGCCGGCCGCCCCCCGTGGGGATCTGAGCAGCCCGGCGGAGCCGGATCTACTCACGAGCGCCCCAAGGCCGGCGAAGCGGGCCGCCACGCGCGGGGATCTGAGCAGCCCGGCGATGCCGGATCTGCTCAGGAGCGCGCAGCGCGACCGGCAGGGCTGACGCACGGCGCCGGGCACATCATGGCCGCAGGATGGCCGGCACAGGCGGGGTCGCGGTGGCGGGCCCAGTGGTGGGCGCCATCGTCGACGCGCTCGCCGATGCATTCACCGGCATCGTCGCCGACGCAGGATTCGCAGCGACGCAAGCGCAGCGACAGCTGCCGACGGCCACCGCCAGGCTCCCGCAGGCGTCGATGCGGCCATCGGCCAGCCGTACCAGTTCGTGCAGCGGGACGTCCACCGGCGACGCGCCCGCCGTCGCGGTCTGCGACGGCGCCGCGCGCGGCCCCTCGCGGGCCTCGTGCAACAGCGCGTACAGGCCGCTGACGTGCGCCGCCGCATACGATGCGCCCGACACCACGGCCCAGCGCGCCGCGGGCACGGTGGTCGGCACGTCGCGCCCCGGTGCCAGCACCGCGGCGCCCGCCGCGGGCCCGGCGTCTTCGTCGGCCACCGCGACGACGCCGCGGTGCGCCGCCGGGAAGCCGCCGTCTGCGGCGCCGCGGTCGACCGCTGCGACGACGACGATGCCGCGGCCGACCGCCAGATCGAGCAGCGTGCCGAGCAGCCGGTCCGGCGGCCCGGCCAGGCTCAGGTTGATGATCTGTGCCTGGTGCTCGATCGCGGTCTGCAGCGCCAGCGCCAGGCTCAGGCTGCTGCACAGGGTCGCGTCGGCGGCGTCCTGCCAGCAGGCACGCAACGCGATCAGGCGCGCCTGCGGCGCGACGCCGGCGATGCCGATGCCGTTGTCCGCCTGCGCTGCGACGATGCCGGCCACCGCGGTGCCGTGCAGCTCGCCGCGCGGCGCGCGGCCGGCGACGAAGTTCTGCGCCGACTCTATCTGCCGCGCCAGGTCGGGGTGATCGCGCTCGATGCCGCTGTCGATCACCGCGACCCGCACGCGCCGGCCGGTCGCGACCTGGTGCAGTTCGGCGAGCCGCCACGGCTGCGCCGCAGGCTGCAACGCGAACAGCGGGTCGTCGTGCGCCTGAGCGCGGTACAGGTTCATCGTCTGCGCCCACGAAACGCGCGCGTCCTGCGACAGCGATTTCGCCACCTGCGCCGGCGCCTGGTTGGCCGGCACGTTCAAGACGAAGCAGTCGAGCCCGAGCAGCGGCATCGGCCAGTCGCTGGCGATTGTCAGACCGTGCTCGCGGGCCAGCTGCGCGGCGACACGCCGTCGTGCCGCCCGCCCCGCGGCATCGGCGTAGCTGCCGGCGTAGTTGCCGTCGGGGCGGAAATGCCGTGGCGGAAGATTCAGCAGCACCAGCACCTGCTGGCGGGCGTCGGCCGCGCTGGCCGGCGCCTCGGCGGCCGACGGCGCTGCTGCGGCCGCGAAGCCGACCGCCAGCAACACGCCGAGCGCCGCGACGCGCAGTGCCTCGCGCACGGCGCCGGCGGCGCCGATCACGGCGCGGGCCCGGCCTCGAGCGAGTCGACCCGCAGCACCGCCGCCTCCCGGCGCAGCCGCTCGAGCGCGGCGCCGTGCTGCGCCGGCGCGACCGCGAGCAGGTAGGCGCCGGTCACGGTCGGCCCGTCGACCAGGCGGGCGTCGCTGTCGCGCAGCGCCTCGCGGATCTGCCGTTCGGTGGCATCCGCGCGAAACACGACAACGACGCTCGCGGCGCTCGCCCGGGCCGGCGCGCCGAGCGCGCGGTAGTCGTCGCTGCGGGGCGCCGACAGCGCCAGCAGCGCCAGGCCGCCGATCGCCGCGAACTGCAGCCCGACGGCCCAGCGCAGCCAGAGCGGCGTGGTGCGCCAGCTGCCCACGCGTGCCGGCCGTGCCGGCCGCGCCGCGGGCCGGGGCGTCGCGGCCGGCGCGTCGGTGGTGATCCGGGCGCGCAGCGCGGTCCAGCCGGGCTCGAGCGCCGGCCGGGCCGAATCGGTCGCGGCGACTGCCGGCGTCAGGCAGGCCTGCAGCTTGCGCTGCCACGCGATGTCGGCCTGGCAGCGCGGACAGCGCCCGAGATGGGCCTCGACGCGCGCCGTCTCGGCGTCGTCGAGGCTGCCGTTGCCATACCAGGGCAGCAACAGCTGCACGATGTCATGCTCGTCACCGCCGAGCCGCAGAATCTGTCCGTTCACAACCAGTCCTCCGCTTCGCCGGCGAGCAGCGCGCGCAGCCGTCGCCGGGCATGGAACATCCGGGTCTTCACCGTGTCGACGGGGCACTCGACGATCTGCGCGATTTCACGGTAGCCCATGCCGTGAAAGTAGGTCAGTTCGACGACGGCGCGCTGCTCTTCCGACAAGCCGCCGAGCGCGCGGCCGAGTCGCTGCGCCAGTTCGCGGTCGCTGAGCTGCTGCTCGGGGCCGGCGCTGCCGGCCGGCCGCTGGTCGAGCTGGTCGTCGTCGACCGCGTCGTCGCGGCGCTGCAGCGCCTTCAGGGCCTTGCGGTACGCGATCGCAAAGATCCACGTGCAGACCTTGCTGGTGCCGTTGAAGGTCTCGGAGCGATTCCAGACCACCAGCATCGTGTCGTTGAGCACCTCTTCGACGATGCTGCGGCGCCGTGTCACGCGGTCGAGAAAACGCGTCAGCCGCGCGTGATAGGCGCGGTACAGCTGCTCGAACGCGCGCACGTCGCCCGCGGCCACGCGGGCGATCAGCCGCAGCTCGGCCGGCTCTCCTCCATCTGTCGGCACCGCGGGCGCACCGGTGCGATCGACTCGATTGCGCAGCATCGACATCTCCCGTTGGAGCGTTGATTCCTCGTCACGGCGAAAAGGTTCACGGATGCCGACAATTTATCAGCCGAGCCATGCGCGCGCATTGCCGAACATCCGCATCCACGGGCTCGCGGCACTGCGCTCGCCGTCGGTCCAGCTCATCTGCACGTTGCGGAACACGCGCTCGGCATGCGGCATCAGCACGGTGAAGCGGCCGTCGGCGGTGGTCACCGCGGTGAGGCCGCCCGGGCTGCCGTTCGGGTTGAACGGATAGGCCTCGGTCGCCGCGCCGTGGTGGTCGACGAAGCGCATCGCGCGGTGCACCGTGCCGGCGTCGCCGCGCTGCGAGAAATCGGCAAAGCCCTCGCCGTGCGAGACCACCACCGGCAGGCGGCTGCCGGCCATGCCGGTGAAGAAGACCGACGGGCTGTCGAGGATCTCGACCAGGCTCAGCCGGGCCTCGAACTGCTCGCTGCGGTTGCGCGTGAAGCGCGGCCAGGCCTGCGCGCCCGGGATGATCGGCGCGAGCGCCGCCATCATCTGGCAGCCGTTGCACACGCCGAGCGCG
>Ga0207648_10004063_pt1 | contig 15170 bp, 13 predicted proteins | sample KBSMisM32_FD_184310 | JGI IMG/M metagenome (GOLD analysis project Ga0207648, IMG submission 184310) | Miscanthus rhizosphere microbial communities from Kellogg Biological Station, Michigan, USA - KBS Miscanthus M3-2 (SPAdes) (version 2) | ecosystem: Host-associated > Plants > Roots >...
CGGCGCGGTGCTGGCGCGCTATTTCGATCAGCCGGTGACCGCCGGCGAGATCGACATGATGTCGGACGCGCTGGCGGTGGACCTGCAGCGGCGCGGCGTCGAGCCGGGCGACCGCGTGGCGATGTACCTGCAGAACATTCCGCAGGTGCTCGTCACGGTGCTCGCCGTGTGGAAGTGCGGCGCGGTGATCGTGCCGTGCAATCCGATGCTGCGCGAGCGCGAGCTGGCCAAGATCCTCTCGGACTCGGGCAGCCGCGTGATCGTCTGCCAGGAGGATCTCTTCGCCGAGGTGGCGCGGACGACGCTCCCGTCCACGGCCGTCCAGCACTCGATTACCACCTCGCCGCTCGACTTCCTGCCGGCCGGCGCGCCGCTCCCGCCGGTGCTGGCCGGCGTCGTCCGCGCGCGTCAGGCCAACGTGCCCGACCTGCTCGACATCGTCGAACGCCATCGCGGCGTGGCGCCGGAGCCGGTGGAGATCACGGGCGACGACGTCGCCTTCATGGTCTACACCTCTGGTACCACGGGCGCGCCCAAGGCGGCGATGAACACGCATCGCAACGTCGTGTTCGCCACCACGGTCTACGAACGCTGGATCGGCCTGACGCAGGCCGACGTGATCCTGGGGCTGGCGCCGCTCTTCCACGTCACCGGCCTCATCGGACATGTCACGCTGGCGATGCTCACCGGGAGCCCGCTGCTCCTCTTCTACCGCTTCGAGGCGGCGCAAGCGCTCAAGCTCGCGCAGACGCACCGCGCCACGTTCACCGTTTCGGCGGTCACCGCCTTCATCGCGCTCCTCAACAGCGACGCGATGAAGACGGCCGACCTGTCGGGAATGACCAAGGTGTACACCGGCGGGGCGCCCACGCCACCCGGCGTGCTGGCCGAATGGCACGAGCGCACCGGCGTTCGCATTCAGCCGATGTACGGCCTCACCGAGGCGACGTCGCCCACGCACATGACGCCGCACGGACAGATCCCGCCCGTGGACCCGCGCACGGGCGCCATGTCGGTCGGCGTGCCGGTGTTCAACACCGAGGTGCGCGTGGTGACCGACTCCGGCCTCGACGCCGGGCCGCGCGAGATCGGCGAGCTGCTGATCAAGGGGCCCCAGATCATCCCCGCCTACTGGCAGAAACCGGATGAGACGGCCAAGTCGCTGATTCAGGGCGAACTCCGCACCGGCGACGTCGGCTTCTTCGACGAGCACGGCTGGTTCTATCTGGTCGACCGCGCCAAGGACATGATCGTGGCCTCGGGCTTCAAGGTGTGGCCGCGCGAGGTCGAGGAGGTGCTCTACCTGCACCCCGCGGTCCGCGAGGCGGCCGTCATCGGCGTGCCCGATCCCTACCGCGGCGAGACCATCAAGGCGGTCATCAGCGTCAAGCCCGGGATGCAGGTGACCGAGCAGGAGATCAAGTCGTTCGCCCGCGAGCGGATGGCTGCCTACAAGTACCCGCGCTTCGTCGAGATCATCGACGAGCTGCCGAAGACGACCAGCGGCAAGATCATGCGCCGCCTGCTGCAGACGGCCACCAGACCCGTCGCGCCGCTGCGTGGCGCCGAGCTGGTGCCGGTGACGTACCCGCAGCTGCGCGCGGCCCTCGAAGCCCGCGCGGTGCTCGAAGTGGGCGCCGTGTGGCTGCGCCTGAGCCGCGGCGGCGTGCCGCGGTTCACCGCCGAGGCGCTGTACGAGCGCCTGCACGACATGACGGCGCAGATTGCCGACGGCGGCCGCTTCATCGATCGCGACAAGGGGCTCTCCGCCAACGAGGCGTATCACGCTGCCGTGGTGGGGTTGGCCGAGAACGAGCACCTGTCGCAGGGCTTCAGGCAGCTCCGGCTGCGCGACCTGCTGTCATCCGCGCTCAAGGACACGGACAGCACGCCCGAGAACGTCATCTCGGCCCACGAAGAACAGACCGACGCGATCGCGGCCGGCGACATCGGCGGTGCCGTGCGCGCCATCCTGTCGTGGGGCCAGACGTCGCGGGCCACCATTCAGGACGTGCTGGGCGAGGACGCGGACACCGGGAGCGAGCTCGCCGCGGCCCACGTGGTGGATCCGGTGCCGATGCTGGGCCCCAAAGAGCAGGGGAGTCTGGCCGGCGACGTCGATGCGCTGGTGTCGGCGCTCGACGCGCGCGCGGCGCTCGAGATCGGGATCATGCAGACGCTCGGCGACTGGCTGGCCAACGAGAGCGAGCACGATGCCCTCGTGGCGCGTCTGCGCGCGTTCACGCCGCTCGTCCGCGGCACCACTCCGCAGCACGTCTCGCGCTACATCCGTGCCTCCGACGCGTTCCACCGCATCTTCTTCAGCCTGCTGCGCAACCCGGCGCTGTTCGAGGTCTACAACTCGATGGATCTGCCGGAACTGCTGCGGCGGGTGCTCGAAGTGGCTCCGATCTCGATCCGGGAGCTCTTCGACGATCACAAGTCGCTCACCGACGCGCTGCTGACCGGCGACGTCAACGCCGCCTCCGCCGCGATGACGGCAAAGGCCAACCGGATCCGCACCGCGCTGGCTGCCTTCCTCGCGGACCAGACCGCCGCGGAACGAACGGGGGCCGCCGTCGCATAGCCCGAAATCGCGTGCAATTTCGTGAAGCTTGACATCGTTCGCAGATGCGTTGCATACTACGCACATCGCAGCGCACTCTGAAACGCACTGCATCTGAAAGGACCGAACGATGTCTGAATACGTCAAGCTCGCGACGGGCGCCGGTGACCAGTTCCTTGCCGCCCTTGCCGAGGGCCAGGAGACCTTCCTGAAGTCGCTGTCGGCTGCCTCGTCCTCCTGGACGCCCGTCCAGGCGCCGGTGGCCGTCCCCTCGTTTGCCGCCGAGCTGCCGACCCCGAAGGAAGTGCTCGAAGCGAACTTCGCGTTCGCGTCCAAGCTCCTGAAGCAGCAGAAAGAGTTCACGGAGAAGTTCTTCGCCGCCACCAGCGGCAAGTAAGGCGCTCCGGCCGCCCGGTTCCCGGGCGTAACATACCGACCGTCCGGCGGCTCTCCGGAGCCGCCGGCGTCGAATTGGAGCGTACCGTGACCATGGACGCGAAGGCCGCCAAGGACTCCTCGCTCGTCGACCGCTGGATCGAGGATCAGCGGGAGTGGCAGAAGACCGCCATGGCCTACATGGACTCGATGGTCAAGAACGACGACTTCCTCGTCCACCTTGGCAACGCCATGCGGGGGTCGCTCCTCGCCGGCAAGCCCTATCCCACGGCGCCCGCCGCCCCGCCCGCTCAAGACGCCCCTCCCGACGACCGATTGGATCGAGTGCTGTTCGCGCTGCACGAGATGCAGGGGCAGCTGAACGACCTGCGTCTCACCCTGGACGAGCTGCGCAACGGCGGGAAGGAACCAGGCGTGCGCCGCGCGAAGAAACCCACCGCCAAAGCTCCGGTCGGCAAGGCGAAGTCTCGCAAGCGCGCCCGCCCCGGCAAGGCCGGCAGGGCGCGGGGGTGAGCACTTCCGAAGACGAACAGGAACGCGAGCTCGAAGCGCTCCTGGAGCTGTCGCGGCGCGGACGGGCCAAGCTCGAACGGCTCCACGAGGTGCTGACCACACCCGGCCACTACGGCAGCGGTGCCACGCCGTCCCAGGTCGTCTACACCGAAAACAAGCTGCGTCTCCTGCGACTGCTCGACGAGCACGGCCAGCCGCGCGCCGGCCGCCCGGCCGTGCTGTTCGTGCCCGCGCCCGTCAGCCGCTACTTCATCGTCGATCTGCTGCCCGGCCGATCGTTTGCGGGGCACGTGGCCGCCGCCGGCTTCGACGTCTTCGTCATCGACTTCGGCACCCCCACGAGCGAGGACCGCTTCGCGGATCTGACCTATTACGTCGACGGTCTCGTGCGCCGATCGGTCCGCATGGTCTCGACCATCACCGGGCAACCGGCGATCAACGTCGTCGGCTACTGCCTCGGCGGCACGCTCTCGCTCCTCTACAGCGCGCTCTACCCGGAGACCGTGTCGCGGCTCGTCCTGCTCACCACGATGATCGACGGCGACGTCCAGGGCGGCATCGCGTGGGTGGCGCACCGCATGGGGCTCGAGGGCGAGAGCTACGAGAACCCACGACTCGTGCCGGCGGCCGAAGTGAAAAGCTGGTTCGAGATGCTGGCCCCGGGCTCGAACAGCCTGGTGGGGCGGGTGGGCGATCTCTGGGAGCGGCTCGACGATCCCGCCGCGCGGCTGCGCGACGTCCGCACGATGGCCACCTGGGTCGACGACGTGGTGCCGGCACCGGGGCGGCTCCTCGCCGAGATGTACCGGAAGTTCGGACCTGGGCGTAACAGCTTGATGAAAGGGACGTGTACGGTCGGTAACCGTGTGGTAGAGTTAGCCGCCATTCGGATGCCAGTGTTGTCGGTTTCGGCCGAAAAAGACGCGATTGCACCGCCCGAGGGGGTGGACGCGATTGTGCAGGTAGTCCCGCATGCGGAGGTGTTGCGCCTCCCAGGCGGTCACGTGGGAATCGTGGCTGGACGCGCGGCCGCCTCCCTGTGGCAGCGCACAGTGGAGTTCCTCGCCACGTCGCGAGGGTGAGCCGATGGAACCTGACTTCGTGTTGTGGCGCGGCCATCGCGTCCACGTGAAGATGACCGGCGAGGGCTATCCCCCGCTGCTCCTCATTACGGGCCTCGGCGGCAGCACCGACCAGTGGGCGGCATTCGCCCAGCAGTTCCAACACCGTTGCGTGATCCGGTTCGATGTTCCAGGAATGGGGCTCTCGAGCGCGCCGCTGGAGCCGATCACGGTGTCCCGTGTCGCCGAGCTCGCCGTCGCCGTGCTCGACAGCCTCGAGGTGGAGTGCGCCGACGTCCTCGGCTACTCGTATGGCGGCGCCGTGGCGCAGCAGCTGGCATTCGGCTATCCCGAGCGCGTCTGCCGGCTGGTGCTCGCGGCCACCAACTGCGGGCTCGGCGCGGTGCCCGGCTCGTACGCGGCCATGGTCAGTCTGTCGACGCCGCTGCGCTACTACTCGCCCACCTATTTCGACCGCAACGCCGCCGCGTTGTACGGCGGCATGACCGGACGGGACCTGTCGATGCGCCGCCGCATGATGGCGGAGCGCCATCGCCACCCGCCGTCCGCCTACGGCTACTCGATGCAGCTCCTGGGCACGGTTGGCTGGTCCAGTCTGCCGTTCCTCTCCCGCATTCCGCACGATACGCTCGTCATCAGCGGCGACGACGATCCGTTGATTCCGGTCGCGAACGCCGAGACCCTGGCGCGGCGCATCCCGCGGGCCCGCCTTGAAATCGTCAAGCGGAGCGGCCACCTGTTCCTGTGGGACGAGGCCAAGCGTCTGGCCGTCCGCGTCACGCGCTTCCTCGACGCCGTCCCCGGCGCCTCCCTCGCCGATCCCGTCACGCAGCTCGTCTAATCGCACGGGGCGGCCCTTACGAAGACGCGGAGATAATAGGGCCGTGTCTTCCGCCGCCGGCACCCGCATCTGCAACAGCATCCTCGACACCATCGGGCACACCCCGCTCGTCCGCATCAACGCGATCACGAGGGGGGTCACCGAGGCAACGGTGCTGGCCAAGCTCGAGACCTTCAATCCCGGCAACTCGATCAAGGACCGCATGGCGGTGAAGATGATCGAGGACGCCGAGCGCGCCGGGCTGTTGAAGCCCGGCGGCACGATCGTCGAGGGCACGTCCGGCAACACCGGGATGGGGCTGGCGATCACGGCCGTGATCAAAGGCTACCGGTGCGTCTTCACCACCACCGACAAGCAGTCGAAGGAGAAGATCGACGCGCTCAAGGCGTTTGGCGCCGAAGTGATCATCTGCCCGACCGACGTGGATCCCGAGGACCCGCGCTCGTACTACTCGGTGTCGTCACGACTGGCGGCGGAGATTCCCGGCGCGTGGAAGGCCAACCAGTACGACAACCTGTCGAACACCGCGGCGCACTACGAACAGACGGGCCCCGAGATCTGGGAGCAGACCGCTGGCGCGGTGACGCACCTCGTGGTCGGCGTCGGCACCGGCGGCACGATCAGCGGCATCGGCCGCTACCTCAAAGAGCGCAACCCGAAGATCAAGGTGTGGGGCATCGACACCTACGGGTCGGTGTTCAAGAAGTTCAAGGAGACCGGGATTTTCGACAAGAACGAGATCTACCCGTACATCACCGAAGGGATCGGCGAGGACTTCCTGCCGTCGAACGTGGACTTCGACATCATCGACCACTTCGAGAAGGTGACCGACAAGGACGCCGCATTGATGACGCGCCGCCTGGCGCGCGAAGAAGGAATCTGGGTGGGGAATTCCGCCGGGTCCGCGATGGCGGGGCTGCTCCAGCTCAAGGAGCACTTCACGGCCGGCGACGTCGTCGTGGTGGTGTTCCACGACCATGGCTCGCGCTACATGGCCAAGATGTTCAACGACGAGTGGATGCGCTCGAAGGGCTTCTTCGAAGTCATGGGCATGACCGCGCGCGATCTGGTGGCCATGGGCGGCGCCGGCGAGCTGTTTGCCGTGGAAGCGGCGCGGCCCGTCGAGGACGCGGCGAAGTTGATGAGCAGCCACGACTTCTCGCAGGTGTCGGTGACCAAGAACGGCCGTCTCATCGGATCGCTGAACGAGACACACCTCTACGAGGAGCTGGTCGGGAATCCCGACATCCGCCTGCGGCCGGTCGAGGACATCATGCAGCCGGCCTTCCCGTTCGTGGACATCTCCACGCCGGTGGAGCTGCTGGCGACGATGATCAGCCCGCAGAGCCCCGCGGTGCTCGTCCGCGATTTCACCGCCGAGAAGACCTACATCATCACGCGCTCGGACATCATCCGCGTCCTGATGTGAGCCATGCGCGCCGTCGCCCTGACCGCCGCCGTGCTCGCACTCGTGGGGAGTGCCGTGCGCGCGGCTGACGGCGTCGGCATCCTGAAGCGGCTCGACCACCTGGTCTACGCCGTGCCGGACCTCGACGCCGGCGTTGCCGATCTGGAACAGCGGCTGGGCGTGCACGCCGCGCCGGGCGGTCCGCATCCGGGCCGCGGCACGCGGAACGCGCTGATCGCGCTCGGACCCGAGAGCTATCTCGAAATCATCGCGCCCGATCCCGCGCAGCCGGCGCCGCCGGGCGGGCGCTGGTTTGGCGTCGACCCGAAGACGCCGGCGCGCCTGGCCGGGTGGGCGGCCAAGGGCAGCGATCTGCCACGCGTCGTCGCGGCGGCCGCGCAGCGCGGTGTCCCGCTTGGCGAGGTAATGCCGGGCGCACGAACGCGACCCGACGGCGTCGAGCTGCGCTGGACGCTCACCAATCCGGACGTGCGCGCGGTGTTCGGGCTCGCCCCGTTCTTCATCGACTGGGGCACGAGTCCGCATCCGGCGGCCACCGCGCCGCGCGGCCCGGTGCTCGTGGCGCTTCGCGCCGAGCATCCCCGGCCGGATCTGGCGCGCGAGCCGCTGGCCGCGCTCGGCCTCGACCTGCCGGTGGATGCAGGCCCCCGGCCGGCGCTCGTGGCGACGCTGCGCATCGTGTCCGGCCTGGTGGAACTGCGCTGATGGCGTCGGTGTTCAGCCACGCCGTCGTGGCCTCGAGTCTTGGTGCCGCGGGTTCGCCGTCGCGGCAGATGCCGGTGCGCTACTGGGTGACGCTCGCCATCATCGGCGCGCTGCCAGACCTCGACGTCGCGCTCTACCCGATGGGGCTGAACGCGCCGTTCATCCTCGGCCACCGCGGCATCACGCACTCCCTGGCGTTCGCGGCCGTCTTCGCCGCGCTGGTGGTGCGGCTCGTCTTTCGTGACGCCGTCTGGCGCCACGCGTGGAGCCGCTTGTGGCTGGTGTTCTTCGTCGCCATGGCCTCGCACGCCATCCTGGACGCGATGACGAACGGCGGCCAGGGCATTGCGTTCTTCGCGCCGTTCTCGAGCGCCCGCTGGCACTTCGCGTGGCAACCCATCGAGGTGTCGCCGATCGGGTGGACGGCGTTCTTCTCGCTCGACGGCCTGCGCGTGCTGAAGAACGAACTCGTGTGGCTGTGGCTGCCGTCGGTGGTCGTCATCGTGGTGTCGCGACTCATCCGGGGGAGGAACGCATGCGTCGTATCCTGATGCTGCTCATGGCCATCATTCCCGCCGGGTGCGGGCCTGCCGACCCGCCCGCGCCCAGACTCACCTATCCAAAAGCGATGACGGCCGCCGTCGTGGACGATTACGGCGGCACGAAGGTGGCCGATCCGTACCGGTGGATGGAGTCGCTCGATTCCAAGGACGTGGCCGCCTGGGTGGCTGCCGAGAACGCCGTCACCGAGCCCTATCTGAAGTCGCTGCCGTTGCGGCAGCCGTTCGCCACGCGCCTGACCGCGCTGTGGAACTACCCGCGCGTTGGCCTGCCGGAGACCGCGGACAACGGCGCGCTGTTCTACGCGCGGAACTCGGGCCTGCAGCGACAGGCCCCGGTCTACATGCGGGCGGCGGGCAGCACCACGGCGTCGGTGGTGCTGGATCCGAATGTCATCTCCGAAGATGGGTCCGTTTCAGTGGGGCAGTGGGAGCCCTCGCCGGACGGGTCGCTGCTGGCCTATACGCTGTCCGAGGGTGGCGCCGATTGGCAGACGGTCAAGGTGCGGACCGTGGCCACTGGCGCGGACCTGAGCGACGAGGTGCGCTGGATGCGTTTCTCGGATCTCTCGTGGACGCAGGACGGCAAGGGGTTCTTCTACTCGCGCTATCCCGAGCCGCCCAAGAACAAGGTGCTCGAGGCGGCGCTCGCCAACCACGCCCTCTACTACCATCGCGTCGGCACGCCGCAGTCGCAGGACGTGTTGGTCTACGAGCGCAAAGACCTGCCCGAGTGGACGATCATCGGCTCGGTGTCCGAGGACGGACGCTATCTGTTCGTCCTGATGTACAAGGGCGCCGACAACAAGAATCGGCTCTACTACGCCGACCTCGGGAACCCGCACGCCCCCAAGATCGCGGCGCCGATCAAACCAATCGACGAGAGCGGCGACGCCGAGTACTTGCCGTTCGGCACCAGCGGTTCGACGGTGCTGGTGCGCACCGACAAGAGCGCGCCCAACCGCGCCGTCGTCACCACCGTGCTGGGCGCGCCCGGCACGGCGGCATGGAAGACAGTCGTGCCCGAAGGCAAGCAGGCCATCGAGAGCATCGGCTTCATCGGCGGCCGGATCGTCGCGCAGTATCTCGTCGATGTGCAGAGCCGCCTCTCGCTCTTCGCACTCGACGGAGCGCCGCTCGGCGAGGTGAAGCTTCCGGGCACCGGCACGATTGGCGCCTTTACCGGGCGCCACGACCAGCCCGACGTGTGGTACGCGTTCACGTCGCCGCTGTCGCCCACGACGATTCACCGCTTCGACCAGCGCGCCGGCACCGACACGACGTTCGAGGCCGCGACGCCGCCAGTGGACGCGAGCGCCTACGAGACGCTGGCGCTCTTCGCGACGTCCAAGGACGGCACCAAGGTGCCGCTGTTCGTGACGGCGAAGAAGGGGCTGCCGCGCGACGGCAACAATCCCACGATGGTGTACGGCTACGGCGGCTTCTCGGTGAGCATGCTGCCGGCGTACCGTCCCGACGTGCCGGCGTGGCTCGAGCGCGGCGGCATCTGGGTGACCGTCAGCATGCGCGGCGGCGCGGAATACGGCGAGGCCTGGCACCAGGCCGGCACGCTCGAGCGGAAGCAGAACGTCTTCGACGATTTCATCGCCGCGCTCGAATACCTGGTGCGGGAAAAGTTCACCTCGCCGGCGCGGCTCGGCATCGTGGGCGACTCGAACGGCGGCCTGCTCGTGGGCGCCGTGATGGAGCAGCGCCCGGATCTGATGGCGGTGGCGCTGCCCGGTGTTGGCGTGATGGACATGCTGCGCTTCGACCAGTTCACCGGCGGCCGGTACTGGACCACCGAGTACGGGTCGTCGTCGGACCCGAAGCAGTTTCCGTTCCTCATCAAATATTCGCCGCTCCACAACCTGAAGAAGGGGACCTGCTATCCCGCCACCCTCGTCACCACGGCGGACCACGACGACCGCGTGGTGCCGAGCCATTCGTTCAAGTTTGCGGCGGCGCTGCAGGAGGCACAGGGCTGTGACAAGCCGGTGCTGATCCGGATCGAGGTGCAGGGGTCGCATGGATATCGCCCGACGGACAAGCTGATCGCCGAACGTGCCGATCAGTGGGCCTTTGCCGCAGCCCACATGGGGATGAAGTGATGCGAGCCACTGTCGTTGCCGCCGTGCTCGTGCTGTCGTCGGTCGTCGTGAGGGCCGAGGATCCAGCTGTTGCGGAAGTGCTGAAGTTCGAGCGCGAGGTCGAAGCGGCGATCGTGCGCGGCGACGTCGAGTTCATGGAGCGCGCGTGCGCGCCGACGTTCACGTTCACGCACGGCGACGGGTGGACGACCGGCGGTGCGCCGCTGCGTGTGGACAATCGCGCGCAATGGATGGCGGTGGTCAAATCGGCGCCGTACGCGTCGCGCGAGCTCGACAGCGTTCGCGTCGAGATGCATGGCGACGTGGCCATCACCTACGGACGATACGTCGCGCGGATGAAGGGCGGCGATCCCGAGCGGCAGCAGTTCGACCTCTGGTTCGAGCGCGTCTACGCCAGGCGCAACGGCCGCTGGCAGTACCTGTCGCACCGCACCGTGGACGGCCCGCACTTCTCGAGAACCAAGTGAAGACGATCGGCATCGTTGGAGGGATTGGGCCCGAATCGACCATCGATTACTACAAGCAGCTGCTGAAGCGCGCTCCGGAGCTGGGCGCCGCGTCGGCGCCGGTGATTGTCATCAACAGCGTGGATTACGCACGGATGTACAACCTGGTGGCAGCCGGCGATGCCGGGGCGCTTGCCACGGCCTTTGCGGACGAGGTCCGAGTGCTCGAGCGGGCCGGCGCCGGGGTTGGATTGATCGCCGCCAACACGCCGCACAGCGTCTTCGACGCGGTGCAGTCGCAGGTGTCGCTCCCGCTCGTCAGCATCGTCGAGGTCACCGCCGACGCCGCCGTCGCGCAGGGGTTGAAGCGGCTCGGGCTCCTGGGCACACGGTTCACGATGCAGGGGGAGTTCTTCCCGCAGGTGTTCGCCGCGCGCGGCCTGCAGATCGTGGCTCCCGAGGGCGGCGACGTCGACTACGTCCACGACGTCTACGTGAACGAGCTGGTCAAGGGGAAGTTCCTGGAGACGAGCCGCGCCGGGCTCGTAGCCGTGATGGACCGGCTGCGCTCGCGCGGTGTCGACGGCGTGATCCTCGGAGGCACCGAGCTCCCGCTCATCCTGCGAGGCGTAGACTATCCGCTGCCGATCCTCGACACGACGCAGATCCATGTCGATGCCGTCCTCAGGACCGCTGTCACATGACGTCCGAAACGAACGACTACGACGTTTTCATCAGTTACAGGTGGGTCACTCCAGATCAGGAGTGGGTTCGAGACCAGCTCGCGCCAGCTCTCGAAAGGGCGGGATTGAATGTCTGTCTCGACGTCGAAGATTTCGTTCCTGGTCGCAATGTGATTCTGGAGATGACGAGAGCCGGGCGGTCGTCGAAGGTTGTGTTGTGCGTGATTAGCCCCGACTACGTCGCGGAAGACCGCATGGTGCAGTTCGAGGCGCTGGGAGCACGAGGGCAGGACCCCTCCGGCCGCCAATCCAAGCTGATCCCACTCGTCCTGCGGGAGGGGTCGCTTCCCGACTGGATGCAGGGAACAATCGCGCTGGACTGGACTAATCCGCAAAATCACCGGCGCGAGTGGCGGAGGCTGCTCGAAGCGTTGGGCGCCCCCAACCTCGCTGCCGCCCTGCCCGGCGAGTCAGCGGATGCAACGCCGCTGATTCAAGAGACGGCTACGCCCCCAGTGCGGTGGCAACCGCGGCTCGCCTTCATCAAGGTGAACGACCGTCTCGTGAAGCGATACGGCCTCTATTCAGGGGCCCTGCTCGGCGCCAGTGGGCTGACTCAGTGGAAGCCGGGCGTCTGGCAAGACATCCCTTTCCTCATGGGCCTTGTGGACCAGCAGTCGCTCACCAAGGCGATGCCGATGTTGTCTCAGGCGATGGTGTGCAGCGTGAGCGGCCTCGCACTGATGGTCACCGTGGTCACGGGACTTCTGAACATGCAGATCATCTTCTCGACCGTGAAGATGCTCTTCCTGCTCGCGCTCTTCAGTTTTCTGTGCGCGCTCATCACCTCGCTGCATGTGGACAGCATGATTCCGCACTTGCTGCTAGCGTTGGTGCTCGTGACTGCGTTCGTACGGCATTTCGTCCTGGGTCAGCTCGGCTACTACTGGAAACGGCGGTCGCTCGGCGACGTGGCCCTGGAATCGATACTGATGTTGGCGTTCGTAGTACTCATAGTCGGGCCGATCCGCTCAGTCGTCGAAGGGAGGTCTGCGTTTCGTGGCGAACAAGTTCAACCTGCAGTGCCCGGGCTGCCGGCACATTTACGTTGACACCCTGATTGGAAACGTGACGAAGCTCGTTCATCCTGGAACCACGTTTGGTGAACGCTCGCCCAAGATGCCTTCGCCGCGCTGCGTTGCGAGTTACGACTACGTGCTCTTCGACGACTGCCAGCACTGTTGTCCAGAGACGTTCGGCGAGTGCCCCGAGTGCACAGAGCGACGAGTGGGGACGCCGACGACGAAGCCGTGCCATTGTCAGTGACTGAGTGACGGGGCGGATTCACGTTGAGGCCGCCATCCACGCCGCCCGCCGCTGAGCGCCGCCGCGCCCCGACAGGCTGGCTCGCAGGGGCGGCCGCCGTCGTGTTGGCTTTCGTGACGGCGCACGCGGCACAAAACGCTCCATTTCGCCGCGGCGAGGTGCTGCCGCCCTGGACGATCGGAACCCTCGACATCCATCAGATCGTCACCGGGCGCGGCAACGCGGCGTTCATGATGTTTCCGGACGGGACGACGCTGCTGCTCGATGCGGGCGACGCCGGCGACACCGAATACGACCGCCTGCACGCTTCCGACGCGGACCAGCGCCCCGATGCGTCGCGGACGCCGGCGCAGTGGATCGCGCGCTACATCCGCCACATGACCGGGGAGGCCGCGCCGCGGCTCGACTACGCGGTGATCACCCACTTTCACCCGGATCACATGGGCATCATCACCGGGTCCGAGCGGCTCACGGCACACGGCACCTATCGCCTGCGTGGGCTCACCGAAGTGGATGAAGAGATTCCGATCGCGCGCCTGATGGATCGGGGCTGGCCGGACTACCGGTACCTCCCGCCGCCGGCGGACGACGCGATGTTCGCCAACTACCGCCGGTTCGTGACCGAGCGCACCGCGACCGGGCAGTTGACGATGGTCGGCGCGCAGGCAGGCAGCGCGACTCAGATCACGCAGGTGCGGAATGCCAATCCGCAACTGTCATTCGAAGTTCGCGTCGTCGCCGTCAACGATCGCGTGTGGACCGGCCGCGGCAGCGAGACCAAAGTTCGATTCCCGGCGCTCGCGTCGATTCCGGCCCGGGAGGACTGGCCCAACGAGAACCTGTGCAGCGTCGCGCTTCGAATTCGCTACGGCCGATTCGACTACTTCGCCGGCGGTGACATCGCCGGCTATCCGGTGCCTGGAGCGCCGGCCTGGCACGACGTGGAAACCGATGTCGCCAAGGCGATCGGCCGGACCGACGTGCACGTCGTCAACCACCACGGTTCCATCGAAGAAGAGAATCCGTTCTGGCTGGCGACGCTGCGTTCGCGGGTGATGATCCTGCCGGCCTGGGCCGCGACGCACCCGTCGGCCGACGTCCTCAAGCGAATGCTCTCGCGTCGTGTGTACCCGGAGCCGCGCGACGTGTTCGTGACGCTCTTCCGAGACGCGACGAAGTCCTCGATCGGCGCGCGGGCCGCGCAGGTGGCGTCCGATCACGGGCACGTCGTCGTGCGCGTGGAGCCCGGCGGTTCACGTTACTGGGTGCTGGTGCTGGACGACACGACGGAGAGCTACCGCGTCACCTCCGTGCACGGGCCGTACGTCGCCGAGTAGTTGCGGCAAAATTCAGACCGCCACGGGGCGAGGCGCAGCGATGCCGGCGAGAATCTCCGTCAGTTCCTGCGGCTGATCCAACATCACGTCGTGACCGCAGGGCAGGGTCATGGTCGTCCAGTCTTTTGTCCTGGCCTGCTCGTAAAACGGCGGGAACGGCGAGTCGGAAAACCCAGTGGCAAGTATGAATGTGGTGTTCTGCGGCGTGGAGAACCGGCCGTTCAGTCTGATCGGCTGCTGAAACGTGGCCAGCGGCTGCATGGTGCACTGCCGGTCCACCCATTCACGGTCTGTCGGATTCACGTTGAAGACTTCGGCGGGGATTGGTGGCACCTTCCAGCCGTCGCCGACGTCTCGCGCGAGCTCCAGCTGCAAGGCCCGCTGAGCGTCCGGCAGCGTGTCGTGCACGCTCTGCCCGTTCTTCAAGACGAAGGCGTCGAGGTAGACCAACGCGCCGATGCACTCGGGCACGCGGTCCGCGACTCCCGCCACCACTGCGCCGCCGTACGAGTGGCCGCACAGAACCACGTTCGACAACTCTTCCCACCGAATCAGGTTGGCGACGTCGTCGATGTGCGTGTCGAGATTGATCTCACGCGACAGCAGGTGAGCGCGTTCGCCGACACCGGTCAGCGCGGGAGTGAACACCTCGTGGCCGAGCGCCTGCAGCGCCGTGCGAACGCGTTTCCAGCACCAGCTTCCATGCCACGCCCCGGGTACGAGCACGAATGTCGACATTACGGCAGCTTCAGCGTGTCCTTGATCTGCTTCGCGGTCATGCCCTTCACGTAGACCGGGGTGCCGGTGTCGAAGTTCTTCGAGCTGGCGAGGTTGCCGGTCACCACCGGGTCGAAGCCGGAATCGATGACGAGCTGTACGACGGTCTTGACCGCCGCGGGATCGTCGCCGGCCACCGGAATCCCAAGCTTCTCGCCGGCGCGGTGCGCATCCTTTTCCACCTGCACGAAGCTGAGCGCGTTGAAGGCGCGCACGAGCCGCACGCCCGGGATGTACCCGGCCGTCGCCACGCCGGTGCCGCGCGCTTTCGCGTCGGTGGCCATGGGGCCGTCGCGATCCTCGCGCGGGTTGCCCAGGTCGATGACGATCTTGCCCTTCATCAACGCCGCGTAGTCCTTGCCGACCTGCGGCGTCACCCCGTAGGGCACGGCAATCAC
>Ga0207648_10004065_pt1 | contig 15166 bp, 14 predicted proteins | sample KBSMisM32_FD_184310 | JGI IMG/M metagenome (GOLD analysis project Ga0207648, IMG submission 184310) | Miscanthus rhizosphere microbial communities from Kellogg Biological Station, Michigan, USA - KBS Miscanthus M3-2 (SPAdes) (version 2) | ecosystem: Host-associated > Plants > Roots >...
CAGCGAGATCGGTAAGCCAGTAGCGCACCGCGTAGTGTGCATAGCTCTCTTTGAAGTCGAGCAGGATGCAGTCAGGTTGAGGCGTACGGGCAATGTTAGGAATCGGTTCAGCGCGCAAAGCTGACTGAACAGCTTCGATCACATCAGGAGGCGAGTAGCGAAAGTCTACATTGAAATGTACCCACTGACGGTGTTGTCTTGGTGATCCAGATCTGCGGCCAAGGACAAGAACCTGAGACTTCATCAACACGCTGTTGGGAATGATGACCGTGTCCCAGTTGCGTGTTTCGATTGAGGTGTGTCGCCAACGGATTTCCTTAACCAGGCCTTCACGTTCATCAATGCGAATCCAGTCGCCTACGGCAATCGCGCGTTCCATCTGGAGCGCCATTCCGCCCATCATGTTTCCAAGCGTGTCCTGGAACGACAGACCGATTACTGCGGTGAGTACAGCCGACGTGGCAACGATTCCGGTAACATCAACCTTAATGATCGACAGCGATGTAATTCCCACCACGATGTAAGCGAAAGCCAGGATTAGATCACGGAGGATTCGAGGAGGTCGCAGTCGAATAGCGGCGAGAAGGATATCGAAAATGAAACTGCTTGCTACTCCGACGAATGAGATACCCTGCAATAGAAGGGCGGCCCAAACCGTCCAACGATAAAACGACGTGTCCTGATTGCCTCGCCGTGCGGTTATGGCAGCAACCACCAGACCCAGGAACGACAAAACGAAGAGGAGTAGTGCCGTACGAATTCTCAATCGTTCTCTTGGCAATAGCGCAAAAAGGACGAAGGCCACAGCTAAGAAGAGCAGCGTCACCCAAACAAACGCACCATTTATTTGTGAAGCCTGTTGGAGATGCTGCCAGAAACTCATAGAAAGGATTTGCGAAGACAGTGCGGGTCGAAATAGAGCGCACGAATTCTAGCACGGTCTTGAGAGTGACTCTGCGAAAAGAAAAGGGCAGACAATACAGTCTGCCCTTTTCGCTTTGTGGTTTTTCGAAGAGCTATTTAACCAACGTACCGGTCCGACTCCACCGAGTGTTCTTGAAAAAATCAACAATGATTCCGATACCCGGCCCACTGCTCGGCGCACTTTCATCGTAAGACCAGTAGACAAACATCGCGCGGCCAATCACGAGATCACGCGGCACGAATCCCCAGAACCGGCTGTCTTCGCTGTTGTCTCGATTATCGCCCATCACGAAATACTTGTTTGCCGGAATGACAACCTCTTTTCCATTGCCAGCCTTAGTAAAGACATCGTAGACAAAATCGTCTTCATCGTCTCCCGGCCGGTAGTAAACGTCGTAAGTCTCATTGGGTTTACGCGGCGGAGTGTTCACTATCTCAAGTGGATCTTTTCGATTGTGATCAATGGCATCAATTCTGTGCTCAGGTAACACCTGGCCGTTTACGAGGACATTTTTTCCGTCAAGACTTATGCGATCTCCAGGCAGGCCAATCACTCTTTTCACATAGTTCGTAAGAATCGGCTTGTTGTCAGGACGATCGTCACGTTTCGGATCGTATGGATTGCCCGGATACTTGAAGACGATGATGTCACCGCGACGAATCTCGCGCTGTGGTAAAAACGGCAACGATGCGCCTGGAGCAAAGATGAACTTGTTTACCAGGAGATGATCGCCAATCGTTATCGTGTTCTGCATTGAGCCGGTCGGAACCTTTACCGCCTGGACGATGAATGTCATCCCGAACAGAGCCATGATCACGGTTACAACAGCGGATTCAAAATACTCGCGCCATACTGTCTTCGGCGGTCCTTTTGGCTTGGCTGGAGCCGGAGGCGGATTATTTGAATTACCGTTTCGATTGAATATGCGGGAAAAAGTGGAAGGTTTGGCTTCGGTTTTGATTTCCGTGTCGCCCTTGGTCACCGTATCGGTCGTTAAGTTACTCGCCATTTAAAATCATCCTAGATAGGTTACGTGTACACGGTCAAGTGAAGTTCAAACTGTTTCTTCAGAGGCGCTGAGTCCCATCATTTCCAACGCAGCCCTCGCCGCGGCAGCTTCGGCCGTCTTTATCGAATGCCCCTCACCTTGAATGCTGCCACGATCCCACGATACTTCCACATGAAACACTCTTCGATGAGGTGGCCCTAACGTTTCTATGACGTTATAACGCGGCGCCGGACGGCGTTCAGCCTGAAGGCGCTCCTGAAGCATTGTTTTGAAATCAGCCTGGGCAGCAAGAAGCGGATCAGCACCTTCCAACTGGTCTCTAAGTGCATAACAGACAAAATGGGTTGCTGCTTCCATCCCGCCATCCAAAAAGATCGCACCGGTAATGGCTTCAAATACGTCGGCAAGCAAAGCATTCTTTTGTCGACCGCCACTCTTCTCCTCGCCACGACCAAAACGAAGAAAGTCTCCGAGAGTCAATCCGAGAGAAGCTTTAGCGAGTGTCGGCGCACTCACCAAACTATGCTTCATTCGTGAGAGTTCGCCTTCGGTACCTACTGGATAGGAATTGCAAAGGTAGTTAGCCACAACGAGCCCCAACACGGAGTCACCAAGAAACTCCAGCGACTCATTGTGAAGTTGTCGAGCATGGTGCTCATCTCCAGGCGCGACTTGTTCGTGAGCCCAGGAGCGATGCGTTATAGCACGTTCAAGCAGAACCCGATCAGTGAAGCTGTAGGCCAGGATAGTCTCGAGGAGATCGAGGTCCGGAGTAGAAGGTTCGGTATCTTTCAAAACGTGTCGGATTATAACAAACGCCGGAAGCTTGTCTAAAAATCTGACGAGCTTCCGGCGTTACCTGTCTAAGACTGAAGCCTAAAGCTACAGCCGATTACTCTTGGGTTTATTCGGAGTCGGACTTGGCTTGGCCGCAGGAGGCTTTGCCGCACCGCCAGTTGGCGGTGTTGCTTGAGGACTCGCCGGAGCGGTGGTTGATGCCGTACTGCCTGTTGCTGCCGGTTCTGCCGGTAGAGATGTCAGTGGGGTTGGTTCAGGCGGCAAGGGTTTTGAAAGGACTCCCGCTAACATGGAGTCCATACCATCCGTTGTTTTGTTGTGACGGTACTTGTACCAGTCGCTCAAGCTTGTAGCCCAAACCTGCTTCTGAGCCGCCAGCTTGGCATCTGTAGCAAGTGCAACTGCTCTGGCGTATGCGTCAATCATGCGATCGACTATCTGGTTCACGTTAGCCAAAGCTAACTTGCTTTCAGGAGTTTCGTCCTTGCCACCATAGGTCTTGGTGTATTCGTCGGAGAGTTTCGCATACGGACCATTCTCATAAGCGGCACCAATTAACGCGTATGTTTGGGGTGACTTCTTCAACGGAGTTTCGAACTGAGCGGCCTTTATCAAGTTCTTAAGCGCACCAGATGGATCAGCCTCGAGCGAGAAAACACCGATCGTGTAGTTGAGATAAGCCATCGCTTCGTCTTTGCCCGAGAGAGGAGTCCACGCATCAAGCGTCTTACCAGACTCGAGCATTGCGAGTGCTTTCTTAGCGTCTTTCACCGCCTCGGCGCTGAGCGTTGGATTCTTTAAATTCTGAACCAGGTAACCATTGGCTCCCAGATCAATAAGAATTTTCAGGTTCTCAGGTTCACGAGCGAGGATCTTCATTCCCAGATCATAAGCTTCTGGATACTTGCGTTCGTTGTAAAGAAGCACCGGGAGTCTGTCCTTCTCATGAAGATCTTCGTACTTAGTAACAAAATTCTTTAGGTACTTGATAATGGCTTGAGTTTGCTCGGTGGCTCCCTCCGCCGGGCAAGCCAAGTACTTCTTCGCGTTCTCATACGCTTTGTCTTGATCCGTCTTCAAATTTTCTCGGAAAGTCGCGTAGTAGGTATTCTTGTTCTCTTCCGTACATTGGTCCTGGAAGGCGAATTCGTTCGCGGCAAGATTTTTTGCCAGAGCGGGTAGGGCGAGTACTGCGACGATCGCGCCTATAGTTAAAAACCTATTAATCATTTTCATCAGTCGTCCGAACCTCCAAATCATTCTTCACAAAATCCGGGCGAGGGCCAAGCCCCAGAAGCGTCGCCACAGGAATCTTTAGGATGCGAGTATTACAGAGAGCGGTTGCCGTTTTTGTGCACCAGGAACCGATGCATCACTTTGGTTAATTACCTATCCGGCAAAAAGAACGAGCGCAATATTCCTGCAACTTTATTTGATGTGTCAAGGCGACAAACACCAAAAAAAGTCGCGCCGGAAGAAAATTCTTCCGGCGCGTTTGAAATCAATGAATCCTACACTCGATTATTGCTGATTCGGCTGGGCTCGACGCGGTCGTTGTTCACTTGACGGCGAGACAGTTGCCGGCGTCTTTGCGGTGGCGCTCGGCTGAGTGGTAGTGTTCGTTTGCGGTGCGACCGGCTTCTTTTCAATCGTCATCAATACACGCTTGACGGTGTTCTTCGGTGCGACGTTCTCATTAACCGGAGTCTTGGCCGGGGTCTTCACCACAGGTTCTTGAACTGGCGCTGTTGCAGCCGTTGTCTGAGTTGTCGTTGCGTCGGTAGACTCCCCATTTGCAGCAGCTTCCTCATCCGCAACTTCCTTCTCTTCATCGTCGGCAGTAGTGGCAACCTGAAGATCGATAGCAGTCCCGAAACGATGATTCAACTCCCGATATATTTCGCCGGCGACTGCTGCGGGGAAGTGATGACGTCCATCGCTACCTTGAGCAATCACGACCACCGCCAGGCGCGGATTAGCAAGCGGAGCATACGAAGTGAACAATCCAACCCAGCCACCTGAACCTATACAAGTGCCTGTTTTACCAGCAACTGTTTGTGCCGGATCATAAGCGCGACGACCAGAACCATAGTTCACAGCGCCAACCATTCCCGGCACCATGCGCTGCCAGATTTCCGTACCAAACGGAAGTTGACGACGAACTTTTGGGCCGACCTTACTTTGATCTTTGGATGAACGCAGAACCTGGGGCACTAATAGTTTGCCACCATTAGCCATGGCCGAAACGAGTGTGCCTAGTTGAAGCGGAGTCACTTCGAAGCCATCTGCATAAGAGAACATCCGACGCTCAACAAATCCCGGCTTCATTTCCGGCAACTTACCTTGAAACTCATAAGGCACGTTTGCGCCAGTCTTTTCGCCGAGGCCCAATTCACGTGCGTAGCTCACCATTTTGTCAAAGCCAATGCGACTTCCAACTTGTTCGAAGAATGGATTGTTTGAATGGGCAAGAGCTGCGGTAAGGTCCATGCGATAACCATCGCCGGCTGTATCGACAGGCGGAATAACATTCTCAGAAAGACCGGCGACGCCCGTGACCAGTTTAATCGTCGAACAAGGTTTGAAGCCTCGACGAAGTCCCCATTCCTGATTAACGACTGAGTAGATTCGACCCGTCTGCGGATCCATTACAACCACGGTTCCCGCATGTTTGCCGAGCGCGTTCACCGCAACCCGTCGCACTTCTGGATCTTCTCCCGTAATGTCATCTCTAGAGATCAGTGTCTGGACCTCAGCGCGCATTGCATTCTCTCGGGCGATCGCGGCCAAACGTGCAATTTCGGCACGACGGCGGGCTTCAAGAATGGCTCGTCGACGACTGGCTTGCATTCGCCGAAGTTCCGCTGTGCGTTCTCGTCTAGACAAAGGACGCCCACGTCGACGCTCGAGCGCTCTGAGTGATGCGGATTGTTCGCGAGCGCTGAGTGCTCGCTGCCGGCGAGAGTCGCGAGCTGACATACGGCCACCACGACCACGGCGGGAGGATCTTGCAACCTCTCTGCCGCCGCGCCTGGACGCACGACTACCAGCCGACTTCTTGCTTCCCTTCGCCGCCCGAGCATGACTCCCTCGAGACGACGCGGCCTTCTTCTTACCGAATGCCGTACCCGACAGACTTAAGGAAACTAGGATTGCAACTAGGAAGGAAAGGATAAAAGCGATTCGTCCCGGCTTGGGGGAATAGGAATGCAAAGTCATCAGGGAAAAGTACCTTTCTTAGGGATTACTCACCAAAGGTAAGTAAGATTCAAATTCTTTGGCCGCCGGGCATTTCTCAAAGCCCGCGACCATCCTCTCAGCAAAAGCATCTTTTGCAGCTCAGGAGTTTCAAAATACCTACCCATGGTTCAAACTGTTGAACCTTCATCTGCAACATTGAGGTGGGAAGAATTCCCTAACGGGCGGTCCCTGGGGACATTGATTTGAGACCGCAGCGAATATAACATCAGCCATCAACGCCGAGCAACAGAAAAGTAATGCTTTTTACACAAATCGCTGGAAGTTACCCGAGGCCTACCATTGATGAAGGCGTTCGAATTCAGGTTGCACAAAAAATTACAACCCGTTTACTTAATCGGTACTTCTTAGTCTCAACATGAGCTTCCCCGCCCTAATAAGAAGTTTTCGCGCTCGCCTGCTGTTACTCCTGGCGCTCATGTTCGGCCTGACACTCGGAGTCCAGTACTACTTCAATTTGCGTGCTGTAAAGGGCAACGCACATATGATTAGAGACCAGGAGCAAGCCATCATGACGGGTGTGGCCCTGGCATTGAAGAGTTTAAGAAGCGACAAATATCTTGACGAAATCATCGGCGACTCCTCAGATAAGTTCTCAAACGACAAAATTGGCAGGGTTAAGAACATTCTCGTCGTCGACGACGGGGGTAATGTTCGGGATAGCGTTGTAGCTGATTACAACCCGCGCGAGCGCGAAGACAATACGACCCGTTATGTACAATTTAAGGATGTGCCGCTTCCCCCACTGCGACGAGCGGCGCCGTTCCCTGATGAAGAGGAACCATTACCATCGTGGATGCCGCAATCGAGTGAGGTCGATTTCGGCGAAGCGGGAGCGTTTTATTTTCCAGTTCAGACGGACAAGGGCCGCCGATTCATTATTGTCGAACTTGGCTCGTCCAACACCTTCACAAACTTGCTTGAGCGACAAGCGTCGCGTTCCGCGTTCTACACGCTAATGCTCCTGCTCGCGACAACACTCGTCACGGGCTTCTTCGTCTGGAGGTTTACGCGACCAATCAAAGAGCTCTCAATCGCTGCCCGCAAGGTTGCGGGTGGCGACTTCGAAGTTCAGGTTTCAAGTGAGCGAACCGACGAGATGGGAACACTCGCTTCGGCGTTTAATGAAATGACCGCTCAACTGGATCGCGCGCGTGAGTTAGAGACTCAACTGCACCAGGCGGAGAAAGGCGCTGTTGTCGGGCGACTTGCTGCAGCGATCGCTCACGAGATTCGCAATCCTCTTAACTACATCAATCTGACACTCGATCATCTTCGTTCGTCTTTTGCTCCACTCGACGAAACAAAACGTCAGACGTTCGTCAAACTTACCGATCAACTCAAGGCCGAAGTCGCCCGCATCAATCGTCACATCACAGACTTTCTAAAGTATTCGAGACCTTCAACCCTCGAGCTTCGGGAAATGGACATTCGAGTTGTCGCAGAAGATGCAATGCGCATCGTTGAAGCTCGTGCAGAAGAGAGCGGCATTGAGACAAGCATTCAGGAGGAAGGAACACTGCCAACAATCATGGCTGATGGCGATTCGCTCCGCTCAGTTTTCACGAATCTTGTAGTGAATGCCTTAGAAGCAATGAACGGTGAAGGCGGGAAAGTTTCAATCAAACTGTCGAAGAGCGATCCAAACTCTGTTAAGGTGGAAGTCACTGACAGCGGATGTGGGATTAGCGCGAAAGACATTTCAAAAGTCTTTGAGCCCTACTTTTCGACGAAAGAAACAGGGACGGGTCTTGGTCTGGCTATAGTCAAAAAAGCCATCGATGATCACAGCGGAACAATTAGTGTAGCTTCGAAGGAAGGCAGCGGTACCACGTTCACAATAATTCTACCGGCTAGCGAGAAAGGAGAGACGATGAAGTCAGAAGGCTGAACAATAATTATCGGTTCTCTCTTCATCCCTCATTCTTCATCCTCGAGAAAATGGCGCGCAAGAACATTCTGGTCGTCGACGACGAAAAATCTCAACGTGAAATCCTGGAGATGATTCTCACTGAAGAAGGCTACGACGTTACAACAGCCGCTTCTGGCGAGGCTGCAATCAAATTTGCCAAGGACCGTCGATTCGATCTCGCACTTACTGATCTGAAGATGACGGGTATGGATGGGATCGAATTGCTACAGCATCTGCTGGCTTTCGATTCTTCAATCATCGTTATTTTGTTAACAGCACATGGCTCAATTGAGTCAGCCAAGGAAGCTTTACGTCGTGGTGCTTTCGATTACCTCGAAAAGCCCTACGACAAGAACGCCCTCTTGGAAACTATTAACCGAGCTCTGGACCGTCTTGACGCCATCGACACCGAGATCATTTCGGCTTCGCCGAAGATGGAAGCTGTAAAGAAGATGATCCTAAAAGTTGCCCGCTCAAATTCCACGGTTCTGATCCGTGGCGAATCAGGAACGGGAAAAGAACTCATCGCGCGTGCGGTTCATAATCAATCACCACGTGCGACTGAGATGTTTCAAGCTGTGAACTGTGCCGCCATCAATGAAAATCTGCTTGAGTCGGAACTCTTCGGACACGAGAAAGGTTCCTTCACCGGTGCTCATGCAGAAAAGAAAGGACTGTTTGAAATCGCAGATCGAGGCACTTTGTTTCTCGACGAGATTGCTGAACTCGACGTCGGCATTCAAGCCAAACTTCTGCGCGCCCTACAGGAAAGAAAAATCAGACGAGTCGGTGGCACGCATGAAATGAGCACTGACGTGCGTGTCATTGCAGCCACGAATCGAGACCTGCGAGCAATGGTCGCGGACGGTCGATTCCGAGACGACCTTTACTACCGCATCAACGTTCTCTCAATTGACGTCCCGCCGTTGCGCGAGCGTCGCGAGGATATACCTGTGCTGATTGATTTCTTCCTAAAGAAGCACACGAGAAACACGTCGCGACTGGTAACCGGATTGACGCCCGACACAAAGAAGTTGATGTCTGACTACAGCTGGCCTGGGAATGTTCGACAATTGGAGTCGGCAATTGAGCGAGCGATCTTGCTGTGTGAAGGCGACAAGATCACGGTCGAAGATCTGCCATCCGAAGTCAGACAAGACGTTGGTCCGGTTTCTGATAGCGCTTTTAAGCTCCCATCAGAAGGCATTAATTTCGAGGACGTCGAAAGAAATCTGATTACTCAGGCTATGGAACAGACCGACTACAACATCACCAAAGCGGCGAAATTGCTGGGGCTAACCTTCCGGACCCTTCAATATCGACTCGAAAAATTTGGCATCAAGAAGCCAGATGGCAGCGACGCGACCGAAGAAGAATCCTGAACCCCGTTGAAACCCACCCCTCTGAACTGTGGCAACGCACATCGTCAATCGCCACAGCGTGTGCAAGTGTAGGCCTCCGCGACGTTCTTCAGTTGATAGATCTCAACTCGTAACGGAGGCTCAACATGAAATCTCTCTCCATAATTCTCTTGGTAGCGCTCTTAACCCTGGGCGGTTGCACTCATTACTCTGACAACCGATTCGAATTAGCAAAGGCATCAAAGTCGAGTGAACAGTCAAAACTGGACAACCAGCCGACCGCTGGCTTAATAAATGACGCGACTGCGACACCGAAACAGTACAACCAAGCATCCTTGAAACAGGCGGAACAGGCGGTTCCACTCGAATCCGGCTTCGATCGCAAAATCATCCGCGACGCTGACCTAACAATTGAGGTCAATTCCACAACCGAAGCTCAGCAAAAAGTGACGTCAATTGCCGAATCAAATGGCGGCTTTGTAGTCACATCAGAAGCGAAGCAAAAAGAAAACAGCGATCCAGCCAAACGAACTCTGGACATAAAGTTGATCATTCGTGTCCCGTCCACCCAGTTCAATTCTGCGTTGCAACAGATCGAAGGCCTGGCGACCAATATGCCTCAGCGAAATGTTAGCGGGCAGGACGTCACTGAAGAATTCATCGATCTAGAAGCAAGGATCAAAACGCAGAAAGCACTCGAACTGCAGTTCCTGGAGATCATGAAGAAAGCTAACAAGGTAGAAGATGCACTCGAAGTTCAACGACAAATTGCCGACGTCAGAACAGAAATAGAGAAGCTGGAAGGTCGAAAGAACTTCCTGGCAAATCGTTCGAGCTTGTCAACGATTACTGTCAACATTCAAACGCCGACGCCAATCGTTGTCAGCGCCACCGGGTTTGGACGCACAGTTCGCGACGCGGTCTCTGACAGCCTTGATCTAGCGTCTGGCATCGTTCTCTTCCTCGTTCGATTCGTCATAGTAACGATCCCGGTCTTTGTGTTTGTTATTTTGCCTTTGGGCTTAATCGCACTATATTTCAAACGACGAGCGCACCGGGTGAGGTTGGCTCATGCTTTGGAAGTTAATCCCGCTAGTGACTAAGGATGAATCATTGCCGAAACTAAAACTTGTTCTGGCAGTTCTTGCGTTGAGTATTTCTCTTTCATGTACGAGGCAGAAGACTGAATCGAATACGCCGGCTCCCTCACAACCAGGAGTCAGCCAGGCACGCCATTCAGTCGACGTAGTTAAAGCCAGTTCACCGGAAACCGAGATCGCGCGAAATCAGACAGGTGACGCGCTGGTTCAACTCAACATTGAGAAGGGCTATCACGTAAACGCTAATCCGCCGACGTTTCCTTATCTAAAAGCAACCGAGCTTACCCTTGCGCAATCTCCCGGCGTATCCGTGAGCTTTATTGTTTATCCCAACCCTCTTACAAAAAGCTTTCCCTTCGCGGAAAAGCCTTTGGCGGTCTACGAAGGAACAACGACCATCAAAGTGAAACTCAAGGTCGACAAAGCCGCGCACCCGGGCAAACAAAATCTGTCCGGGAAACTGCTGGTACAAGCCTGTGATGACCAGGTTTGCTATGCCCCGGGAACTTTGGACGTGAGCATTCCGTTGAGTATCAAGTGAAAAAGTTCTGGATAATCCTGGCGGGCGTATTCGCGGGTGTTGCGGTTGTACTTTTCGTACGCGACGACTATGAAAAGGCTTTTGCGAGTGCGGCACTGGGAGCAGTTGCCTGGATTCTAAGTTACCGGGTTCAGCTGAGAGCGCATGTCAAAGCGAACGAACCGCCGGAAGAGATAGAGGATGATTTGGAGTCAAATGAAGAAGAGGAACAGCGTTAGATTTTGCTTACTAGTTAGCGCCGTCCTGTTGGCGACTTCGTTTACTGTCAGTGCGTCTGATGAATCAGACGTGCGTAACACGGTCAACAAAGTATTTGAGCAATTGAAGTCCCACGACTACGGCGGGCTTTACGACGGGCTGCCGGGAACATCCAGGAGTCGCATGTCGAAGGATCGTTTCGTCACGGCGCTGCAACGAGCCCAGGGTATTTATGAACTCGATCGAATTGAAGTCGGGGGCGTTAAAGTCTCCGGCAACATCGCAGTAGTCGACACAGTTCTGTATGGACGTATAACGATTCCTGTTCAGGCTGAGGGGAAAATAGTTGTTCAGCAGTACCTGGTGCGAGAAGACGGAAAGTGGCGGGTTGCAACTGGCGATCAATCAACTATCAAAAAGTTTCTGGCAGCGAATCCGGCATTCGCCAAAGGCTTCAAGATCCGCCAGCCTCGGGTCTATGTAAAGCAGGATGGAAAATGGATTGAGTTTTCAGCTCCTGCACCCAGGCAAAAACGCGCGTAGGACGCCTCCTTGGAGTGCGGTGGCCCGGCACCGCTTTAGTAGATCGGATCGATCACAAAGAACGTTCTTTACGAAAGCGGTGCCGGGCCACCGCACTCCAAAGAGTTAACTTAGCAGCAAATCCTCGAAAGACAGTTGTGCATCATCAACTCGTTCCGTGTATTCACCGTGGCGAATTCGGTAGCGGGGTACTTCAAGAGCCTCACGCACTGCGTCCAGGTGAAACCGGATGATGTGAGGCGTTAGGCGCACAGACGGAATCCGGCGTTTCAGCGCAAGTCGACGCACAGTCGATTCACTCACTTGCAGAATCGCTGCCAACTGCTTTGCGGTCAAAAACTCTTCGCGTTTCTCTTCCATAGTTCAATCGCCGGCAATCCTAACGCACTCCAGAAACTGTAGCCAAACATAAAACACAAACAATTTCAGTCTCATTCGACAGCGACAGGTTTAGGAGATGAGGAGCTTTACTTTGATTATATCGAGGTAGGCCTGAAAGTATCCTTCAGTGAGATGGTTGCGTCCACATGGAAAATGCGACCGCCAATAGGTTCCATCGGAGCGACAACCGATACAGTTTTTGACTAAGGTTTTGGCGGAACTGCCAACGAGAGGGCGACACGATAGACCGCTGCGCCATCGATCTCAACATCTTTGCTAACGGGTTCTACATTGTCGGACTTTAGTGTGACGCGGTACTTCGCTGTTTCCGGCGAGAGACGGAAAACAAAGGAACCGGTTTCGGTAGTGATCCTGCCGTCAATCTTCTTTGTAGATCCGTCCTCGAGAACCTTTGACAATTCGACTTTGGCGTTTGGAACGCTGCGCCCATCGCCATTGAAGACGCTTCCACGAATAAACGCGATCGAACCCTCATCGATAGTTAACACAAGACGATCGCCCATAGAGCGAGTTTTGCCTGCCTTAACTTCTACATTTTCAATAGCACCGATGCTTAGGCCTGGTTTCCGAAACGTGAGACCGTACATTCCCGGCGTCAGTCGATTAATAGAAAACTCTCCATTTTTGTTGGTAGTCACATTGGAAAGTTCTTTATCCCCTTGCCGGAGAATGACAGTCACCCCGTTAGGAGAACCGGCTTCCACCCGAACTTTGCCCTTTATCGCACCGGTTGTCTTGTCTTGTGAGTAACCAACGCTGACGGTCAACAACATAACAGCAGTCGCCAGGAATGTTTTTGTGAATCTCACAACCGTACCTCCACGTAATAGATAACGACAGTTTACAGGGCAGTCAACAGCGGACGCCGGATGATAGCACCATTCCCGTGGCAGTCATTGCCGCTTAATCACTGGATGCTTAAATTACCGGGCTTGTTGTCCTCCTTGGAAGTGGTAAGAAAAATCCTGGCTTCGTATAATCCCGGTCAACAGTTCTAAGGAAGCATTTTGATGTTGAACAAACCCTCCGCGGTTTTCTTTTATTCCCTTTTGACGACGCTCGTGTTGATTGCCCTGGCCGTGCCTTGTGTCACGCAAAATCCGGTTACGCCGACAGAACGACCACGAAAAGTCTTTCCGAAGGAGCAGGACCCTGAGGACGTCCTTCGCATAGATACGGATCTGGTCTCAGTTGATGTGACCGCAATGGACGCTCAGGGCCGGCCCATAAAGAACCTCAAGCAGGAAGACTTCAAAGTTTACTCTGATGGCGTCGAACAATCGGTGTCTTTCTTTCAATTGGAGAAACGAGAAGGAGATCCCAGACCGCTGGCAATAGTATTCGCGCTAGATGTTTCTGGAAGCATGACAGTTGATGAAATGAATCGTGTTCGGTCTGCGCTTCAGCTGTTCTCCGGTCAACTGGCGAGTCACCCCGTTGTTTACGCAGTCATGACTTTCGGAATGCGAGTTAAGACAGTGCAGAAGTTTACGAACAATTCCACCAAGCTCGACGAAGCGATCGAAAGGTTGGCCCGCGACGCTCCCAACGGTCTCTCGACGCATACCTATGATGCAGTCGACGATGCCGTTCGACTGCTGGTCAAGAGTGCACCTCGAACCCGTGAGAAGCGTTTGATGAAGCGCGCGGTGTTAGTCGTGACAGACGGATTCCCGGTTGGTGACACAGTAGCGCCACAGACTGTTATTGAACGTGCCAATTCTGCCGACGTGAGTGTTTTTGTTGTCACTCTTCCGTCGTACTCGCGGATGATGGCCTCATCTTCTCAGACGCCACTGCCCACCCCACTTGATGTTAGTGGCTTGGCGGAATCGACTGGCGGGAGGAACGTCTATGCGAATGAGAAGGACTATGGCCCACTGTTCAAGGCCCTCGCAGAAGAAGTTACTTCCGCATACGTCATGGCGTTTTATCCACCGGAGAACAAGCGCCGCGACGGAAAGATCCATTCGATCAGAGTTGAAGGACCGCATGGTCTAACTCTGCGCCAGAGTCGAGTTGAATACAAAGCACCGGGCGGGCAGTAATGGTGAGCAAGTAGCGTACAGAATAAGAAAAACGGCAAAAGCAGTTGAGGCCTCAGAGGAAACCAGTTATTTGCCTGCTCTTGCCGATTTCTAGTTTTTGGTTATGGCTGCTTTAGTACTCGTCTTCGTCATCGTCGTCGTCCAAACTCTCCTCTTCGACTATATCCAGTTCCACTGGATCGAGACCGACGATCTCGAGTTCAGTTCCGCATTCTTCGCAAGACACAATTTCGCCCTTGTCAGTATCCAAATCAACATGGACATCAGCATCACATTCAGGGCAGGTTCCGGTCGGCACTGTTTCTTCCTCCCACGCTTCTTGATAAAGGCAGTGGTGCACCTCGAATCCGGAGGAGAGCCCCTACCTTGAAATGACAGTCAAAACAATCTAACCGTCGTGAGAGGAATTTGCAATACTCTTTTTGTGGAGAGTCTGTGCCATCAAACACGTCAAACTTCCCGGTCAAATCACTCGTGAACAAAACGGACCAAACTACTTGTCAGCGGCTTACGTATTGCTACACTGGACGCAGGTTGTCCGACCTAAAGATGCGTGACGTGTGAAATCAATGTTAATGAACACGGCTGCTCGCCCTCCTCAAATAGAATGGGACCATGCAGCGCAGAATTGATCAGTCAGTTGGAGTGAAGTCGAACCGCAACAGTTCGGAGTGGTGAAGAATATGAAAGGCCTCAACTCTTTCCTGCTTGTATTCGCTTTTGCCTTGACCCCGGTACTAACTAACGAAAGTCTTGCACAACAGAGACGACAACCAGCCAAGCCAGTCCGCAAAGTCGGTACGGTACAGAACGTTCCTACGTTCGATACTCTGATTGCCTCTGACACTTACAAGATCTATGTGGAAGTGCGCGGTGTCGGTCAGTTGATTCGATCTAACTCTGTAAATGAATTGATTGACCCGGTGATAAAACTGGCGGATCCGCCAAAAGAATTCAAGACGCTTGTTAAATGGCTAAATACACGCGCGGACGACGTTATGACGTCAAGAATGCTGGTCGCGACCTGGGCCACAGCTAAAAATGTTCCGGAAGCACTCGTCGCAATTGAAT
>Ga0207648_10004066_pt1 | contig 15166 bp, 11 predicted proteins | sample KBSMisM32_FD_184310 | JGI IMG/M metagenome (GOLD analysis project Ga0207648, IMG submission 184310) | Miscanthus rhizosphere microbial communities from Kellogg Biological Station, Michigan, USA - KBS Miscanthus M3-2 (SPAdes) (version 2) | ecosystem: Host-associated > Plants > Roots >...
TACCCCTGTGCACACTGCGTGGTGTCGGGCGCGATCGGGGCGGTGATTCGCGAGGAGTTGGGTGGACGGCCATCACCGCGGCTGAGTAGCACCAGTCCGACAGCGCCGGGCGTGGTTCACGAGTGGGAAACGGTCGACGCGTTCATGGACGAAGTGGCCATGGCCCGCATCTACGACGGCGTCCACTACCGGAATTCAACGGTCGTGGGCAATCAAATCGGGAAGGCGGTGGGTGCATTGGTACAGCAGCGCTTCGCGCTGCCATCGGGCTCTTGAGGCCGTCGCCATCGCCAAGCAGGTGTGCTAGCCCCCAAACCCGTCGGCGACGCGGACATCGACCAGGTTCGGCCCGCCGCTGGCGAAGGCGGCGCGCAGCGCGGGCGCGAGGTCGTGCGGGTCGGTGACTCGCGTCGACTTCAGTCCGAGCGACGCTCCCAACGCCACGTAGTCGATGTCCGGCTCGCGGATGTCCATGCCGGTGAATTTGTCGGTCTTGCGGAACGAGACCAGCCGCTCCTTGATGATGCGGTAGCCGCGGTTGTTGGCGATCACGTAGGTGATGGGCAGCTTCTCGTGCGCCGCGGTCCAGAGGCCCTGGATGCCATACATCGCGCTGCCGTCGCCGACGATCACGGCCACCGGCCGGCCCGGCAGCGCGAGGCCAATGCCGACGGCGCCCGGCACCGCGAACCCGAGGCCGCCGCTGGCCAGGCCGTAGAACGACCGCGTGTCGCGCATCGCCAGCAACCTCGGCAGGCTGGATGTGCTGACCAGGCCCTCGTCGACGACGACTGCGTCGCCAGGCAGCGCCTCGGCGAAGCGCAGCGCCAGGAACTGGGGATCGATCGGCGATGTGTCCGCCGCGCGCATCGCCTCCACGCGCAAGCGGTCGCGCTGTGCCGACCAGTTGCTCTTCTTCAGTTCGGCGACTTTCGGGTCTTCGCTGGGCAGGTGCCTCAGCAACGGCGACAGTGCGGTCAGCGTCTCCTTGACGTTGGCGTGCACCGCGAGGTCGGTGCGGTAGTTCTTGCCGAGTTCATGCGCGCGCTCGGAGACGTGGATCACCGGCAAGCCCTCCGGCAGCGGCTCGACCGGGCTGTACACCGACATGCGCAATAGGTCCGCGCCCAGGCAGATCAGCAGGTCGTAGGGCTCGAGCAGCGAACGCACCTGCTGCTGCTGGCGCGACAGCATGCCCATGTAGGCCGGGTGCTCGCTCGGAAAACTGGCCGAGTACGGGATGGAGTCGCTGAACACCGGGGCGCCGAGCCGCTCGGCGAGCTCGGCGGCCTCGGCAAAGGCATCGTGCCGCGCAAGCTCGTGGCCGGCGAGGATCACCGGCCTTCTTGCAGCGAGGACCAGCTCGGCGAACCTGGACAGCGTCGCGTCGTTGGGCCTCGTCGAGCCGACGACCCGGACCGGACGCCCCAGATCCAACTCGAGCGTCTCGTCGAGCACGTCACCGGGCAGGCTGAGGAACACCGGGCCGGTCGGCGGCGTGAGGGCGATCTTCGCCGCGCGGTGCAGGATCCTCGGCAGGTCGGCGGCGCGCGTCACCTCGACCGCCCACTTCACGAGCGGCTGCGCCACTGGCACCAGCGGTTCGTAGAGCAGGGGCTCGAGCAGCCCGTGACCCTGCTCCTGCTGCCCCGCCGTGAGGATCACCGGCGAGCCGGAGAACTTGGCGTTGTAGAGCGCGCCCATCGCGTTGCCGAGGCCCGGCATCACGTGCACGTTGGCGGCGGCGAGCCGTTGCGAGGCGCGACAGTAGCCGTCGGCCATGCCGAGCACGATCGACTCCTGCAGGCCGAGCACGAACCTGAGCTGCGGAAAATCCGGCACCACCTCCATGATCGGCAGCTCGGTCGTGCCGGGGTTGCCGAACAAGTGCGTGACGCCCTCGTCGACCAGGAGCTGCAGGAACGCGCTTCGTCCGCTGAGGCGAGGCAAGTGAAGCATCCCGTCGGGTGGAAACGACGGGATGATGGCACGAGCGCGATGCGCTCAGAGCGTCGTGGCCAGGCGCTTCACCAGACCGCAAGACGCCTCACTTCCCCATGTCGCCGGCGGCGCTCGAGTCGAAGTTTCTCGCCTACTGTGCCTACGGTGGCTGGGACGAGCCGCGCGCGCGGCGCGCGCTCGACGCGCTGCGCGGCATGCGCGCCGCGCCGCGCGTGGCGCTGGGCGCGCTGCGCGGCTAGACAGGGGGTGAGGAGATGCCGATGGACGCCGCACTGCTGAAGGGTCGCGTCGCGCTGGTCACCGGTGCCGGCCGCAACATCGGGCGCGCCATCGCGCTGGCGTTGGCCGACGCGGGCGCGCAGGTCGCAGTCAACGTGCGCGAGCCGGCACGAGGGCCAGGCCGTCGTCGACGACATCGTCGCCCGCGGCGGCGACGCGCTGCTGGTGCTGGCCGACGTGACGCAGCGCGCCCAGGTCGACGCGATGATCGCGGCGATCGCGCAACGCTTCGGTCGCCTCGACAGCGTGGTCAACAACGCGGCGATCCGCTTGGAGGCGCCGTTCGACGAAATGCGATATGCCGACTGGGAGGCGGCCCACGCGGTGTGCGTCGACGGCGCGTTCCATTGCACGCAGTCGGCGTTGCCGCATCTGCGCGGCAGCGATGCCGGCAGCGTGATCAACATCGGTGGCATGACGGCGCACACCGGTGCTGCGAAGCGCGCCCACGTGGTGTCGGCCAAGGCGGCGCTCGGCGGCCTCACGCGGGCGCTGGCGCACGAACTGGCCGGCTCGGCGATCACCGTCAATTGCGTCTCGCCGGGGCTGATCGACACGGTGCGCTCACCCACGAGCGCGAGCGCACAGCCGACGCACCATGCGCATCATCCAGCGCTGCTCGGGCGGCGCGGCCACGCCGACGAGGTGGCCCGTGCCGTGGTGTGGCTGGCGGGCCCGGGCGCGCGCTTCGTGACCGGCCAGACGTTGCACGTCAACGGCGGCGCCTACCTCGGCGGATGAGGCCGGCGCCGACCGAACGTCGCGTGCATGGCCCGGCATCGCGAGCCCGAATGCTCTATCCTGCCTTCCCCATCGAGTCACAGGAGGGCGCGAAATGACCGAACCCACAGCGCCGGCGGGCAACGCCGCGTCCGCGCCCGCTGGTGCGCAGGCCGACGAACAGGCCATCCGCGAGCGGGTGCGCGATCTGACCGCGCAGATGCTGGCGGGCGGTCGCCTCGACACCGAGGGCGTCAAGGAAGTCGTGCGGACCCTGAGCGGCGGCGTGTCGAAGCCGCCGCTCGAGGGCGCGCAGGCGCGCGAGACCTTCGCGCAGCCGCTGCGCGGCCTTGACGAGGCGCTGCATGCGTCGTCGCTGGCGACCCATGCGGCCCTGCAGGCGCTGGTGTCGCGCGGCAGTGCGTTCTCCGACAACGATCTGAAGAACGCGTTCGCAGCCCTGCAGAAACAGCAGCAGGATTACGTCGCGGTCGCCAACCACATTGCCGAGGCCACCACAGGCAACCTGCGCCGCGAACTCGTCGATCTGACCTTGCATGCGCAGCGGGTCGGCGCCGATGCCAGCGTGCGGTTCGCCCAAGTGATGAGCGAGTTCGCCAATCGCATCGGCTCGTATCGCGCGGGTTCGGCGCCCGGGTTTGAATCGGTGCGCCAATACGGTGCCAACATGACGCTGCTCACCAGCGGGCTGCTGGCCGGATTCGCGGACGCGCTGCGCCAGCAATCAGAAGCCAAGAAGGCGAAGTAGCACGTGCGCGAAGGCAGTGCGGTGCGGGACTTGCCGCGCCTGCACGAGATCAGCCTGGTCTTCATCCGTCACGGACTGGGCGATCTCGTGCGGCGGCTCGGCGTCGCCTCGCTCCTGGAACGCGCCGGCGAAGTGCTGCACTGGGGCGAGGCCGCGCGCAGTGCGCAGCTCGAGCCGCAACAGCGCCTGCGTCTCGCCTTCGAAGAGCTCGGCCCCACCTTCATCAAGCTCGGACAGATGCTCTCGATGCGCGAGGATCTGCTGTCACCGAAGTGGACGACCGAACTCGCGCGCCTGCGCAGCAACGCGACGCCGGTGCCGTTCGAACAGATCCTGCCGGTGATCGAGCGGTCGCTGGGCACGCCGCACGCGCAAGCCTTCGTCGATCTCGAGCGGCAGCCTTCCGGGGCCGCCTCCATCGCGCAAGTGCACCGTGCGCGGCTGCACGACGGCCGCGCCGTCGTGTTGAAGGTGCGCCGCCCCGGCATCGAACCCAAGGTGGAAGCCGACCTGCGGCTGCTGTCGCATCTCGCGCAGTTCGTCGAAAAGGAAGTCCCCGAGGCGCACCGCTACCAGCCGGTGCGCGTGGTCGAGGAGTTTCGCAGCTCGATGATGCGCGAGCTCGATCTCGCCACGGAGGCGCACAACATCGAGCGCTTCGAGCGCAACTTCCGCGGCGAACCGAACGTGCTGATCCCGCACGTCTTCGCGCAGTTCACCAGCGACGTGATGAACGTGCAGGAGCACATCGACGGGATCAGTGCCGAAGACGTGGCCGCCGTGGAGCGCGCCGGGTTCGACCTCAAGCTGCTCGCGGCGCGCGGCGTGGACAACGTGCTCAAGATGATTCTCGAGGACGGCTTCTTCCAGGCCGATCCGCACCCGGGCAACGTGATCTACCTGCCGGGCAATCGCATCGCGATGATCGACTTCGGCATGACCGGCAGGCTGTCGCTGGCACGGCGCCACCAGATCATCGATTTGCTGGCCGGCATCACGCGCCGCGAGAGCGAGCCGATGGTCGACGTGCTGCTCGATTGGGCCGGCGACGAGGTGGTCGATGAAGAGCGCCTCGCCGCCGACGTCGACGAGCTCGTCGCCGACTACGCCGACCTGCCGGTCAAGGACATGCGCGTCGCGGAATTGATCGGTCGAATCAACGCGATGATGCGCACGCACGGCATCGTGTTGCCGTCGGACCTCACGCTGATGTTCAAGGCGCTGATCACGCTGGAAGGCTCCGGACGCAGATACGACCCGGAGTTCGTGCTGGCCGACCGGCTGAGGCCGTTCGTCGAACGCGCGCTCGCCGCGCGCTACGCGCCGGCGGAAATGGGGCGCCGCGGTGGCGCCGGCCTCGGCCAGTTCGTCGATCTGATGCGCGCCATTCCGCGCGACCTTGCGCGGCTGCTCAAGGACGCGCGCCGCGGCCGCCTGCGACTGGACCTCGATCTGAAGCGGCTCGACAGCTTCGTGCGCAAGCTCGACCGCACGATCAACCGCATCACCATCGGCATCATGACGGCCTCGGTCGTGATCGGTTCATCGATCGTGATGACGGTCACTTCCGGCCCTCAAGTCATGGGCATCCCGATCTTCACGGTGCTCGGCTCGTTGGGTTATCTGCTCGCCTTCGTGAACAGCGTGTGGGTCGTGCTGTCGATCTGGCGCTCGCGGTCGGACTGAGCCGTACCCGCGCTCGAAACGCGCGCCCCGAGACCTTGCCGGCGCGGCAATTCCGCGCGAGCTCGACCCTTCGGCGGGTGCGTGGGGTTACGAGCGTCGCCCGCCGGGTCCTGGACGCGCCGCTCAGCCGCCGGGCGCGGAGGCCTTGGGCCCCGACTGTGCTCCCGGCTTTGCCGGCTTCTTTTCCGCCGGCGGCGACATCGCCGGGCGGGAGGCGCCGCTCGCCGCGGCGTCGGGGCCGGACTGCGCCCCCGGCTTGGCTGGCGTCTTCTGCGCCGGCGGCGTGGGCTTGTCATTGGTCTGTGCCCACGCCACCGGTGTGATGGCCAGCGTCGCGGCAGCGACCAGGGTCAGGCGGGAGGCGAAGCGATTGAACATCGCGTACTCCTTCGATGTCGGATCCGAGATGCAGGGGGCAGCAACCGGCGTGCCGGCGGCTTCAGATCAGCTCAACCACTGCCTCAACAGTCCGAACACCTCGGCGCTCGACAACAGATCGAGGTGACCCGTCTCGTGCACCACCGCCTGGCGGTCTTCCGCAAAGGCCAGGCGCCGATCGGGCGCGCCGTGGCGGCCGAGCGCGCTGGCCACCGGCACCAGGCCGTCGCCGGGCAGCTTGGCCTTCACGGTGCTGTTGCCGGCGGCCGGGCCCAGGCTGGCGGCGACGGCGTAGCAGCGCGTGGTGGACGGCAGGCCGACTTGCGGCTGCGCATGCGTGCCGTCGTCGCCGACGCGCCCGCTGACGATGTTGCCGTGCCGCAGGTCTTGAATGCCGGCGCTGCGCAGTTTGCCCAGTCGCGCGAGCGGCGCTGCGTAGGGCGCGGCGCCAAGCAGCAGTTCGATGCCGTGGCCGGCGACTTCGAGCGGCGCGCCCTGGTGCGGCGTGCCGAGGCACACGAGGTCATTCACCCGCGTCGGCCAGCGCAGGCCGCCACGCTGGATCAGCGTGCCGTGGTGAATGGCGCTGCGCGCCACCAGGCCGCCCATGCTGTGGCCCAGCATCACCAGGCGTTCGATCGGCACGGGCCAGGCGTCGTACAGCCGCTCCATCAGCTGCGCGAGGATGCGGCCGTTGGTCGACACGCTCAGTCCGCTGTTGTAGTGCAGATAGATCGGCGTGTAGCCGAGCTCGCGCGCCAGGGCCTCGCCGTGATCGTGGCCCGCGCGCTGCCAATGCAGGTCGTTCATGCACAGGCCGTGCAGCAGCACCAGCAGTCGCGGCGACGCCGTGACCAGGCGCGCGCGCATCGCCAGGCGCTCGGCCACCAGCTGACGGCCTGCCTGCCGGAACGACATCGGAATCGCCAGCGGGTTGTCGGTGGCCGCGAGGTGGTCGCCCAGCAACCCGTTGAGTGCCGCCACCACCGCTTCGCGCTCGGCGCGCGGCGGCTGGTGCGGGTCGGGTGCGGTCAACGTCGGCCCGAGCCAGCCCAGCAGGGCCTCGGCGCTGCCGCCCACCACGTGCGTGACGCCGCGCACCGTTTCGTAGACGAGGCCGGTGATGCCGCGCGTGTGCTCGTCATCGAGCGGCGACGCGGCGGCGCCGGGCGGGCGAGGCAGGCTCGCGATGCGCGCATGCATCGCTTCCACGAGGCTGATGAGGCCGGCCACCGCGTCGGTGGTCAGGCTGGCGGCGCCGCGCAGATCGGCGGCTTGCAGGAGTGGCTGGGTCACGGGAGAGTGTGGCACAACCTGCGGACACCGCGTGCGGCCGGAACTCCCTCGAACGGGGCGTGGGCCGGCCGCCCGCAGGCGCGGCGGGTGCGCTGCGCGGCGTCGCTTCTGGCCTGGCCGCTGCGCGTGCGCGAGGTGAGGGCGGGGCTCGTCAACGCGGTCCGGTCGGGCGCGAGCCGAAGGGCTTGCGCGCAGCAACGCCGCCAAACGGCGCGCGGTCGCGATCGCCACCGAGCGCCGGCTTTCTCTTGCCGAAGGATTTCTTGCCGAAGCCCGGCGCGGCGCCGAAGCCGGCCTTGCCGAACGGCTTCTGACCGAAGGGCTTGGTCTGCGACTGCGGCTCGGGCCGCTTGGGCTCCAGGCCCGCGACCACGGCCGCGGGGATGCGCTGCGTCGTGAAGCGCTGGATGTGGTGGATCATGCCCGCGTCACGTCGCTCGGCCAGCGTCACCGCCAGGCCCGCGCGGCCGGCGCGGCCGGTGCGGCCGATGCGGTGCACGTAGTCTTCGGCCTTCATCGGCATGCCGTAGTTGATGACGTGGCTGATGGTGGGCACGTCGAGGCCGCGCGCGGCCACGTCGGTGGCCACCAGCACGCGCAGGTCGCGCGTGCGCATGCCCGTCAGCACGCGATTGCGCTGGCGCTGCGGCATGCCGCCGTGCAGCGAGGCCACGCGGTGGCCCATCTCGGCCAGGCGGTCGGCCAGCCGGTCGGCGTCGCGCTGCGTGCTCGTGAAGACCAGCGCCTGGTCGACGTTGCGGTCGGTCAGCAGGTGATCGAGCAGGGCATTCTTGTGCTGCAGGTCGTCGGCCCAGTGCAGGCGCTGCTCGATGTCGGCGTGGGTGTCGGTGTGCGAGCCGACGTCGACGCGCCGCGGGTCGCGCAGCAGCGATTGCGCCAGGCGCCCGACGTGGCCGCCGAACGTGGCGCTGTACATCACGGTCTGACGCTCCTGCGGCAGGGCCTGGGCGATGAACTGGATGTCGTCGATGAAGCCCATGTCGAGCATGCGATCGGCTTCGTCGAGCACCAGCATCTCGACGTTCGACAGCGTGGCCTTGCCGGACTGCATGTGGTCCATCAGGCGGCCGGGCGTGGCGATGAGGATGTCGAGCGCGCCGCTCAGCTGGCGCAGCTGCAGGCCGTAGGGCACGCCGCCGACCACCGTGGCCACGCTCAGGCCGCGCACATGGCGTCCGTAGTTCAGCGCCGCCTTCGAGACCTGGATCGCGAGCTCGCGCGTCGGCACCAGCACCAGCACGCGCGGGCCGCGCGACTGCTCGCGCGCCGGCCGGCGGGACGGCGCACCGTCGGGACCCGGCGCGCCGGACGGCACATCGTCGTGAGCGCGTCGCTGCGCCGCGGCGTGGCGCGCGGCGAGCACGCGGGTCAACGCCGGCAGCACGAAGCTGGCGGTCTTGCCGCTGCCGGTGCTGGACGAGACCATCAGGTCGCGGCCCTCGAGCGCCGGCGGGATCGCACGCTGCTGCACGTCGGTGGCCACGGTGTAGCCGGCGTCACGCACGGCGGCGACCAGGGTTTCGTGCAGGTTCAGGGATTCGAAACTCATCAGACTCTTTCGCAACAGGCGCACGCAACGGCACGCCGAGCGGCCCGAAGAACGGAACGCTGGGGATAAGTCACCGGGAGATCAGCTCGCGTCGAGCACCCGGCAAGAAGCCGGTGCGGCGCTACGGGAACAGTCAGGGCGACGGCATCGCCGCCGACCGCACCGCGTGCGGGGCCACGGCCTTCGAGGGCGCGTGACAGAGGTCAGAGGGGATGAACGAAACGGCTGGAACGCGTCCAGCCGAGAAGCGAAGTATAGCCGAGGCGGTCGTCGGCGCCGCGGTCGCGTTGGGTGACGCGCCACGATGCCCGCGTTGCCCGCCGACGCTCCACCCGTCGCCGCTGTGCCGCGCACGCGCGGCCCGCTCGAACGTAACGATCGTCAGTACAGCCGCACGGCGTCGTCGAAGTACCAGGTGCGCCGGATCTCGATCACGTCGTAGTCGCGCGCCAGCCCGGCCGGGAACGCTTGGTAGTGCTCGTGGGTTTGCACGATGCGCCGGATCGCTTCATCGACTTCCGGCACGCCACTGGAGACCACGAAAGTCACCGACTCCACGGAGCCGTCGCTGCGAATGGCCACCGTCACCATGGGATTCCTGTGAGGCCGCTTCGTCACCTCGCGGACCGTGTCGACCGCGGTGTTGAATTGGATCTTGCGGGCCCACGTCTCCGCGTAGAAGACGAGCTCGGCGTTGGGGTCGGTGCGTCCCCACAGTCGAGCGCGGCGCGCGGTGCTCAGCGACAGCGGCAGCGTGGATTGCTGGCGCGCCGTCGCTTCACGCTTTGCGGCAGCTTCATCCAGCTGGCGCCCGATGGCCCGCAGCGTGGCCTCGCGTCGCGCCGCCTCCGCTTGTTCGGCCTCGAGACGCGCGGCCTCTTGCCGCGCCGCCGCCTGCCGTACGGCCTCCTGGCGTTCGGTCTCCGCACGCGCGGCGGCGACACGGGCCGCTTCCTCGCGACGAGCCGCTTCCAGCCGCGCCGCCTCGGCGCGAGCGGCTTCTTCCTTGCGAACCGCGGCCTCCTGCTCTGCGGCCGCTCGTGCTGCGGCCTGTCGCGCAGCTTCCTGGCGCTCGGCGTCGAGTCGTGCGGCCTCGGCGCGGGCGGCTTCTTCGTTGCGAGCCGCGGCCTGCCGCTCTGCGGCCGCTCGTGCTGCGGCTTGCCGCGCAGCTTCCTGGCGCTCGGCGTCGAGCCGCGCGGCCTCGGCGCGAGCGGCTTCTTCCTTGCGGGCCGCGGCCTGCTGCTCTGCGGCGGCTCGTGCTGTGGCTTGTCGCGCAGCTTCCTGGCGCTCGGCCTCGAGTCGCGCGGCCTCGGCGCGAGCGGCTTCTTCCTTGCGGGCCGCGGCCTGCTGCTCTGCGGCCGCTCGTGCTGCGGCCTGTCGCGCAGCTTCCTGGCGCTCGGCGTCGAGTCGCGCGGCCTCGGCACGAGCGGCTTCTTCCTTGCGGGCCACGGCCTGCTGCTCTGCGGCCGCTCGTGCTGCGGCTTGCCGCGCAGCTTCCTGGCGCTCGGCGTCGAGTCGTGCGGCCTCGGCGCGAGCCGCTTCTTCCTTGCGGGCCGCGGCCTGCTGCTCTGCTTCCGCTCGAGCTGCGGCTTGTCGCGCAGCTTCCCGGCGCTCGGCGTCGAGTCGTGCGGCCTCGGCACGAGCCGCTTCTTCCTTGCGGGCCGCGGCCTGCTGCTCTGCTTCCGCTCGAGCTGCGGCCTGTCGCGCAGCTTCCTGGCGCTCGGCGTCGAGTCGCGCGGCCTCGGCACGGGCCGCTTCTTCCTTGCGGGCCGCGGCCTGCTGCTCTGCTTCCGCTCGAGCTGCGGCCTGTCGCGCAGCTTCCTGCCGCTCCGCGTCGAGTCGCGCGGCCTCGGCACGAGCAGCTTCCTGACGTGCGGCCTCCTGGCGCTCCGCTTCGAGCTGGGCTGCGACACGCCGCGCACTTTCCTGGCGTTCAGCCTCGACTCGCGCGGCCTCGACTCGCGCGGCCTCGGCCCGAGCGGCCTCCTGCCGCGCGGCCTCAGTGCGTTGCGCCTCGAGTTGCGCCGCGACTCGGCGCGCAGCTTCCTGGCGCTCGGCTTCGACTCGCGCAGTCTCGGCGCGAGCGGCTTCCTGACGCGCGGCCAGCTGACGCTCCGCTTCCGCCTGTGCCGCCACGCGTCGTGCGGCCTCGAGGCGCTCGGCCTCGAGTTGTGCGGCCAGCCGCCGGGCAGCGTCCTGGCGTTCGGTCTCGACCCGCGCGGCCTCGGCGCGAGCGGCTTCTTGACGCGCCGCCTGCTCATGCTCGGCCTCCGCCTGAGCCGCCACGCGTCGTTCAGCCTCCTGACGCTCGGCCTCGAGTTGCGCGGCCACGCGCCGCGCGCTTTCCTGGCGTTCAGCCTCCAGTCGCGCGGCCTCGGCACGCGCGCTTTCCTGGCGCGCGATCTCCTGGCGCGCGATCTCCTGACGCGCGGCCTCCTGACGCGCGGCCTCCTGACGCTCGGCCTCGAGTTGTGCGGCCACGCGGCGTGCCGCCTCCGCGCGCTCGGCCGCGAGCCGCGCGAGCTCTTGTCGCTCGGCCTCCAGGCGTGCACCTTCGACGCGAGCCCTCTCCAGGCGAGCGGCCTCGCGTCGCGCGCCTGCCTCGACCTCCTCCAGATCGCCGCCCTGTGGAGATGCCGGCCGCGCGGTGCGCGGGCTCGACGCGGCCGGATCGAGTGCAACGACCGCCGTTGGCGTTGCAGGCGCAGCAGGCACGACCAGCATCGGGGTCTCGGCCGGCGGCTTCGCCTCGATCACGGCGGGCTGAGGGATCTGAGGCGGCGGTGCCGCGCGATCGGCACCGTTGGTACTCAGCGGCGTTTTCATCGGGGCCGCAGCGTCCGCGCGCGCCACGGCGTTGGGCTTCGGCTTGGCCGGTGGCGCCGGCTTGACGGGGGGCGTCGGCTTGGCGGCGGGCGCGGCGGCAATGGGCGACTCGATCGTGGTGCGCGGCGGCTGCGCAGCGGGCTTGCCGGTCTGCTGCTCGGGTGTGATGCGCGCGGGCGCCGGAACGAGCACGATGCGAATGTCCGGCACTTCGATCCGTTGATCGCGCCACGCGAAGGCACGCCCCGGGAGCCCGAGCCCTTCTGCACCGAGGTTCAGGCTCAGCACGACCGCGTGAATGAGCAGGGAGAACAGCAACCCGACCGTCAAGGGTCTGCGCTCGCGGCTCAGGTATGGGTCCAACCATTGCCAACGCGTGGCGACGCGCGCAGAGGGCTGCGGCGTCGGGTCCGAGAGCGGGGCCCAGGCGGCCCAGGGACGTGGGTCCGGTGCCGGCGGCTCCCCAGGCACGATCGGCTGTGGGGCTGCGAGGTCCACAGGCTGAAGCGTTGCCACATCGGCGACGGGCGTGATCCGCATGCGGGCCATCCGTCGATTCTCACGGGTCCGGGCGAAGCGGTGAAGCCACGCACACCCACCAGAGAGGGGGCGCGACCGCCTCGCCCGGGCCGGCGAGCTCGACAAATGTGGGGGGACCACGTCGTCGGCACGCCGCGCGCTGGCGCGACGCGTCCGACACGGCGGGCTCAATCGCGCAGGATGCGCACCTCGATGCGCTGCAATTGCTTCACGTCGCGCGCGATGCTGCGCTCGTCGCCCGGCACGTGCAGGGCCAACGGTCCGTCCGACGCGGGCAGCGGCGCGACATCGCGTTCGTAGGCCACCATCGCCTCGGTGCCTGCCGCCGTGAGCGTCAGTTCCGGCCACGAGAACACCGTTCGAGTGCCGTCACGCCCGGTGGCGATCACCACGGCCTTGCGCCAGTCGGAGCGGTCGCGCTCGGCCAGCCCCGCCTGCTTGAGCACGTCCATCAGGCGCACGCCGCTCACCTCGGTGAAGGGCCGCTGCTGCTGCGCCACGTCGCCCGCATAGCGCGTGTAGCGATAGGTGGTGTGCGTCGCGCTCGGGAATGCGCGCAACGCCGCCACGTCGAGTGTCATGGCCTGCTTCACGTCACCGGTCACCGTGAGCCCGTCGCCCACCGGCGCAGCGCCGAGCGGCAGGCACAAGCCGACGCCCGCGCCCCAGGCCATCAGCCAGCGGCCGAGGCGTGCAATCGCCGCCGGGGAGCGCAAGCGTGCTGGCATGCTCGCTCAGTACTGCAGCTTCGGGTACCAGTCGGTGCCGCGCCCTTCGGGCGTCAGGTCCAGGATGCTCCAGAGCGAGGCGATGTCGGGCGCGCCGCGCGGGTCCTGTCCGGGGTCGGCCATCTCGCCGGTCATCTCGCCGGCCCAGAACAGCCGCGCGCGATCGCGGTCGCGCCGGTAGACCACGAGCGCCGGATACTCGTTGCCGTCGGCCGTCAGCACGCCGAGGTCCTTCGCGTAGTCGTCGCCGACGGTCTGCACGAAATTCAGATCGCGCCAGCCGCGCTCTTGCGCGAAGGCGTACTGCCGGTCCACCGGTGAGCGCCCCAGCACCTTGAGCGCCACGCGCTGCTTGATGTCGGCGGCATTGCCATTGAGCGCACCGAGCAGGTTGGTGCACATCGGGCACGGGCGCGGGCGCTGCGGCCCGTACATCCAGAAGTAGGTCACCAGCGTGTTCTTGTCGCCGAACAGGTCGAGCAGGCCGACTTCGAAGCCCTGCTCGTCCTTGAACCGGTAGTTCTTGGTGATCACCGGCCCCGGCGGCAACGCGCGGCGTTGCTCGACCAGCCGCGTCATGTGACGACGGAATTCGATCTCTTCGGCCAGCAGCGCCGCGCGCGCGTGGTCGTATTCCGGCGACGCACCGGGAAAGGGCGTGCGGGCCTTGGCGGCGAGCTGTGCTGCGGGCGTCAGTTGAGTGGACATGGCAGGCTCCTGCGAAGACGTGACGTCGTCGCGGCATCCGCGATGTCACGCCAGGCGCCCCGCGCGCGATGCCAACCTTTGCGGTACGGGGGCGCGCAGCATTTGCAGCAAGCCACATTCCCGCATCGCCCCAGGGGCGATGGTCGATGAAACGGCGGCGCTCCCGCCGTTCGCGCGTGCTCCTAATCGGCGCAGATGTAGCTCGACGCCACGTTGATGTCGCCGCCGATGAACTTGGACTTCATCGGGTACAGGCAGATCGGCCGCGACTTGGCCACCGGGAACGCGGTGCTGACCGGCGACGAGATGTCGATGCGCGTCGGAGCCACGCCGTTTTCCACCCACTGGGTCAACACGTCGTAGAGCTGTTGCGTCCCATCGGCCGCCGCGCTGCCGGGCAGCGGCGGGTTGGCGTTGGGGTTCGTCGTGCCGTTGCCCAGTCCGTGCGTCATGCCGGGGATCAGATAGAAGCGATAGAAGCGTTGCACGGCATGCAGGCTGCCCAGCTCGCGCACCACGCGGTTGTAGTAGCGGATCGAGCCCTGCGGCATGATCAGCACGTCGGCCAGGCCGTGGTACATCAACATCTTGCCGCCCGAGGCCCGGAAGCGGCGCAGGTCGGGATCGTCGGTGTTGATGTGCGCGAACGGCCGTTGCAGCAGCAGGCCGTTGTCGAAGGCGCTGCCCAGCTGCCCGTAGGTCAGACTGAGCCAGCCGTTAGCACCGTTGCCGGTCGGGTTCTGGAACGACGGCGTGGCCAGCGTCGGGTTCTGGTCTTCGAGCGCCACCATGTCGGTGGCGATCGTGAAAGGCGTCGGCACGCCGGCAGGCGTCGATCCGCCGAGCCCGCCGAAGCTCGAGCCGCGCGTCAGGCCGTACCAGAGGTGGTTGCTGTCGAGCGTGTGCTCCCAGCTGTTGTCCACGGCCGGCGAGGGCACCGATCCGTCGCGGGTCTGGCCATACCAGAGCTTGTTCATCGCCTGCGCCTGCGTGGCGTTGACGCAGTTGGCGGTGGTGTTCGTGCCGCCGCTGGCCGTGCACAGCACGCTGGCGTCGCGCGTCGGGTCGTAGCGGCACTCCGACGGGTCTTCGATGTAGCCCAGGTGCTGCCCGCCGACCACATCGCAGGCATTGATGGCCGCGTTGCCCAGCAGGTTGAGCTGCGCCGCGGTGAGCGGCACGCCAGCGAGATCGCGCTGGTACACGAGCTGCGGATACAGCTCGTTGGTGATGAAGCGCGTCCAGTTGAAGGCAGGCGCGCCGGCCAGGATGCCGTCGAAATCGTCCGGGTGCACCTGGGCCAGCTTGTGCGCCTGGCGCCCGCCGGTGGAGAAGCCGTCCCAGTAGGCATAGCGCGCCGGCCGCCCGTAGTAGGCCTTGGTCAGCGCCTTGGTCTTCACGGCCATCTCGTGGATGCCGCGCTGCGCGAAGTCGTTCCACAGCACCGTGTTGATCGTGCCGTCGGGGTTCATCGCGAACGATCCGGTGCCGACGGTGTGACCGGTGTCGGTGGTGGCGGAGACCGCGCCTTCGATCGTCGAGGCGACGCGCGGGGACGAGGTCGGCCCGGTGGCCCCGCCGGCGCCGGCCAGCACCGTGATGTTGGTGTGCACGCCGCCGGCCCAGCCGCCGCCGCCGATCACGTGGATGCGGTTGTTCCAGTTGGCGCGCGACGGCAGCCAGACCTCGATGCCGATGCCCGCC
>Ga0207648_10004067_pt1 | contig 15163 bp, 15 predicted proteins | sample KBSMisM32_FD_184310 | JGI IMG/M metagenome (GOLD analysis project Ga0207648, IMG submission 184310) | Miscanthus rhizosphere microbial communities from Kellogg Biological Station, Michigan, USA - KBS Miscanthus M3-2 (SPAdes) (version 2) | ecosystem: Host-associated > Plants > Roots >...
TCGGAGCGGCCAGCGTGATGATGAAGGTGGCGGTGATGACCGCCAGAGTGGTGCGGGTGGACCTTCGCATGTCTCCCTCCTATCGTGCGGGGACCCTCGCAGGCGTCGGAGTCTAGGAGGTCTCCGTGACATCGCCATCGGCCGGAAGGCGGGTCACGCGCTCGGGCGGATAGCATCCGCGTGATGGCCGATACCGTGATCGACGGCGACGTACTCCGGGGCGAGCCGCCGGCCTTCGACGCCGAGGCCGCGAGTTCGATCGCGGAACGAACGTTCGGATTGCGCGGCACCGCCTCTGTGCTCGGGAGCGAGCGAGATCAGGGGTTCATGATCCGAGGTCCGAACGGCCCGGCGGGCGTGCTCAAGATCTCCAACGCGGGCGAGGAGCGAGCGACCGTCGATATGGAGACGGCCGCCGCCCTCCACGTCCTGGACGCCGACGCCTCGATCCCGGTCGCGGCGCCGCTCCCGATCCTCGGAGCCGATCCTACAGGCGGGCCGGCCTCGTTCGCCGAGACGGTCATCGGACCGAGCGGCGCGGAGCATCTCGTGCGCGCGTTCGCCGCGATGCCGGGCCGGGCTTCGGTCGAGGCGCTGACGCTTGACGGCGATGCGCTGTTCGATCACGGCGTGCTCGTTGCGCGGCTGGCGCGGGCGCTCCGCGGCTTCTTCCATCCATCGGCGGGTCGCGTGCTGCTCTGGGACGTGCACCACGCGCCCGCGCTCCGACCCATGGTGGACGCGATCGAGGATCCGGCACATCGTCGGCTGGTCGACGGCGTGCTCGATCGGTTCGAACGTGACGTGCTGCCTCGCTGGTCCTCCTTGCGATCGCAGGTGATTCACGGGGACGTTACGCTCGACAACGCGCTCGTCGACGAGCACGGCCGCATCACGGGGATCGTCGACTTCGGCGACATGAGCCATACGGCACTTGTCTGCGATCTCGCCTCGGCACTCCAATCCGTGCTCGAGGGGAGAGCCGACGAAGACGTCGTGCCGATGGCGATGCGGTTCGTCGACGGCTATCGGTCGGTCACACCGCTGGAGCCCGAAGAGCTCGAGGTGCTTCCCGACCTGCTCTCGGCGCGTCTGGTCACGGTCGCGGTGCTCTTCGGATGGCGTGCGGCTCGGCACCCGGACAACGACTACCTCCGTGGATGGGAGTCCTACCTCTGGCCGTTACTGGCGTATCTGGAGTCGGAGGGCCGGACGCGATTCGGGGCGCGACTGCGCGCCATCCCGACGGTCGCGGACCCGGCGGCGCTCGTCGAGCGCCGCGCGGAGGCGTTCGGCCCCGCGTTGTCGCCGCTGTCCTACGATCGTCCGCTGCACCTGGTTCGTGGTGAGGGTGTGTGGCTCATCGACGCGGACGGCGCGCGGTTCCTCGACTGCTACAACAACGTGCCCGTCGTCGGGCACGCTCATCCTCGGGTGAGCGACGCGATCGCGCGCCAGTCGCGCCTGCTCAACACGAACATGCGATACCTGCACGACGCGGCGATCGAACTGGCAGAGCGATTGGTGGCGAGCATGCCGCCGAGCTCGCGTCTCGACACGGTGTTGCTCGTCAACTCGGGGAGCGAGGCGAACGACACCGCGTGGCGACTGGCGACCGGTTGGACCGGCGCGCGCGGCGGGCTCGTCACACGCTACGCGTACCACGGCGTGACCGAGGCGATCGCGGCCCTCTCGCCGGAGGAGTGGGTCGGCGGGGAGCAACCAGCACATGTCGAGACCTTCGAGCCGCTGGATCGTTACCGCGACACGACCTCGCCAGAGGATGCCGCCGGCGAGTTGACTCGAGCGGCGGAGCGGCTCCAACGACGAGGAGCAGCGCCGGCGGCGGTTCTGGTCGACGGCGGTTTCACGTCCGACGGGATCCTCGCGCCAGAGGCCGACTACGTGCGTGCGCTCGCGGATCGGACCCACGACGCCGGCGCGCTCTACGTCGCCGACGAGGTTCAGGCTGGGCACGGCCGGACCGGCGCTCACCTCTGGTCGTTCGCCGCGATCGGTGTCGCAGCCGACATCGTCACGATGGGGAAGCCGATGGGCAACGGGCACCCGGTTGCCGCCGTCGTCACCCGCAGGGAGATCACCGAACGGTTCGCCGGATCTACCGAGTGGTTCTCCACGTTCGGGGGCAACCCCGTGGCGTGCGCCGCCGCGCTGGCCGTGCTCGACGTGCTCGAAGACGAGCGGCTCGTCGAACGCGCAGGTCGGGTCGGTCCTGCGCTCCGCGCAGCGATCGCGTCGTTGCAGCCGGCGCACCCCTCGATCGGCGACGTTCGGGGCGTGGGCATGCTGACCGGCGTCGAGCTCGTCCGCGATCCCGGGACGAAAGAGCCAGACGCCGAGCTGGCGAACCGAGTTGCCAACGGGATGCGTGACCGCGGGGTGCTCGTCGGCACCACCGGCCGTCTCGGCACGGTGCTGAAGATCCGGCCGCCGCTCGTGTTCGGCGAGGAGCACATCCCGCTCGTCGTCGATGCGCTCGACGCCGCGCTCACGTCGATCGGTCGCTAGCGTTCTCGAAGGCGTGGGCTGAGGATCTCGTCGAGCGCGAACCCGACCATCGTGAATGCGAGGGTCACGAGCACGATGCAGATGCCGGGCGGGATCAACCACCACCACCAGCCGGCCGTCATCGCGCCGCCGGTGAACGCGTCCTCGATCACCTTCCCCCAGGAGGCCGACGTCGGGTCCGACAGGCCGAGGATCGCCAAGGTCGTTTCGGACAAGATCGCGAGCGCGACCATCAGGATGGTGTTGGCGAACAGGACCGGGAACACGTTCGGCAGCACGTGGCGGGTCACGACGTGCCAGTGGCCACCGCCCATCGCTCGCGATCGCTCGATGTAGGACCGCTCGCGCACCGAGAGCGCCTGCGCGCGGACGACCCGTGCGGTGCCCGCCCAGGACGTGATCGCGATGACGACGATCACGTTGGTGAGGCTCGCGCCGAGCACGGTGGCCAGCGCGATCGCGAGCGCGAGCCAGGGGATCACCAGGAACCAGTTCGTGAGCGCGTTGAGTGCTGCGTCGATCCGGGTCCCACCGAAGTACCCGGACGAGATACCGACCACTGCGCCGATCAGCATCGCGCCGAGCGCTGCGATGAGGCCGACGACCAGCGAGACACGGGCGCCCGCGATCAACAGGTCGAGCACCGAACGCCCGAAGTTGTCGGTCCCGAGCCACGCCTGGGCCGAGGGGGGCGCGTGCAGCGGCATCGTCGCAAGCGACGGGTCGAGGTCGTCCGCGCTGACCAGCAGCGGAGAGGCGATCGCCAACCCGATGAAGCACGAGAGGATCACGAGGCCGGTCATGCCGCGCCGGCTCGCGCGGAAGGTCGCCCAGTGCCCGGCGATCGTCGCGCTGCGGCGACGCCAGACGCGCACCTTGGTCGGTCGTGCGACCGTGCTCGCGCTGGCCACCTCAGGCCTGCCGGATCCGGGGGTCGAGATAGCCGTAGGTGACGTCCGCCACGAGGTTCGCCACGATCACGGCCGCGCTCGCGATCAGGAAGACACCCTGGATCACGGGGTAGTCCAGCGTGTTGATCGCCTGGTAGGTCAGCAGCCCGAGCCCCGGCCACGAGTAGACGCTCTCGATGACGATGGCGCCGCCGAGGACGAAGCCGAAGCTCAGGATGATCAGCGTGAACGCCGGCAGGAACGCGTTCGGCACGACGTGGCGCTGCCGGATCAGCCGGTCGGGCACACCCTTGGCGCGCGCGGTCTGCACGTAGTCCTCGGCGATCGTGTCGATCATCGAGGAACGCATCACGATCGAGAAGCTCCCGATGTAACCGAGCGTGAGCGTGAGCAGCGGCAGGAAGAGATGGTCCAGCAGATCCGCGATCCTCGCGGTGCCGGTCAGGGTGCTCGAGGCGTAGCCGCCCGCCGGGAACCAGTGCAGCATCCCCGAGAACAACAATAAGAGGAGCATCCCGAGCCATCCCTCGGGCATCGCGTACAGGACCAACGACCCGTACTGCGACGTGGTGTCGAACCTGCTGCCGCGCCGCCAGCCGCCGCGGATACCGATCACGACCCCGAGCCAGGCCGACAGGATCGTGCCGAGCCCGACGAGCAGCACGGTCGGCCACAGCCGCGTCTTGATCAGATCGGTGACGGGGATGCCGGTGGTGAGGGACTCACCGAGGTTGCCGGTCAGGGTCTCGCGAAGGTACACGCCGTACTGCTCGACCATCGGCAGGTCCAGGCCGAGGTCGTGCTGCAACCGAGCGATGTCGTCGGGGGTGAGCTTCTCACTGCGCGCGAGCAAGGCGACCGGATCGCCGGGCAAGATCCGGAACAGGAAGAAGTTGAACGTCAGGACGAACCAGAGGGTCACGACGGCTTGCAGCGTCTTGCTGAGCAGGTACCGCCGTGACCCCATCGCTTCCTATGCCTCGTCGACCCCGGTTCGGCGGCTGCGCATGACCACGATGACCACGATCCCCGCCACCGCGGCCGCCGCGACCAGCCAGATCCAGGCGGGGAGACCGCTCGAGGCGCTGCTCGACGCACCGGTCATCGGCTTCAGCGAGATCCAGGGGTCGTAGTTGTAGGTCGGCAGCAGGTACCCGTTCGGCCCCGGGGCGCCGATCCAGCCGGTGAACCGGTCGGTCCGGTAGGCCTCGAGCCAGTTCGGGTAGGCGAGCACCACGCCGGGAACCTGTTCGTACTGGTAGAGCTGCGCTTCCTGCACGACCTGCTGTCGGGCCGTCTGATCCATCATCGTTCGCTGTTGCTCGTACAGATCGTCGAAGTGCTTGTCCTGCCAGCAGCCGTCACTGTAGTAGCCGCACTGTTCCGACGTGAACACGAAGAGTTGATAGTTCGGGTCGGGGTCCCCGCTCCAGTACCAGATGTACGCGTCGAAGTTCCCGTGTCCCCAATAGTCGTTCATCTTCGCGTCGGTCGCGGGCTTCAGGTCGACGGAGATCCCGATCTTCTTCAGGAACCCGACGATCAGCTCGCCGGACTGCACCGCGCCGGTGGTGTCCGACGACGCTGGGATCGTCATCGTCAGCGGCTGGCCGGTGTTCGGGTCCTCGCGGATGCCGTCGTTGTTCGTGTCCCGGTACCCGGCCTCGTCGAGGAGCTGTTGGGCTGCGGTGGGGTCGTAGGGGAACTCCTGATCGGCCGGGATGTCGAGATGCCAGAAGGCCGAAGCAGGGCGGACGATCGTGTCTCCGGTGTTCGCCGCGCCCTGATACACCTTGTTCACGATCGCGTTCTTGTCGATCGCCATCTCGATCGCCGTGCGCACGTCCAGATCGTGCAGCGCCGGCATCGGCGTGTAGTCCGATCCGGGCTGTCCGCCGAAGTTGAAGGCGAGGTTCAGCCACCAGTCCGAGACGACCTTCTGCACGGCGACGTTCGGCGCGTTGGTGACGGAGTTGATCAGGGCGGGCTCGAGCCCGTCGGCCGCGTCGATCTCCCCGTTCTTGAGCGCCGTGACCATCGCTTCCGGGTTCGTGTACACGTGGTACTCGATCCGGTCCAGCGCCGGGGTCGGACCCCAGTAGTACTGGTTGCGCTCCATCACCCAGCCCTGGCCCGGCGTCCAGCTGGTCAGGATGAACGGACCGCTGGCCACCGCGGGCGTCTGGCCGACCGCCCGGATCTCCTTCAGCTCCTTCCCGTCGTACGGCGCCCAAACGTGCTCGGGCACGATATAAGCCCACGGCGGGGTCGACGTTCCGAACGTGGGCTCCTTCGTCGACCACACGAGCGTGGTCGCGTTCGGTGTCGTGAACACCGGGTCGTTCGGAAAGTAGCTCTTGTACTGCGGGATCTTGTTGTCGATCACGAACCGGTAGGAGAAGGCGACATCTTCGGACGTGAGGGGTTGGCCGTCGCTCCACCGCAGGCCGTCGCGCAGCGTGCAGGTCCAGCGCGTGTAGTCGTCGTTGTGGTCGCATCCCGTGGCGAGGCTCGGCGCCGCCGTGAGGTCCTCGGAGGAGAACTTCATCAGCATGTCGTACTCCGACGTCGCGACCGTCCAGTCGCTGCCGCCGCTGAGGGCCCAGACGTTGTCGGTGTCGAGGTCAGCCGTGACACCGACCCGCAGCGTGACCGGCGCCGACGCCGTGGTCGACTGCGCCCGCGCCGTGCCCGCCAGCCCGACCGCCATCAGGATGCTCGCCACAGCCGCGAGCGATCGCCGGATCGCCATGCCCATCAGGTTCCCCTTTCGACAAGGGCCGCCACGACCTCTTCGTGCACCCGCCCGTTCGACACCACCAGGTCCGATCCATCGGACGGCTCCCGGCCGTCCATCGTGGTGAGACGTCCGCCCGCTTCCTCGACGATGACCCCGGTCGCCGACCAATCCCATGCGTAGCACGGCTCGTGCTCGAGCAGTACGTCGACCGAGCCCTGCGCGACCAACAGGTGGGCCCACCCGTCGCTCACACCCCGGGTCGCGCGGACACGCGAGGCGACCCCCAACAGCCGTTCCGTGTCAGCCGCGCGGAGCCACTCGTCGATCGGCGAATGAGCCAGGAGCGAGTCGTCGAGGGACTCCACATCGGACACGGTGAGGCGGTGGTCGTCGCGCCACGCGCCGCCACCGCGGACCGCGCGGTAGCGAGCGCCGAGCGCTGGGGCGTCCGCGACGCCCACGACGGCCGCGCCGTCGACCTCGAGGGCGATCAGCGTCGTCCACAGCGGGATGCCTTCGGCGTACAGCTTCGTGCCATCGACCGGGTCGAGGATCCATCGGCGACCGTTGGTCCCCTCGCGGAGTCCTTCCTCCTCGCCCAAGATGCCGTCGGCGGGGGCACGCTCGGCCAGGAGCGCGCGCATCGCATGCTCCGCCGCTCGATCGACCTCGGTCACGGGCGTCGCATCGGCCTTCAGCTCCACCGGCACCCGGCCGCCGAACCAGGCCAGCGTCACGGCAGCGGCGGCATCGGCCAGCGCCTCGGCCAACGCGAGATCGTCCGGCTGCGTCAGGGCTTCCAGCACGGGTCGGACCGTAGGAAGCAGGAGCGGGGCGGACAAGGCTACTCTTGCCCCTAGGGCAACAGGGTGAGGAAGGTCGCCATGCGTGCAACGGAGGCCGCGAGGCGGGTCGTGACCGTGCTCGACCTGCTGGGTGAGAGCGCCGATGGGATCGGCGTCCAAGAAGTCGCGCGGAGCCTCGATGTACATCCGTCGACGGCTTCGAGGCTGCTCGCGACGCTCGGCGCGAGCGGCATCGTGGAGCGCGATCCCGGCTCGAAGCGCTATCGGATCGGCGCACGGGTGGTCGGGTTGGCGGCCGCGATGGTCGACCGGCTGCCGGTGGTCAGCCAGGCGCGGCCGCAGCTCGAGCACCTGTCGGCCGCGACGTCGGAGACCGCCAACCTCGCGATCCGTGACGGGTTCCACGTCGTCTACGTCGACCAGGTGACGCCGGCCCAGACCGTGGTGATGGCGAGCTGGGTCGGTCGGCGCAGCCCGGTGCACGCGAGCTCGAGCGGCAAGGTGCTGATCGCGTTCGGCGATCCCTCACTGCGCGATGCGGTCGCCCGCCGTCGGCTCGAGCGCCTCACCGATCGGACCGTGGTCTCGACGTCGAAGCTGCGACAGATCTGGGCGCAGACGCGGCGACAGGGCTACGCCGCAAGCAGCGGCGAGCTCGAGGACGGTCTCGTCACGATCGCGGCGCCGGTGATCGTCGACGGAACGGCGGTAGCCGCGATCAGCGTGTCCGGCCCTGCGTACCGGCTGCCCCAGCGTGACATCCCCGGTCTCGCACGGCACGTGATCAACGCGGCGTCGGCGGCGTCCCATCGGATGGCCGGCCGCTGAGCCGCGTTCACGCGGGAGCCTCCTCGTTGCCGTGCTCGTGGAGGAAGCGCCGGTCCGGCACGAGCCACATGATCGCGACCGCGGCGTACAGCGCGTAGGAGATCATGAAGTTCACGCCCGCGAGCGCGATACCGGCCACATAGAGAAGGAGTGAGATGTTGCCCTTGAGATCGGCGTGGACCGCGGTGCCGACGAGGGAGTCCTTGCCGTTGGCCCAGATGATCGTTCGGACCAGCACGGTGTAAGCGAGGGCCGCCGCAAGCGACACGACGCCGAACGCCGCCGCCGGCACCGCGTCGTTCCCATCGAGGTGCACCCACTCGGTCGCCACGGGGATCAAGGACAAGCAGAACAACAGCCCCATGTTCGCCCACATCACGGCGCCGTTGATCCGCGTCGTGGCGCGAAGCAGGTGGTGGTGATTGTTCCAGTAGATCGCGATGAAGGTGAAGCTCAAGAGGAAGATCCACAGGTTGGGGAGCCAGTGCAGCACCTCCACCTTGGTCGTCAGCACCGGGGGGTGCAGTCCCAAGGCGAGGATCGTGATGATGACCGCGATCACAGCGTCGCTGAACGCCTCGAGCCTGCCGGTACTCAGATCGATCGGCGCGCTCGGCCGGTCCGCATCGCTCATCGGGGGCGATGATAGGGCCGGATACGGCAGGAGACCCTCGGTCTCCCGGGATGGGAGGATGCCGTCGTGCCAGAAGAGCGTGTGGAGCAGCGGAAGCGGCGCAACGTCGCCCGGACCTACGCCACCGACCGGATCGAGGTGCTGTGGGAGCCGCGGCTCTGCGTGCATATCGGTGAGTGCTTCCAAGGGCTGCCGGACGTGTTCGATCCGTGGTCGCGGCCGTGGGTGCGGCCGGACGCCGCCGATCCTGATGAGATCGCCGAGGTTGTCATGCGGTGTCCGACCGGCGCGCTCCACTTCCGCCGGCTCGACGGCGGCCCACAGGAAGACGAGCTCGTGGGGGAGGTGGAGCTCGCCGCGCTCCCCGACGGTCCGATGCGGGTCCGCGGCCACGTTCGCCTCGTCGATGGCGAGGGTCAGGTCATCCGGGAGGACACACGCCTGGCGCTCTGCCGGTGCGGGGCGAGCCGGAACAAACCGTTCTGCGACGGGACCCACAAGCTGATCGGGTTCCGTGACCCTCCCGCGACGTCCTAGCTCTCGGGGTCGGGGCGAGGTGGTTCCTGTTTCGGCCCGCCGCCGCGGATCGCGCCGGCCGCCTCGTCGACGCTCGAGGAGATCGCTGAGCCCAGCGCGTCGAATGCGCCTTTCAGGTCCTTGCGGGCTTCGTTGTCTCGCACGGTTTCGTCGAGCGCCTCGAGCGCCCGTCCGAGCTGGTTGCCGATCTCCTTCACGACCTCCTCAACGGAGCGCTGTGTCTCCTTCATCGAGGGTGCCTGGATCCCTCCAGCGCGGTAGTTGTCTGCCAGCCGCTTGCCGAGCGATGTGAATCGCTCGCCCACCTCGTTCCATGCTTGCTTCGGATCGCTCATCGGTGCTCCTCTCCTCCGTTACCGCTCGGGCGGCGACCACATCACGAACCCACCGTCGGTCACCCGGCTCGGCGCCGCTCCCTGCTCGACCCGTTGTACCCAGATCCCGTCGCCCGCAGCGCTGCGTCCGGCGTACGCGAAGGCGGAGCCGTCGGGGGACCAGGGTGTGAGCGCTTGGGCGTACTGGTCGAAGAACGGCACGTACTGGTCGAAGAAGGTCGCGCTCGGGACGAACGGCTCCGAGGTGAACCTGATACGTCCGTTCCACACCCGCCACCGATGTACCGGCGTGGTTGCAGAGGCGTTGGGCTCGGCCGTCATCAGCAGGAGCGCGTCGCTTCGTGGTGACCAGAAGAAGGCCGTCGTCTCGTCGCGGGTGACGAGGACCGGCCTCCCGCCGTCGATGCGCTGCACGTACACGCCGTTCTGCGACCCATCACCTCGGTCGATGCGGTAGGCGACGCGGCGGCCGTCGGGGCTCGGTTCGAACAGCACGCCGCCGCGGAAGGTCGCGAGGACGTTGCGGTGATCGCCCTCGGCCACCACCAGCTGTTGATCGTGCCCCTGCACGCGATCGAAGAGACGGCGGCCGTCTGGGAGCCACGCCGGCGCCTGGAACGTCCCGGGCGCGTCACGCAGCGGCCGCAGGTCGTGCACCATGTCGGTGCTCCCGATCGTGTCGGGGCCGACGTGCACGAGCAGCTCGGTGCCGTCCGGCGCCCAGGAGAGGTACAGCGGACTGCCACCACCCACCGGGATGTCACGCGGCTCGACCATCGCCTCATCGATCACTCCGAAGCCGATCCCGATCCCGATGCTCCCCAGATAGGCGATACGCGTCGACGTCGGATCCCACTGGAGGAAGAACGGCGCGATGCGCAGCGGGATCTCGTCGCGGACCTCCCCGGCGCGGGTCGCGGTCACGACGCTCGGTCGGTCCGCCCGGATCTCGACCCACGCCAGGTAGCGGCCGTCGGGTGATGCGACCGGTTGGGAGACGCGCACATCGGGTCCCGCCTCGGACGTGAGCGCCACGATGTTGGCACCGTCGGGCGCCATCGACGCGAGGTTGCCGTCGTCTTGGAGCACGATCAAACGATCACCACGGACGTCGGTAGGGGCCGAGGCAGACGGCGTGTTCGTCGAAGAGCCCGATGCGGCGGCGGTGTCGGTCGAGCTCGGGCGATACACCGTCGAGGTGCATGCGCCGAGCACCATGAGCGCCAGCGCGGCTTGCCCAAGGCTCCGGGCACCACGAACCATGGATCGACCCTATGCCGGTTCGATCGTTCGTGCGGTCAGGAGGCCGTCGACCGGGTCACCACTTGGAGGCGGGCTCGTCCGAAGGTGCCTCAGGCGACCGAGTGGGTGCTGGTGCCGGCGCCGGCTCCTGTGCCGGCGCCTGCGCCTGGGTTGGCGCCGCGGCGGCGGGTGTCTGTGCCACCGTGTCGGAGTCCGGGACCCGCACGATCCGCTGCAGGTTCCGCTGCGCGTGGAGACGGTCGTTCTCGTCTTCGAGGGTGCGGATCCGTTGCTTCAGCATCTTGCGACGCCCCCGGCGCATGCTCCGGATCCCGACCAGGATCAGTCCCAGGGCGAGGGCGCCGATGAGGAAGGCGATCGCGACGAGCACCGGCATCGACAGATGCTGTGTCGTCCCGGCGAACTCGAACGATTGCGTTGCGGCGGTTGCGATGTCGTTCTCGACGAGCACATCGGCCACGACGCCGACGAGCACCAGACCCACGATGATCGACAGCAGTCCCATCTTCGTCCCTCTCCTGCGGGGTGGGTCAACACCAGGGGTCCACCACGCTCTTTGGGACCCTACCTCTGGAGCGCGTTCCGGCGCCACCCCCGTTCGGACGGTACCTTCGGCGGCCTGACGGGTGGGCGTAGGGTGGCGGGCTGAGGCGATGGACGAGGAGCCCCGGATCGAGGTGACCGAAGACGGCCCGTACAGGGTCGTCGGCGGCGTGCGGCTGGTCAGGACCGCCCAGGTCGAGACCGAGTACGGCGAGCCGGTCGACTGGGCGCCGGACGATCCGATCCACCCGAGCACGATGGACTACGAGCTCTGTCGCTGCGGGAACTCCTCACGCAAGCCCTTCTGCGACGCGACGCACGAACGTGTGCACTTCGACGGCGCCGAGGTCGCCGACCGCGGCACGTATGACGAACGGGCATACCCGTACCGTGGCGGTGACCTGACGATGTCCGACGACCGCACGCTCTGCACCACCGCGGGGTATTGCGGCGACCGGTTCCGCAACGTCTGGGCGATGATCGCTGACGCAGCGGATCCGGCCGTCGCCGATCGGATCCGGCATATGTCGAAGCTGTGCCCCTCGGGCCGGCTCGTCACGCAACCCGACGGTGCCGATGAGCGTGACGAGCTGCCGTACGAGGCAGCGATCGCGGTGACCCGCGACGGCCCGTTGTGGGTCCGCGGCGGCGTCCAGGTCGTTGCCGCCGACGGCACCCCTTACGAGGTGCGGAACCGCCAGACGCTGTGTCGGTGTGGGCATTCCGAGAACAAGCCGTTCTGCGACGGGAGCCACAAGGAGGTGGGCTTCCGGGAGGGCTAGCGTCGGTTCGCCGCCCCACCGCCACCGTTCACGCGGTGCCGATCGCCTGCGTGGTGTGCGGATCGAACAGGTACGTCCGGCCAGGTTCGATGCCGACCCGCACCGGGTCGCCGAGACGAGCGGGTGAGTCTGCGTCGACGAAGACGGTGAAGCGCGTCTCGTCGTCGGTGGAGACGCCGAGCAGCGCCTCTCGCCCGAGCATCTCCACGAACCGCACCCGGCCGTCGATCGGGCCGACGAGACCGCTGCCGTCGTGCCACAGGTGCGCGTGCTCAGGACGAACGCCGATGGTGATCTCGGCGGGTACCCCCTCAGGGAAGGCCGTTCCCGGAAGGGTCAGGGAGAGGTCGCCGCGCGAGACGGTCACCTCGACGCCGTCGCGCCGGGCGCCGAGCGTCGCGAAGCTCATCGCCGGGCTCCCGATGAACCCGGCGACGAACGTGTTCGTCGGGTGCTCGTAGACCGTCCGCGTGTCGCCGACCTGCTCGAGCACGCCCTCGTTCATCACGGCGACGCGGTCGCCCATCGTCATGGCCTCGACCTGGTCGTGCGTGACGTAGACCGTCGTCGTGCCGACCTGCTGTTGCAGGTGCTTGATCTCGCTGCGCGTCTGCACCCGCAACTTGGCGTCGAGGTTCGACAGCGGCTCGTCCATCAGGAACGCTTTCGGCTCGCGGACGAGCGCCCGCCCGAGCGCGACGCGCTGGCGCTGACCGCCCGACAGCGCACGCGGCTTCCGTTGCAGGAGCTCGCCGATGCCGAGCATCTCCGCGGCGCGTTGGACGCGCTGCTCGATCTCGGCCCGCGGCATCTTGCGCATCTTCAGGGCGAACGCGAGGTTCTGATACACGGTCATCTGGGGGTAGAGCGCGTAGTCCTGGAACACCATCGCGATGTCCCGATCGCGCGGCGCGACGCGATTCACGACCCGGTCCCCGACGCGGATCTCGCCATCGGACAGCACCTCGAGCCCGGCGAGCAGCCGCAGGGCCGTCGTCTTGCCCGAGCCCGATGGGCCGACCAGGACGACGAACTCGCCGTCCGCGATCTCGAGGGTGAGCTCGCGAACGGCGGTCACATCGCCGAACCGCTTCGTCACCGCGTCGTAGCGCACGTGTGCCATCCCTCAGCCCTTTACCGCGCCGGTCAGCATGCCCCGCATGAACTCCCGCTGGAAGATGATGAAGACGATCAGGATCGGGATCGCCACGATCACCGCGCCGGCCGAGACGAGCGCGATGTCGGTGGTGTAGCGCCCCGAGAAGCTCGCGAGCCCGGCGGGTGCCGTGAACTTGTTGACCGTGAACACCAGCGCGAGGAAGAACTCGTTCCAACTGTCGGCGAACGTGAGCACCGTGAGTGTCAGGATCGCCGGCTTCGCGAACGGAACCATGATGCGCCACAGCGTCGTCCAGCTGGATGACCCGTCGATCCGTGCCGCCTCCAACAGGGAGGGCGGCGCAGACAGGAACGCGGCTCGCATCCAGAAGATCCCGAACGCGACCTCCCCCGACACCTCGAGGATGATCAGCGCCCAGTAGGTGTCGAGCAGACCCATCGCGCGCACGTCGTAGTACAGCGGCACGATCGTCGCCTCGGTCGGGATGATCAGCCCGAGGATGAAGAGGTAGAAGAGGACCGTCGAGCCCCAGAAGCGCATCGTCGCGAACGCGTAGCCGCCGAGGATCGACAGCAGCACCGACGCCGGCACCATCACGAACGCGACGATCAAGCTGGTGGTGAAGCTCGTCGCGAACTTCCCCTGCTCCCAGGCGGTGACGTAGTTGTGCCACGCGAAGGTGGGGGGCAGCCCGAATCCCGACGGAGCCGAATCAGGGCCGGGTGGGTACAGGCTGGCGAGCGCAACCCCGATGAGCGGGTAGATCGCGATGATCGAGCACAGGGTGAGCAGGGCGTAGTTGAACGCCACCTGGGCGCGCGAGGCGGTCGTGTTCACGCCTCGTTCCCCCGTTCCATCGCCCGGTTGATGGCCCACGTCACGGCGAAGATGATCAGCATCAGCACGATCCCGAGGGCTGCCGCCGACCCGACCTGTCCGGTCTGGAACAGACGGCGCCACACCAGGTACGCGGGAACCGACGTCGCCGTGCCGGGGCCGCCGCCGGTCATCACGTAGATCTCGTCGAACGTGTCGAGCGTGCCGATCACCGAGAGGACCAGCACGACCTGCAGCTCGTACCGCAACCCCGGGAGGGTCACCGCGAAGAACTCGCGGATCGCGTTGGCTCCGTCGACCCGCGCTGCCTCGTACAAGCTCGCGGGGATCTTCATCACCCCCGCTAGGAACAGGATCAAGCAGAACCCGAACCCGCCCCACAGGCCGAACACACCCACCGCCGGGAGCGCCGTATTGAAGTCGCCGAGCCATCCCTGCGCAGGCACCAGACGCCCGAGCCCGATCGCGCGGAGCGCCGTGCTGATCGGTCCGTTGATGTCGTAGACCCACGTCCAGGCGACCGCGGTCACGACGTCGGTGATCACGAGTGGCAGGAACAGCAGGATGCGGAAGACGGTGAGGCCGCGGATCCGGATCCGCGAGATCAGCGCAGCCAGGAACAGCCCGATCACGATCGGGAGGAACGCGTAGAAGATCATCAGGATCAAGACGTGTGTGTAGCCCGCCAGGATCGTGGGGTCCGTGAAGAACTCCGTGTAGTTGTCGAGTCCGACCCACGTGCCGGGCGTGATCCCGTCCCAGTTGTAGAACGAGATGTTGATGCCCTGGAACAGCGGCAGGAGGTTGAACGCCGCATACAGGATGAACGCAGGCGCGACGTAGAGGTAGCCGATGCGCCGCGCCTCGCCGGGCAGGCGCTCGGGCCTTCGCCGGAGGCTCCCGAGCGCGGCGGCGCGTGTCGCGACCTGGGGGCCTGGGTCCATCTCAGGTCCGCGAGCTCTGGAAGTCCGAGTAGTCCGACTGGATCCTCGTCGTGAACTCCTCCGGAGAGATGCGGTTGGCCATCAGCTCCTGGATCGCCGCGGTCATGGTGTCGTAGAAGGTCGGCGTTGCCCAGTCCTCGTAGGGCACGACGCCGTTGTCCGCGGTCGCGGTGGCGGTCGCGTTCACGACGTCGGCCAGCAACGTGCCCTGTTGCAGCGCCGCGGTCGACGCGCCCGTGTGCAGCGGGATCTGCCCGGTGTTCAACAGCAGGTCGCTCGCGTGATCGCTCGTCATCCAGTCGATGTACGCGGCGGCGGCATCGGCGTGCTCCGTGCCGGCCGCGATCGACAGCG
>Ga0207648_10004068_pt1 | contig 15163 bp, 10 predicted proteins | sample KBSMisM32_FD_184310 | JGI IMG/M metagenome (GOLD analysis project Ga0207648, IMG submission 184310) | Miscanthus rhizosphere microbial communities from Kellogg Biological Station, Michigan, USA - KBS Miscanthus M3-2 (SPAdes) (version 2) | ecosystem: Host-associated > Plants > Roots >...
CAGGGCCTTCACGAGGGCGAGACGTTTCGCGAACAGCCGTGCCCCCGCGTCGATCACCGCCGGCGACACGTCACCCGCCGGAGGCATCACCAGCCGCCACAGCGCCTGGAGCGAGTCGCCGAAATAGTGGAGCAGCGAATCGTTAGGTACGACACTCGGATTCACGACCTCGGACATGACGATGAGCGTCGGCGTGATCCAGGTGTGGTTCGCGGCGAGGCGCGCGAACGTCGGGCCCTGCTCCTCCCTCGTGCAGGCGCCAAGCAGGAAGCGCTGGAGCCCCGTGCCACCGGCGATCACCGCCGAATCGTCGCCCGCGCAGGTGTTCGGAAAGCCGCTCAGGTGCTCGAGGCTGCGCTGGCCGGAGTCGGACGCCTGGAGCGGCGTGACCGGCGGAAAGACGTGCCCGGCGAACACCATCCCGCGACGACGCGCCTCACGCGCCACCGCGAAGTACGCGGCCGCCGGCATCCCGTTGTGCACCTTGATGAAGTCGACGCGGAGCCGAGCCAGTGAGTCGACGCCGGCAACTGCCTCCTCGGGCGTGCGCACGAGAAGGTGCGGAAGCGGCACCGGCTGTCCCACGAGGTAGGGACCCGACACGACCATCCGCGGTCCGGAGAGACTTCCAGCCGCAATGTCGCGCTGGAACGTGCGGAGCCGACCGAGGTCGCCGTCCATGTCACGCACGCCGGTGACGCCGTTGGCCACGTAGAGCCCGAGCAGCGCACGTCCGCCCGGCACATCGGTGTGGACGTGCATGTCCCAGAGCCCGGGGATGAGGTACTTCCCCGTGGCATCGATGACGCGCGTCCCCGCGGGGATGCGCACCGATCGCGATGCACCCGCGGTCTCGATGCGCGTTCCGCGGACGAGGACCGTCATGTCCGGGCGACTCGATCCGGCGGCAGGATCGATCACCGTCGCGTGCGCAATGGCAATGAGCTGGAGTGCGAGAGCGCTGACCATTTTCCATTTTGGTGAAGGTGGGTTCAGAGTCCAGACTCTGGCCCCTGACGCTGACCCGCGGCACATTCGCCTCGCCTGTCAGCCTAACGGCAAAACCACTCCCACGGAGCGCCACATGGGCCGCCTGACAATCGTGATCGCCGCGACCAGCGTATTGTTGGCCGCGACCCGCGCCGAATCACAAACCCCGCGCGACTCCGTCGTCGCTGCGGTGAACGAATTCTTTCGCGCCATGACCGCACGCGACACCGCCGCGCTCGCTCGCGTGCAGTTCGCCGACGGCATTCAGTACGCCGCACGCATGCAGGGAGATTCGGTCGCCATCCGTCGCGGGACATCCGAGGGGTTCGCCCAGCAGCTGGCCGGGATGGGCGACACGTACGTCGAGCGCATGTGGGAGCCGACGGTCCTCGTGCACGGCCCGCTCGCGGTGGTCTGGGCGCCGTACGACTTCCATCGTAACCGGACCTTCTCGCACTGCGGCATCGACGCGTTCACGCTTCTTCGCTCTCCGACAGGCTGGAAGATCGCGACGGTCTCCTATACGACGGAGGCCACCGGATGCAAGCCGAGCCCACTCGGTCCGCTGCGGTAGTGTCATCCGGAGCCGACAGGCGAGGGATGACGAAGGCGCTGACAAATGTCGATGCCCGCCACGGTCATTCGACGTATCAATGAAGGGGCGATCGTCACGTCGACCCGTTAGGCAGTGACCGGCAAAACACCGAAGGAGGAGTCACGATAATGCGGTTCATGGTCATCATCAAAGCCGACGCGAGCTTCGAAGCCGGCGAGATGCCGAGCGAGCGTTTCCTCACCGAGATGGGGAAGTACAACGAGGAGCTCGTGAGGGCGGGCGTTCTCCTCGCCGGCGAAGGACTTCACCCGAGCTCGAAGGGCGCGCGCGTCAGGTTCTCCGGCTCGAAGCGCACGGTCGTCGATGGCCCGTTCACCGAGACAAAGGAGCTCGTCGCCGGATTCTGGCTCATTCAGGTGACGTCGAAGGAGGAGGCCATCGAATGGGCGAAGCGCATCCCGAATCCCGACGGTGTCGATGCGGAGATCGAAATCCGCCAGGTCTTCGAGCCCGAGGACTTTGGCGCGGAGTTCACACCCGAGCTTCGCGAGCAGGAACGCCGCCTTCGGGCCGAGGTCGCTAGCCGCTGAGACTGGCCCCGCGTGTCACGACTCGGCCCACGGCTCTTGCACCCGACGGGAATCATGGTGTGATTGGGAGCCGTGACGGCGCCCGACACCCATCGCACCATCGACGCGGTCTGGAGAATCGAGTCCGCGAAGCTGATTGCCGGCCTCACCCGTATCGTCCGCGACGTCGGGTTGGCCGAAGATCTCGCACAGGACGCCCTGCTCGCCGCACTCGAGCAGTGGCCAAAATCCGGCGTGCCCGATAACCCGGGCGCCTGGCTCATGGCCATCGGCAAACGCCGCGCGATCGACGTGATGCGGCGCGGGCCCATGATGGACCGCAAGCATGCCGAGATCGGCCACGAGCTCGAGTCCAGGCAGGAGAGCCCCGAGCCCGAGCTCGCCGAGGCGCTCGACGACCATGTCGGCGACGACCTGCTGCGGCTCGTCTTCATCGCCTGCCACCCCGTACTAACCACCGAGGCCCGCGTCGCACTCACGCTCCGCCTCCTTGGCGGGCTCACCACGGACGAGATCGCCCGCGCCTTCCTCGTGCCCGAGTCCACCATCGCGCAGCGGATCGTTCGGGCGAAGCGCACGCTCTCCGACAAGAAGGTGCCGTTCGAGGTCCCGCGGGGTGACGAGCTCGCCGCTCGCGTCTCGTCCGTCCTCGAGGTGCTCTACCTCATCTTCAATGAGGGCTACTCCGCCACGTCTGGCGAGGACTGGGTGCGCCCGAACCTGTGCCAGGACGCGCTCCGGCTGGGTCGCATCGTGGCCGAGCTCGCACCTAACGAGCCCGAGGTTCACGGGCTGGTGGCACTGATGGAGGTCCAGGCGTCCCGCCTGCGGGCGCGGGTAGGACCTTCGGGCGAGCCGATCGTCCTGCTCGACCAGAACCGCGCGAAGTGGGACCGCCTGCTCATCCAGCGCGGGCTCGCCGCCCTCCAGCGCGCCGAGTCCCTCGGCGGCGCGCGCGGGCCGTTTGCCCTGCAGGCGGCGATCGCCGCGTGTCACGCACGGGCGCGAACTGCCGACGAGACCGACTGGGTGCGGATCGCGAGCCTGTACCAGGCCCTCGCGCAGGTGACGCCGTCGCCGATCGTCGAGCTCAATCGCGCGGTGGCGATCTCGATGGCGTACGGGCCGACGGAAGGGCTCAAGCTCGTCGACACGCTGACGTCCGAGCCGTCGCTCGCGCATTATCATCTATTGCCGAGCGTGCGCGGAGATTTCCTGAGAAAGCTGGGCCGATTCGAGGAAGCGCGGGTCGAGCTCGAGCGCGCGGCATCGCTCACGCGGAACGCGCGCGAGCGCGAGCTGCTGCTCGAGCGCGCCCGCGCCTGTGCGGAACAATACCGATCGGCGGTCTAGCGTCAGGCACCGCTGCACGGGTGCCCGATACCCGCGGAGGTGGGATGGGGCGGAAGGCAGCGTGGATCGTCGCCATACTGTTGCTGTTGAACACGGGTGTGGTCGGTTTCTACAACGGCCTGAGTGAGTTCTCGGAAGCGCACACGCCGCTGCAGAAATCGGTTACCGCCGGGGTGTTCATCTATGGCATCTTCGGGCTGTCGGCCGCCGTCGCGCTCTTCGTGCGTCATCGATGGTCCGTGCCGCTGTCGATCGTGTGGGCGGTCGTCGTGACCTACGTCGCGACGACGGCCGCGCTGGCCTATGCGGGGCAGGATGCGACGATCGGCGGGGCGATCTCCGGCGGCATTGGCGCGGGGCTGATTGGCGTGTTCGTGGTGTGGTGTGCACGTGTGGTCACCCGCTCGACGATCGCGCCGGAGCGCCCGCATCCGCCATCGGGCGATTCGCGTTAGGTGCGTCCTTTCGCTCCGTTGGGGGTCAGAGTCGTAAGACATCCAATTCCCGCACGACGTGACGCGATACGTCTGGAGCGTGTGCGTTTTTTCGGTTCGAATGGAGTCTGACCCCTCATGAAGCGTTTTGACGCAGGAGGAGCGGTGGTTCGAGCTCTCATGGCCATCGTCGTCTCGGCCACCGCGGCCGCGGCGCAGACGGTGCAGTATCGCTCGCCGGCCGGCGGCGAGTACCGATCCGAGCCCGACACCGGACCGGTTGCTCGCGCTCAGGCAGCGCTGTCGGCGGACCCGAAGAACGTGGAGCGGTTCATCCAGCTTGGCGTCGCGCAGTCCGGCGCGCGTCAGTTTCGCGAGGCGATCCAGACCTTCACGCGCGCCATGGCCATCGAGCCGAACAACGCGATGCTCTATCGGTGGCGCGGGCATCGCTACCTGTCGGTGCGCGAGCTCGATAAGGCGCAGGCGGATCTCGCGAAGGGGCTGAAGCTCGACAGCACGAACTACGGCATCCTGTACCACCTGGGCATCGTGCGCTTTGCGCGTGGCGATTTCGCCGGCGCGGCGCAGTTGTTCGCGCGGGCGCAACCGCGCGCGCCCGATGCCGGTGAGCTGGCCGGATCGACGGACTGGCTCTGGATGTCACTCATGCGTGCAGGCCGCAAGGCCGACGCGGAGGCAATGCTCGCGCGCCGCCCCGACTCGCTGCCGGTGGACAACGCGTACGCTCGGCGACTGAAGCTGTATCGCGGTGCGATCACGCCCGACTCGGTGATCACGTCGGCCGACACGGCGGACGTTCAGGCGGCGACGCTCGCGTATGGGCTCGGGGATTGGTATCTGGTGCGCGGCGACACGGCACGGGCGAAGACGTATTTCGAGCGCTCGGTGAAGTCGGGCGGCTGGCCGGCGTTCGGGTTCATCATGTCGGAGGTGGAGCTTCGACGGATCGGGAAAAGGGATGGGGGATGAGGGAAGCGGGTAAGAAGCGCGAACCCTCGGGATGCCACTCTGCATGAGCTAAGCGTCCCGAGGGTTTCCGCCTTTAACCCTCATCCCTCATCCCTCATCCCTCTTCCCTCCCCGATGCCGGTCACCGTTCGACTCCTCGGCCACGATGAAACGGCCGTTCTCGACAACGTCGCCGACGACGTCTTCGACCACGCGATTGACCCCCGCTGGTGCGCGGAGTTCTTTGCGGACCCGCGGCATCACCTCGCCGTCGCGCTCGATGGGAACCTCGTCGTCGGCATGGCGTCCGGCGTTCACTACGTTCACCCCGACAAGGCGCCAGCGCTCTGGATCAACGAGGTTGCCGTCGCCCCGACGCACCACAACCTGGGGATAGGCCGACGGCTCGTCGCGACGCTCGTCGCGCACGGAGAAGCCATCGGGTGCGACGAAGCGTGGGTCCTGACGAGCCCCGATAACGAGCCGGCGAAGCGCATGTACCGCGCTGCCGGGGCCATCCCGGACGAGGAGCTCAGCGTCATGTTCACGTATCGGATGCGGCCTCGCGGCGACGATGGCTGACGCCGACGTCATCGTCGTCGGCGCGGGCCTGGCCGGCCTCGTCGCCGCGGCGGAGATCGCCGACGCCGGGCGCCACGTCGTGATCGTCGAACAGGAACCGGTGCAGTCGTTAGGCGGTCAGGCGTTCTGGTCGCTCGGCGGGCTCTTTCTCGTGAATTCCCCGGAACAGCGCCGGCTCGGCATCCGCGACTCGGACGACCTCGCCCTGCGGGACTGGATGCGCTCCGCCGGCTTCGACCGCGACGAGGATCACTGGCCGCGACGCTGGGCTGAGGCGTACGTCGCCTGGGCCGCCGGCGAGAAGCGAGCCTGGCTCCGCGCGCAGGGCATTCGAATCTTCCCGATCGTCGGCTGGGCGGAGCGAGGCCAGAACTCGGTCCCTCGATTTCACATCACGTGGGGAACGGGACCCGGCGTGCTCGAGCCATTCGTCCGCCGTGTGAGAGCAGCGGAAGCGCGGGGGCTCATCTCGTTGCGCTTTCGCCATCGCGTGAACGAGCTCGCGGTCACGGCCGGCGCCGTGACCGGCGTTCGCGGCGATGTGTTGGAGCCGAGCGCGATCGAGCGAGGGCAGGCGAGCTCGCGAACGGTCGTCGGCGAGTTTGCGCTGGAGGCGGACGCCGTCGTCGTGACGGCAGGCGGGCTCGGAGGCAATCACGACCTCGTTCGTCGGACGTGGCCCGCCCGGCTCGGAAGCGCGCCGGCGCAAATGCTGTCCGGTGTACCGGAGCACGTGGACGGCCGGATGCTGGCGATCTCGCAACGGGCGGGAGCGCGCGTCATCAACGGCGACCGGATGTGGCACTACGTGGAGGGCGTCGACAACTGGAAGCCGATCTGGAACCGGCACGGCATCCGGATTCTTCCGGGCCCGTCATCGATCTGGCTCGACGCAGCGGGCAACCGCCTGCCCGCCCCGCTCTTCCCCGGGTTCGACACGCTCGGCACGCTCGCGCACCTGCGGCAGACGGGTTCCGACCACTCGTGGTTCGTGCTCACGCAGCGCATCATCGCGAAGGAATTCGCGCTGTCGGGTTCCGAGCAGAACCCGGACCTAACGAGTAGGAGCTGGCGCCAGGTGCTGGGCCGGGCGCGTGGCGGGAACGCGCCGGCACCGGTCGAGGCGTTCAAGCAGCGTGGCAGCGACTTCATCGTCGAACGACGACTCGAGGACCTGGTGCGTCGAATGAACGAGCTCGCTGGTGACGCGTTGCTCGACCCGGCACGTGTTCGGAGCGTTATCGAAGCACGCGACTGCGAGCTGGCCAACGACGACACGAAGGATGCGCAGGTCGCCGCGCTCCGGGACGCCCGCCGCTACATCGGCGACCGGCTCATTCGAACGGCGAAGCCACACCGTATCCTCGACCCCGATGCGGGGCCACTGATCGCCGTCAGGTTACGCGTGCTCACGCGCAAGACGCTGGGCGGCATCGAAACGGATCTCTCGGGCCGCGCCCTGGGACACGATGGTCAACCGGTCCCGGGCCTGTTTGCGGCGGGTGAGGTCGCCGGTTTCGGCGGCGGTGGAATGCACGGTTATCGGGCGCTCGAAGGAACGTTCCTCGGAGGATGCCTGTTCTCGGGTCGTGCGGTGGGTCGAGCCCTCGCGGGCCGCTGTTGACCGTTAAACGGCGCAACGACTAACGGCGCTGAATCCCGAACGGCGCCAGATGGGCTTCCCCCGGTTTCGTGGTGCGCCCGTTCTGCCGTTGGATACCTACCCAGCCAACCGTTATGTCCCGAAGTGGTTGACGACCTCCGTCATCGGGGTGGAAGTTCACCCCGTCGGGCGAGAAGGAACGCACACCTTCGCGGAGGTCGTATGCGACGGAGCTTGTTCGCGGCGCGTATCACAGGCATCCTGCTGGCCCTCGCACTTGGCAGCGCGCCGGTGCGTGCACAGGTCGGCACCATTCGCGGCAAGGTTGTCGACTCGACGGGCGCGCCAATCTCGGGCGCACTCATCGCCGTCGAGCGGACAGCCGTTCGAACTCAAGCCACATCGTTAGGGAACTACAACCTCCCCGGCGTCCCTGCCGGCACGAGAACGGTCCGCGCCCAGATCATCGGCTTCGCGCCGAAGACGGTCGAGGTCACCGTCAAGGCGAACGAGACCGTCACGCTGAACATCACGCTCCTGCGCTCGGCCGTCCAGCTCGCGTCGGTCGATGTCATCGTGGGGACGCGCGCGTCACACAAAGCGGCGGACGAGATCGCGGTTCCCGTCGACATCATTCCGGCGGAAGTCATCGCGCAGCAGGGGACGTCGGAGCTGTCGGCGATTCTGCAGAACGTCTCGCCGTCGGTGAACTTCCCGCGTCAGAGCGTCACCGACGCCGACGACATCGTGCGTCCGTTCACCATGCGCGGGCTCTCGCCGGATCACACGCTCGTGCTGGTGAACGGCATACGGCGCCATCGAAGCTCGCTCGTGCACACGTTCGCGTTCGGCGAACCGGCTGGCGCGACCGGCGTGGATCTCAACGCGATGCCGGCCAGCGCGATCGAGCGCATGGAAGTGCTGCGCGACGGCGCGTCGGCGCAATACGGCTCGGAGGCGATCGCGGGCGTGCTCAACCTCGTGATCAAGGACGGCCAGTTCGCCCCGTTCGTGAACGCCGATTTCGGTCGCTACGTGCTGCCCGACTACCCTGATGATGGCAACACCTTCAACGTGAACGGCGGCTGGGGGTTCAAGCTCGGTCGCGGCTCGTTAGGCCTGTTCGCCGAGTATCGGAACCGGCAGCCGACGAACCGCGCGTGGCCGGAGGCGGCGGACCAGATTACCCCAGGCGACGCCGACGAGGTCGACGCAAACGGCAAGATCATCCAGAAGAACAACCCCGTGGCTCAGCCGAACCACCACGCGGGCGACGGCCTGGCGAACGATGCGCTCTCGTTCGCGAACCTGCGCCTGCCGCTCAACGCCGCGGGCACGATGGAGCTCTACGGGTTCGGCGGCTACACGCACCGGATCGGCACCGGGAATGGCTTCTATCGGCAGGGACTCTCCGAGCGGAATTGGCCGCAGATCTATCCGCAGGGCTTCCTGCCGGAGTTCCGGCCGACGGTGGTGGACTGGTCGGCGGCGACCGGCATTCGCGGGATCGCGAACAAGTGGAACTACGACGTGTCCGCGTCGTACGGCCACAACCTGTTCGACTACCAGCTCCGGCACACGCTGAACGCGTCGTTAGGCCCGTGCCTGGACACGCCTTGCGCGCCCGGCCTCGATGGGGTCATGGGGACCGCCGACGACCCGGGGATCCCGAACAGCACGCATTTCTACGCCGGTGGACTGCGAGCAGGCGAGCTCGGGCTGAGCGCCAGCATGTCGAGGCCGATCGAGATCGGGCTGCCTAACGCGCTCAATGTCGCCTTCGGCGCGACGTACCGGCAGGAGACGTTCGAGCTCGTACCCGGTGAGGAGGGGTCGTGGGTCCAGGGCGGCCACCTGAACCAGTACGGCGATCCCGCGCCGCCGGGTTCCCAGGTGTTCAGCGGCTTCCTACCCACGACCGCGGCCGACGAGTCGCGCGGCAACACGGGCGCGTACGTGGACCTCGAGACGGACCTCACGAAGAAGCTGCTCGTGAACGCCGCGGCGCGGTTCGAGGACTACACCGACTTCGGGTCCAACGTGAGCTGGAAGCTCGCGGCGCGATTCCAGGCGGCGACGCAGTTCGTGCTCCGGGCCGCGTTCAGCACCGGGTTCCGGGCCCCGTCGCTGGCGCAAAGCTTTTACGGCAGCCGCATCACGAACTTCCGGCTCGATCCGGTAACCGGAAAGCAGGCGCCGTTCGAGGTCGGCATCTTCCCGGTCAATAGCGAAATCGCGCAGACGTTAGGCGCAAAGCCACTCAAGCCCGAGACGTCGCTCAACTACAGCGCGGGCTTCGCGTGGAGCCCGGCCGACCAGTTCAACATGACGGTGGACGGATACCTCATCGACCTCCACGACCGCATTCTGCTCACGGGCAACATCGGCGGCGACAGCGTCGAGAAGATTCTCGAGGCGAAGGGGCTCCCGATCACGTCGGCGCAGTACTTCACGAACATCATCGATACGCGCACGACGGGCGTCGACCTCACGGCGAACTACCGGACGACGCTCGGTTCGTTCAGTTCACTATTACTGACGGCCGGAGCCAACTACACGAAGAACGAGATCTCCGATCAGCGCCCACTCCCTCCGCAACTCGAGGGGACCGGTGCGGAATTGGTGGACAAGTTCACGAAGATCGTGATCGAGAAGGAGCGGCCGGACTGGCGCGGAACACTCACGGCGAACCTCTCGCGCGGTCAGGCTGACGTCCTCGCGCGCGGCTCCTACTACGGCAAGTTCCATTCGGCTCCGGGGCTGTGCGACACGTGCGAGCAGCTGTTCGGCGGGAAGACGCTCTTCGACCTGGAGGCCGGGTACCGCTTCGGCGCCATGCGATGGGCGCTCGGCGCGCGCGACCTGTTCAACACGTTCCCGGACAAGAATTCGCTCGATAACGGGTACGGGATCTTCCCGTGGGCCGGCGCGTCGCCGTTCGGCTACAATGGGCGGTTCGTGTATGTCAGGACGGAGATGGTGTTCGGCCGGTGAGGGATGCGGGATGAGGGATGAGGGAAGGGGGCTAAAAGCGGAAACCCTCGGGATGCCATTCACGCAGAGTGAGGCATCCCGAGGGTTCTCGCTTTCTACCCCCATCCCGCATCCCTCATCCCGCATCCCTCAATGACAGGCTTGTGATCCGAAGCAAAACGGAGGATCTTCGCGGTCCGTCCGTACCGGCTCGTTAAAGGGGTCGGCAAACCAGGTTGAACGGTATTTGGGACGGGGACCGACCGTTGTCGATTTTCGGCGGTCTGGTTCGACGTAGAGTAGAACCCGTCAGGTAGCCCCAAACCCGACCGAGACTACCCATGCTGCTCACTGACCTCCGCTACGCCGCCCGAACGCTGCTGCGAGCCCCCGGCTTCGCGCTGACCGTTATCCTCACGCTCGGGCTCGGTATAGGCGCGAACACCGCAATTTTCAGCGTCGTTCGCGGCGTGCTGCTTCGCCCCCTGCCCCACAAGGACGGGGACCGGCTGGTCTACCTTCGCCATTCCATAAAAGGACCTGGCGGCGAGAACGTGGCCTTCTCCGTCCCGGAGATCAACGACTTCCGCGAGAGCGCAAAGAGCCTCGCCGGAATCGCCGAGTACTCGCAGATGATCTATACCCTCCAGGGGAAGCAGGACGCGGTTCGCATGAACGTCGGTCTCGTCACCGGCAACTACTTCAAGGTCATGGGACTGTCGGCAATCGCCGGCCGGCTGCTCAACGAAGGCGACGACGGCCTGAACGTCCCGCCGGTCATGGTGTTGACGACCGAGTACTGGATGAAGCGATTCGGTGGCGACCGGAGCGTCATCGGCAAGCACGTCGTCCTGGGCGGCAAGTCGGTCGAGATCGTCGGCGTCGTGCAGCCGGCGCCGTACTTCCCGCGGCCCATGGACGGTCTCTTGAACATGATCATGAGCGAGCATCACACGAGCGCGCTCATGATCCAGGGGCGGAGCCATCGCATGACGGATATGATCGCGCGGCTCGCGCCCGGCGCGACCGTCGGCCAGGCGAAAGCGGAGGCCTCGACCATCAACGCGCGCGTCGTGAAGGCATTTCCGCAGGACTACGATCCGGGCTCCGAGTACAAGATCTCGGTGATCCCGTTCCACGAAGTCCTCGGCGAGAACGCGAAGGTGACGCTCTGGCTGCTCATGGCCGCGGCGGCGTTCGTGATGATCATCTCGGCCGCGAACGTGGCGAACCTGACCCTCATGCGATCGGTGCGCCGCGAGCATGAGCTCGTGGTCCGTGCGGCGTTAGGCGCCGGCACGCGTCGGCTCCGCGGGCTTCTGCTCGCGGAGAATCTCGTGCTATCGCTCGCCGGCGCGGTCCTGGGGTTGATCATTGCGGTCGCCGGCGTCCAGCTCCTCATCTCGCTTGCTGCGCGCTATTCGCCGCGGGCGAACGAGATCCGACTCGACGGCATGGTGCTCGGGTTCACGCTGTTTCTGTCGCTCGTCGTGGCGGTGATTCTCTCCTATGCCCCGAAGCTCGCCAAGGAGGGCTCGCTTGCGGCGTGGGTCGCGGCGGGCGTCAATCGGATGAGCGGAGGCGTTCGGAGGCAGCGCCTGCAGCGCAGCCTGGTCGTGGCGCAGATCGCCGTGTCGGTAATCCTGCTCACTGGCGCCGGATTGCTGACGCGAACGATGCTGCAGCTGTCCGAGGTGAAGACGGGGCTCAACACCGAGAACATCCTCACCATGGAAGTCCCGTTCGACTTCGAGGCGAAGAAGGACGAGGATTCGAAAGCCCTGTTCGAGCGAATGCAGCTCGAGGTGTCAGCGATCCCGGGTGTGAGCGAGGTCGGCATCGGATCGACAATGCCCCTGCGCGCGACCGAAGTCATGCTCGACGTGAAAGCAGACGGCAGGGCGGTCGCGAACGGTGAGGCGACTCCGCGCGCCGACTACCGAACGGTGAGCCCGGGGTACTTCCGCGCGTCGGGAATTCCGCTGCTCAAGGGGCGTGAGTTCGCCGAGACGGATGGGAAGACGTCGGCCAAGGTCGTGATTCTCAACAAGTCGCTGGCGGACCAGCTGTTTGGGGATCGCGACCCGATCGGTCAGAAGGTCGCCTGGACGGGCGAGGTCCTGAAGTTCATCGGGCTGAGCGACGAGTGGCGCATGGTCGTCGGCGTGGTTGGCGACACGAAGGACGGCGGGCTCGACGCGGCGCCGCGTGGCGCGATGTTCCAGCCGATGAAGCAGGAAGCGATGTTCGGCGGCGGACTGGTGATTCGTGCGCAGCGCGATCCCGCGGCGCTCGCGTCGGCGGCGACGCGGATCGTCCGGAAGATCGTCCCGAATGATCCGATCGAGAACGTCCAAACGATCGCGCAGTTCAAGAGTCAGAGCGTGGCGCCTCGGCGGTTGAACGCGATTCTGGTGTCGTCGTTCGGTGTGCTGGCGGTGATTATCGCGGCGGTCGGGATTGCCGGCGTGCTCGCGTTCTCGGTGAGCGCGCGGACGAACGAGATCGGGATCCGCATGAGCCTCGGCGCCGACAGCGCGCGGGTGCAGCGGATGATCCTGGGCGAAGGGGGGACGCTCCTGGGTTACGGGCTGTTCCTCGGGGTGGCGGGAGCGCTGATCGGGACGCGGCTGATTCGCGGCCTGCTGTTCGGTGTGGCGCCTAACGATCCGGCGACGCTCGTCGGCGTGGCGGTGCTGATGGTCGCGGTGGGCATCGCGGCGTGCTGGCTGCCGGCGTTGCGTGCGGCGCGGATCGATCCGGCGGTGGCGATCCGGAGGCAGTAGGAAATTTGGGGTGAGAGCTCGAAAAGAGGCCGGCGCGCCACGCGCCGGCCTCTTTTCGAGCTCTCACCCCAAATTCCGGCGACGGGCGACGGGCGACGGCGGAACCGGGAACGGAGACCCTCTATCTGGACGATCGCGGCGACAGAGGGCCTTGACCTAGCCGGAGAAAAACTCGTTAGTGTCGCGGAACGTGGCGCCGAGGCGCTGGGCCATTGTTCGATCCGTCGACGAGGTTCCCACGATCATGCTTCGATCAAACGCTATGCCGCGCGAGATCGCAAACTCGAGGATCGAGCCCGGTAACGGCTTCCGACACCAGCAAATTGGCGGGCCGGCGTCGTGCGGGCAGCACGCGAACGAAATGTCGACGCCGAGGTCCGCGCGAGTCTTCGCGAATTCGGCCTCGACGTCCTCACGCGTCATCGACCCTCGTGCGACCTGCGGCCGCCACGCGTGGGCGAACAGGATCCAGCCGTCCGCGGCATGGCGCGCAAGCGTGTCACGCCATTCCGGCGTCAGGTCATCGTAGTCGAGGAGCATCGCCCGGTTGGCAGCGTTAGGCGCCCCACGTCGGACGAACTGCCACTCCTCGACTGCGGTGAAGCCCTCGTCAGCGACCGGCGGCTCGACGCTCCGCTCATAGCGGAATAGCGCGTCCGGGCCGAGGTACCGGGTGTCGGTCCGACCATGCTCGCGAATCTCTTCGGGGCCTGGCAACGACCCGTGCACCTCGATCATCCGAGCGATCGCATTGATCTGCGCGTCCCCGATCGCGGTCGATGCCCAGACGCAGCGGACGTGCACGCCATACCGCCACGCGCATTCGATCACCTCGTTGCGCGACCGGCGCGACGCGTAGGTGTTGTCGAGAACCCAGCGTCGCGTGCCCGCGGCGAGACCGGCGTCCAGGGCCGCGACGAGATCCGCCAGCGATCCGCCTCGCGCGTCGCGATTCAGCCGCTCGTAGCCCACGGTCTCGAGCTCGCGCGCGATCGTGCTCTTCCCCGCACCGGGCATTCCCATCACGAGGACGACCTCCCCGTCGCTGTGGGGGGGCGGACGTCGCTCCGAGCGAGGTACGCGAAGCAAACGACCGGAGAAGCGGTCATCGAGGCGACGGCGGTCGTCATCGTTCAGCCTAACGTTCAGCACGCGGGCGACCGACCGCGCCGTCTCCACGTGTGTCGCACCGGGAATTGGCGTGACGCGCGGACTCAGATCCATGAGCCACGCGAGTGCAGCCTCGCCCGGCGTCACCTCGTGTCGCGCGGCGACCTCCACGAGCACGGGATCCTTCGCCAGCCGGGCCACGCGCTCGCCGCCGAGGGGCCGATATGCGATGAGGCGAATCGCCTGATCCCGGCAATACTCGGCCACGCCGTTCCTGAGGTTCTCGTCGTCGAGCGGCGACAGGCTCACCTGCACGGACGATATCTCCGCAATCGCCCGGGCTGCCATGATCTGTCCGACCGTCACGTTGCACAGACCGATGCGGCGGATCAGTCCGTCGTTCTGCAGCGTCGCGAGCGCGCGCACGCTGGTCTCGAACGGCGTCTTCGGGTCGACGGCGTGGAGCTGATACAGATCGATGACGTCGACGCCGAGCGCGCGACGGCTCGCCTCGCATGCCACTCGGAGTGATTTGGCCTTGGCGTCGGCGACCCACTTTCCGGCGGGTCGGAGGAGGCCGCCCTTCGTCGCGACTTCGACCTTCGATCGGTCACCGGCCCATGTCCGCAGCGCCTCGGCGATCAGCCGCTCGTTGTGGCCGGTCTCGGTGTCGTCGTGACAATACGCGTTGGATGTGTCGAGCAGCGTCGCGCCGGCATCCAGCGCCGTGTGAATGACTGCGATGGACCGCGCGTCGTCGCGTTCGGCTGCCGTGGAAAGGCGCATGCAGCCGAGGCCGATAGTCGGGCTCATGTCGGCTGAAGATGCATGGAAAGCGGGAACCGGGAACAGCGTTCAAGGGGTCAGAGCCCTTGATCCGGCCGGATCAAGGGCTCTGACCCCTTGAAACTCCCTGCAAACCATCCTGACCTCTAGCCCGTCTAAAGGAGCATGACTGACGCCGAAACGCGCTCACGAGCCGAGATCCTCCAGGGGACCCTGGAGATGCTCACGCTCAAGGCCCTCACGCTCCAGGCGATGCACGGCTGGGGCATCTCCATCCGACTCCGCCAGATCTCAGGCGACGTCTTCGACGTCAACCAGGGCTCACTCTACCCGGCCCTCCAACGGATGCTGCGGCGCGGGTGGATACGCGCCTACTACGCCGACAGCGAGAACAACCGGCGAGCACGCTACTACGAGATCACGCGCGA
>Ga0207648_10004069_pt1 | contig 15161 bp, 11 predicted proteins | sample KBSMisM32_FD_184310 | JGI IMG/M metagenome (GOLD analysis project Ga0207648, IMG submission 184310) | Miscanthus rhizosphere microbial communities from Kellogg Biological Station, Michigan, USA - KBS Miscanthus M3-2 (SPAdes) (version 2) | ecosystem: Host-associated > Plants > Roots >...
GATCGCTCCCTGGGTGGACGCCGCCGTGCTCGTCGGTGCGCTCGCGGTGGTCACGATCACAGCATCGGCCGCCGCGGGACGCGCGGGGCGGCTCTCGGCCGTGGACGCGCTCGCGGTCGGGCGTACGCCGACCGCCGACCGCGGACGGTACGTCGCGCGGGTCGCCGCAGGGCTTCCGCTGCCCCGGCCGATGACCCTGGGGCTCGCCCGCCCGTTCAGCGCACCCGCGCGCGCGGCGGCGATGGTCCTCGCGATCGCGTTCGGCGCCGCGGCCGTCACGCTTGCGGCCGGGCTGGCGACGTCGCTGAACCGGATCCAGGTCGCCGCCGACCACTCGGCAGCCGACGTCGTCGTCGATGGGTTCGGGGACGACGGCCCGCCGGGAGCCCAGCACACGGCGAGGCCAGGCACGGAACCGGAACCCGCCGACCCGGTGGCGGTCGCGGCCGCCCTGGACGCCGAGTCCGGCACCGCGCACTGGCTGGGGTACGCCGAAACGGACGCGGTCGTGCCCGGACTGACGGGCGGCTCGTCCCTCGTCGAGTACACCGAGGACCCCGGGTGGGTCGGCTACGAGCTCGTCGCCGGACGCTGGTTCACCCGCCCGGGAGAGGCCGTCGTCCCCACCGAGGTGCTCCGGTCCACCGACCGGGAGATCGGGGACTCGCTCACGCTCACGCACGACGGGACGCAGGTGACCCTGAGGATCGTCGGGGAGGTCTTCGACCCGGGCAACAACGACGGGCTCGTCCTCACCCAGGCCGACGCCAGCACGACACTGACCACCTGGCTCGTCTCGGTGGCCGACGGCAACGACCCCGGCGAGTACGCCGACGCGCTCCAGCAGGCGCTGGATCCGCTGGACCTCACGGCGCACCCGCAGGGTACCGACGGCGCCGACGAGCTGGTCGTCATCATCGACGCTCTCGCCGGCCTGCTGACCCTGATGCTGGTCACCGTCGCGGGGCTGGGAGTCCTCAACGCGGTCGTGCTCGACGTTCGCGATCGGGTGCACGACATCGGGATCCACAAGGCGCTGGGCATGACGCCGCGGCAGACCCTGACGACGGTGCTCTCGTCGGTCGTGCTCATCGGGCTCGTCGGTGGCCTGGTCGGCGTCCCCGCAGGGGTGCTGCTGCACGGCATCCTGATGCCGGCGATGGGAGACGGTGCCGGGGTCGAGCTGCCGCAGGTCGTGCTCAGCGTGTTCGGGCCGTGGGAGCTCGCGGTGTTCGCGCTCGGCGGGTTGGTGCTCGCTACGGCCGGCGCGCTGTTGCCCGCCGGGTGGGCGGCGCGGACCCGTACGGCGACGGCCCTGCGGACGGAGTAGCGCACGCTGCGGTTAGCGTCGTGCCCCATGGGAGCAGCCATCGAGGTGACCGACCTCGCAACGGACTGCTAACACCACGGACCTGCGCCTCTTGATCGACGTGGGCCGCACCGGCGGCTGCGTCCTTCCCAGTAAGACGCGCGCGAATCGCGCAGGTTGGTCGATGTCGTCGTGAAGCCAGATGAGCAGGACAATCCCGGTTGCTGGCGAACGTCACCGAAGTGCGTTATCTCGCCGCGTCAAGGCGCGACAGCTGTTCCGATGCTCACCTGGATGTTCCTATACCGGCGCGCGAGGCAGCACATCACCTGACGCAGCCTGGTCAGCCTCGATTCAGCCGCCAGAGTCGGTAGACCCACGGCACGTCGTAGCCGATCACCCAGACCGTGTACGGCGTCAGCGCCAACACCGACACCGGATCGTCCGCGACGGCCTTCTGCAGGCTCAGGAGCGGCCCGAGGAAGAGCAACAACCCCAGGAACCCGCTGCGTGCGCTGCGCCCGCCGAAGAAGGCGACGTTCCAGAGCTCATTGCCGACCAGCACGACCAGCGCGAGGTGACGCACGTGCCGGTCGTCGCGGTGGTACGCCCGATACAGAACCACGCCCAGCTGTACGTAGTACGCCGCTCCTACCGCGCCGAACGCCGCCATCGGGAGCTGCAGCCGCGGAGCACGCAGCTCGCGGAACCAACGCATCGAGTCCATCCCGATGAAGGCGTTGCCCAGCACGGCAGCGGCAACGGGCGGTCCGGCCACCGCGGCCGCAACTTTGATCCGTCCTGATCGACGCACGCGTCCCAGTGTGCTCCCGGGCCCCGAGCTGGCGCATCAGGCCGGCCGAGCTGGTCCCGTGCTGGAGGTGCACCACATAGCCGCGCGACCAGTGAGAACCGAGTCGCTCCGCGTCATGATGTTGCTTGCGGTCAGCGTTGCGGTGAGTTGTCCGGGGCGCGATTTGGGTCAGCGCTCGTCTTCGAAGACCACGTGGTCGGGTTTCAGTGCAGAGCCGGCGTACGCAGAGCCGTCGTATGTGTTTACGGCAACGCCTGCGATGGCTCGCCGGACCCGCTCCCGGTCTGCCGCGTCACATTCCACACGAAGGCCCTGGGTCGCGCCCAACTCCTCGACCATGCTGATGTAGCCGCATTTCTTCAGGGCTACGGCGAAGACAACCGGATCGAAGCCGTTGGGGATGGCGTAGGTGACGGTGTGCGTGCGGGGATCGCGCAGCCGTGACTCGGTGCGCTCATGGTCCTCGACCACGGAGCGCAGGGACAGCGCGACCGCGACGATCGCGACCAACGCAAGGACCGACAGAAATGCACCAGCGGCAATCATGACTCCTCCTTCACCGAGATCGTGCTGATCGGAAACCGGACACGACGCCACCCGATGGATCGCCTCGGCACTTTCAGAGTCATCGCCGGGCACCCCGTCCGGCTAGGGCCGCCGGTCCCGTCTTGACCGGTCCAAGGTCCTGCGAGCGCGCGGTGCATCGGGTGGCTGGGTGGGTCGCACCGACCTGATCGTCGACTTCACCCACGCGACCCGACACGGCGCTCCCCGCCGCGGTGGCCCACCAGCGCGAAGCGGGTGTGCGCACCGCGACCGACGGCGAGTTCCGTCGCAGGTCGTGGCATATGGACTTCAGCTACCAGCTCGAGGGCGTCGACCGAATCCACGAGCTCGACCGCCACGGAGTCCACTTCCTCTCGGCTCACAGCCCGAAAGCGCCCGCGCACGCGACCCGTGCGCTCGACAACGCCCTTCCTACCGCCGCGTCAGCCGCCGGACTGAGCCTGACAACGTCACGTCAAGTCCCGATGCCCGCATCGCATGGCCTGACTGGCACGCGTTGCCGGTGGTGGGCACGATGGTCACGAGAACCGCTCGCGAGAGGGAAGGCGCGTGGCTGCCGGGGAGGCGACATCGGACGGCGTACCGCTGCCGGCACTGGCGTGGCGGGGGATGGTCGTGGTGTGCGCGGTCCTCGCCGTGGTCCTGCTCTTCGCCAGCTCCCGCTACGGCTACCACCGCGACGAGCTGTACTTCATCGCCTGCGGCCAACACCTGGCCTGGAGCTATCCCGACCAGGGCATGCTCACGCCCCTGCTCGCCGCCACGTTCGACGCGCTCGGGCACGGTTCCCTGGTCGTGTTCCGGCTGCCCGCCGTGGCCTCGGTGGTCGGCGCGGCCTGGGTGACCGGGCTGACGGCCCGCGAGCTCGGCGGCCGCGCACGAGCGCAGGTCCTCGCGACCTTCACCGTCGCGGTGAGCACGGTCGGCCTGCTCGCCGGGCACCTGCTCGCGACAGCCACCCTGGACCTCGTGGTGTGGGTGGCCGTCACCTGGGTCGCGCTGCGCATCGCCCGGACCGGGCGGACACGCTTGTGGGTGGTCGCCGGAGTGCTCGTCGGGCTCGGCCTGCTCAACAAGGACCTCGTCCCGGTGCTGGCCCTGGCGCTGACCCTGGGCATGCTCACCGCGCCCGGCGGACGCTCTCTGGTCCTCAACCGCTGGTACGCCCTCGGTGCGGTGATCGCCGTAGCCGCCTGGGCGCCGGGGCTCGTCTGGCAGGCGCAGCACGGCTGGCCGCAGGTCACCCTCGCCCGGATGATCCGCGACGAGTACGGCACTGCCGACGAGCGCATCGGGTTCCTGGTGCTCCAGATCGTCCTGTTCAGCCTGGGCGCCTCGGTGCTCTGGATCATCGGCGCGGTGCGCGCCTGGCGCGACCCTCGGTGGCGCTTCGCCCGCGTGCTCGCGGTGTCCTGGCTGGTCGCGCTCATCGTCTTCGCTGTGACTGCCGGTCAGGGCTATTACACGGTCGGTGTCTACCCGGCGCTGATCGCGGCCGGCTGCGTGGTCGTCGAGCGGCGGCCTCGGCTGTACTGGGCGATGGCGGTCGTTGTCGCCGTCACCTCGGCGGCCGTGATGCCGGCCCCGCTGCCGATCCTGCCGCCGCAGACCCTGGCCGCATCCGGCTGGGCAGGCCCCGCCGAGCAACAACTTGAGATGCTCGGCTGGCCCCGCGAGGTCGGCCTCGTCGCCGCGACCTACCGGAGCATCCCCGCCCAACGCCGCGCCCACACGGTGATCCTCACCGCCAACTACGGCGAGGCGGGTGCAGTCGACCGCTACCGAGGCAGGTTCGGGTTGCCCGCGGCATACAGCGGCCTGAACGCCTTCGGGCTGTGGGGACCGCCCCCCAGTTCCGGACGGCCCGTCGTCCTGGTGTGGGAGGACGCTCGCCCACCGACGTACCTGCGCGGGTGTCGGTTCGTACGCCGGGTCGTCGGCCCGGTGCCCAACGAGGAGCACGACTACGCCCGCATCTTCTTGTGCGCCGGACCGCGCGGGACGTGGGCGTCGATCTGGCCGCGAGTGGCGCACCTGTCGAACTGACCCGCGGCACCGGTGGCGGTCGGCTCCTGCTACAGGTGCGCGCAACATCACCATCGACTGCCGCACCGCACCTCACACGCTGGGGACAGGCCGGAGCAGGCCGCAACGCACGCGCGTCGCCCGATACCCGCGCCGGGTCACTGGGTGCGTCAAAGGCGGCGGTGTGACGCAGGTGGGTCGGTCCATGGCTCACTTCGGGGGCTGGATCATGTCTCGGCGGCGTGGGTCGGTACCTTCGGACTCGCTGTCACCGGAGGTGCAGGGTGTAGAACCGGGGCGCGGTCTTCCTGATCGGCTTGGGCATGCCGGCCACGTCGGCCGGCTCGGTGGCGATGAGGTCCCAGTCGGCGTAGGTCTGCTCGATGTCCTCTTGGCTGATTCCGTCGGGGACGAACGGGAGCGTGTTCGGCTGGAACGCGAGTAGCAGCATCTTGGCGTCGGGGCGGGCGAGGCCGGTGACCTGACGGGAGACGGCTGAGCGTCGCGCACGGTCGAACACATGGAGGCAGCCGATGTCGAGGAAGAAGTCGAACGGCTCCAGGCCTAGTGAGGCCAGGTCGGTCACGTCCCCACTCACAAAGGCAGCGGTGCCACCACGCGCGCGGGCCTTCTCGATGGCGAGCGGGACGAAGTCGACGCCGGTGGCATCCCAACCGCGGCCGGCGAGGTCATGGGTGTGTTTGCCGGTTCCGCAACCAATGTCGAGCGCGCGGCCGAGCGGCGGAGTGCGGTCGACCTCGATCTTGTCGAGCAGGGCGTCGAGCTGGTCCTGGCCCTCCTCAGCGGCGCGTTCCCACGGAGTCAGGCCGAGCCGGTACGCGAGCTTCCAAGCTAAGACCATGACCGTCCCTCATTCGTTCTAGTGCTACCCGATCTAATTGTGTCTAGAGTGAGCCTCGTGCCAGAGGCTGTCAAGGGCAAGCGGGGGTACCGCTCCGCCGTACGCGAGGAACGTGCTCGGGCGAACCGGGTTGCGATCCTCACCGCGGCCTATCGCCGCTTTCTCGACGACGGGTACGCCGCCACCTCGATCGCCCGCATCGCAGAAGAGGCGAGCGTGAGTGAGGACCTGGTCTACAAATTGTTCACCAACAAGCGCGGACTGCTCGTCGAGGTGCTCAACTTCGCGGTCACCGGCCAGGCCGACAGTCCGCGGGTGCTCGACCAGGAGGGCCCGCAGAAGGTCAAGGCCGAGCCGGAACAACGGAAGAAGCTGGCCATGTTCGCCGCGGACATCGCAGGTCGGATAGCCCGGGCCCGGCCGGTCGATGATGTCATGCGCTCAGCGGCCGAGGTCGATGCCGAGATGGCCGCCAAGTATGCCTCGATGCACCGCACCCGCCTGCGGAACATCACTCAGTTCGTGAGCTGGCTGGCCGAAGCCGGCCCGCTGCGGCAGGGACTCACCGTCGAGCAGGGCGGCGCGACCGCCTGGTTGCTCTGCAGTCCGGCGACCCACAAGCAGGTCACCGAGCAGCTCGGCTGGGACCAGCCGACGTACTCCGCGTGGCTGCACGCCACGCTCACGGCCGTGCTCCTGCAGCCGTCGGCGGACTGACAAGCACGCGGGGCCGGCCGTCCCGCCAGCCGGGAGCACGCTGACGACCCGGCTCCTGTAGACACGGACACACGCGGAGTGATTGTGAGGACGGCCCAGAGATGAGGCTCGGTGGCGCTCAGCCCACCCTTCGGTACTTACGGTGCATGGTCTGTCGCGTCACTCCAAGCAGGGTTCCGATCTCGGCCCAGCTGAGCCCCGTGTGCCGAGCTCTCCGCACGGCTACTTCCTCGCGCCGCGACAACTCCCGCTTCGCGTCCGCTACGGCCACGAGTTCTGCCACGACCCCGCCATCGTCTTCGGCCTCCTGTGATGTCTTCATAGCGTCAGCATATGCTGACACCGCATTCACTCAAGAAGCCGCCATCGCGCATGCGGCGAAACGACGCAGGCGGCAGTGCCGGGCGACGTCGCCGCGGAGGGTTCGGAAGGGGATGTCGCATTTCACGTCGCGGGATCTATCGGACTGACCTCTTTGCCAGTGACCCAGAGGTCATCCGCCCCCGCATCAGACCATTCTCGATTCACCGCGAAGAGCGCTGGCTTCGCTCTGTTCAAGCTGCCCTCGTTGCGGAGCCAACAGCGCAGGGTCAAAGCTCGCGGTCAAGAAGTAGCGGGCGACGGACTCATGGCTCGACTGCTCATGGCCTGACTGCCCTGCGCGGAACAGGCTACGTCGCGTGGCGGCTGGAGATCGCATCTATTTGCCGGGTCTCAAACGGTCGCGCAACATGCCTGGATCGGGTCACACAGTCAACTGGCCACCTTTAGCGCAGGACTGTCGTCGTCCTTGAACAGGTAGTGCGGCAGCCCGAGCTGCTGAAGGAGGCAGGCAACCTCGCCGCCCTTCCTGCAGTCCTTGTCGCGCACGCTGTCTGGCTGCGGTTTTGCGCAGACCACACCGTTGTTGTTGCCTCCGGTGTCGATCAGGCGCGGCAAGAAGTAGGGTCCGGTCGCTTCCATCGCGGTCACGCTCATGACCGGATAGCCGGCGGGGCAGGCGGTCGCGACAGGGGTTTGTGATACCTCGGCTTGCGCGGGGCCGATGGCGCTCACAGTTGCGGCCGCGACCACGAGACCGAGCGTGAAGATCTTGATTCTCATGACTCCCCAATTTCCCGTATCGAACTTGGATGCTTTCGATCCAGAGTTGTCTCGATTGCTCAGATTCGATATGCCACGGTGGCTACGTTGCGTCCACATCGGGTAAGGGTTTGTTCACCCGCGGACAGGCTTCGGGACCGCGGTCACGTCTAGAGTGCGGGGGCGAAGCGAAGCTAACCGTTTCCGAGCATGAGCCGCCGTCCGGTCAACAGATCGCGGTAGCACAAGCGCGACGAAGACCAGGTCGAGAGAACTTGCGGTCCGGGTTGCGTCGCGGTCTTCCGCCGGTCCTCAGTCCTTGGGGAACGAGCGGTGAATGTCCGCGACGCTGACGGCACCCCGTCGCAGAGCCTCGTTGGCGAGCCTGGCGCGAGTGCGTTCGGCTTGGAGAGTGAGGGCGAACTTGTTGTAGAGATTCACCAAGTGTTGCTTGACGGCTGCATCGGTGACGTGCAGCACGGTCGCGATTTCGTGTGTGGTCGCAGGCTCGACGAAGACTTCGTCGGGAACATGACCGGTGAAAAGGGCTAACAGGACGTCGCGTTCGCGCCTCGTGAGATCGGGGACCCCGAGCGGGGTCGCCGTCGCGTCGACTGCAATCGTGCTGGAGTCCGAGCGGTAGACCAACCGGGAACGACCGATCCGGATCTCGTCGCCGCGGCGAAGCGGGCGCTCGGTCAGAACGCGCTCGCCGTTGACGAAGGTGCCGTTGCGGGAACTCAGGTCTCGCACGCTCCACGCTGTGGGGAGGTGCTCCAGCGCTGCGTGTAGGGCGGAGGTTTCCGGATCCGCGATGGTGATGTCGTTCTCCTGCGCCCGACCGATGGTCATGCGCCGCCCTTTGAGGGGCACCAAACTCGCCCGGCCGAGCGACCAGAGTTCGATGCAGTCAACCATGATCGAGAGTATAGGAACGGGATTGGGTTGACAGCGGTCGGCCTCGCCTCGCTGTCGTCGTGGTGCGGATGCCGCCGTCGAACTCCGTGGGTTCACACGACCCAAATCTGGTCGAAGAGGACCCCAAGGACGGGATGTCGGACGTAGCTGTGCACACGAGCGGACACCGCGTCGACCATGGAACCGTTGACTAGCGGGATCCACGGCGAGGCGTCGGTGATGCGTTTGTCGGCCCTCGCCCAAAGGTCGTTTGCGGCCGCCCGCGACGTCGACTCGAGTCGCTCGGCGTGCCGGATCAGCTCGTCGGTGTGTGGATCGCAGAACTCCGAGATGTTCGTGTTGAGCGGATTGTCGGCAGAAAATGAGGAACAGGCGAACAGTGGAACGATGAAGTCGCCGCCGCTCAGGCCGTCCGCCTCCCAGAGGACGAAGGCGGCCTGCACCTTGCGACGCGAGTCTCCGACGTACGCGAAGAAGTCGCCGCCGGGGTTGCCTACCTTGACGGTGACCCGATAGCCGAGGTCACGCAGTGCACGCACGACTGACATCACTGCTGGCGCAACATTGGGCAGCGACCAGAGGGTCACCCGGATCTTTGCGGTGTGCGATGCCGCGACCAGCTTCTCCGCCCTCACGAAGTCCGGCGCGTCCCACGAACCGCGGGAGTTGGGGTGGAGTGTGAAGGGGCAATAGGGCCGGTATCCGGGAAGACCGGGCGGCAGAACCTGGCAGGTGGGCGTTGCGGGTTCCGGCCAACGCGCGGCTGCGGCGTCGCGGTCCACGGCATAACTCAGCGCCCGGCGCACTCGCACGTCGTTGAACGGCGGGATCCGGGTGTTGAGCACGACGCCAAACGTCGCCATCTCCGGGGTCAAATGCAGGCGATCGCCGAACGTGGCGCTCAGCTCGGCTTCGGTGCCCGCGAAGCTGGCGTCAGCCCAGTCGTCTCGTCCGGCAGCGACATTCGCGATCTCTCGCTTCGCCTCGGTGGTTGACACCGGCCACCCCCCGGGAGCGATCTCGTAGTCGATGCCGTCGGGGTATCCAGAGGGTTGGGCGGCAGCGGACCACTGATGGAAATACGGGTTACGGGTCAGGATGAGCGACTTGCCTGGCACGTAGGTGCTGATCCGGTAGGGTCCCGTCGCCGGCGCGGGCACGAGCTTCTGCTCGGCCAGCGGCGTGCTGGCTGGCACCGCAGGGCACCAGGTCGCAATCTGCTCGAGGAATGTGGCATTCGGCCGCACCAGGTGGATGGTGATGGTGCCGGCGCTCGGGTCGAGATCGATGCCGCTGACGTCGCACTTGGACACACTGCAACTGTCGGCGCCGGCGATCTCGCTCTGGATGGTTGACAGACCGGCCAAGATGGCGCGCTGGAACCCTCGACGGACGTCGGACACCGTCAGCGGGGTCCCATCAGACCAGCGGATGCCGTCGCGCAGCCGGAACGAGTAGGTCAGCTCGTGGTCGGTCGGCGAGGGGATAGTGGTCGCGAGATCCGCGACGATCTCGGACCCCTTCGCGCCAGGAGCGTGGCGCAAACCGACCAGGCCGTCGTAAGTGCCGTTGAGCAACCCGGAGATGTTCTTTGTGCCGCCGAAGGACGGGTCGATGGACGGGGGATTCCCGCCGCGAATGTGGATGGTGCCGCCGCGATGGCGCGCCGGGTCGATTGCGCCGGTCACCCACACCGCACCCTCGTTGGCTGCGGTCGTGACTCCGGTTGGCACGACGCCGAGTGGAATCGACCGGACGACTCGAGCCGAGGCCTTCTTGACGTCGACCTCGTACAGAGTCTTGTCGGTCGTCGACACGACCCAGAGCATCCCGGCGGCTTCGGCGAGTGTCGTCGGTTGCGAACCCTTGGGGAGGGCCACGCTAGCGGTGCCCGACGTGCTCGCAGGCAACGCCGTGATGGCGCGCGAGCTTCCGGTTGACGCGATCCGGGAGATGGTGCCGTCGAGGTTGTTGGCCACCCAGACGTCGTCCCCGGCGACGTGGATGCCCTCGGGGTCATGACCCACCGGGATCGTCTCCACCACAGCGCTCCTGCGCGGATCTATCCGAGACACGGTGTTCGACGTGGCATTGGCCACCCAGATGTCGTCACCGGCAGCGATCGCTCCCGGCCCACCACCAACAGGGATGGTCCGCGCGACCCTGTTCTTGTGCGGATCGATACGCGACACCGTTGCGTCGCCGGTATTAGTGACCCAGACAGCGCCAGCAGCTACTGTCACGCCGCCAGGGTCGGTGCCTACCGCGATGCTCAGCGTGCGATCCGTGGCCGGATCGATTCGAGAGACCGTGCCGGCTCCGCTATTGGTGACCCAGACCGAACCAGCGCCGATCGTGATGGCCGACGGCGCGGACTGGACCACGATTCGGGTCACCAAACCGGTCGTCGGATCGATCCGCGAAACGGTGTCAGCGTTGGTGTTCGCCGTCCAGATCGCGTCGAACCCTGAGGCGACCGCGCCCGGCCCCGGGTCAACGGCGATGCTTCGGGTCAACCGGCCGGTGGTGGGGTCCAGCACGCCGACCGAGTTCTCACCGAGGCTGCCGGTTCCGGTTCCCAGGCCGTCACCTCCGCGACTCGTGAGGACGACCACCGCGGTGATCGCCACCAGACTCACCGTCACCAGCGATGCGAGTGCGCCGCGCGACGCTCGCCGGAGCCGGTGCGGCCAGTGTCGTGGTCTTGTGAATCGCCGGGTGGCGGAGCCGGGGTCCAGTGCTCCCCGGGCAGCCCGGGCCAAGTCGGCAGCGGTCCGGTATCGACGATCCGGATCCTTCGCGAGGCCCTTCGCAATCACCGCGTCAAACGCAACGAGGTCCGGCAGGTTCGACGATGGTTTGGGCGGGCGCTGGTCGAGATGAGCGTGCAACAGGTCTGGCAGAGTCGCGGCCTCGAACGGACGTCGCCCTGTGAGGCACTCATACAACAGACACGCCAACGCGTAGATATCGCCCGTTGCGGCCGGCCGCGCTCCGCGGAAACGCTCCGGGGCCATGTACGCCAGCGTCCCGGCCGGTTGATCCTCGCGGGTGACAGTCGGAGAACCTACTGAACGAGCGATGCCGAAGTCGACGAGGTACGCGAAGTCTTCGGTTCCCGAACCGCGCGCGATGAGCACGTTCGAGGGCTTGACGTCCCGATGCACCAGGCCCTCGTCGTGGGCGGCCTCCAACGCGCCGGCAACCTGTTCGACGATGTCTACGGCGCGTCCCGGAGGCAGCGCCCCGGCTTCGAGCATGGCGGCTAGGTCCGAACCCTCGACCAGTCGCATGTCGAGGTAGAGGCGACCCTCGATCTCGCCGAAGCCATGAACCGGGATCACGTGCGGGTGCCGCAACGTGGCCACGACCTGGGCCTCGCGTCGGAACCGCGCGCGAAGCCCCGGATCTTCACTGACCTCGCGTGAGAGCAGCTTGAGCGCAACATAGCGGTTGTGCCGAGTGTCAAAGGCGTTGTGGACCTCGCCCATGCCTCCGCGACCGATCAGCCAGTTCAACGTGTACGGCCCGAACTGCGTCGAAATGGGGATCATCCTCCCCCCTGGAGTTGGCCGTCCGCGAAGCGAACGCACCGTCCCATCCCACACATCGTTCGAAGGCCTGTCCGCGGGTGAGCAAACCCTGACTGATGGTGAGCGCATTCTAGCCGCTCGGGATATATCGAATCGAGGCATTCGACGCCACGCTGAGTGAGCATCCCGCTCCATTCCTGGCGCCAAACGAATCAGAGTGGGATTCGTTTCCAGCCGTGACTGACAGCAGGGGTCTGAGACATGAGACGACCTCGTCGGTCGCCGTGCTCGACCCGATCCGCGTGGTCGAGGCCATCACTAGGAAAGGTCGAGACATGGGACGCAAGCTGATCTGGGCATTCGCCCTCGGGCTCGCCGGCAGCACCGCGTACACCGGCGTCGCGATGGCGACGCCACCCTCGGGAGTAACCAACCCGCCGTGGTCGCCGGTCATCGGCACTTTCCAGAGCGGGATCGACGCCAAAGCCCAGACCGATGTCGACCCGGGCGCCGCCAAGGACTTCTGGAAGATCCGGATCTCTGCCAAGGGTGCCACCGACGTTCACATCATCGAGAACATCATCGCGCCGGGCGGGACGTTCGGCTGGCACAGCCATCCCGGACCAAGCCTGGTGATCGTCAAGTCGGGCACGCTGAGCGTCTACCACGCACCTGACTGCAGCTCCCCGGAGAACTTCGGTCCTGGGTCGCCGCTCGGATCGACCTTCGTCGACCAGGGCCATGACCTGCACGTGGTACGCAACAACACAACAGGCGTCGACGACGTCTACGTGGTCTCGTTCGTCCCGGCCGGCTTCCTCCGGCGCATCGACGAAGACAATCCCAACCCCAGCGTCTGCCCAAACTAGACACAGGGCGGCACCGAAGTACCACCAGCGCCCGGCCCAAAGCCTGCCGCTGGTGGTACCTCGGCTCGTCGTCCCGATACCCCGGAACCGTCCGTGACGTAGGAGTCGTCGAAGTGGCCCGTTGCCACCTCTGACGGACGAGGAGCGCAGGAGGAGTGCAGGAGCGCGGCCAAGGAGCCGACGAATCATGGCTTGACGGTCATTGGCGGCGTCGCATCTTCAATGCCATCGCCGGGCCCGGCGGGCGATCGGCTTCCCGGTCTCGAGAACCACCTGGACCGCGCCCTGCTTGAAATCGTCGTCGTACTTCCGATAGTTCCTGGTCATCGCCTGCTCATCTCCTCAACGGCGATGTCTCCACGCTACGAGGGAAGCCCAAGTGCTGCATCTGCTTGGGCGGCTGGGAGTTCATGGCGTGGGCTATGCCTGGTTCGTTTCGCGGCGAGGGCGGTGGGGCTCTCAGTTGCGTGACAGGAGCATCACGGGGACGGGAGAAGACCGAACGATCTTGGCCGCGTGCGACCCAAGAAACAGTCGGCCCAGTGGTCCGCTGCTGATCCCGACGGCCAGTAGATCTCCCTCATTCCAGCTCACGTCGTGGAGTGCCGCGGACCAGGAGCTGCCCTGACCCAAGGCCGTTTCGACGCGTGTAGCCACGAGCGCGTCGGGGCCGCCGGGTGTCGAACTCCCGCTCGATGCCAGGGCTGCCGCAATGTCGGCGTCCAGCCGCTGCTTCCACTCTTCGACAACCAGTTCCTCGGCATTGTTCCCGACCCCGCCCAGCATCGCTGTCATCGGCCGCACCGCAAAACAGAGCACTCTTAGCGCCGCACCGAGCTCCCGCGCCACCGAGGCGGACCGCGCGATCAGCCCCGAGTCGTGGTCGGCGCGGCCAAACGCAACACTGACTTGGGTGACTGTGCTTGCTGGGCCGGCGTGAAAGCCACGAGGGGCCACGACGATGGGGAGCTCGGCGCTGTGCAGCAGGCGTTCGGCAACCCCGCCGAGCATGACATGGCCCATCAAACCCATCGTGGAGGAACCGACGACGACCGAGCTGCAGTGCCGCTCCTCGGCGACCTGCAGCAGGCCGGCGGGCGCCGACTCCGCTCGACGCACCGTAAACTCTGCGCCCAGCGGGCTGGCACCGAGTTGTTGCCGGGCGCGATTGAGTGCGATCTCCGCCTGGTCTTGCTGATAGGCGAGGTACTCCTTGTCGCCGCGGTAGGGGTTCGGCGGCCAGGGTGCCTGCACCACGCTGACAACGACGACGTCCTCGGCCGATGACCTGGCCAGCAGTCCGCCAAGATGCACCGCCGCGTCGTCCCTCTTTCCGTGGGCGAGCCCGATCAAGATCGTCATCGCGATGAGAAGTCAGGCCGGGACGGCGGCCGTGTCCACCACCACGTGGGTCACCGGCAGGGCATAGGTCTCCTGGGCGCGTTCGACGATGTCGAAGCGCAGCCACCCGGAGCGCTCTTCGGGCAGGGTACAGATCACGAGTCGGTCAGGGGCGAACTTCGCCACAGCCTCCTCCAGCGCCCTCAACGGCTTGAAGCTGCCGAGCTCGCCGTGCGCCTCGAGGCCCTCGGAGCGCAACACGGTGAGGGTTCGATCGAGGCGCTCTTGCGCCGCCTGAACGGTGGCGTCCCACATGTAGACGGCACCCTCAACCAGTGCCGTCCCGGTGTCGATCGGGTTCGCCGGCACGCAGACGAAGTACGCCGCCCGACCGGACCGGTCGATCGAACGCAGCTCGTCGAGCAGTTCAGGACCCTCTACCGTCTGGTTCGCGAGCACCAGCACCCGAGCCGCGGGCGCGGTCGGCTCGACCGGCTCCGGGGCCTCGACGGTGGTCCGCTCGATGACGCGCTTGGTGATGAAGTACAAGATGACCACGACTGCCCATGCTCCGAGGCTCTCCAGCAACTGGGGACGTGCTGTCGCATTGAACGCCATCTGCAGCAGGATCGCGACGATGCCGCCGGCGACCAGGACCGACAGGTACGGGAACAGCCACATCTTGACCACGAGGCGGTCCGGGTCGGTTCGACGACGGAGCACGATCTCGGAGATGCAGATCAACAGATAGACGAACAAGATCACGGCGCCCGAGGAGTTCAGCAGGAGGAGGAACACCGTGTCCGGCGAGACCGCTGCTGCGATCACGCACATGAAGCCCACCACCGAGGACGCACCGATCGCCCACGCGGGAACTCCCTTCCCGTTGACCGTCATCAAGATCACTGGGGCCTCACGACGAGCGGCAAGCACGAACAACATTCGCGAGGAGGTGTAGAGGCCGGAGTTGAGGCATGAGAGCACCGCCGTCAGCACCACCGCATTCATGATGTCTGCTGCCCCGGGGATGTTCATCGCCTCGAAGGCGGCGACATACGGCGAAGCGGCAAGGTGCGTGGAATTCCACGGCAGGATCACCACAAGCAGGAACACCGACCCGACA
>Ga0207648_10004070_pt1 | contig 15160 bp, 14 predicted proteins | sample KBSMisM32_FD_184310 | JGI IMG/M metagenome (GOLD analysis project Ga0207648, IMG submission 184310) | Miscanthus rhizosphere microbial communities from Kellogg Biological Station, Michigan, USA - KBS Miscanthus M3-2 (SPAdes) (version 2) | ecosystem: Host-associated > Plants > Roots >...
CTTGCGAAAACGCGAAAGGCGTGTCGAGACTCGTGCGCAGAACGTGGGTGTGGATCGCGGTGATCTTCATGCGACTCCCGCCGGCTATCGCTTCCGCATAAGCGAGAGGGCAATGGCCGCCGAGGCGACCATGAGCAGGAGGCTCACCGCGTTCAGCACGGGAGTTGCGCCCTCGCGCATCCGTCCGTACATCATGATCGTGAGCGGCGGGTCGGAGCCCACGAGCATCAGCGTGGTGTTGAAGTTCTCGAACGACATGAGGAAGGAGATTGCGGCGGCGCCGATCAGCGCCGGCTTGAGATAAGGCAAGGTCACCGTCCACAGCACAGCCACACGCGAGGCGCCCAGGTTGAAGGCGGCGTCCTCGAGCGTGGCGTCGAAGCGCTTCAGGCGGGCCGCGATCGTCAGCGTGGCAATGGAGACGATGTAGGAAAACTGACCGAGGATCACGAGCACCAATCCGGGCCGCAGGAAGTCGAGCTCGAGGCCGAAGGTGTCGTCGGCGAACTGCGCCAGGCGGCTCGCGAATGCGAGGATCGAGATGCCGAGGATCACGCCGGGGATGACGAGAGGCGCGAGCATCAATAGCGACAGCGCCGACTTGCCGCGGAAGTCGGCGCGCTCCAGGAGGAACGCATTCGCCGTTCCGACCAGTACCGAAAGCACCGTCACACCGGTCGCCACCACCACGCTCGTGACGATGCTCCTCATGAGCGGCGCGTCGGCAAACAGTCCTGTTCGCCCCTTGCTCCCGCCCACGAACCAATCCAGCGTGAATCCGCGCCACGGAGGCGCCGGATAGTTGGCGTCGTTGAACGCGAAGATCGCGACCACGGCGAGCGGCACGAACAGGAAGACGAAGAACGCCGCGACGTACGCGGCCGTGGCATACCGGGAGGCAGCCGACCTCGGCAACGACGGGATCACGAGCGCCTCATGACGTCACCGAAGCGCTGGCCGGAGAGCTTCAATCCGAGCCAGACGATCGCGGTCGAAAGGATCAGCAGCAGGAACCCGAATGCCGCCCCCTGCTCCCAGTTGAAGCGCGTGATGAACTGCGTGTAGATCTGCTCGGTGAACCACAGCGAATTCTTGCCGCCGAGAAGCGTGGGCGTCAGGTAGTTGCCGAGAGTCAGCATGAAGACGACGATCGATCCGGCGACGATGCCCGGCGCCGCATGGGGAATGATGATCTGCCGCAGGATCGACCAGCCGTTGCCACCTAGATCGTAGGCGGCCTCGATCAGCGAATCGTCGAGGCTCTCGAGCGCGCTCACCAGCGGCACGACCATGAACAGCATCGACGTGTAGACGAGCCCGACGAGGATTGTCGCGTCGTGATAGAGAAGCTCGACGGGCGCCGCGGTGATCCCCAGGTCGACGAGCAGGCGGGGCAGGACGCCGGATTCGCGCAGCAGGATCATCCAGCCCAGCGTGCGGACGGTCTCGCTCACCCAGAACGGAATGAGGCAGAGGATGAAGAGCGTCGACTTCGCGCGGCCCTTGGCGATCTTCGCGATGTACCACGCCACGGGAAAGGCGATCAGCAGGGTGGCGAGGGTGGCGAAGATCGACATCGCCGCGGTGCGCACGAAGGTGTGCCAGTAGAGCGGCTCGTCGATGAACGTCGCGTACTGGTTGAGGCTCCACTCGTAGACGCGTGGCGCCACGCGGGAGCGAAGCGAGAGGACGGCGAGCTCCACGTGCGGCAGGACGATGAGGCCGCCCAACCAGAGGATCGCGGGGGCGAGCAGCAAGAACAACGCAAGCCGCGCGCCCGGGCGATCGAGCGGCGATGCGTCGATGCGGGAAGAGGCCGTTTTCGCCTCGCTAGACGCGGCTCACGGCGGCATCCATGGCCGCGCCCGGATACCGGCCCTAGCTCTTTCTCGCGCTAATGAGATCGGCGATCTGGTTGATCGTGTTGAGGTGCTCCTTGTCGGCCTCGTGCGCTTCCAGCGTGACGCCGAAGGTTTCCTCGATGAACATGATGAGCTTCAGCGTCGCGATCGAATCGAGGATGCCGCCTGAAATGAGAGGGAGGTCGTCGGTGAGCTCCTTCGGGTCCTCGCCCGGAAGAAACGTGTTCAGGATGTATTCCTTGACCGATTGCTTGATGCTCTCGTTCATTGCTTGGTCTCCAGAGGTTTAACCGAAGGATCGACGACCGCAGCCTGGGGCGACGGGACGGAGAATATCCGATTGCTGTTCGCGAGCATCCCCTCGAACAGCCGGTCGGCGATGACCTCATGGCCGCGCGCGTTCGGATGATGGTCCCATTCGGCGAGTATAAGCTTCGAGCCGTCCATGCCCTTGAAGACGTCTTCGAGGTTGAGCACGACGAACCCGGCATTTTCGGCAATCCGCTCTGCGTCAGCGGCTTCCTGCTGCCAGGCGCCCTGGATGTCGGGCGGGAGGAAGACCCAGATCGCACGCATTCCGCTTTTCCGGGCGCGCTCGCCGATTTGCGCGTAAACGTAGGTGAGGATCTCGTTGCCATAGGAGGCGAGTCGCTGCCGCGCCTCGGCCTCCGTCATCCCCTTCGCCACGCCGGCCTTGGCAACGATGTCGCGCAGAGGGCCGTAGGGAATGTCGATTCCTTTCTGCACGACTTCGGCAAGGTAGAACGTCGAGCGTGATTGCTCGCGACCCGTGGCGAAATACATCACCGCCGTGGGATGCAGCGCCATCGCCCGATCGAAGTTCGGCAGTTGCTGCGGGGGCTGGTAGCCCGGCACTCCGTAGTTGAGGAGCTCGTATTTCGCAAAGGGCTTGCCGGCAAGCTCGCGGTTCAGGCGGTTCTCCAGCAGCGCCTCGAACGTGGCGCCGTCGGTCACGCCCCAGCCCATGAGCGACGACGAGCCGAGCAGCGCGACACGGTAGGTATCCGGGGCGGGCTTCTCGGCGTAGTCCTGGTCGCGCATGCCCCAGCGATTGATCGTCACCGTGCCGTACTTCGTCGACGAGACGAACGAGGGAATCAACTCGTTCTGCGCGAAGCCCGTGACGAAGCGCTTCAGGCCGGCGTTCTCGACATCCATCCAGTCGCGCGGCTTTTTCGCGTACACCTCCCAAAGCTGCGAGTTGAAGCGGCTGACGTCGGTCAGGTTTTCGTAATATCCGCGCTCCATCTTCGCCGTGTCGATCCGGCTCAGCGTTCCGGACCGCAACGTGTGCATCGCCGTCGAGAACTCGGGCCCGAAGCGCGTCGAGACCGACTCCACGCTGATGCTGATGAGGACAACCATGACCCCGGCAGTGAGCGCGCGGTCGCGGATCCACCCGTAGCCGTCCTTGCGCGGGTCCTTGGCGGTTTCGAGCTTCGTCGCCGGTATGTAGCCGACGAATATCACAATCATCGAAACGACCGGCCAGACGAGGACGCTCAGCGTGTACTCGCCGCCCAGCGCGTGCCACAGCACGAACCACTCCTTGAGGGAATCGGCGTTCCAGAACGACCAGAGGACGCAGAACATCCAGAACGTTCCGTAGGCCTTGAGCGTCATCACGCCCACCGACCGCCAGCTGAACTTCGCCGTGCCCAGGCTGCGCTTGCGGCCGTGCTTGATCTCCCACAGCGAGTTCGCGACCAGCATCACGCCGAGGATCGCCCAGAACAGGATGTCCTGCAGGATGAGCAGGAAAGTGCCCCGGATCCAGAACCACTGATAGGCATGCAGGAACCACGTCACGAAGAAGACCCATAGCGTGGCCAGGATGATCGCGGTGTTCGCACCCAGCTTCTTCAGCCTGAAGAGCGCCGGGTAGTAGAACACCTTCTGCATGAAGTCTTTCCAGTAGATGTTGATCCGGCGCCAGTAGTCGGTGATGCCCGCGGCGAGGAAATACCGGTTCTGCGTTTCGGGCAGATGAAACCCGAACATGTACAGCATCCCGACGATCAGGTGGAAGAGCCCCGACACCTTGAGATAGAGCAGGAAATTGCTCGCGAGGTGCTGCAGGAACAAGGCCGGGGTCGTCACCTCCGCCGGAGTCAGCGTCAAGTGGTAGTAGACGATGCGATACAGGATGAGGTGGATGATGCCGCGCAGCATCCAGTCGATGCCGGTCTGATAGATCCGGACGGTGTCGTCGTCGTAGTAGTTGCGGCGGAACGTCTTGTAATCGACGACCGGGAACAGCGGGAAGCTCGCGTTCGGCAGCATGAAGAAATAGGCGAACGTGCGGGCGGGCGTGGCCGGCGCGTTGTCGTGCCGCAGGTCGTAGAAGTAGACGATGAGCCTGAACATGAACATCGAACCCAGTATCGGCCAGATCGCGTCGCTCCACGGCTGCGGCAAGGCACCGGCGCGCTGCGCGGCCAGTACGCCCGCCACCAGGACAAGCAGCGTGCCGCGAATGCGGAACGACACGGGAAGGTGGCAGATTCCGATGAGGAACGCGCCGATGCCGAACATCCAGGCGAAATTGACGGGGCCGAGCAGGATCGCCGTCGCCGCGAGGCTCAGCACTGCGAAGAAGGGCAAGCGGTAGGAGAGCGGCAGCCACGCGTGAATCACGAATCCGGCAAAGGCGATCTGTGCGACCAGCAAAAACCCGGCGGAATTCTCGACCTGATATTGCCGCAGCAGCAGAAGCACCAGCAGGAGCTGGGCGACGATGACCGCGAAGTCGATCAACCCGATCGAGCCATCGCGGGTCGCTGGAGCTGCTTTTGTCGGCACGGGATTCATTGGGTGTTCAATCGATGGGAGTCAACGGCGCTCCAGCAGTCTCAAAGGCTCTCCAAGTCGCGAGCCATCGACCGCCAACCGCTGCCGCGCACCAATTCAAGCCGCGGCGACGAGCGTCCCTTCCGCCGCGGCCAGGATGTCCGGATCCCAGCCCATCTCGTCGAACCAGCGGCCGCCGATGACGCGGTTCAGCGGGAACGCCTGGTTCATCACGCCGCCGAACAGGATCATGTCATTGCGCTTCAGGATCTCGTCGCCCAGCGAGTCGAGCGCGCGCGCCCGCTCGCGCGGGTCTGCGAGGCAGTCGGCTTCGTGCACTGCGGGCATGAATTGCAGCGCGTCATCGATCTTCGCGTTGTAGTCGGTGACGCAGAACTTCGGCAGAGCGAAGAGGCTGCCCTTGATTTCCATCAGCCGCCGCACCGCCTTGAATCCCACTTCGACGAGCTGCTGGCGCGAAAGCAACTTCGTTTCGTAGTTGATGCGGTTCAGGAGCGACGCGCTCTCCATGCCCCGGCGATGCTCCTCCGCGGTGCGGAAGAAGACGCGGTAGCCATTCTCCTCGGGAAACTCGAAGAAGGTGGAGGCCGGGTCCAGGAACGGAATCATCGGGCAGATCATCGGGTTCACGTTCTTGCCCTTGAACTTGCGCAGCAGGTGGGCGCAGTAGTCGACCGTCTCAAACACCGAATCGGGGCTCTGTTCCGGCATGCCGATGAAGTACCAGACGTCGATGTTGTGAATGCCGATTTCGAGCGCACGCTCGATCCAGGCCTCCATTTCCTCGTTCGTGTACACGCCGCGCCCGGAGAGCTTCGCGATGGTGGGATCGTGGCTTTCCGGGGAGAGCGTGATGCTGGTCCGCTTGTTCGCCTGGACCATGTGCTTGAGGATGTCCTCCTTCGTCAGGAAGAACTGCTCGTAGCTGATCGCCTTGAGATGCGTCTCGCCCACGTGGTCCAGGAAATTGTGCATGCCGGCGGCCGATTCGTTGTACGAGCCGACGGAATAGAAATGGTAGTTGTTGACGCCGGGTATCTTGCGGATCGTCTCGAACTCGTAGCTGATCTGATCGATCGGCTTCCGCGCCATGGTCCGGTTCTGCTTGTAGATCCGCCGGAAGGCCTCGCGCGAGCCGCCGCACCATCCGCAGTTGTATGCGCATCCCGCGTTCTGCGTCGAAAGAATCTCGAGGATAGGGATCGACGCGCTGGACGTCGCTTCCTTGGGTTGGTGCTCCCAGTTGATGCCGCAGCCGTAGGTGCGCGGATTGTGCGAAAAATCGTTCTCGCGCACGTTGCCGGACGCGTCCTTCCACACGACGTTCGCGATTCCCTCGGGCGAGCGGCCGGCCTTGATCGCCGTGAGCAACTCGTCCATCGGCTCGAGCGTGTCGTAGCCGCGCATGACCAGGTCGATGAATGGGTAGCGGATCAGCTCGGTCGCGTAATACGTGGATGAAATGCCGCCGAACAGCACCTTGATGTCGGGGCGGACGCTGCGGATGCGCTTGGCGACCTCGAGGCTCCCCTGCACATGGACCATCCAATGGAGGTCGATGCCGATCACCGGCGCGTCGATGGCCCGCAGCATGGCGTCGAAGTCGAGCTTGGGGAAGCGCAGGAGCACGCTGCTGAGGTTGATGATCCGCACGTCGTGACCACGCTCGCCCAGGAAACGCTCCAGCGTCTTGAAGCCGACGGGAAAGTACTCGTACAGCGGCGTGATCGGCACGTCGCCGCTCGTCCCCAGGAACGGGAAGTAGATGTCGCGGCGCTCGCGGAAATCGAAGAAGGCCGGCGCATGAACCAGCACCAGGTCGGCGCGGAGCGTCGGCAGGGGAATTCGATTCGTAGTCATCTTGGTACCCGTCTATTGATTGAGCTGGGATCGAGTGTCGCCGCGCAGACTATAACCCTGTCTTGGTGCAGCGTCGGTGTTGGTACGGACATCCGCCATTCCCTAGAGGAGCACCGACAGATTGTCGATCGTGCAATGATCCAGAGTGATCTTTCGCTCCCTCAGGAGCCACGCATCGGATTTCGTCCACCGGTCCTCGCGGCATCCGACGATGAGCCACTGCTCGGTGAAGCCGCGGCTCCTGAACACGATGAAATTGGACCTGACGTTGACGACTCCATTGGCGTCGTTCTCGGCATGGATGTTCGATACGAACCGGCGCGTCCGCGTGGGCGGAATCTCGACCCAGGCGAGACCGGTGTCGAGCCGGCTCACCCGAAGGTCGAGACTCTGCTTCGTTTCGTCGAACAACGGCAGCCGCTGCGGCTCGTCCTCCGCTTCCTGTTTTCTCGATACTTCGGCGCGCACCGGAGCCCAGTAACGAAGGTCGGGCGCCATGAGCTTCAGCCACTCGTGAAACATGCCCGAGTCGAGCAGGTGCGCCTCGTGGTAGAGCAGCCGCTCGACGTTGTCGATCATTGTCTGTCCGCTTCCGCGAGGAGCTCGGCCCAGCGGCTGTAGAACTCGAAGGCCGGCGTATCGGACTGCAGCGATGCCGTCTTCCCGGGATACGGCCTCTCGGGCGGTTCCTCGCCCGCGCCGAACTCGTAGCAAAGACGAAAGTCCGGAGGCATGGCCATGAGGTTGCTCTCGAGACGCGACCAGATCTCGAGGTCGTCCTGCTCGAGCATCCCGGTCGGCGAGAACATCCGCGTCACCTGCGTCCGGACCCCGTCCTTGATGAGATCGGGCGCATCCTTGTTGTAGAGCGCCCACGACCAAAGCTCGGTTTCGCCGGGAGACTTCGGGTGCCAGACGCGAATGCTGCACAGGCCGGGAAAGTACACGAACGACAGGTTTGGAAAGATCGTCACGACGAGCGTCGATCGCAGCAGGCGGTGCTGCTTGTCCGACAACTGCCCCTTCGCCTTGAGCTCGTCCACGTAAAACGTGTAGGCGCTGGGCGCGTCGACCTTCGGCGCGATGCAGATCAGCATGTGGCCTTCCGCCGTCCACGCGTGGAAGCTGTCGGCGCTCAAGGGATTCTCGTTCCGCCGGCCGAGCTTGCCCATGCTTCCGTGCACGCCCTGGAAGTGCCAGTTGTCGGAGCCGAACTGCTCCGCGGGCATCTTCCAGTTGCAGCGGACGAACGAGCGGTGCGTTCCCGCTGAGACTTCCGTTCCTGCCGCGCTGCTGTAGAGCAGGAGATCCAGGTACCACTTCATGTCGCCGAGGTAGTCTTCCAGCGAAACGGCGCCTTCGTCGAACGTGCAGAAGATGAGGTCCCGGTACGTCGCTACGCGCGCGGCCTTGCGCAGATGCCACTTCGACTTGTCGAACCCCGGCGACGCCTGCCGCGGGACGATCATGAGATCGCCCCGGTTGTTGTACGTCCAGTTGTGATACGGGCAGACGAACTTGCTCGCGTTTCCGGATTCGACCTGGCAGATGCGTCCGCCGCGATGCGAGCAGACGTTCGCGAACGCGTTGAACTCCCCGTTGTCATCGAGGCAGAGCAGGAGCGGAATCGTTCCGGCGTACGTCTGGACGAAGTCGCCCTTGTTCTTCAACTGGCTGCGGTGTCCCACGTACAGCCAGCTCTTCTTGAACACCGTCGCCTGCTCGAGCGCGAACACTTCCGGGTCCGTGAAGGCGCGACTGCTGACCGTCCGGTCGCCGCCGTCGACGAGAGTCCGGGTCACGCTATCGCTTGGTCGCGGCGACAAGTCCATAGCCGAAGATCAGTTCTTTCCAAAGGGTCGGGAGCGCCTCGCACGACGCGCGGAAATGCGCGACGCCCTCGTCGCCGATCAATGCGCGCACTTCGTCGACGTTCTCTTCGAGCTTGCGGCGCCAATGGTCGAGCGTCGGAAAGATCGGATCGCTGATGTCGATGGCCTCGCGCACCACGAGGCCGGCGCCTTCCGCATAGCGGCGGTAGGTGCCGAGCGTTTCGAGCTTCGCGTGTCCGAACGCGTAATGCAGATGCAGGAAGTCCCGCGAGCGGCGCAGGATCTCCTCGCGCGGCACCTCGCGGCGCGGCATGATGTCGCAGAGCACCATCGTGCCGCCGGGCCGCAGCACGCGCGCGCCTTCGGCGAACAGCGCTTCCTTGCGCGGCATGAGGTGCGACGCCTCGAGCACCCACACCCGGTCGAACGACGCATCGGGCATCCCGTTGTCCATCCCGTCGCGCAGCAGGAAGGAGACGCGATCGGCGCAACGCTCTCTTTCCGCACGGGCCCGCGCGTGCTCGACGCCGTTGGGGCTCGTCGTGATGCCCGTGACGCGGCAGCCGTATCGCTTCGCCAGGAAGCAGGCGGGGCTCCCGATGCCGCAGCCCACGTCGAGGACGGACACGTCGGGTCCGATCTGGCCTTTCTCAGCCATCAGCAGCGTCAGGTTGCTGGTGGCGACGTCGAGCGACTCGTCATGAGACTTGAAGTAGCCGTAGTGAAAATCCTCGCCGAGCAGGTATTGCCACGCGCGCGTGATCTTGTCGTAGTGCGTCACCGGATCGGCGGCGGATTCCATCGAGGTGTTCCTGTTGGCCTGGGGCATGGGATTCGGCAATGTCGAGCGCTCGCACGGTCCGCGGGCGCTACCGGGATCCCGGACAGATCGTCAGGCGCCGGTTGGAACACGAGCTGCTGCAAGTTCCGTACCCCGCACCGGAACTGCTGCGGGTTCAATACTTTATGACGGCTTGTGCAATGCCGCAAGGCGCTTCTGTAAGAATCGCCGACAGTCGGCCGCTATGGAATGACAAGCGCGACGAGTACGCGTTCCATCGACCAAAGCCGGTGGCGAAAGACCGCACCGACCGCGCGGGGGTTGGCCGCCTCAGTTAGCAACCTCACGCGGCAAACCGGACGACGCCTGCGCCCGAGCACCCCGCGCGAGTTCCGGGGCTAGACGCGGAAGCAGACGGCGCGTTCGGCGTCGAATCCGAACGCAATTTTCTCGTCGACGCTCAAGTCGGCGAAGCGCCCGGTCTGCGGCAGCGCGATCCTGATCTCGGCTCGGGTGGTTTCCTCGGTGACGAGCACCGCGGAATTCGCGCCGTCGAAGAGGAGGCTCGCGACGCGACCCGCGAACCGCTGCCCGCCACGCGGCAACTCGTTCGCATCGCGCGCAATGTCGACGACTTCGGGCCGCACGAACGCCTCGACCGCATCGCCCGCGGCGAGCGTGCCGCTCGCGCGTGCCCGAACGGAAAGGCCTTGGGAAGTCGTCATCAGCACGATACCGGCGTCGATCTCATTCGCCTTGCCGGCCACGCGATTGTTCGCGCCGACGAAACCCGCGACGAATGGCGTCGCCGGCCGATAGTAGAGCTCCTGCGGCGTACCGACCTGCTCGAAGCGTCCGGCGTTCATCACGGCGACGTGATCCGACAGCACGAGCGCTTCCGACTGGTCGTGCGTGATGTAGACGAACGTCGTGCCGAAATCCGCCTGCAGCTGCTTCAACTCGATCTTCATGTGCTCGCGGAGCTTCAAGTCGAGCGCGCCAAGCGGCTCGTCCAGCAGCAGGAGCGTGGGCTCGAGCACCAGGCTCCGGGCGATCGCGACGCGCTGCTTCTGCCCGCCGGAGAGCTGGTCGACGCGTTTTTCCTGCGCGCCGGTAAGCCCCACGCGCTTCAGCATCGCATCGACGCGGCTCGCGATTTCGGCGCGCGCGACGCCGCGGCGCGAGAGGCCGTAGCCGACGTTGTCGCCGACGGACATCATCGGAAACAGCGCGAGGTGCTGGAACACCATGTTGACCGGCCGGCGGTTGGGCGGAACGTCGCGCATCGAGCGGCCGCCGATCCTTATTTCGCCGTCGTCGGGCGCGAGGAAACCCGCGACGATGCGCAAGAGCGTCGTCTTGCCGCAGCCCGACGGCCCGAGGATCGAGAAGAAGCTCCCGTGCGCGACGGCGAACGACAGCGCATCGACGGCGACGTACGCGCCATAGCGCTTGGTGACGCGGTCGACCTCGAGATCCTGCTCCAAGGAACCCGAAACTATCTCAAGATGAGGCGAACGGGCCGAGTACCGCAGTTGCCAACTGAGGGCCCGCAGCGAGCCCCGAGATAGTACCCGGACGTACAGCGAGGGGCGAGCGAGGACACGACAAAGTAATCGGCCCGTGCAGCCAATCTTGAGGTCTAGCTTGCGGCCTTCACGCGGTCGAGGACCTTACCTTCGATGTCCTCGATGCCCGGCGGCACGGCCGGATACCACTTGACGTTCTTCATTGCGGCCTCAGGAAAGCTCTTTGCGAACTGGGCCTTGAGCTTCGCATCCATCAACTGATCCGCGCCCTTGGACGCAGTGAAGTTGCCTGCCGACGCGGCGACTTTCGCCGCGATCTCGGGCCGCATGTTGAAGTTGATCCACGCGTACGCCGCGGCGTCGTTCCTGCCCTTCGCCGGAATGGCGAACGTGTCGATCCAGCCCAGAGCGCCCGACTTGGGCGCGATGTATTGGATCTCGGGATTCTCGGTGTTGAGCTTCCAGCCGCCGGTGTCCCACATCATCGCCCCGACGATCTCGCCGGTACGCGCGCCGTTCAGGAGCTGGTCCTTGTTGTCCCAGAAGAACTTGATGTTGCCCTTGCACGCGGCGAGCTTCTTGCCGACGTCGTCCATCAGCGCCGCGTACGCCTTGGGATCGTTGTAGAGCGCGAACGGGTCCTTGCCGCTCGCGAACGCGAATGCGAGCAGCGTCGGGCGCTTCAGGCGCATGCTCGTCTTGCCCTTGTACTTGGCGTCGCAGAGGTCGTTGTAGTCGGTCATCTGCGCGAGCTTGGTGTTGACGACGAGACCGTCGGTGCCCCAGATGTGCGGCAGCCCGTACACGGCGCCCTTGAGCGTCGTGTTCTTCTTCGTCGCGTCGAGCATCGACGGAATGAAGAGATCGGTCTTGATCTTCGACATGTCCATCGGCTTGTAAATGCCGAACTCCTGCTGCGGGCCGACGATCCGGTCCTGCGACGGCTGCGCGAGATCGAAGCCGGCGCCGCCCGTCGCGCGTAGCTTGGAGATCATTTCCTCGTTGTTGGAGAGCGTGATCTCGACGTCGATCCCGGTCTCCTTCTTGAATTGCGCGAGGACATCGGCGGGCACGTAATCCGCCCAGGTGATGAGTCGCAGCTTGTTGTCCTGCGCGAACGCGGACGCGACAACGCCGAGCGCGAGGATGCCGGCGGCGGCGATTTGACGTGAGAGCTTCATGAGAGGTCTCCGGTGGGATGAACACCCCGCTTCTGCGGCGGGGATCGACAAGCTTAACTCAAGTCCGGAGTGGCGTAGCCATGCGGGTATTCGTCACCTCCAACGGTCTGGCGGGCAGCGCTCGGCAGACGCGGCGCCCGGCCGCGCGACTCATTGCAGGCTCGGCTTCCTCAGGAAATCGTTGCGGTCGCCCGACGCGACCCTGACGTACACCGGCGCGCCCCCGCGAGCCAGCGTGAGCGGAATTTCGGTGCCGGCCGGCCCCAGCTTCCATATCCCGCGGAAGAGGTCGGCGAGGCTCGTCACGCGCTCCGAACCCACGGCGACGACGAGATCGCCCGCGTGCACGCCGGCGATTTCGGCGGGGCCGCCGCCCGCGAGCCCGTTCACGACGAGCCGCCCGTCGCGATCCGCCGTGTACATGCCGAGCCAGGGCCGCGGCAGCTCCGCCGAGCGGCCGGTCCGAACGAGATCGTCCAGCATCGGCTCGATGAGATCGACAGGAACGAACATGTTGCCGTCGACGACGTCGTCGCCGATCTTCTCCTGCAGCAGGAGCGAGCCGATGCCGATGAGACGGCCCTGTTCGTCGAGCAGCGCCGCCCCGCTCCACTCCGGGTGCGGCGGTGTCGTGAAGAGCGCAGTGTCGAGGAGATATTCCCAGAACCCGGCGAACTCCCGCTTGGCGAATACGGTGGCCTTGAGCGCGTGCCCGCGACCGCCATGCCCGACCACGTAGACCTCGTCGTCCTCCAAGACCGCCGTCGCCGAACCCCGCTCGATCGTCGGCAAGTCGAGCCGCCCCAGCGGAAGCACGAGGCCGAAGCCCGTGGCGAAATCGTAGGCTAGCGGGTGGCCTTCTACCACCGAGCCGTCGCCTCGGGTGAGCCACACCGATGCGGCCTCGGTGATGAGGTAGCCGATGGTGAGAATGAGCCCGTCGTCGCGAATCACGACGCCGTTGCCCGAGCGGTCGGTGCCGAGTATCGACGCGGTGAACGCATCGTCGGGAATTTCGGCGCGGAGCCCGACCACGCCGTCGAGCGCGGCTTTGAGGTCGAACGCGACCTCTCCCTGCGTCGGCTGCAACGCAGGCGGAAACGCCCAGCGAGTGAGGTCCGTCACGAAGTCGCTTTCGGTGCGGAAGGCTCGAACCCCGCACGAAAACAAATGTTACCGGAGTCTGGTCCCGGACGGTATTGGTGGCGCGGGTGGCGACGCAGGCAACGAATCGATCCGATCTGCGGGACAATCGTTTCATCGAAGTCATCGGAATTCCGCCATGCGCCCGTCCACCTTCGTCCGCTGCTCCTGGTTGTTGCTCCTTGCCGTGAACACGACCGCGCTTGCGCAGATCGCGCCTTCCGCTGGCGAGCGCGCCGGCTACACGGGACTCTTCGCCGCGGCCGCACGCGGCGACGCCACTGAGATCGCGCGCCTCGCCAAAGCGGGAGCCGATACGGGCGCGCGCGACGGCCATGGACGCACGCCACTGCACGTTGCCGCATTTGCGGGCGAGCGCGATGCGATGCGCGCGCTCGTCGCTGCGGGGGTGGACCCCAACACGCTCGAGAGCGACCGCTACGACATCGTCACCATCGCCGCCGTGGCGAACGATCTCGCGACGCTCAAGGCTGCGCTGGAGCTGGGAGGAAGTGCGAAGAACGTCACGAGCCGCTACGACGGCACTGCGCTCATTGCCGCGGCGCATCTCGGCTACGTGGAAATCGTGCGCGAGCTGATTCGGGCGGGGGCGCCGCTCGATCACGTCAACAACCTGGGCTGGACCGCGTTGATCGAATCGATCGTGCTCGGGGACGGCGGTGCGCGCCACACGGCGACGCTCGAAGCGCTCGTCCGGGCGGGAGCGAACGTGAACCTCGCCGATCGCGGCGGCACTTCGCCGCTCAAGCTTGCGCAAGCGCGCGGCTACCGCGAGATGGCCGCGATCCTGCTGGCGGCAAACGCTCGATAGCGAGTCTGGCAGAAGTCAAGCGAAGTCATGACGGTGTAGAATCGTCGCCTACGATGCAGCTGCAAATCCCGAAGCCATCGCCGGACCTCGGCCCATCCCGGACTCCGTCTCGGCACATCGCGATCAACGGGGCGAGACTCGCGTATGTCGACGAAGGGCGCGGCCTGCCGGTGGTCTGCGTGCACGGCGCCTTCGCCGACCACCGCAACTGGGAGCCGCAACGCGCGGCCATTGCGCGCGACTATCGGTTCGTCGCCTACAGCCAGCGCTACTTCGGACCGGATCCCTGGTCCGACGCCGGTGAACACTATTCGCAGGAAACGCATATTGCGGATCTGGCGGCGTTCATTCGCGCGCTCGACACCGGACCGGCCTACGTGATTGCGCGATCGTACGGCGCGACGGTGGCGTTGATCGCCGCCCTCCGGCATCCCGAGCTCGTGCGTGCATTGCTCGTGCAGGAACCGCAGATCAAGTCGCTCGTCAGCGACCCCGAGGAGCAGCGCATCCTGCGCGACGAAGGCGTCGGCCTCGCCGCAGTTCGCGCCGCAGCGAGCGCTGGTGACGACGAGCTCGCGACGCGGCTCTTTTTCGACTGGGTCAACGGACAACCCGGCGGGTTCGACCTCATCTCCGAAGACGCGCGCCGGTTTCACCTTGCCAACGGGCGGACTATTGGCTTGCATTTCGCGGCACCCCCCGGGCCGAAGCTGTCGTGCGCCGAATTGAGCGCGCTGCGCGTGCCGCTCACCGTGACTCGCGGCGAGCACACGCGACGCTATATGCGCATCTGTGCGGAGGCGGTGCATCGCTGCGTACCGGGTTCGAGCCTGGTCGTCATTCCCAATGCGCGCCACGCGGCGAGCTCGCAAAATCCGGCCGGGTTCAACGAGGCGATCCTGCGTTTTCTGGCGACCCACTAGCAAGCGGTCGTGGTCAACCTCAAGCCCTGACGACGCCTTAGGCACGCATCGCAATGGCCACCAACGTTCTCTTCGTCGCAACCGCAACGCAGTGGTACGGCGCGGCGCGCATGGCGCGCTGCTTGGCCGAGGCCGGCTTTGCCGTATCGTTGCTCACCCCGGCGAATTCGCCCTCCGAGAAAAGCCGCTTCCTCACCAAGATCGGCCATCTGGCGCCGCACGCGACGCCTCGCGATTGGGTGTACGCGTTCGCCGCGATGGTCAAGGCGACGGGGCCCCGGATCGTCCTGCCTTGCGACGACATGGCGTTGCGCCTGATGCAGGCGCTCGCGCTGAACCCGCCGGCCGACATGCAGCCGGCGTTGCGCCTGGAGCTCGCGTCGCT
>Ga0207648_10004077_pt1 | contig 15142 bp, 12 predicted proteins | sample KBSMisM32_FD_184310 | JGI IMG/M metagenome (GOLD analysis project Ga0207648, IMG submission 184310) | Miscanthus rhizosphere microbial communities from Kellogg Biological Station, Michigan, USA - KBS Miscanthus M3-2 (SPAdes) (version 2) | ecosystem: Host-associated > Plants > Roots >...
GAAAGAGGCGCACCAGTTAGGGGACGCGCCTCGTGAAGACAATTTTTTCATGTGTGTGTGTGTGTGTAATCCGCAGATCGTGAGTTGTACACGAAGGTAGTGCGTGTGGTTTCTACCTGTTATGGAGCCTATTATGTTTAGGCGTAAAATGTCACGCCAATTATGATGATAATTTTGTAATATTCCTGTCTTTTATAGACACAATAACTTGAAAGAACGCCGTTTAACGAGGAGGCGACGCCGTTCGACTCCCAGAGAGGCGGTCGTCGAAAGGTCTGGCAACGCAGCTCTTAGTCCGCGTCCCGAAGGGGCGCTGTAGGGAGCGCAATGACAAGGCCCGTGAGGAGAAAGGTCATCGCCGCTGAGAAGAGACAAAACGGACAGAAAGCGTGTAAGACGAACGCTTGCAGGTAAAGAAAGTAGAGCGAGGCGATGAACATCACGACGATTACGGCGAGGAGAAAACTGCGCGCCCGGGCGTAGCCGAACGCAGCCAGGACAGCTAAACTGAACACCGTAAAATAAGCGATCGCCCCGAACGCTGCCGTCGGGATTCCCTTCATCGTGGCGTATGAGCTACCTAAAACGGTTGAGCAGCCGACCGCCGTTCCGCAAACAGCATCGTCGCCCGTTAGGTGAGCGACGGTGAGGAAGGCTGCATCCGCCAGCCCAAGAAGTGCGATGATTGCCAACACCCAATAAAAGACAATCGGGGTGAACCACTTTCGTGATGTGGCGCCTCTCTTCGGCGCCACCTTTCTTGTCGGAGCCATGGTCAGGACCCTTTCTTGGCTGCGAGCGCCGCGTCGATCGCTTCCTTCAACTTTTCCTTCGTGAAAACGGCTTTCGCTTCGACTCCGTTAATGAAAATCGTCGGCGTGTTTTTGGCTCCGCGCGTCTCACCAATTTTCCCTTCTGTCATGATTCGCAATCGTAAGTCGGCGGCCTGGCAATCGGCCCGGAAACGTGCCACGTCGAGTTTGAGGGACTCCGCATAGGATTCGAAGAAGAATTTGGCGTTGCTCACCCTGCTCCAGACTGCCTGGTATTGATAGAGCATGTCATGCATCTCCCAGAACTTGCCTTGTATCCCAGCCGCTTCGGCGGCCATCGCTGCTTCGGTGGCATGGTTGTGCACCTCGAGTGGGAATTCGTGGAAAATGACACGCATTTTCCCGTCATATTCCTTCTGTAGTTCATCAATCGCTTTGGAGGCTGTCGCGCACGGTGGGCATTGGAAATCACCATAAATCTCCAGCGTCACTGGCGCGTTGCGTGGGCCACGCACATGGAGGGATGGATCTTCCGCTTGTTCAGCCGGCGTTGCTTTCGCGACGGCACTGGCGGGAGCTGGCTGTGTTTTCGTCCGATAAACGAACGCCGCGACTCCGACGGTGACGAGTCCCACCAATGCGATAATAAGGAATGGAAGAAAGCGTTTCATGGGTCGCGAAGAATCTGTGGCCTGGGCCGGGACTCTCCGCGCAGTCAAAATAAAATCAAACCGCGCCGGGCGTTTCCGGATCGTTAGTCGAGCGTCCTCCCTCAGCGTCGCTCCCTCGAAACGCATCCCGCTGCACGTTGCTTTTCCGAGGGTGGATGTTAGCATCGCGGCTCCGCGATGAGCCGAAATTACAAGGACACCCTGAACCTGCCGAAAACGGATTTTCCGATGAAGGCGGGGCTGACCACGCGGGAGCCAGAGATCCTCGAGCGATGGCAGAGGGAAGGCCTGTACCAGCGCATCCAGCAGGCGCGCTCTGGGGCCGAGCTTTTCGTCCTTCATGACGGCCCACCATTTGCCAACGGCGACGTCCACATGGGAACGGCGCTGAACAAGATTCTCAAGGATTTGGTCGTCAAATCCAAGACCATGCTCGGCTATCGAGCGCCCTACGTGCCGGGGTGGGATTGTCATGGGCTCCCGATCGAATACAAAGTGGTCAAGGAATCGCGCGGCCTCTCCCCAGTCCAAGTTCGGAAACGTTCCGAGGAATTCGCGCGCAAATTCGTCGATATCCAGCGAACGCAGTTCAAACGCCTTGGGGTGACCGGGGATTGGGACCATCCGTACCTGACGCTCGACCCTGCTTACGAAGCGGAAATCCTGCGCGCGTTTGCTGTACTGGTGGAGCACGATCTCGTTTACGAATCGAAAAAGTCGGTCTTCTGGAGCACTGGCGCTCAAACCGCCCTCGCCGTCGCCGAAGTCGAATACACCGACCGCGAGGATACGGCGGTCTATGTAAAGTTTCCCATTGTCACTGGCGCGCTCAAGGAAAAGGCGAGCATTGCCATCTGGACGACGACCCCTTGGACGTTACCCGCGAACCTGGCGATCGCGGTGGCGCCCAAAGAGATTTATGCAGTGCGCGAATTCGAGAAGGAGGGTCGCTCCGAGACGCTCTTGCTCGCGGAATCGCTCGTCGAAAAATTTTGCGCGGCGACTGGCTGGACGGCAGTCGGAGAACCACTGCAGACATTCCAAGGGCACAAAATCGAAGGGATTGGAGCGCAGCATCCTTTCCTCCCGCGCACCGCCATTGTCCTGACGGCCGATTTCGTCACTATGGATTCCGGCACAGGCGCGGTCCACATCGCGCCGGGGCATGGTGAGGATGACTATTCGTTAGGCAAGAAAAGCGGATTGCCGATTTTTTCGCCAGTCGACGACAAAGGCCGGTTTACTGATGAGGCAGAGATGCCGGGGCTGACCGGCAAGTATGTTTTCGACGCCAATCCCGAGATCGTCGCCCTTCTCCGCGAACGCGGCATGTTGCTGGCGGTTGAAAATTACCAGCATTCGTATCCCTACTGCTGGCGATCGAAAACGCCGATCGTTTTCCGCGCCGTCAAACAGTTCTTCATCCGCATCGACGCATTGCGCGGGCGAGCCCTCGAAGCAATCAAGCAGGTGAGATGGATTCCGCCCTGGGGGGAAGCGAGGATCACGGGCACGGTCGAGTCGCGGCCGGACTGGGTCATCTCGCGACAACGCAGCTGGGGGGTGCCGCTGCCCGTTTTCTATTCACCCGAAGGCGAGGCCATTCTGAACGCCGATTGGATTCGCAAGCTGGCGGATCTTGTCGCGCAGCGTGGATCGAATGTTTGGTTCGAGGTCGATGATGCCGCGCTCGCGCGTGAACTCGGTTTGTCGCAAGGCGTCACGCATCGCAACGATACCATCGACGTCTGGATCGATTCGGGCGTCAGCCACGCGGCCGTTCTCGCGAAACATCCCGAGCTGCGTGACCCCGCGGACATGTATATCGAAGCGACGGACCAGCACCGCGGCTGGTTTCAATCCTCGCTCATGATGAGCGTCGCGCTGCACGATCGCGCACCCTACAAGACCTGCGTCACGCACGGCTTCGTCGTGGACGTCGATGGGAAAAAGATTTCCAAATCGAGCAGCTACAACAAACCGATGGACGCCGGCCATTTTGTCGGCAGGCATGGCGCCGACATCGTTAGGCTGTGGGTCAGCAGCGTCAATTACACCGACGACGTTCCGTTTTCGGAGGAAATGTTCACGCGGCTCGGCGATACCTATCGCCGGATTCGCAACACGCTCCGGATCTTGTTAGGCAATCTTCATGATTTCGCTCCCGGGAAGACAGAATTCAGCCTGGTCGATCGCTGGATTCTCGATCGTCTCCAGGACGTGATCGAGAATTGTCGGGCGGCCTATGCGGTCTACGAATTCCACAAGGTTTATCATGCCCTTAACCAATTCTGCGCCGTCGACCTGAGCAGTCTTTACGTCGATATCACCAAGGACCGCATGTATTGCGACGCGGTTGATTCCCCGCGCCGGCGGGGGACGCAGGCCGCGATGCGCCAGATCTTCGAAGCGCTCTGTCAGTTGCTGGCTCCGATCCTCGTTTTTACCGCTGAGGAAGCCTGGGGCTATCTCGGCGGCAAGGACTCAGTTCATTTGGAATTATTTCCCCAGCCGCAAGCTGAACAACGGAATAAGGTCGTGCGAGATGAGATTGAGGAACTTCTCACATTGCGCAGCGTGATCGGTCAGGCCGTCGAAAAGGCGCGCCAGGAAAAATTGATCGGCAACGCGCTCGAAGCGGCGGTCGTGCTCCGCTGCAATGTCAAAATCGTGGGCGCGATTCCCCGGGAAGAGCTCGAAGAATTTTTTATTCTGAGCGATCTCACACTTGAATCGGCCGTCGAACCGAGCGCCTTGATCACCAAGACGCCTAACGAAAAGTGCGCCCGCTGCTGGCGTCATCGGTCGACCGTCGGCAAAATCGCGACCCATCCCGAGTTGTGCGACCGCTGCGCTGCAGTCGTGGACAAGAAATGACGCGGCAGCACAAACTCTGGGGAGCGCACGCGCCTCGCGTGCCGTTCACGGCGCCTCGCCGTGGACATCTCGGCGCGCTCAAAAGAACCACGAACTCCCTATCGAACCTTCGTCCGTTCGGCGAGGCGCCGACCGGTGCACGCAAGGGCGCGGGCGCTCCCCGGAATACCGCGCCGCAATGAAGATCCTTTTCTATCTCACCCTACCGCTCTACGCCCTGGACCAGATTACGAAAAATTTCGTCCTGCGCTCCATCGATCCGTCCGATCCGCGTGTCATCATTCCGAATTTTTTTACGCTCGTGCACGTCACCAACACTGGCGCGGCCTTCGGTTCTTTCCGGAACAACAATGGATTCTTCGTTGCGCTTTCGTGCGTTGCTCTTGTCGTGGTAACCGCTCTCCTACTGCGCCCCGCGCCGCATGATCCGTGGCGGCGCATTGCTCTCGGTCTGCTTCTGGCCGGCGTCCTCGGCAATCTGACCGATCGGCTCCTGCACGGTCACGTTATTGATTTCCTTCTCTTCGATTTGCATCTGCCCTTTGCTAATCCCTGGCCGGCCTTTAACGTTGCCGATTCCTGCATTTGCATCGCGGTCGTTTGCTTTCTGGTTTATTCCTTCCGGGACTCGCGCCGAACTTCCTGATGCGATTCTCCTTGTGGACTCGCCGCGGCGAGTCCCTCCGGAGGGACGCGCTTCCGCGCGTCCAATTCTGTGTGTGCACTCAGTTACTCGACAGCCCCGACACCCGCAGCGACGTTAGGCGGTGAATTCGATGACCCCCATGGAATTGACCGCGCGTGCGCTCGTCGATCGACTGCGCACGGCCGGATATCTCGCCTACTTTGCCGGCGGCTGCGTGCGCGATCTGGTCCGCCAGCAGACGCCGAAAGATATCGATATCGCGACCGATGCACGTCCGGAGGAAGTGCAGAAGATTTTTCGACGAACGCACGCGGTGGGAGCGCATTTTGGGGTCGTTGTTGTCGTGGAAGACGACCGGCAATTCGAGGTCGCAACCTTCCGTTCCGATGGCGCTTATCTGGACGGTCGGCACCCGGTCGCGGTGAACTACTCTTCGCCGGAAGAAGACGCGCGCCGTCGTGATTTCACGATCAATGGGATGTTCTTCGACCCGCCTAATGACGCCGTGATCGATTTCGTCGGTGGCCGCGAGGATCTGGCTGCCGGCATCGTTAGGGCAATCGGCGATCCGGCGCAGCGTTTCGCGGAGGACCGTCTCCGGCTGCTGCGCGCGATTCGTTTCGCGACCGTGCTCCAGTTCGAAATAGAACCGCTCACATGGGAAGCAATCATCCAAGCGGCTCCAGGCATCAAGGAGATCAGCGCGGAACGCATCCGAGAAGAGCTGGTGCGAATTTTTCTGTCACCACAGCGGGTCCGTGGCTGGGATCTGCTCGATGCGAGCGGCCTGATGAAAGCTGTTTTGCCCGAACTCGAGGCGATGAAAGGCTGCGAACAACCGCCGCAGTTTCATCCCGAAGGCGACGTTTTCCGGCATACCCGGCTGATGCTCGACCTTTTGCCGGAAAAGGTTTCGCTTCCCCTCGTTCTAAGCGTTCTCTTTCACGATATCGGCAAGCCGCCGACCAGCTCGGTGGACAACGACGGGCGCATCCGTTTCAACGGCCATGATCGTGTCGGCGCGGAAATGACTGAAGCGGTCATGCAACGGCTCCGTTTTTCGCGCGCAGAAATCGACGCAACCGTCGAAGCCGTCCGGCAACATATGGTCTTCAAAGACGTGCCGAACATGCGCATCGCGAAACTGAAACGGTTCATGGCGCGACCGAATTTTGCTGACGAGCTCGAACTGCATCGGGTCGATTGTGTGAGCAGCCACGGCATGCTCGACAACTACGAATTTCTGCAACGCAAACAGACCGAGTTCGCCAGCGAGCCAATCATCCCTCCGCCCCTCGTTAGGGGCGATGACCTTATCGCCTTGGGCATGAAACCGGGGCCGCGCTTCCGCGAAATTCTCGACGCGGTCGAAACGCAGCAATTGGAAGGTGAACTGTCTGATCGCGACGAAGCTCTTGCCTGGATAAAAAAGAAATACCCGTTAGGCGAAACCTAACGGGTATTTGAAGGATCTCAGGCTGATCGGGCGAAGCTTACTAAGGCAGGGACGTTCCGCGTTGCTTCTTAACTTGCTTGAGATCGGCGCCGTCGATGTTCCCGTCAACCGTCACGTCGGCGCGGAAGTTAGACTCAGTCACTGGATGGCCCGATTGAGATTTGACCTCCCGAATGTCAGCCGAATTGACCGTGCCGTCGCCTGTGGCGCTTCCGAGAAGCACGCCCATCGTCGTGGTAGCCGAGCCAGTAGCCCCGGTGGAGTCTTTCGCGTTCGTTAGAGTAAGAGTGAAGTATTGCTCGTTAGGCACGGAGGACACCTCGGCCGTGCATTGATTTGGATTTGGCCCGATGCCGACCGTCCCAGAGCTGGGTGACCCGCAGGAGACCATGTTGTTGGCGAAGGTAAAAACGAGCGTGTAATTGCCATTTCGGCCACCGCTCCGGCATTCCACTCCGCTGCCGTCAGTCGGGAGATCGACGTCAAACGTTCCGGCCGCGCCGTGAGTCTTTCGCGAGGCAACTCCGTTTAATTGAAGCGCAGCGGAAGGCAGTGGCCAGACATAGGCACCGCGGCTGCGCGTCCAGACGGAGAGAGTTGTAGAGCCGCGATCGATCGACATGTCCCAGACCATGGCGTGGGGTAATCCGTTTTCGAAGCGTGTCCAAGTCGGGGACGCTGCCGTGATATCGTCGGTGTAGTAGACGCCCCAGTCCGTGCCGGCAAAGACCTGAGTCGGGGATTTCGGATTCACGATGACCGAGTCGACCGGGATATCTGGCAGATTGCCGGTCTTGTTGAGCCAGGTGAACGATCCGCAGGTATTGCCGCAGGTTACTTGGAACAGGTGACCAGGAGTCGTCGGTGTGTTGGCGTTAAAACCACCCACGGCCGCATATCCTACTGGAACGTTCGCGGCCGAAACCGATGGATCAAGGGCAATACCAAGAACGGGTCGGTTAGGGAGAATGGCATTGTCACCGGTTACATTTACCCAGTTACCCTGAGCCTGGGTGCCAGTCCCCAGATTGAATCCGATCTGCACGTTGCCGTCGTTTGTGCCGACGATCGCGACACTCTGGAACTTCGGTGAATATTTGACCTGGGTAATGAAGGAACGGCTGCCCAGTGTATTCTTCGTTAGGTTCTGAGTTGTGGGATTGTTAGTCACATACCAGGTCGTCGTGGTGGCCGCGTCGCCGGTAACTGTTTCCCAGACCCTCGTCGTGCCGGCTATAAGATGGCCGCAACCTCCCGGCGTTCCCGCGGGCGGACAATCGTCGCCCCCCGCGATGCCGCCATGGAAAAGATTGATCGGCAAAATGAAGGACTGGATGTCGCTGCTCCAGCCACCTTTCTTGCTCACCCAAGAGGCGAACGGAGCCGTGCAGTTACTAACGCAACGGCTTATACCACCGCTGTTATTCCCCTGCCAGTAACGCAGACTGGTTCCAGTTCCAACGGGGTCGATCTGTCCGGAGAATCCATCGCCACCCAAACCCGTCTGCCATTGCACCGGCCCTGTCGGGCTGCCGTCAAATGTAACAGAGCTAGGACCATTGTCCTGGGCGCCGCCGACCGCAGAGGGCGTCGCTGAAGTGGCGAAGTTGCCACTTATATCTCCTGCATAGAACTCGATGGTATTCAGGCCAGTATCCATGTTGAACCAGGTTGGCCTGGTTGTATTAAGCACAGCCGCGTCGGCATTGATTGTGCCATGAGCGCCGCCGTCATTGCCCAGGAGGAGAATCTTCGACGAACCAGGCACGAAAGCCATTGCATGCTGGTCAACATGAACCGGTTTAGGGTTGGGGCCGCTGTAGCCGCAGGTCACATCGTAAAATGCGGTCCCGGTCCGATTGGCGAGCCAGACGTCGAAAGTGTCAATGAAGACGCGATCCGGATTGTTAGGATCAACTTCCACTCCTTGGTCGTACCAATTCTGTGGATAATCGCCGGTGCCGGGCCCATTAGAACCGCCCCCCGAGGCAGCGCAGGAAGCTAGCGAAGCGCCGGATGACCCAGTCATGAAGGTCCATGACGTTCCCCCGTTGTTCGTGGACCACACGCCGAGCTGGCAACCAGTTGTGCTTCCACAACCACCGCTGGTGTTCCAATCGATCGAGCCCACCTGAGCATAGATGACACTCGGGTTGCTCGGCGCGACCGCGATGTCGATGCGGCCAAGATTATTGGCACCACCATCCGGCGGAGCCGAGCCACCGCAGAAGGTCGCCGTGCCACCAGTTATAGGATAGTTACAAGGAACGCCGCTGCCCGCATTCATATTCGCCCCGGTTGCATAGGGGCTGCCACTGACTGCGGTCCCGAAAACGAAGCCATTCGAATTCTTCGCGATGGAAGTAAAGGTCGGGCAGCCGGTTGCGGTCATGTTCGCACTGTAAATGCCATTCGCGCCGTTGAGTCCGAGGTCATATTGAACCGCAGTGGGGAAGCCGCGCGTGCCGACCGCCGCGACAATTCGGGTTACGCCACCGCCCATATTACTCAATTCAAGTCCGGTGATGTCCTGGCGCTGAGTGGTGAAAGAGTTCGTTGCGCATTGCGTCCAGGAAACACCGGCATCGCGTGACAAATAGAGACCCTTCTTTGTTCCGGCTACGACATTATTACGGTTGTTGGGATCGACCCGTACCTTCCCGACGGCGTTATACTGTGGGAATTGTCCCGGTGGCTCTGTATAACTGGGACCGAAAACGTCGGCGCCGAGGACCGTCCAGGTAGCGCCAGCGTTGGATGACTTTAAGATTCCCTGGCTACCCATGGAGAAGGAACCAAAGTTATGGTCTCCGGTGCCGGCATAGATAGTGTTATGGTCACTAGGATCGATCACCAAGGTATCGACCGCAATTGTCGAAATAAGAGGATCATCCGTCACCGCAGTCCAATTTGTGGTGTTACTGCAGCAGTTAGTTGTTTTCCAAACACCGCCGCCAACACTGGCCGCGTAGGCTACGATGCTGCCGTTGGTCGTGGTGGTTGGGTCAACAACGATATCGTTGAGGCGACCTTCCGTTGTGCCGTAGTCGAAGCAGCCGCTACACCCAGTCATGTGCTCGGGTTGGGGACCGAGCGCGGTAAAGTTTTCCGTGTCGAGCCCAGGTGCGTCTCCTTCGGGGGTCGAGAAAACGCCGGCCGGAACACCCTTCGAAAGCTGTGCATGTTCGGCCGCGGCCTGACGCAACCACGCGGGATCGAACTTACCGGTTGGATAGGTTAGCCGATCGTTCCAGAATTGTTCCAAGTCGTTGAGATCGGCACCTTCTCGCTGAGGGTCGTCGCCCAATGTTGGGAGGTCCCGCTGAGGTTCCTGCGTTTTGTTGTTGTAATCGCTCGCCCTTTGAAAGGCGAAAACGGTCAGCGCCAAGCCTGCTATGCATAAAGCAAGGCCAAGCAGAACGCGGAGGTAGAGAAAGCCCAATTTTAAGTGTGATTTTAGCTTCATTTTGGTAAGACTTTGGATGCCCCTGGGAGCCCTTGATCCAGAATCCGGCATCGAATTCCGATCGCGTCTATCCGACTTCTCGGGCTTTGTCACGCCTTTTCGCCGACATTGCAAAAATGTCATGTTGCAGTCGAGAGCCTGCGCAAAACCCACGGCCCCGATTCAAGGCCCTGGCTACGAAAAGGCTGAGTTGCTCATGATGGCGCTCTGCGGGTAACTTCCGTCGGTGAAAATCTTCATGATCAGCAGCGAGGGCTGGCCACTCGCTCGTTCCGGCGCGCTTGCCGATGTGTTGGCCGCTTTGCCGCGGGAGCTGAAAGCCCGCGGGCACGAGGTCGCCCAAGTCATGCCCTATTACCGTGAGATTCGGCAGAACAAAAAGATCAAGACGAAGCCGCTTCGCGTCCGGGTCGAAATTCCGCTAGGCGAGAAGCGGGTCGCGGCCGATGTCCTCGAGGCTCGGTCGGCCGAAGGCCTGCAGATTTTCTTCGTCCGCTGCGATGAGCTGTATGATCGGCCCGGGATCTATGTTGAGAAGGGCGAGCCGTATCCGGATAACGCCGCCCGTTTCATTTTTTTAAGCAAAGCTGCGGTCGAGATCGCGCGCCGCATGAGCCCTACTCCCGACATCCTTCATTGCCACGACTGGCCGGCCGCTCTCGTTCCCGTCCTGGTTCGTGATCGTGGACTGCCCTTTGCCACGGTCCTCTCCATTCATCATCTCGCGGATCAGGGTAGCTTCGATAGCTGGGATTTCTCTCTCACGAATCTTCCCGCCCGTTACTTCGAACCCATCGGGGTGGAGTTTTTTGGCCGGCTCAATTTGCTCAAGGCAGGAATACTTTTCGCGGACCGGGTCGTCGTCTCAAGCGAGCCTTACGCGCATGAGATTCAAACGCAGTCGTTAGGCGAAGGTCTCGATGGCGTCCTTCGCGAACACGCTCATCGTCTCGCCGGGATTGTGGGCGGAGCCGATTATCGGCGCTGGAACCCATCGACTGATCCGCTCCTTCCGGCCCGTTACGAGCCGAATCGGCCTGAACTCAAAGCCGCTTCGCGCAACGCGTTGCTCGACCAGCTAAAGCTCGCGCCGGCGCCCCGCGGACCGGTTTTTGGAATGGTCACGCGTTTAATCGGGGCGAAGGGCTTCGATATTCTCCTGCCTGTTCTCGATCGGCTGCTGGCTGACGACGTTCGTCTCATCATTCTTGGCCGGGGCGATCCTTCCTACGAAACGGCGCTGGCAATCGCGGCCCGCAAATATCCCGATCGCCTCGCTTATCGCCACGACTACGACGAAGCGCTCGCGCACCTGATCGAAGGAGGCAGTGACATTGCGCTCATTCCGTCGCGGGTAGAGCCGGGCGCCTTCAGCGCGATGCACAGTTTGAAGTACGGTGTTCTGCCGGTCGCGCGCGCCATCCGGGGAGTGGAGCAAATTATTCGCGACTATGATCCATCGACTCAGTCGGGCTACGGATTTCTCTTCTATGAGTACGGCAGCGAACCTTTTTGGGACGCAATCAAGCGCGCGCGGGAAATTTTCGCCGACCGACCGGAATGGGAGCGCATCATCAAGCGCGCAATGGCCTGTGATTTCTCCTGGGCGCTGGCAGCAGAGCGCTACGAAGAGTTGTACGGTGGACTCGTTGCGAGTGGCGCGGCGGCGGCGTGACTTTCATTAATTCATCATCCTGAGCCGCGTAGACGGCGAAGGACCTACAGGTCGCAGCCGGCGCCGTATCATTTTATCAGCACATTATTCGTCTCGGCCGTGCTGCCGTCGGTGAAGATGACGAGATTGCCGTTTCCGTGAACGTTAGCCGCTTCGATAAACCACGGCTGGCGCGACCATTGATGAGGTGAGGTGGGTTTATCGTCGAAGCCGGTCGAAATGTAATCCAGCCGGGCGTTACTCGCGTCGTTGTAGGCAGGGTTGTGCAACAGCTCCTGAATCGTCGGGCAGATCCATGTCTGGCGCGTAATACCGAAGGGCTCAAGCGCCGTGATCCAGGCGTTCGCGTACTCCTCGTCGGTTGTGTAATTCTTCAGAAAAATCTGCGGCCAGCTGCCATTGCGCTGGATGTAGAGATCCGTTGCGACGTAGAGATTACGCAGGTTCGCCATGCACTGCGCCTTCTGGGCGCGCTCGCGCAGACGGCCGTAGACCGGGAGGAGCATAGTGGCCAGGATCGCGACGATCGTGAGCACGATCATCATTTCCAACAGGGTGAAAGCGCGCCGTCTTCGCATAGCCGGTGTCACCGACCCCGACCGGGGAAGGTTACCCGCGAGCGCTGTTCGCACCGGCCTCTTATTGCGGCGTGATCCCGCCGGTCGTGCTCGCAGTGTCAGATTGCTTAAAGCCAATCACGTCGAGGGAAAGGGTGCCGTCGATTGTCGGATCGCCGTTAGGCTCGACGCCACCGTTTGAAATGAAGGCTGTGGCCGTGCCTCGGATCTTCGCGGCGGATGAAGCAGTCAAGCTGCGAGTCGGCTTAATCTTCGCCGTGAGCGGACCGTTGACGGTCGCGGTCACATCCACAGATTGGAGGGTACCGGTCGAATCGATGAACGACAGAGTGTAATTAAAGGTGGCGTCCAACAAAGCACTGATCTTGGCGGTATTCGGGTCGGTAACGCCTTGGATTGTTCCGCTGAAGGATCGGCCCCGCGAGAACATCAAAAAATTTCCAGTCGATTCGCCGACGGAGGGCACTCCGAGCGTGAAGACGCCCAATGAGTTGGCGGAAAATGGATCGGTTGGGTCAAACGCTGGTTGCAATACTCCGGCATAAGAACCAACCACATTGACTCCTCCCCCGTACTGCGGACCGCCGCTGAGCGCGAAACATTCGGAGGCGAAAAGGACGAAACAGAGGAGCGAACCAAGGATGGCTTTCATCGATGCGGAGGTTATCGGGCGACGCAGACGTTGGTCAATCGGAAAGTTTAGACTGTTAATTGTCCTCGAATTCACACGGCGATCGGCGCCTTGATCGCAGGATGCGGATCGTAACCAACGAGAGTGAAATCTTCGAATTTGAAATCATGGACGTTGCGCACGGCGGGATTCAATTCCATTCGCGGGAGCGGGCGAGGCGCGCGGCTCAGCTGTTCGCGTGCCTGTTCGAGATGGTTCCGGTAAAGATGCAGATCGCCGAAAGTGTGAATGAATTCGCCGGGCTTCATGCCGCAGACCTGCGCTACCATCATGGTTAGGAGTGCGTAGCTCGCGATGTTGAAGGGCACGCCGAGAAAAAGATCGGCGCTACGCTGGTAAAGCTGACAACTGAGCGCGCCGTCTTGAACATGAAATTGAAAAAGCGCGTGACAGGGCGGTAAGGCCATCGTTTCGACCTCGGCGGGGTTCCAAGCGGTGACAATAAGCCTTCGACTATCGGGGTTGGCTTTAATCTGTTCGATAACTTGGTCGATTTGGTCGATGTGCTCGCCGTTAGGCCCACGCCAGTCGCGCCACTGCGCGCCGTAAACGCGGCCGAGATCGCCGTCTTCGTCGGCCCATTCATTCCAAATCGAGACGCCATGTTCCTGCAAGTAAGCGACGTTCGTGTCGCCGCGTAAGAACCAGAGCAACTCATGGATGATCGACTTGAGGTGCAGTTTCTTGGTCGTGAGAAGGGGAAAAGATTCGCGCAAATCGAAGCGGGCCTGCGCACCGAAAACCGAGAGGGTGCCGGTGCCAGTACGATCTTCCTTCGGACGGCCTTTTTCGAGAACGAGGCGGAGCAGATCGAGATACGCGCGCATGACTAAATGAAATCCGAAATCCGAAATCCGAAATCCGAATGAAATTCGAAATTTGAAATTTCGAAGAAAACGAAATCAGGATGCATCATGCGACTGCGATTGGTTGCAGAATCTGGCGCCGTCGTTTCAAAGTTTACTTCGGATTTCGAAATTCGAATTTTCCGGCTGCCTACATGATGCGCCAGCGTGGCCGCTTCGTCTCCGGGTCGGTTTCCCAAAGGCGGACGCCGCCGGGGTAGGCGTTGCGGTTGGAACCAAGCTCGAAGCCGTCGGGCAGCTCCTCAATTATTTTCGCATTGCCACCGCCGAGCACCACGTAGTCCGCGATCACTGCGCGTTTGAGTTGCTTGATTGCGTCCACCGTTTCGCGTTGCCAGTCCTTTTTGCCTAGGTGCTGAAGTCCGCTGTCGCCGAGCCAGTCTTCGATGATTCCCTCGCCAAACGGCAGGTCGCCAAATTCGAGCGGGAGAACATGGTTCTTCCAGACAAGCGCGGAACCGAGACCAGTGCCGAGCCCGAGAAAGAGCATGCGACCGCCTCCGTGATAACTTCCGAGTGCCTGCAGAGCCGCGTCATTGATCACGCGCACCGGTTTCCCAAGCGCTTTGGCGAAGTCGAAGCCAGCCCAGCCTTTCCCAAGATGTTTCGGGTCGGACATGATCTTTCCTTCGCGAACTGGAGCCGGGAACCCGATCGCTACTGCATCGAAACTCCAGTCGCTGGTCGTTTCCTTGATCTGCTCGACCGCTTCTTCCGGACCGATCTTTGGGCCGGAAGGAAATTTTCGTCTCTTCTCCTCCTGCGAAATCATCATCTTGATGTTCGAACCACCTACGTCGATGACGAGAATTTTTTTGCGTTCGTTTGGCATAGTGGACACGAAACCGTTTTAAACAGCCGGCATTGGCATGGCAAGTTCGCGACGCGCGGATCCAGGAGAACACGCGCAAGCGCATCGAGGTCCAGCTCGTCGAGACCGACAGAGGATTTTAACCGCGGATTACACGGATTTCACGGATGGATCGCCACCCTCTCTCTGTCATCCTGAGCTTGCCGAAGCATCTCATTTTCTTGCCGGGGATCGAGAGCGTCGCATGCCAGAAAACAGTCAGAGATCACATTCGGCTGCGCCCAGTGCACGCTCTTCGCTTCACTCAGGATGACAGCGAGTAGGTGAATTCGAACGAACCGGTCGCAGGCGCCTTAGCCGCGTTCGTTAGGCAACTTGCGGATGGGAGACAGGCGCATTTTGGCGGCGCGTTGCTTGTCGGCCAATTTTTTCGCCTGGCGCCGCGAGTGTTCGCGAAACTGGAGCTGCGCCTGGGAACGTGGCGCGCCCTCTTCCGGTTTCAATCGCACGTAGGTGCCATCAGCCTGCAGTTCGCGCGCCTTCACATAATCGTTTAGAAAACGCGGTAGGATTTCCTCGATCAACTCCGCCCGCAACGGCGGCGCCTCAATCGGGAATGCAATCTCCACCCG
>Ga0207648_10004080_pt1 | contig 15136 bp, 7 predicted proteins | sample KBSMisM32_FD_184310 | JGI IMG/M metagenome (GOLD analysis project Ga0207648, IMG submission 184310) | Miscanthus rhizosphere microbial communities from Kellogg Biological Station, Michigan, USA - KBS Miscanthus M3-2 (SPAdes) (version 2) | ecosystem: Host-associated > Plants > Roots > Rhizosphere...
CTCGTCGGAGTGACGACGATCCCAGCGGTGTCGTCATCCGTGTTGGTGACGGACACGTCGTCCGCGTCCCGGCCCGAATAGCTCGAGTCGCTGCTCACCGCGGGCGCGGTGACGATCGTGTAGGCCACCGTTCCGTCCACGATCGCGTCGTCCCCTCCGGTGACGGTCACCAGGTGCGGCGTGAGCGCATCCGCCGGGGTGAACGTGAGCGACGCGGGCGAGACGGTCCCCTCCGTGGAATCGGAGCTGGTCAGGCCGATGGTGACATCGGACGACGGCACCGACGTGAGCGCCACCGTGAAGGTCGCCGTCCCACCCGCCTCGGTGGTCACGAGGCCGCTGGTGGGAGTGACGCTCACGCCCGCCGCCGCACCCGTGCAGCAGACGGGAGCGGAGGTCGTGATCGTGACGCTCCAGCCTCCGGCGATCGATCCCGACCCGCCCGAGAAGTCGTCGCGCACGAAGAGGCTCCAAATTCCGTTGGGGTCCGTTCCGTTGAAGACGGAGAGGGCGGTACCGTACGGCGCGGCGGGGGCGGGGGGAACGAACCCATCCGTGGCCGGCTCGTAGGCACTGGGTCTCCAGGTGCCCGACGTCAGCAACGAGCCGTCGGGCAGCGCAGAAGCGGCCGCATCGTCGAAGGTGAGATTGAGGCCGGTGACGTTGCCGCCGCCGCCGGCGTCGGACAGCAGCAGCATCTTCTGCCCGCCCGGACCGACGAGCAGCACGTCGACATCGTCGGTGAAGGCGTGGCTGAACCCGTTGAGGCTCGCCGTGATTTTCACGACCGTGCCCGTGAGCCCGGAGACGCTGATGGACGACGGATAGGGAGTCGCGTTGCCGCTGGTCGGGATGGTGACCGCGGCCGCGTTCGTGAAGGTCTGGGTCCCTCCCGCTCCGCCCGACGTGCCCAGGGTGAAGGTGAACGAGGCCGAGCCGAGGTCCGTCGAGCCATCCTGCAGATGCAGCGTCGCGGTCAGGGTGCCGCCACAGGCGGCGGCCGCGGTGAACGTGAAGGATCGGGAGACCGCGGCCGCGAGCGGCGCGATCGCACCGTAGGACTGCGGCCCGCTGGGCGCCGTGACGCCGCCCGTGGGCAGCAGCGTGGCCACGAGGTCCACGGTCGAGGCGGTGCCGTTGTTCACGAGGGCGAGACCGACGGTCACCGTCTCGTCGGGGTCGACGGCCCCGTTGCCGGCGCCGCAGCTCTCGGCCTGTATCGTGCTTCCGGCGGCGGCGATCACGGCCACGGCCAGCACGTCGTCGTCGGTGTTGGTGACGGAAACGTCCGCCGCATTGCGACCCAGGTACGCGGGGTCGGCGCTGGCCGCGGGCGCGGTCACGATCGTGTAGGCCTGGCTGCCGTCCACCACGGCGTCATCAACACCGGTGACGGTGACGGTCTGGGGGATGAGCGCGTTCGCCGGCGTGAAGAGGAGCGACGGCGGGGAAACGGATCCCTCGGTCGCATCGCTGGAGGAGAGCGCGATCGTCACGTCCGACGTCGGCAGCGACGTAAGCGCCACCGTGAACGTCGCCGTGCCTCCGCCTTCGCTCGTGACGAGCCCGGACGTCGGGGTGACGGTGATGCCCGGCGAGCCCGTGCAGCAGGCCGGGACCGCCGTCTGGATGTTGAGACGCCATCCGCCGCTGATGCTGCCCGCGAAGCCCGAGAAGTCGTCACGGACGAAGAGGCTCCACGTCCCGTTCGGGTTCGCGCCGTTGAAGGCAGCGAGCACGGTTGCGTAGGGGCCGGCGGGCGCGGGCGCCGCGAACGCGTCGGAAGCGGTGCCTTCGTAGTTGGCCGGGCGGAACGTGCCGGAGACGATGGGCGCTCCGTCGGGCACCGCGGTGGCGGCCGCGTCGTCGAAGGTCAGGTTGATGTTGCTGGGGGCTGCCCCTCCGCCCGCGTCCGACATGAGCAGGACCTTCTGGCCCGCGGGTCCGACCAGGAGCACGTCCACGTCGTCCGAGAAAGCGTGGCTGTAGCCGGTGAGCGTCGCCGTCACCTTGAGCACCGTGCCCGTGAGCCCGGTGACGTTGATCGACGACGGATATGGAGTGCCCGAGCCGCTGGACGGGATCGTGATGGCGCCGGAGTTGGTGAAGATCCCCGAGCCGCCGGGCGCGGTCGCGCCCAGCGTGAACGTGAAGCTCGCCTGCCCCAGGTCGGACGCGCCGTCCTGGAGCTGCAACGTCGCCACGAGCGAGCCGCCGCAGGCCCCGGCCGCGGTCAGGCTGAAGGGCCGCGCGACCGCGGGCCCGCCGGCCGCGAGCAGGCCGTACGACTGCGGGCCGCTGGGCGCGAGGACCCCGCCGGACGGGAGCAGCGTCGCGACGAGGTTCGTGGTGTCGCCCGTCCCCGTGTTCGCGAGGGAAAGGCTGACGGTGACGGTCTCGCCGGGATCGATCGCGCCATTGCCGCCGCCGCAGGCCTCGGCCGTGATGCTTCCGCCCGCGGCCACGATGTTCGGCACCGGCGTCTCCACGCCGTTGTAGACGACGAGCGCGAAGTCCTGGTCGAGGGCGCCGCCCACGTTGGGCACGCCGTCGGAGTTGATGTTCGAGGCGGTGACGGTCACGGTGAAGGCGCCGGCCGTGCCCGCGGGCAGGAAGACGCTTTCCACGTTGTTGCGCCCGTCCGCGGAGCCGCCGGCCACGGACAGCGCTCCCGCGAACACGTTCCCGCGGTACGTGACGGAGCCGACGCGCACGGTGAGGTCGAGGTCGTTGCGGAAGGCGTTGCCGGTCGTGGAACCGGGCGCGTCCGTCCAGGCCAGGGTCACGCGATAGGGCCGGCTCGTGTCCGTGACGGTGCCCGAGAACGTGCGCGTCTGTCCCGTCGCCGTGAACATGTCGGCCGCGACCTGGTCGCGCAGCACGCGCGGAGTGCCGTCGAAGGCCAGCCCCAGGTCCAGGAGACCCATGCCCTGCGCGTTGGAGGGGAGCGTGTCGCCGGCGTCCGCGCCCGTGAGGTAGCGGGCCGATCCCATCAGGAACGCCTTCGTCATCGCGGGGCTGGGAGCGGCGAGGCCGTGGTTCAGGAAGTACTGGCGCAGGAGCGCGGCCCCGCCCGCGATGGCGGGCGTGGAATGCGAGGTGCCGGAGGACGCGGTGTAGAACTGCTGGCCGGCGGGGAAGAAGCCGTCCACGGGACCGCCGCAGACACCGGTCGCGTCGAAGCAGCTCGAGGCCTGGCCGGTCGCGCCCGGCGTATCCGTCTGGAAGACGCCGCCGGTGACGTGGGTGCCGGGGGCGACGAGGTCGGGCTTGCGTCGGCCGTCCGTGGTGGGGCCACGGCTGGAGAAGGACGCGATGTCGCCCACCGAATCCGCGCCCAGGTCGTCGAGGCCGCACCCGTCCGCGCCGCCGATGGCGCGCACGTTTTCGCTGGCCCCGGCCGTGAGCACGTTCTTGGCCGTGCCGGGGGCCCCGACGCTCGTCGCGGCCGGTCCGTCGTTGCCGGCGGCGAAGACGATCACCATCTCCTGGTTGCCCGCGGCGGGCACGGCGGAGCCGGCCGGCTGCGCGTCGCGCACGAGGGCGTCGAAGGTCTGCGAGTCCACGCTGTAGGCCCCGTTCACGGCCGAGCCCCAGCTGTTCGAGCTGATGCGCGCGCCGTCGCGATAGGCGCGCGACTGGAGGTTCGGGTAGTTCGGGAAGGTGAAGTTCGGAGAGAAGATCACGGAGGATCCCACCTTCACGAAGGGCGCGATGCCGAGGCCGTATTTGTAGCCGTCCGCGTCCTCGAAGGGGAAGCCGGTGAGATTGCTGTAGCCGGCGATGATGTGGGCATTGATCGTGCCGTGACCGTCGCATCCCTGGATCGTGCCGCCGGGGAGCAAGCCCTCCAGGCGGTTGTAGGCGACGCGGCTGGCGCCCCCGAAGATCCCGTTTGCGTACAACCCGAAATGGTTCGGCGCCGTGGTGCCGTCGTCGATGCCGCTGTCCGTCACGTCCACCGCGAACCCGGAGGCGGTGAACTGGGCCTGGGTGAAGCCCTTCGCGCTGAGGAAGGAGAGATAGCCGGGACCCGTGAGCGCGCCGCTGGAAAGCGCTCCGGCGAGGATCTGCCCCTGCTTCTCGTCGCGCATCCGGGGTACGACGTAGGGCTGGATGGACACGACGTCCGGTCGCTCGGCCAGGGTGGCGAGCTGGGCGGGATCGAGCGGGAGGATGACGTTTTCGTACTTGAGGACACGGAAGCGGCTGCGCACGGGCCCGACGCGGAGGGTGTCGAGGACCTTCGAAGTGGCTTCGTTCGTCGCGGGATCGACGACGAGCTGGACGGCATAGAGGTCGCCGCCCGGCACGCTGAGCCGCCCCCCCGCGCCCGCGCGGCGCGCGAGGGGATGGATGCGGTCTTCCGAGGCGAAGTCGCCTTCCCATTGCACGAACGTGCCGAGAGCGCGCACCCGGCCCAGGCTCTCTTCGTCGCCGTAGACGAGGTAGGTGTTGTGCGGGATGTAGGTCACGATCTCGGCGCCGGTGGCGGCCAGGGCCGCGTGCCACTCGGGCTTGACCGGCCCCGCGAACTGCACGAGGTGGAGACGCCGGCCCGCGAAGGTCTCGACGGGCGGCCGCGCGGCCGCGCGGGCCTGGACCTCGTCGCCACGCGTGTCGAGGGGACGCGTGTTCAAGAGGACGAGGTCCTCCTCGTCGCGCGCCTCCGCCCGGCCCGCCTCGATCAGGGCCGCGGCGCGGGTGGGATCCACCTCGAGGAGCTGGAACGCGCCGTAATCGGCGACGAGGCTCGCGCCGCCGGTGACGAGCTCGTGCGCGAGCGCGGGGTCGCCCACGCGGATCTTCCGCACCGCGCGTCGTGAGGAGGTGGCCGCCGCGGCCATCAGCTCGCCCGCGACCAACAGGGCGACGATGCCCAGGAGGAGTTTGCGCATGTCGAGCCTCGCTCTCCAGGAGCTCGACGGAAGGGAGATCCGGACCGGGGGAAACCGCTCCTCTGCCCGCCGGGCGCGTGCCGGGGACCCCTGCGAAAGAGCCAGAGTCTGCGCGGATTCGGAACGGAAGGGAAGAGATATTGATCACATGTTTCGTGGCTTGATCTATACGATTTGTGCTTGACTCCCCTCGCGGTTCGTCCTAGGCTCGCGGACCTTCACTCAGGAGGCGTCCGATCCGCCGTCTCTCGCTGCCCCGCGGCGGCGCTGTCTGCCTCGCCCTCCTCCTCGCCTGCCCCGACCGCGCGTCGGCGCAGACGACCGACCCCATCTTCCGGTCGTGGCGGTGGACCGAAGAGGTCACGATGGCGCGCACATTCGGCATGGGTAGCGCGATCACCGGGCTCGCCGACGACAGCGCGGCCGCCGCCTTCAATCCCGCCGGCCTGGCCACGATCCCGCGCGCGGGCGAGCTCCAGTTCGGGCTCAAGACCGCGAACACCGCGAGCCTCGACAACGGGGACCAGATCCACAAGCTCGCCAAAGGCACCACGCCCGCGTCGCTCGCCCTTCGCCTCGGGACGCGCGTGGGACTCAGCTATCAATTCCTCGAGCTGCGCTCGGCCTCGACCATCGCGTTCGACGACGGCCGGGAGAGCGGCACGCTGAAGACGTCCGTCAACGGGCCCGGGATCGGGCTCGGCGTGCGCGTCTCGCCCTTCGTCAACATCGGCCTGAGCCTGAACGCGTACCGCTTCTACATCAACGACGGCGAATACACGCGCGTGACCGACGGCCGCCCGGACATGGTGGTGCGCTTCAACTCCAACGGAGATACCCGCGTGGCGGGCACGCTGGGGGCGCTCGTGAAGGCGCGCGAGCTCTCGTACGGGCTCGCCTTCCGGCTGGGGCGCCTCTGGCGCGCCCGCCGGACGGCGATCGACCCCTCGACGAGCCGGGTGATCGACGAGGGGACCACCTTCGACGTGCGCTCGCCGTCCGTCCTCTCCAGCGGCATCGCCTGGCAGCCCGAGCTGCGCCGGGCGCAATCGTTCCTTCTTTCCGCGCAGCTCGACCGCGTCTTCCTCGGCGGGATCGAGGCCTCTCCCGCCGTCGGCATTCCCTTCCCGGCGAGCGATTACCGGATGAAGAGCGCGTTCGAATTTCGAGCGGGCGGCGAGGTCACGATCCCCGTGCTCGGCCGCTGGGCCAGCCACGGCGCGGGAAGGCCCAACCGATTGCAGTTCCGCGCCGGCTTCCATCGTCAACCGGCGGGCTCGTTCGTCTACGAAGGTCCCGACCCCATCCAGCAGGGGCTCTTCCCGCCCGCGGGGGCGCGCAACCTCGTGAGCGTGGGGACTTCGATCGGCGGCGTCACGATGTGGCGCCTCTCCGCCGCCTACCGTTTCGGCGGAGACGATCGCCAGGCCGTGGTCGGACTGGCCATCCGCTACCCGGGGCTGTTTCCATGAGCACGCGCCGCCGGGTCCGTGCCGCCGCGAGCGGACTGTGCCTCCTGGCCGTGCTGGCCTCCAGCGACCGCTCGCGGCCCGCGGAGGCGGCCGCGCCTCCAGCCACCGGACGCGCCGCCACCGCGATCGGGACCTGCGACGGGCGCCAGCTCGGCGAATGGCAGTTCGTGGCCCGCGAGCAGATGCGCGTCCAGGCGCGCGGCCGCTCCGGCAACGACTGGGTCGGCCTGACCGCGGCCACGGACGGCTTCCACGACTGGGCGCCCTTCGACGACTTCAAGACGACGATCTGCGGCGCCCTCGGGATCTTCGGCACCTTCGAGCCGACCCGGGAGAAGGAGTTCCTGCGCTTCCTGCCCGAGATCCCCGAGCACGACTGGAACGTCATCCTCATCCCCACCGCGCGCTCCATCTTCGACGAGCGCTTCCGGCTGGCGCGCCGGCTCATGGAGCGCGGACACGAAGGCGATCTCGTGTCGTGTCAGGGCACGCCTTGCTTCGAGGCCGAGGTCACGCCCCAGAGCCGGCTGCTCAAGGCGAACTCGGCGGGAGGATGGCTCACCTCCTGCCGGCGCGGCCAGACGCTCTGCACGTTCGGGCCCTGGGTCGGGGACGGCGGCCACGGCTACCGGCCCGAGATCCACCCCGCCGAGCGCATCTGGTGGCGGGACGGCGATCGCCTCAAGCTGATCGCGGTGCAGGATGCCTCGCAGCGCTTCCGCGACCATCGCCAGTTCCAGTGGGCGGACACGCGTGAGCCGAGCCGGTGGCATCCCTGGGCCGCGCCCAGCATGCAGGGCGAGTTCCGCGTCGCCTTCGAGGCGGCGGCGGGGAGCGCCGTCGAGTTCCTCGTCGAGCAGATGCTGGACACGAACGTGCGCGGGGTGACGCCGCCGGTGCCCGCCGCCGACATGCAGCACGCGTTCACCCACCAGGGCACGGACGTCGGCGGCGTGCGCGTGCGCCTGGGCCTGGGGGCGACGTCCGAGCGCCTCGAGCTCAACCTCTCGAGCCTGGACATCGCGCCGGACGACGTGTGTCTCCGGCCGGATGGGCGGTCACTGCAAGGCTACCTGCGCCTGCATGACGTCATCGGCTACCGTCACCAGGAAGGCGAGGGGTTCAACACGTTCGAGGTGGTGCCTCCCCCGCTCCTCACGCCCGAACCAGCGGTGGCCGAGCCTCCTTGCCCGACCTGTACGGCGTCCGCGCGAGACGACGCCCACGAAACGCTCCACGTGGCCGTGCTCATCGTCGCGCGCGAGGAGCGCGTGGATTCGTCCACGACGATGTCCGAGACCGTGCTCGCGGACCTCCTGCGCGCGGCCACGGAGAAGCCGGGCTTCGAACCGGCCCTGGCCCGCGCCGCGCGGGAGAAGGAGCAGGCCACCGACATCGTGATGCAGTCGGCGCGGCGATTCCGCCTCTCCGTGCGCCCCCATTACGACGGGCCGCGCGGCGAGCGGCTGGAGAGGGCGGTGGACAAGGGAGACCGCGAGAGCTTCCGCAAGCTGCTCGCCGCCGCGGGCGCGCCCGTGCCCGAGACCGTCCAGTGGGACGTCCACATCCGGAACTTCAGCCAGGGCACGCCGGAGGAGCCGGGTCGGTGCCTGCCCGACGGCGATCCTCATCTACTCGTCGGCGACGAGTGCGTGATCGACCTGCCTCCCGCCGCCACCCCCGGCGACGTGCTCCGGGTCCGGGCGACGGCTCGCCTCCTCGATGCCCAGGGACAGCCCATCCCGGAGAGCACGATCGTCGGCATGCCCGATGGCGGCCGCGCCGGCCCCGCCCAGCAGGAGATCCGGCTGGCCAGCCACTTCATCCGCGCCGCGAACGTGGCCGCGCGGGACCGCGTCCTGGCCTGGCTGGCCCACGCGTTCGCGCCCACGGGCGATCTCGTCAAGGCGGCCACGGCCGAGGACGAAGTTCCGGTCGATCTCGCGGACCTGGGCCCGCATCGCCGCAGCTATCACGCGCGCATGCTGCGCCACGGCCTGGTGCTGGCCGGGGTGGACCAGCGGATCACCCTCGACGAGCTGCGCCAGTTCGTGGAGATGGCGCAGCTGTTCGCGGACTTGCCGCCGCTGGGGGACATACCCGCCGCCCCGGCCGTCAAGTAACGGCGGAACCTCCACGGCTCGAGGTCGTATTTCATTCCCGTGGGCCTTCGACGAAGGTGGTAGCCGGATGGCAGGGCCAACCCGGCCGAAAGCGCTTTCAGCCCGATCGTGTGATGGCGCTGTGACATCGAGTTAGGATCTCGCTCCATGAGCGCCGAGCCTCTCCCCGTTCCCGCTTCTCCCCTCCCGGCTGCCGCCGAACATCACCAGCGCACCGCGCGCCGCGTGTTCCAGGGCGCGCTGCTCTGGACGTGCGCAATGACCGTCTTCTGGGTGGTCATGATGGTGCTCGGCCCCGAGCGCGCTCCCTTCTTCGGCCGCTACCGCATCGACCAGCAGGCCCTCGGCGCCGTCCTCTTCGGCTTCCTGGTCTTCAACGTGTTGTGGGGAGCGATCTGGTGGGGGATCCGCTACCTGCTCCTCCGAAAGTTCGTGGGGATGTCGAAGGACGACGCGCGCGAGATCTTCACCTCGCGCATGCACCACCCGTTCGACCTGGCGCGGTACCTGGGCCGCTACTCCGAGCGCCGCATCCGCATCACGGACATGATCGGCCGGCGCGGAAGGTTCCTGACCCTCGCCCTCATGGGCTTCCTCTACATCTACGGGCGCGTGGCCGTGGACCCGAAGCCCGAGTACCTCGTGTTCGGCGCCGGGGACAGCCTGTTCGACGCGATGGTGGCGTGCTGGATCTTCCTCGCCTTCTACTATTCGGACGGGTTCTTCGGACGCGTGATGTACGGTGCGCAGGCGCGCCTCATGGACGGCACTCTCGGGCGCGCGAACTGCCTGCTCATCTCGATGTTGTGGAGCGCGTTCAAGTTCATCTTCGTGCCCCTCTCCCTGCGCCTGGCCGCGCACTTCCCTCCCGCGACGTTCGCCCCGCTCTTCGCGTTCATCTGGGTCTCCTACCTGGCCGCGGACGGGACGGCCGAGATCGCGGGAGCGCTGTTCGGCAAGCAGAAGCTGAAGGTCTGGGGGATGGGCGAGGTCAACCGCAAGTCGATCGAGGGAACGGTGGCGGGATTCCTGGCCTCTCTCGCGGTGTGTCTGGCCGTGGTCTTTGCGCGCGGCCTGCCCTTGCCCTGGGTGGGCCTGGGCGTCGTGATCTCGCTCTCCAACACGCTGCTCGAGCTGTTCTCGCCGCGCGGGACCGACGACTTCACGATGGCCACCGCGAACGCGCTGCTCTGCCTGGGGTTCGGAATCCTCGTCTACTGAGACGGCTCAGTCCGAGCTGTACGAGACCTCGATCCGCTTCATCCGCCAGCACGCGAACGTGACCACCAGGCCGGTGAAGACGAAGAGTCCCATGACGGCCAGCCACGGCGGCGTCGGCTCCGCGACCACCGTGAAGAGGCTCAAGATGCCCTTCATGGGCAGCTCGACCGGGAAGAGCGGCTTCAGGTAGAAGGTCACGCTCACGTGCTTGAGCCAGGCGGGCAGCGCGCCGTTCACGCCTTCCCAGAACGCGAGCAACACCCCGGGCACGGCCGGGTTCTTGAAAAGCAGGCTGAAGGCCAGGAACACGGCGCCATAGCCGAGGCAGGCCAGCAGGACGACCAGGAGGTCGAGGCGCAGATGGGCCAGGGCGGGACCATGAGCGAGGAACGTCCGCCCCTCCGCGAAGTGTCCGTACATCAGGAGTACGGAGGCGGTCACGCCCGTCCCGAAGGCGAGGAAGGCCGTGACCACTCCGGCCACGAACTTGCCGACGAGGAGCGCCTCACGGCGCAGGGGCGCGAGGAACAGGTAGTGCAGCGTCCGCTCCGCGACCTCCCCCCCGACCAGGCGCAGGAAGAGGCCGAGGCATCCGAAGAAGATGCCGAAGCGGACGTAGTAGAGCTGGACGATGCCGTTCAGGACCAGCGTCTCGTCTTCGAGGTGGTGCGTGTGGTCCCCGAACGCGTGCGCGGCGACGATCACCACGGGGGCGAACGCCATCACGAGAACCCACAGGCTGCGCCAGGAGATGCCACGCCGCAGCTCCATCCGCGCCACCGCCCACGCCTGCCCCGCTCCGGTCACACCGCCTCCGTATCCGAGCCGATCAGGTACTGGTAGACCGCGCCCACGTCGTCGTCCGCGGGCGACACCGCCTCCAACCCGATCTCCGTCTCGAGCACGATCCGGTTGAGCTGGCGGTGGAAGGCGGCCGCGTCGCGCGTGCGCACGAGCAGGCCCTGGCCGTCGGGGTGGATGCGGACCTCGACCACGTGTTCGGCGGCGAAGAGGCCCGCGGCCAGGACGTGCGGGCGGTGGCAGCGGACCAGCATCTGCATGGGGTGATCGGTGACCTCGGTGCGCACGTCGTGGATCTGGCCCTCGGCGACCACGTAGCCGTGGCTGAGCAGGACCACGTGATCGGACACGCGGTCCACCTCGTGGAGGATGTGGCTCGAGATCACGACGTGCAGTCCCTCGGCAGCGAGGCCCTTGAAGAGGGCCAGGCACTCGGCCCGGGCCATGGGGTCGAGGCCGTTGAGGGGCTCGTCGAGGACCAGCACCTCGGGCCGGTGGCTGAGGGCCAGGGCCAGGCGGATCCGCTGCCGCATCCCCTTGCTGTAGGCGCCGACCCTGCGGTCGGCGGCCTCCGTCATGCCGACGCGGTCGAGGGCCTCGGCGGTCAGGCGGTCCGCCTCCTCCGCGCGGAGCCCGTGCAGCCCCAGCCATCCGCGGACGAAGGAGCGGCCGGTGACGCCGCGCGGGAACGAATCGAACTGGGTGCAATAGCCGACGCGCCGGCCGAGCTCGACGCAGTCGTCGGAGGCGAGGCCGATCACGGAGAGGCGGCCGCGCGTCGGGCGGATCAGCCCCGTCATCAGGTTCATGAGCGTCGTCTTGCCGGAGCCGTTGGGTCCCACGAGGCTGGTGATCCCCGGGGGCAGGGACAAGGTCACGCGGTTGACGCCCAGCACCTCGCCGTAGAACTTCGAGACGTCCTCGAAGAGGATGCGCCGCTCCGCGCTCACGACACCACCTCGCGTGCGCGCAGCCGCCGCTCCAGGAGCCACACAGACAGAAGGGCCGCCGCCGCCAGCCCCGCCCAGGCCGCCCAGGTGGGCAGGTCGCGGCCGCGCTCGTTGAACATCTCCTGGGCCATCGAGCGGGACGTGAACAGGCCGAACAGGCTCCGCCAGACGAGTCCCACCAGGTAATACAGGTTCGCCAGGCGTCCCCACGGCCCGTTCAGCACCTCCCGCCACATCTCCCCGAAGGCCGCTCCCATGAAGAAGACGCCGGCGAGAGCGCCGCTGGCCACCACCCTCCAGCGGACCCAGGCGGAAATGGCGAGCCCCAGGAGCGTGAGCACGAGGATCCACACCCACGATCCTGCGAACACGGCGGCCGCGATCCGGACGTTGGCCGTTCCCCAGCCCTCGGCCAGCCCCGCCTCCAGCGCGAAGAGGAGGAGCATCGGAACCCAGGTGATGGCGGAGAGCAGGGTCAGGAGCACGGTGGCCTTGCCGAGGACGTACTCCACGCGCGTGAACGGGCGCGAGAGATACAGGGGCAGCGCGCCGTTGACGAGGTCGGGAGAGACGAGCACCGGCGCCACCCAGGCCGTGAGCAGGAAGGCGAGCCCGCCCTGGAGAGTGAGAATCGCGAAGAAGAAGTCCGGCTTGCGCACGAAGTCGGGGGCGGACGACATCTCGAGCAGGGCGCGCGCGGCGGGGCTGTTGGCGATGTAGATGGCCGAGGCCCCGATGAGGACGGGGACGAAGCACAGGACGAAGAACGCGGTGAGCAGGCGCGATTCGAACAGCTCCAGGAGGCCGTAGCGGGGCAGGACCAGGAAGCGGCCGCGCTCCGCGGTCAGCGGCCCCTCGTACGGGCGGTAGGCCCGCTTATGGACGGCCACCGGCGCCTCCGTTCTCCTTCATGGCGGCCAGGAAGATGTCCTCCAGGGAATCCCGGCGGTAGTTCATGCGGCGGATCTGCACGTCGTGCACGGCGGCCAGACGGAACAGCTCGCGCATCTCGACCTCGTCCGGCAGCACCACCTTGACCCGGGCCAGGCCGTGGCCGTTCGGGTAGAACGCGCACTCGGCGCCCAGGCCCTGCACGGCCGAGGTGAACGACGTCGCGCTGCCCGCCGTCTCCAGCTCCACGAACTTGCGGTTGGAGCGCCGCTCCGATTCCAGGTCGCACTGGGCGGCGATCCGCCCTTCCTTGAGGATGACGACCTCCTCGCACGTCTCCTCCACGTCGCGCAGCAGATGCGACGAGATGAGGATGTGCATCTGCCCCGCGTCGCGGATCTCGCGGATGAGCCGGATCATCCGCTGCCGCGCCGGCGGGTCGAGGCCGTTGGTGGGCTCGTCGAGCAGGAGCAGGCGCGGCCCGTGCGCGATGGCCTGGGCGAGCTTGGCCAGCTGCTTCATGCCCAGCGAGTAGGTGCCGAGCTTGCGATAGCGCGCCTCGCCCAGCCCCACGTAGAAGAACGCCTCGTGCGCGCGCTCCAGGGCCGCCTGGGCGGGAAGGCCGGCCAGCTCCGCCATGTAGCGTACGAAACGCACGCCCGTCATGTGCGAGATGAAGGCGTCGCTCTCCGGCATGTACCCGATGAGCCGGCGCAGGGCCTTCTTCTCGCGCACGTCGGCGCCGAAGACGCGCACGGAGCCGGAGGCCGCGGGGTGGAACCCGAGCAGGGTGTTGATGAGGGTCGACTTCCCCGCTCCGTTGGGGCCGAGAAGGCCGATGGCGCGGCCGGAGAGGGCGCCGCTCAACCCATCGAGGATCGTGCGCTCGCCCAGGCGCACGACCAGCCGGTCCAGCTCGATGACGGGTCCCATCGCTCCCTTCTACGGAATCGCGAACGGATCGGTTCGGCGGTGGAGGTCCTTTCCGAGGACGTGCGGTTGCGGCCCGGAGTCGGCCGCCTGACGCAGAGCCGCGGCCCGCAGGCGCTCGACCAGCATCGGCAGCGCGAGGTCCGCCGTGTCGAGGTCGAACACGCCGCCGAGCCCCGCCACCCGCAGCGCGCTGGGCTCTCCGTACGCGCAGAGGATGGCGGGACGGGCGTCGCGCGCCAAGGCGTCGATCGAGCGACGCTGGTCCGCGCTGAGCGCGCCCGTGCCTGGCGCATCCAGCAGCGCGCGCACCAGCGGGCCCAGGTTCTCGTACACGAGGCCGGAGACGTTGACGTCGCGGTCGGGGGTGAACAGGGCGCGGAAGGAGGACGAGCGGGCCAGGGTATCTCCCGACGCCCGCGCCTGGAGAGCCCGCATCACCAGCGCGCGGGACGGCGCGGCCACGGCGTATCCCTCTGCGAACGCGTAATGGAGCTCGACGGGCAGCCCGGCGCCACGGATGACGTGGTAGGTCTGTCCGCTCGCATCTTCGGATTCGAGAACCGGCCCCGGCCGCCCGGCCCGCGCGGCCTCCTCGCTCGCGCGGCGGACGAGCACCTCCAGCGACGACTGGAGCCGCGCCGGATCCACGACTTCGACCACGAGCTTCCACGAGGGCGTCGGGAGCATGGGCCCGTCCAGAGCGAGCGCGAACTCGCCGCCCAGCGTCTCCGCCAGGTCTTCGCGAATGTGCAGGTCGAGCTTCGATTCGAGGGACGCGAGGTCGCTACTCGCTCCGGGTCCTATGGACACGAGGTCGTCGTAGATGAGGGCCGGGCTCTTGGCCACGAACGCGGCCGCGACCTGCGCGCCGGGCGAGACGAAGTCGAGCGCGCCCATCGGCGCCGGCGCCGCCAGCCAGGACGCGATCCCGCGCGGCGCCCCGTCGAAGGCCAGGAGCGCCTCCGTCCGCACTGCCTCCCCCACCTGCTTCCGCTCGAAGACGAGGTAACGGAGCCCGTCGATGCCAGTGCTGTGCAGGGCCTGGTCGCGGCGCTCGTTGGGCTCCCCGGCCGCCATGCGGGCGGAGATGCGCTGGAGATCCGCCGCGAACAGGAGGCCGACGCCGTCTCCGTAGGCCTCCGCGATCCGTCCACCGAAGGGCGTGCGGTCGAGGCCCGGAGCCGCCTGGGCGGCGTCGAGGCGTGCGGCCAGCCGCGGCAAGTCCGCGCCGTCCACCGACACCGCCATGATCCCGGGGCGAAGGAGGATGTAGAGGCCTCCCTCGCGCGCGCCGGGGGCGGGGACCTCGCCCTCGTCCACGATCGTCACCGGGTGACGATCACCTTCCAACGGCAAGCGCGCCAGTTCTCCTTCCAGGAACTCGCGCAGTCCCGGCTTGCGGACTTCGGCCAGGACGAGGGGGACGATGCGACGCGGTCCACCCGTGTCCACCGCGGCCAGCACGATCTCGTCGCCCAGGAATCCGGAGAACCCGCGGACCTTCTCGATGACGGTGGCGAGATCCGGCCCGCCGTGACGCGCGGGGTCGGCCTGGGCCCACCAGCCACGCAGGACGGGGCTCTCCTGCAGGCGCTCCTGGAAGAGGCGGTAGGCCTCGGCCAGGGACTGCCCGTAGTTGGGGGCGGAGGCGAAGAGGACCGCCTCCTCCGGCACCAGGCCCAGGAGGCGGCTCTCGTAGCGCAGCCCGGGGGTCGGCACGGTCCGCAGCCGTCTGCACCGGGCCCGACTGGAACTGCGGGGCAAACTGAGTTTGTTATTGAGGCCGGAAGAGTAACCGGTGAAAATCGAATGGCGAAATCCGAATGTCGATGGACTGACGAAGGATT
>Ga0207648_10004081_pt1 | contig 15133 bp, 9 predicted proteins | sample KBSMisM32_FD_184310 | JGI IMG/M metagenome (GOLD analysis project Ga0207648, IMG submission 184310) | Miscanthus rhizosphere microbial communities from Kellogg Biological Station, Michigan, USA - KBS Miscanthus M3-2 (SPAdes) (version 2) | ecosystem: Host-associated > Plants > Roots > Rhizosphere...
AGGGCCCTTCTCGCTGTCGATCGTCGTCGCCTTCGGATCGGGTGGAAGCTCGGCGGGGGAGTTCACCGCCAGAGCCACTCGATAGTGTCCGGGATGGTAGACCGTCTCCTGCACCTTCACGTGCAGCATGGAGCGCGGCCGGAAGTCCTGGAGCCGGAGCGGCGCGTCGCCCGCGGGACAGCTCGCCTCGTCGGCTCGGGCGCGCGGCGCCGCCGCTGCGGTCACCGCCCCGAGCCCGAAGGTCGTGAGCCAGCCGCGCCTGTCGATCGGCATGTTTTCGCCCCCGAGTTTCTTGCTTGACTCTTTCGTTTCATTGCGATAGTTTGCCAATGCTTTCGTTTTGTATCTGATGGTGGATCGGCCTGTCAAGGGAAACCCCACTCCCGTGCCCACGAGCGAGCTTCCGGCCGCAGGCGTCCCGCCCTCGGTCGACGACTGGATCGCGTCTCTCTCCGGTCGCGGGGCGCTCGGCGCCCTGATCTCGCTGCCGAGCGAGGACCAGGCGCGGCTCGGCTACGGCCACACGCTGCGCGAGATCGCGCAGCAGCCCGTCACCTGGCTCGAGACCGCCGACCGCCTGCAGGCGCACGGCGCCGCGATCGCCGAGTCGTTGCACGCGGTCGACGCCGTGGTGATCACGGGCTCGGGCAGCTCGATCTACGCCGCCGAGTGCGTGGCCCCCGCGCTGCAGTGCGCGCTCGGCGTTCCCGTCTCGGCGGTGCCTGCCGGCCTGATCCTCACGCATCCCGAGAGCTGCCTGCCGCCTTCCGGCTCGTTCCTGGTCGTGTCGCTGGCGCGTTCGGGCAACAGTCCCGAGAGCCGCGCCGTGGTGGACTGGCTGCTCGAGAGCCGGCCCGAAGCGCGCCACCTGCTGATCACCTGCAACCGCGAAGGCGCGCTCGCGACGTCGTACGCCGCGCGGGGCCAGGTGCGGACGATCGTGCTCGACGAGAAGACGAACGACCGCAGCCTGGTGATGACCAGCAGCTTCACGAACATGGTCCTGGCGGGGCAGGTGCTGGGGATGACGCGCGATCCCGACGGCTATCGCGCGCGCGGCGCCACCCTGGCCCGGCTGGGCGGGGAGCTCCTCCTGCGCTACGCGGATGCGCTCGCGCGCGTGGCGCGCGCGGAGTATCGTTCCGCCGTCTACCTGGGCAGCGGATGCCGCTACGGCTCCGCGCGCGAGAGCGCGCTCAAGATGCTGGAGATGACGGCGGGCGAGGTGACGACGTTCCCGGAGACGTACCTGGGCCTCCGCCACGGGCCGATGGCCGCGGTGGACAAGGGCGCGCTCGTCGTCTGCTTCCTCTCCGCGGACCCCGTGGTGCGCGCGTTCGAAGTGGACCTCGTCCGCGAGCTGGACCGCAAGAAGCTCGGCGCCGCCAAGGTGATCGTGGGACACGACGTGCCCGCGGACCTCGGCGGGGCCAAGGACCTCGTGGTCGACCTCCCCGGCCTGGACGCGGTGAGCGACGAGGCGGCTCCGGTCCTCGACGTCCTCGTCGGGCAGCTCCTCGCCTTCTTCCGCTGCCTCACCATCGGCCTCCGGCCGGACATGCCTTCCGACGACGGCGTGATCAGCCGCGTCGTGGAGGACTTCGCCATCCACCGCCGGGCCTGACCGCGTCCGCAGCATGAAGCGGGTCCTGGTCGCGGGCGAGATCAACGTGGACCTGGTCCTGCAGGGGGCCCACGCCTTCCCGATCCCGGGCAAGGAAGTCCTCGTCGACGACGTGGTCATGACCCTGGGCAGCGCCTCCGCGATCTGCGCGATGGGCCTCGCGCGCCTGGGGACTCCGGTCGCCTTCCTGGGCAAGGTGGGCACGGATCCCTGGGGCGCGTTCTGCCTCGACGCCATGCAGGCCGCGGGCATCGACGTCTCGCGCGTCACCGCCGACCCGAAGCTCAAGACGGGCGTGACGGTGTCGATCACCTCTCCGCACGATCGCGCCCTCGTGTCCTACCTGGGGTCGATCCGGGCCCTGCGCGCGGAGGACGTCCCTTCCACCGCCTTCGCGGGGTTCGACCACCTGCACGTCTCGTCGTATTTCCTGCAGGAAGGGCTGCGGCCGGGCCTGCGCGGGCTGTTCGCGCGCGCGCACGCGGCGGGGCTCACGACCTCGCTCGATCCCGGCTTCGATCCCAGCGAGCGCTGGGAGACGGACATCCTGTCCGCCCTCACCGAGACCGACTTCTTCCTTCCGAACGAAGTCGAGCTCGTCTCCATCGCGCGCCAGGCCGACATCGCGGGGGCTTTGCGGCAACTGGAGAACGGACGCACGCGCGTCGTCGCCAAGCTCGGCGCCGAGGGATGCATGACCCTGGAGGGTGGCCAGCCCCTCGCCGTTCCGGCCTTCCGCGCCGATCCGGTGGATACGACGGGCGCCGGCGATTCCTTCGACGCAGGTTTCCTGCATGCCTGGCTGGGCGGCCGGCCCTTGCTCGAGGCGCTGCGCTGGGGCGCGGCCTGCGGCGGTCTTTCCACCCGCGGCCTGGGCGGCACCTCCCGCCAGGCCGATGCCGCCGAGGTCGAGCGGCTGATCGCGTCCGCCTCGTGATCACGGTCGGCGGGTTCAACACCTCCGTCGACAAGACGCTCGAGCTCGACGTCCTGCAGCCGGGCGCCGTGCACCGCGTGCGCGGCGTGCAGTCCTGGCCCGGGGGCAAGGGCCTGCACGTCGCGCTCACGGTGGCGGCGCTGGGGGAGCCCGTCCACCTCGTCGGCCTCATCGACGCCGCGCACCGGTGCGAGTTCGAATCCGCGCTCCGCGCTCGCGGCGTCGCCTTCACGGGCGTGGACGCGAAGGGCGCGCTGCGCACGTGCCTCGCCCTGCGCGATCAGCAGGGGGCGCGGATCACCGAGATCCTGGAGCCGGGCCCGCACGTGGACGCGGACACGCGCGAGGAGCTGTGCGCCCGCTTCCTGGCCCTCGCGCGCGAGTCGGCCGTGGCCGTCCTCTCCGGCAGCACGCCGCCCGGCTTCCACGAAGGCGCCTACGGCGAGCTCGTGGCCTCGCTGCGCGACACCGGTATCCCTTGCCTCGTGGATGCGAGCGGGGGACTGCTGCGCCGCGCGGTCGAGGCCCGCCCGTTCCTGGTGAAGCCGAACCGCGAGGAGGCGGCGGCGCTGTCGGGGCAGCCGGTCGACGGAACCAGCGCGGCCGTGCGCGTGGCGCGGGCCCTGGCCGCACGCGGGGTCGCGATGCCGATCGTGTCGCTGGGCGCCGCGGGCGCGGTGGCGGTGTCGGAGGGACGTGCCGTGCACGCGTCGGTCTCCGTACCCGGGGCCAGGCATCCCGTGGGCTCCGGCGATTGCCTGCTCGGGGGAGTGGCGGTGGCGCTGGCCCGCAAGGAAGTCCTGGAGGACGTCCTCCGCCTGGGCGTGGCCTGCGGCGCCGCCAATACGCTCAGCGCGGAGACGGGATGGGTCCGACGCGAAGACGTCGACGCGCTGCGCCTGCGCGTCGCCAGCGTCCCCATCGCCTAGGCGTGCGGAGGCCACGAGGGTGATCGGACGGTACCGGTGGTGGATCGGGACGCTTCTCTTCCTGTCCACCGTCATCAACTACATCGACCGCCAGACGCTCAGCGTCCTCGGTCCCCATCTGAAGACCGAGTTCGGATGGACGAACGAGAAGTTCGCGCTGATCATCATCGCCTTCCGCCTCGCCTACACGGTGATGCAGCCCGTGTCCGGACGGCTCCTCGACCGCTTCGGCACGCGCAACGGGCTCACCCTCGGCGTGTTCTGGTATTCGGTGGCGGCCATGCTGACGTCGCTGGCCACGGGGCTGCGCAGCTTCTGCGGGCTCCGCTTCCTGCTCGGGGTGGGGGAGGCCGCCAACTGGCCGGGCGCGACCAAGGCCGTCGCGGAGTGGTTCCCGCGCCGCGAGCGCGGATGGGCGGTCGCGCTCTTCGACAGCGGGTCGTCTTTCGGAGCGGCGATCGCGTCGGTGCTGGTTCCGTTCCTCTACGTGTGGGCCGGGGGCTGGCGTCCGGCGTTCCTAATCACGGGCACCCTCGGGTTCCTCTGGCTGATCGCCTGGCGTCGCAGCTATTACCCGCCCGAGCTGCACCCGCGCCTGAGCGAAGCGGAACGGCGCGAGATCCTGGAGGACCGCGCGCGGGAGGGTGACGTGCCCGCCGTCGCCGGAGAAGTGGCCGCCCCGCCCGTCGGCGTGGGTGCGCTCCTGGCGCGCCCGCAGACCTGGGGAGCCATCGCCGCCCGCGGCCTCACCGATCCCGTGTGGTTCATGATCACGGACTGGTTCGCGATCTACCTCGTGGGCCGCGGCTTCCGGCTGGAGGAGACCGCGCTCGGCTTCTGGGTCCCGTTCCTGGCCGCCGACCTCGGCAACTTCTTCGGGGGCGGCGTCTCCAGCGCGCTCATCCGGCGCGGCTGGAGCGTGGGCCGCGCGCGGCGTGTCCTGATCGTCGCCGGCGGCTTCGGCGTGCTCGCGTTGATCCCGGCCGCGCTGTCGTCCACGTTCCTCGTGCTCGTCGCCTGCTTCGCCATCGCCACCTTCTCGTACGCGGTGATGTCCACGATGGCGCTCGCGTTGCCCGCGGACCTCTTCGAGAGCCGCGCCGTCGCGTCCGTGGCCGGAATGGCGGGGGCGGCGGCGGGAGCAGGCACGCTCCTCTCGACCTATCTCATCGGGATCGTGGCCGACCGCTTCTCCTTCACGCCCATCCTGATCGTGGCCAGCCTGGTGCCGCTGGTGGCGGCCGCGCTCGTGGTGTCCCTGGTGCGCAACACGCGCGAGTCCGGGCACGGGCTCGTCAAGGCCATCTGACCGCGCGATGCCCGCGCCCGCCCGTCCGCGCCTGGTCGTGCTCGCGCCCGCCCCGCTCTTCGCGTCCTTCTTCGACGCCGCGGCCCAGCGGCGGCTGAGCCGATCCTTCCGCTGGCGCCGCGTCGCCGGACGCGCCTTGACCGGGCGCCTGCGCGCCGCCCTTCTCGACGCGGATGCGCTCGTCACGACCTGGGACAGTCCGCGATTCGGCGAGGACCTGCTCTCCCTCGCGCCCCGCCTGCGCGTCGTCGCCCACTGCGGGGGCGAAGTGAAGGGCCGCTTCCCGGCCCCGCTCTTCTCCCGCCTCACCATCACCAACGCGCCCGCCCCCATGGCGCGCCCGGTGGCGGAGCTGGCGGTGACGCTGCTCCTCTACTCGGCGCGAGGCGTCGACGGCTATCGCGCGGCCTTGCGGCGGCCCTCGAACGCGATCTACGCACGCCTCCACCGCGACGGAGCGGGCGACGAGACCCTTCACGGACGCGCGATCGGCCTCCTGGGCTTCGGGAAGATCGGCCGCGACATCGCCGCCATGCTCGCGCCGTTCGGGGCGCGCCTCCTGGTGCACGATCCGTTCGTCCCCGCGCGCGAGATCCGCCGGGCGGGGGCCCGGCCGGTGACCTGGTCGCAGCTCCTCGCGCGCTCGCGCGACGTCGTGCTGGCCGCGGCTTTGACCGAGCGCACGCGCGGCCTCCTCGATGCGCGCGCGCTCGCCCGCCTCCGCGACGGCGCGACCGTCGTCAACGTGGCCCGCGGCGGCCTCGTCGACCTGTCCGCCCTGACCCGGGAGGTGCGCGCCGGTCGTCTGCGCTGCGCCCTCGACGTGACCGATCCCGACGAGCCGCTGCCCCCGCGCCATCCCCTGCGGCGGGCGCGCGGCGCGATCGTCACCCCACACGTGGGCGCCGCCCAGCGCGAGGTCCGCCGTGCCATCGCGGCCATCGTGACCGACGACCTCGAGCGCTTCTCCCGCGGCCGGCCCGTCCGCAATCGCGTGACCGCTTCCATGTTGAGGAGGATGACGTGAGGCTCAGCTTCTCGACCCTGGGCTGCCCGGACTGGACCCTGCCCGCCGTGATCGACGCCGCCGGCCGCCTGGGTTACGACGGCGTGGAGCTGCGCTTTCTCGAAGGCGACGACGCGCTGTGGGCCCGCCCCGAGCTCACGGGGGCCGGCCTGCGCGAATCGCTGGCGCGCCTGCGCGACGCCGGGCTCGAGGTCTCCTGCGTCGACACGCGCTCGTTCTTCCATCACGGGGAGGCGTCGGCGCGGGCGGCCGCGCTGGACGAAGCCGTTCGCTCGATCGAGCTCGCGGCGCGCCTGGGCGCCCCCGGCATCCGCGTCTTCGGCGACTCCGTCCAGGAGGGCCAGGACCGCGAGACGACGCGGGGCTGGATCGCGGACGCGCTGGCGCGCCTGGGCGAGACGGGGCAGCCGCAGGGGGTGGAGGTGTGGATCGAGTCGCACGGCGATTTCGCGCGGGCGCGCGACACGCTGAGCGTCCTGCCCGCGGATCGGGCGGCGGGTGTCGGCGTGCTCTGGGATCCCGCGAACGCGTTCGAGGCAGGGGAGCCGCCGGCGGAAGGCCTGGCCGCCCTCGGCGATCGCGTGCGCCACGTCCACCTCAAGGACCTCGCGCGCCAGAGATCGGGCGAGGGGCGCCGTGGCTGGGTGCCGCGGTTGCCCGGCCACGGGGAGCTCGAGCCCGCTCGCGTGCTCGCCGCCTTGCGCGCCCGCGGCTACGATCGCTGGGTCTCGTTCGAGTGGGAGAAGCGCTGGCATCCCACGCTCGAGGAGCCGGAGGTGGCGCTGCCGCACTTCGTGCGCTGGGCCGCGCGCGAGATGCGGGACGCGGCGGTCGCGGAGGTGGCGCCCACGCTGTCGCGCGGCCGCCTCGAGGTCGAGGTCCATCCCGACCGCCCGACGATGGGCCGCGCCGCCGCCGCCGCCGTGTCCGCCCATCTGCGGCGCGAGGTCGAGCGCCACGGCCAGACGGCCGCGATCTTCGCGTCCGCGCCTTCGCAGAACGAGTTCCTGGCCGCCCTGCGCGACGACGGCACCATTCCCTGGGATCGCGTTACCGCGTTCCACCTCGACGAATACATCGGCATGGAGGCGACGCACCCCGCGTCCTTCCGCCGGTTCCTCGTCGACCGGCTCTTCGCCCACGTGCCCGTGCGCGCCTTCCACGGCCTGGCCGGGGAAGCCCGCGACGCGGACGCGGAGTGCCGGCGCTACGCGGGTCTCCTGCGCGAGGCGCGGCCGTCGCTCGCCATCCTGGGCATCGGCGAGAACGGCCACCTGGCCTTCATCGATCCGCCCATGTGCGATTTCTTCGAGCCCGCCCACGTGCGCGTGGTCGAGCTCGACGAGCCCTGCCGCCATCAGCAGGTCCACGACGGATCGTTCGCAACGCTGGAGGAGGTCCCGCGCCGCGCGCTCTCCTTGACCATCCCGTTCCTGATGCGGGTGCCGCGCGCGGTCGCGATCGTCCCCGGACCCGCCAAGCGCGCGGCCATCGCGGCGGCCGTCGAAGGGCCGGCGACGTGCGCGTGCCCGGCCTCCGTCTTGCGCCGTCATGCGGACGCGCGGCTCTACCTCGATACGGCGTCCGCCGCTGGCCTCGATCGGCGCTAGGGCTTGCTATGTCTTGCGAATCATCTTTCTTTTTTTGGCCTTCCCTTGTGTTTGGCTGTCATTCGTTCCTAGAATCGCGGTAATCCCTCATGAGCGCGCTGAGACTTCCCCTGTACGCGGGCGCCGCCGCCCTCTTCGGCCTGGCCGCGGGGACCTGGACGGCGGAAGCGGCACCGGCCCCGCCCGCGTCTCCGGCGGCCGCGGTTCGTGCCTGGGAGGGCCACCTCGACCTTCCGACCTACGAGGAGGGCCTGCCCGACGTCAACCCGCCGTTCGACGTCTTCGAGACGCAGCGCTTCAACTATCCGTACACGCTCCGCCACAACCTCACGGACCGGCGCGCGGTCACGAGCTGGCGGACGCTGAACCTCGAGAACGAGTACCTCAAGGTCGTCGTGCTGCCCGACCTCGGCGGGCATCTCTACAGCTGCGTGGACAAGGCGAACGGTGAAGACCTGTTCTATGCGAACGGCTCCATCAAGAAGGCGCGCGTCTCCTATCGCGGAGCCTGGACCGCGCTCGGCATCGAGTTCAACTTCCCCGTCTCCCACAACTGGGTGACCGTCTCGCCCGTCGACTACGCGCTGCGGCGCAATCCGGACGGCAGCGCGTCCATCTGGGTGGGGAACCAGGACCGCGTGTATGGCATGCGGTGGCGCGTGGCCTTGACCCTGCGCCCGGGCCAGGCGCGGCTCGAGCAGGACGTCGCGCTCTACAACCCCAGCGACACTCGGCACCGCTTCTACTGGTGGAACAACGCGGGCGTCCGCGTCTGGGACGACAGCCGTATCGATTACCCTCAGCGCTTCACCGCCTCGCACGGCTTCCGCGCCATCGACACCTGGCCGGTCAACCAGGCGGGCGTGGACCTGACCGTGGTCGGCAACCACAAGTTCGGACCGGTGTCCGAGTTCAGCCACGGCAGCCGCGAGCCGTTCATGGGCGTCTATCACCCGCACACGCGCGCGGGCGTCGTGCACTACTCGTCCATGCTCGACTCTCCGACCAAGAAGTTCTGGTCGTGGGGGAGCGATCCCGACGGGCTCGACTGGCGCAAGGCCCTCTCCGACGACCAGAGCGCCTACGTCGAGGTGCAGTCCGGTCTCTTCCGCAACCAGGAGACGTACGCGTTCCTGGCCCCCCAGGAGCAGATCCACTTCACCGAATACTGGATGCCCGTGCGCGAGATCGGCGGGATCACGCGCGCGAACCCGGAGGCGACGCTGCACTTGACGCGCGGGCCGTCGGCTTCGGCGTCCGGCAGCGTGGACCTCCAGGCGGGGCTGAACGTCAGTGGCGTCGTGAGCGGCGGCACGCTGGCCGTGAAGAACGGCGCGCAGGTCGTTCGGTCCGAGCCCCTTTCCCTCACGCCCGCGCAGGCGGCCCAGCGCACGTTCGCGGGGCTGCCCGCGGGGCCGCGCTACACGGTCGAGGTCCGCGACGGCGCGGGCCGTGTGCTCCTCGCGCACACCGAGGACCAGTTCGACATGTCGCCCGCGTCGGAGATCCGGCTCGGACCCCAACCCGTACGCGCGATGCCACCCCTGGACCGGCGCAGCGAAGGCGACCTGCTCGAAGCGGGCGCGGACCTGGAGCTCAACGGCAAGCGCCTGGTCGCGTGGGACACGTATGCGGCCGGACGCCAGCGGTTCCCGGAGAGCCTGGGCCTGCTCAAGGCCGCGGGGCGGCTGGCCGTCGATCTCTCGCGCTTCGCCGAGGGGGCTGTGCTGCTGGAGTCGGCGCTGGCCCGTGACACCACGGACCCCGAGGTCCAGTACTACCTCGGCCTCGCGCACGAGGGGCTGGGGCAGGACGAGAAGGCGCGCGCGGAGTTCGAGGCCGCGCATCACTTCCGCGCTTTCCGCGCTCCCGCGCTGCTGAAGCTGGCCCAGGCGGACGCGCGGGCCGGTGATTTCGCACGGGCGCTGGCCCGCGTTCGTGAGAGTCTGGCGACGTCGCCCGACGCCGTCCGCGCGGGCGCGCTCGAGGTCGCGCTCCTCCGCCGGCTGGGACGCACGGCGGAGTCCAGCCAGCGCTTGCGCGCGTGGCGCGCGGTCGATCCGACGTCGTCAGCGCTGCGCTACGAGGCCGTACGGCTGGGGACGCCGGACGCCGCCCTCTGGACTCATCTGGGCGCGGATCCGGACCGCGTGCTGGACCTGGCTTCCGAATACATCGCGGCCGGCCTCTACGCCGATGCCCTGGACCTGCTCGACCGGCGCTATCCCGCCGTCGGCGGCCTGCAGCCCGCGGCCACCACCGGGGCTCTGTGGCTGCAGACGGAGCCGGGCGCGGCGCTTCCCCAGGACCATCCCGAGGTCGCCTACTACCGCGGGTACGTGCGGGAGAAGCAGGGCGGGTCGGGCCTCGCCGATTACGCGGCGGCCTCGAAGCTGTCCACGCGTTACGTCTTCCCGAGCCGCGCCCGATCCCTCGCCGTGTTCCAGCGCGCCCTGGCCGCGAACGCGCAGGACGCGACCGCGCACTTCCTGCTGGGCACTCTTCTGCTGGCTTCCGGCCGCGCGCCGGACGCCGTCCAGGAATGGCAGGAGGCCCGGCGCCTGGACAGGACTTTGCCCGTCCTCCATCGCAACCTGGGCCGCACGCTCCTGCAGATCCAGGGTGACGTGGAGGGCGCGCTGTCCGCGTTCATGGAGGGGATGAGCGCGGATCCCACGAACGTGGATCTCTACCAGGGCGCGGACCAGGCCTTGAGCCTGCTCGGACGTCCCACGTCCGACCGGATCGCCGCCCTCTCCCGCTATCCGGACCAGGCGTCGATGCCGGGCGAGCTGCTCTCGCGGCTCGCGCTCGCCCTGGCCGAAGACGGCCGCGCGGACGACGCGAAGGCGCTCCTGTCCGGGCGCTTCTTCGCGCGCGAGGAGGGCGGCACGAACGTGCGTCAGGTGTTCGTGGAGATCCGGCTGCAGGAGGCGCTGGCCCTGGCTCGCGCCGGCCGCGCCGCGGATGCGCTCGCGATCGTGGAGGGGCTCGGCCGCGAAGTGCCGGGCTTCGCGTTCACGAAGGACGGGATGGAGGTCTTCGTGGACGCGCCGCGCACGCAATACGCGGCGGGCGAGATCGCGTCGCTGGCCGGAGACGACGCGGCCGCGCGCCGCCATTGGCAGAAAGCGACGGAAGGCAAAGACGCCTTCTTCCGGGCCCTGCCCTACGCGTACGCGGCGGCGCGGCGGTTGGGGGGCGCGGACGAGGGTGCCTGGCGCGCGCGGCTGGAGTCGACCGTCGCCCAGTCGGACAAGTTCCTCGAATCGGGCACCGGGTTCCCCGGCGTGGTCGTCACCTCGCAGGGGCTCATCCTGCGCGCGCTCGGACGCGAGGAGGAGGCCAAGGCCCGCTTCCGACGCGCGCTGTTGCTGCCCGACCAGCGCCTCTCGCACCTCGTGAGCCGGCGCGCGCTGCAGGACGCGAAGCCTTTCTGATGAAGACCGTCACCGCCATCGACTACGTGGTGATCGCCGCCTACATGGTGTTGATGGTCGGCATCGGGGTGTACGCGGCCCGATTCAACAAGAACGCCTCCGACTACTTCCGCGGCGCGAACCGCATCCCCTGGCTGGTGGCCGGGCTCAGCTCCTTCATGAGCGGCTTCAGCGCCTGGACCTTCACGGGGGCGGCCGGGCTCGCCTACCAGCACGGCCTGATCGCGATCCTCCTGTACCTCGGCAATGCGCTCACGTTCCTGCTCGGCTACTGGGTGTTCGCCGTACGCTGGCGGCGCGCGCGCATCTCGACGGTCATGGAGTACCTCGTGGAGCGCTTCGACGAGCGCACGCGCCAGACGCTCTCCTGGAGCACGGTGCTGTTCCAGCTCTTCACCGGGGCCAGCATGCTGTACGGCCTCGGCCTGTTCGTGGCCTCGACCTGCGACTTGCCCCTGGTCTGGACGATCTTCGGCTCCGGCGTCGTGATCCTCGCCTACTGCGTGATCGGCGGCCTGTGGGCGGTGGTCATCACCGACTTCCTGCAGGCCGTGATCCTGATGCCGTTCACGGTGGTGATGGTGGCGGTCTCGCTCTCGCGCGTGGGCGGCCTCGGGGGTCTCCTCCGCGGGCTGCCTCCGGAGCTGACCTCGCTCCACCTGACCCCGGGGATGGGCTGGCTCTACGTCGCCTGCTGGACCTTCATGGTGAGCTTTGGCTACAACACCTCGGCCATGGCCCAGCGCTACTTCAGCGTGGCCGATGAGCGCGCGGCGAAGAAGGTCGCCTTCCTCTGCTTCGCGCTCTTCGTCCTGGGCGCGTTCATCTGGTTCATCCCGCCGCTGGCCATGCGCGTGATGTATCCGGATCTGCATGCCGTCTGGCCGGGGCTCGCGAATCCCCACGAGGCCTCGTACGCCGTCGCCTCGCTCACCCTGCTTCCCAACGGCCTCGTCGGGATCATGCTCGCGGCCATGTTCAGCGCGACGATGTCGAGCCTCTCCGGGCTCTTCAACGTGCACGCGGCCGTAGTCTCCAAGGACATCTACCAGCGGCTGATCGCGCCGCAGGCCAGCGAGCGGCAGCTCCTGGTCGTGGGATGGGCGGCCACTTTCGGAGTGGGCGCGACCATGACCGCGCTGGCCATGGGCATGGCGGCCAAGGGCCAGAGCATCTTCGCCGTCATGCTCACCTTCAACACGATCATCTCGCTCGCCTACGGACCGCCGGCGCTGCTCGGCCTCGTCGTCAAGAAGACGCCGTCCTGGTCCGGACTCCTCAGCTTCGCGGTGGGGCTGGTCCTCGGCTGCTACGGCGCGTTCGTGGGGAACTGGAGCCTCGTCCGCAACGTGCTGATCATCCTGCCCACGTCGTGCGCGATCTTCCTCGTCTCCGCCTTCGTCGGCCGCGACGACGCCGCTCATGTCGCGCGCCGCGAGGGCCTGTTCGCGCGCCTGGACACTCCGGTCGACGTCGACCGCGAGCTGCAAGGCAGCGTGGACCCCACGGCGACGGTCTTCCGCTTCTTGAGCCGCGCCACCGCGGGGGTGGGCGTCCTGAGCCTCGTCCTCATTCATTGGGCCGGTCCGGGCGAGAGGAGCACCGTGGTCTTCTATTCCGTCCTCACCCTGCTGGTGGCGGCCGCGCTCACGCGCGTGGGCCGCGTGCGCGCGATCGAGCGCCGGGCGGACGCGGCGTGAAGCGCCTCGCGGTGTTTCTCCTTGCGACGGCCTTCGCTCCCCTGTTCGCGGACGCCGGCGTCGTCCGCGTGTGGGCGGTCAGCGACGGCGAGAAGGTCGAGCAGGACGACCTCGCGAGCGCGCTGCGCGTGCGCAACTCCGCCTGGGACGGCAAGACCGTGCGCCTCTTCGGGGCGCGAAACGAGGTCATCGCCTTCCAGTTGATGGTGCAGTCCGACACGCGTGGGATCCAGGTCCTGGCCGCGGCTCTGCCCGAGCTGCGCCAGCGCGGCGGCAAGGGGCGGATCGCCTACGCGCCCCCGGTCTCCGATCCATCGCAGGCCGTCGGGCGGCCCATCGAGGTCTTCGCCGTCCACTACATGAACGTGACGGAGACGACCCACGCGGATTGGGCGTGGAAGCCGGGAAGCCCGGCCGCGCCCCGCGACACGACGGGATGGAAGCCGGTTCAGCTCGTCCCCGAGAATGCGCGCGCGGGGCGGGGCGGCCTGCCCCTCCGCGTCGAGGCCGAGCGCAACCAGTCGATCTGGATCGAGGTCTACACTCCGCGCGACCTGCCCGCCGGCCTCTACGAGGGCACGGTCACCGTGACCGCAGATGGCCAGCCCACACGCGTTCCGGTCGAGCTGCAGGTCTTCGACTTCACACTGCCCGACGCGAACAGCCTGGACGCGATGGTCTACTACGAGCCCTCGCAACCCGAGCTCTATCACGGGCGAAACCTGGACGCCGCCTATCACCGCTTCGCGCACCGGAATCGGATCGAGCTGGTACACGCGTACGACGAGGCGGCGGTGCGTGCGAGCCAGAGGCGGTTCGACGGCTCGGACTTCACGCGCGCCGCCGGATACGAAGGCCCCGGCGAAGGCGTGGGCAACCGCATCGTTCCGCGCTCCTTCTACGGCCCGGGCACGGGCTGGGACGACCGGGCGAGCGCCTGGAAGCAGGCGGATTCGTGGATGACGTTCCTCTCGAGCGCGGTCCCGAAGGCCAGGACCTTCCTCTACATGCCCGACGAGCCCGCGCGATCCGAGTTCGAGCGCATCCGCACGCTCGCTTCCAACGTCCATTCGAACCCCGGGCCCGGCAAGGCCCTCCCCGTCTTCGTCACCAAACACTGGGTCCCGGAACTGGACGAGTCCATCGACATCTGGTGTGCGGGGCCGCAGTGGCTCGACATCGACCGCGCGAAGCAGGAGCGCGCGAAGGGACGGTCGTATTGGACGTACAACGGCGGGCGGCCCAACGGTCCCGCCATCGTCATCGACGCGCCCGCCACCGAAGCCCGCGCCATGGCCTGGGCCGCGTTCAAGCACGACATCGACGTCTACTTCTTCTGGCACGGCGTGCACTGGCGGCACAACAGTCAGAAGCAGGGTGAGCGGAATCAGAACGTGTGGGCGAACCCCATCACGTTCGACAACCGCGGACAGCCGAACAAGACCGATCACGGCTACATCAACGGCGACGGCGTCCTCCTCTATCCGGGGGAGGAGAAGGTCCATCCCGAAGAGGACCGCGGCCTGTCCGGTCCGGTGGCGAGCGTGCAGCTCGCGAACCTGCGACGGGGACTGCAGGACCACCTGTATCTGACGCTGGCCCGCCAGCTCGGCAAGACAGCGGTGGTGGACGCGGCGTTGCGCGCCGTGGTCCCGCGCGTCTTCTCGGACGCGGGGGAGACCGTCGGGTTCGCGGAGACCGGGGACGAATACGAAGCGGCGCGCCTCGACCTGGCCCGGGCCATCGTGGCCGCGCGGAAACCGGGCGGGAAGCGATGAGCACGCGTCGCATTGCCGTCCTGGCCGCCGCGTTCCTCTTGGGGACGGCGGCGGCTCAGGCGGAATCCCCCGCGCGTCCGCGTCTACTGCTCGCCGAGCGCGATCCCTTCACCGGGCTGCCGGCGCTGAAGGCGCGCTACGCCGCGGGCGCGCGTCCGTCCGACGATCTCCCCGGCTGGGCGCTCACGTATCTCCTCTCCGGCGATGAGTCTTTCGCGCGCAAGGGTGTCGAGCACCTCCGGAGCACTCCGCTCCCCACCAAGGGCGGATCGAACCTGTACATGGCCTACATGGGCCGGTCGCTGGCCTTCGACTGGCTCTACGGCTTCGCCGGCTTCGACGCCGCGCTCAAGGACCGCGTGGCGGGGGAGCTGGTCGAGGGCGCGGAGCGGATGATGGCCCTCCAGTCGCTCGCGAACCCGGGCCAGGCCTCGTACCACAACCACACCGTGCGCGAGCTCGCGCTGGCCGTGTTCGCGCTGGCCGCCGTCGAGGGTCATCCGTCCGTGGAGTCGCGCGCGGCGCCGCTGCGGGAGAAGGCGGCGCAGGCCTTCGACAACATCCTGGAGACGACTGCGCTCGTGAATCCGGAGGGCGGGTTCGTTCAGGCGATCGTGCTGCTGCCGACGCGCGAGCTGGCCCTGCAGGTGGCCGGCGAGGTCGCCCGCATCGCCGCCTACCGGCCCATCGAGGTGGTGCCGGTGTACGGCGGTGCGCCCATGGGGCGGCAGATCGAGCAGCTCCGGGCGGGCGGCCAGATCGTCTGCGGTACTCCGGGG
>Ga0207648_10004082_pt1 | contig 15131 bp, 11 predicted proteins | sample KBSMisM32_FD_184310 | JGI IMG/M metagenome (GOLD analysis project Ga0207648, IMG submission 184310) | Miscanthus rhizosphere microbial communities from Kellogg Biological Station, Michigan, USA - KBS Miscanthus M3-2 (SPAdes) (version 2) | ecosystem: Host-associated > Plants > Roots >...
AAGCGATGGCCACCGGCTTGCCGGTCATCGCGACCAATGTCGGCGGCAATGCCGAGCTGGTCACGGCGGGCCGGACCGGCGAACTGGTCGCGCCCGCCGATCCCGAGGGCATGGCGCAACGGCTGGTGCGGCTCGCCGCGGCACCGGATGCGGCCGCCGCGATGGGCCGCGCCGGACGCGCCGACGCGCTGGCGCGCTTCAGTCTCGAAGCGATGGTGACGGCCTATCAATCCCTGTACACGCAGCAGCTTCGCGCGGCGCGTACGCAACCGCGGGTTCGCTGACGATCATGTGCGGTATCACAGGCATCTTCGACACCCGCGGCCACACCGAGATCGCGCGCGCAGTGCTGCATCGCATGAACGAATCCCAGGCCCACCGCGGGCCCGACGAAGGCGACATGTACCTCGAGCCTGGCGTCGGCCTCGGGCACCGGCGGCTGTCGATCATCGACCTGTCGACCGGGCAGCAGCCGCTGTTCAATGAAGACGGTTCGGTCGTGATCGTCTTCAACGGTGAGATCTACAACTATGCCGAGCTGATCCCGGAACTGATGGCGCTCGGCCATGTGTTCCACACCCGCAGCGACACCGAGGTGATCGTGCATGCGTGGGAGGCCTGGGGGCGCGATTGCGTGAAGCGCCTGCGCGGCATGTTTGCCTTCGCGCTCTACGACCGCAATTGCGAGACGCTGTTCCTCGCGCGCGACCGCCTCGCGGTCAAGCCGCTGTACTACGCCTGGCTGGCCGACGGCACGTTCATCTTCGGTTCGGAGCTGAAGTCGCTGCTCGCCCATGGCGGCCTCGAGCGCGAGATGGATCCGCTCGCTGTCGAGGAGTACTTCGCCCTCGGCTATGTGGCCGAGCCGCGCACGATCTTCCGCCAGGCGCGCAAGCTGTCGCCGGCGCACACATTGTGCGTGCGGCGCGGCCAGCCGGCCGAGGAGCCGCAGCCGTACTGGGACGTGCGCTTCTCGCTCAACAACCCGATTGGCATCGACGACGCGTGCGTCGAGCTCGATGCGCGGCTGCGCGAATCGGTGCGCCTGCGCATGATTGCCGAGGTGCCGCTGGGCGCGTTCCTGTCGGGCGGCGTCGATTCGAGCGCGGTGGTCGCGACCATGGCCGGCCTGTCGGCCGGGCCGGTCAACACCTGTTCGATCGCGTTCGACGATCCGGCCTTCAACGAGGCCGAGTTCGCCCAGACGGTCGCCGACCGCTACCGCACCAATCACCACGTCGAGACGGTACGCAGCGACGACTTCGACCTGATCGACACGCTGGCGCGGCTCTACGACGAGCCCTACGCCGACAGCTCGGCGATCCCGACCTACCGCGTCTGTCAGCTGGCGCGCAAGCATGTCACGGTCGCGTTGTCGGGCGACGGCGGTGACGAGAGCTTCGGCGGCTACCGCCGTTACCGGCTGCATCTGATGGAAGAGCGCATGCGCTCGGCGCTGCCGCTGTCGGTGCGCCAGCCGCTGTTCAAGCTGCTGGGGCGGGCCTACCCGAAGGCCGATTGGGCGCCGCGCGTGTTCCGTGCGAAGACCACGTTCGAGGGCATCGCCCGCACCTCGGTCGAGGCGTATTTCCATTCGGTCTCGATCCTGTCGGATCCGATGCGCGAGCAGCTCTTCAGCGCGCGCTTCAAGTCCGACATCGCCGGCTACAGCGCTCAGCAGGTCTTCGACCGCCACGCTTCGAATGCGCAGACCGACGATCCGCTGGCGCTGATCCAGTACCTCGACCTGAAGACCTATCTGGTCGGCGACATCAACACGAAGGTCGATCGTGCCAGCATGGCGCATTCGCTCGAGGTGCGCGAGCCGCTGATGGACCACGAGCTGATCGAGTGGCTCGGCACCTTGCCGTCGTCGCTGAAGATCCGCGGCCAGGAGGGCAAGTTCCTGCTCAAGAAGGCGATGGAGCCGCACCTGCCGCCCGACATCCTGTACCGGCCGAAGATGGGCTTCGCGGTGCCGTTGGCGCGCTGGTTCCGCGGCCCTCTGAAGGAGCGCGTGCGCCGCGCGGTGCTCGGCGATCGGCTCGCGCAGACCGGCTGGTTCGACGCAAGCTACCTGCGGCACCTGGTCGATGCGCATCAGTCGGGCGTGCGCGACTACAGCGCGCCGTTGTGGACGCTGCTGATGTTCGAGGCCTTCCTGCGCAACGTGGTCGACGCGACGCCCGGCTCGCTGCCGATGCCGCGCGAACCCGAGGTGGTGGCGCTCACATGAGCTCGCCGGGCCGCCATGGGCCACGAAGGGACCCCTACCGGGTCCTGAGCGAATCCCTGAGTGCGCAGCAAGAAGGGTCACGATGAGCTTGCGCATCCTTCACGTGCTGGATCACTCGTTGCCGCTGCACAGCGGCTACACCTTTCGCACGCTCGCGATCCTGCGCGAGCAGCGCGCACTCGGCTGGGACACCATGCAGCTGACCACGCCGAAGCAGGGCGCGAGCGCGGAACGCCGGCAGACGATCGACGGCTGGTCGTTTGAGCGGACGCCGAATCACGGCGCCGAGTCGCTGCTGGCGCAGATGCGGCTGACCGCCGGCCGCCTCGACCAGCTGGTGGGCGACCTGCGGCCCGATGTGATCCATGCCCATTCGCCGGTACTCAATGCGCTGCCGAGCCTGTGGATCGGGCGGCGCCGGCGCGTGCCGGTGGTCTACGAGATGCGCGCCTCGTGGGAAGACGCTGCCGTCGACCACGGCAGCACCGCCGAGGGCAGTGCGCGCTACCGCTTCTCGCGTGCGCTCGAGTCCTTCGCGCTGCGCCGCGCCGACCAGGTCACGACCATCTGCGAGGGGCTGCGGCGCGACATCATCGCGCGCGGCATTCCCGACGGGCGGATCACGGTGATCCCGAATGCCGTCGATGTCGCGTCGTTCCGCTTCGGCGTGCCGCCCGACGCCGACCTGCGCCGCCAGCTCGGCCTCGACGGGGCGACGGTGCTCGGCTTCGCCGGGTCGTTCTACGGCTACGAAGGCATCCATGTGCTGATCGAGGCGGCACGCCGCATGCTGCCGCGGCACCCGAACCTGCGCGTGCTGCTGGTCGGCGGCGGGCCGCAGGAGGACCGGCTGAAGGCTCAGGCCGAGGCCGCCGGCCTCGGCGCGCATGTGATCTTCACCGGGCGCGTGCCGCACGCCGAGGTGCAGCGCTACTACGAGCTGATCGACGTGCTCGCGTACCCGCGCCTGTCGATGCGCCTGACTGAACTCGTGACGCCGCTGAAGCCGCTCGAGGCGATGGCGCAGGGGCGGATGTTCGTCGCGTCGGATGTCGGCGGGCACCGCGAGCTGGTGCGCGACCGCGACACCGGTTTCCTGTTCCGTGCCAACGATCCCGCCGCGCTCGAGGCCGCGCTCGAGGAAGTGCTCGCGCGCCGCGACCTGTGGCCGCAGATCCGTGCGCAGGCGCGCCGCTTCGTCGAAATCGAGCGCACCTGGTCGGCCAGCGTGGCGCGCTATGCCGAGGTCTATCGACGTGCGCTGAACCGCCCCGGGCGGTTCCAGGCCGCGCCGACCTGAGGCCACGTCGTCATGTGCGGCATCCACGGACTCATCCGCCTCGACGGGCAGGGCGTCGAGGCGCAGACGCTGTCGGCGATGGGCGACGTCACCCGGCATCGCGGCCCCGACGACGAAGGCATGCACCTCGACGGCGCCTGCGGTATCGCGATGCGCCGCCTGTCGATCATCGATGTGAGCGGCGGCCACCAGCCGCTGAGCAACGAAGACGGCAGCCTCTGGCTGGTCTGCAACGGCGAGATCTACAACTACCGCGAGCTGCGCGCCGAACTGCAGGCGCAGGGCTATCGCTTCAAGACCGCGTCGGACAGCGAAGTGCTGCTGCACCTTTACGACAGCTGCGGCGATGAGTTCGTGCACCGCCTGAACGGCATGTTCGACTTCGCACTCTGGGACGCGCGCCGCCGACGCCTGCTGATCGGCCGCGATCGCCTCGGCGTCAAGCCGCTGTACGTGCTGCAGGATCACCAGCGCGTCGCCTTCGCCAGCGAAGCCAAGGCCTTGCTGACCTTGCCCGGCGTCAGCGCCGAGCTCGATACCAGCGTGCTGGCCGGCTACCTCCACCTCGGGTACGTGGCGGCGCCGGGCTGCATCTTCAAAGGGATCCGCAAGCTGCCGCCGGCGACCTTGCTGAGCGTCGAGAACGGGGAGGTGCGGGAATCGCGCTACTGGCGCCTGCCCGAGCGCATCGAGCGCGGCGTGTCCGAGCGCGAATGGGTTGCCCGCGTTCGCGCCCAGATCGAGGAGTCGGTGCGCATGCAGATGGTCGCCGACGTGCCGATCGGCGCGTTCCTGTCGGGCGGCGTCGACTCCAGCGCGGTCGTCGGCTTCATGGCGCGGCATTCGCAGCAGCCGATTCGCACCTATGCGATCGGATTCGAAGGCGGCGAGGCCGAGGCGCTGTATAACGAGCTGCCGCATGCGCGCCGGGTCGCCGAGCTCTTCGGCACCCAGCACCGCGAGATCGTCGTCAAGCCCGATGTGGTCGGGCTGTTGCCGAACCTGCTGTGGCACATGGACGAGCCGCTCGCCGATACCGCCTTCATCACGACCTACCTCGTCTCGGGTTTCGCGCGCGAAGACGTCAAGGTGATCCTGTCCGGCGTCGGCGGCGACGAGCTGTTCGGCGGCTACCGGCGCTACCTCGGCGGCCACTATGCCGGGCGGCTGAGACGCTTCCCGCAATGGATGCGGCGCGGCGCGGCGTTTGCCGCCGAGCGGCTGCCGGCCGACCGGCATTCGGCCGCGCTCAACACCTTGCGGCTCGCGAAAGGCTTTCTCGCGTCGGCCGAGATGAGCGACGACGAACGCTACCGGAGCTATCTGCAGGTGCTTGATCGGGCGAGCGTCGCAGCCCTGATGCTGCATCCGCAGGTCGCCGCAGCGGACCCGCTGACGCTCGCCTTCTCCGGGGCCGGCGCGCAGGATGAGCTGAACCGCATGTTCGCGGTCGATGCCGAGACCCAGCTGCCCGACGACCTGCTGCTGCTGACCGACAAGATGAGCATGGCGGTCTCGCTCGAATGCCGGGTCCCGCTGCTCGACCATGCGCTGGTCGAGCTGGCCGCATCGATGCCGACGGCGATCAAGGTCAAGGACGGCCGGCTCAAGCACATCATGAAGGCCGCGCTCGGTGAGCTGCTGCCGGCCGACATCCTCGATCGCAAGAAGCGCGGCTTCGGCACGCCGATGGGGGCCTGGCTGAAGGGCGATCTCGCGCCGGTGCTGCGTCGCCTGTTGGCGCCGGACGTCGTGCAGGCGCGCGGACTGTTCCGCGCGCCGGCCATCGATCGCCTGATCGCCGATCACCAGTCCAACCGGATCGACGGGACCGATGCCTTGCTGGCGCTGATGAACCTCGAGATCTGGAGCCGCATCTACCTCGACCGCCGAGAGCCGGCCGACGTCGCCGCCGAACTGAAGAGCCACGTCGCATGAACATCCTGTACCTGTGCCACCGCTTCCCGTACCCGCCCAAGCGGGGCGGCAAGATCCGGCCGTTCAACATGATCCGTCACCTGTCGGCGCAGGGCCATCAGGTGACCGTGTGCTCGCTGGTGCGCTCGACCGCCGAAGGTGACGAAGGCCGCGGCATCGCGCCCTTCTGTGCCGGCTTCGAGATGGCACAGGTCGCCAATCCCGTGCAGGTGTTGCGCATGGTCGCGCGGCTGCCGCTGACGACGCCGTCGTCGATGGGGTTCTTCTATTCGCCGCAACTCGCGCGGCGGGTGCGCGAGCTGCTGATGCAGCAATCGTGGGATCTGATCTTCGTGCACTGCTCGTCGGTGGCACCTTACGTCGAGCATGTGCGAGACGTGCCGAAGATCCTCGACTTCGGCGACATGGATTCGCAGAAGTGGCTCGAGTATGCCGAGCGCAAGCCGTTCCCGTTGTCACTGGGCTACCGCCTCGAGGGCCACAAGATGGCCGCGGCGGAGCGGCGCCTCGCGCGGCGCTTCGACCTGTGCACTGCGACGACGCGCGCCGAGTGGGAGACGCTCGAAAGCTACGGCACCGGCGTTGCAACCGACTGGTTCCCGAACGGCGTCGACGCGGGCTTCTTCTGCCCGACCGACGGCAGCTTCGATGCCGACACGATCAGCTTCATCGGCCGCATGGACTACTACCCGAACCAGGAATGCATGGCGCGCTTCTGCGCCCAGACCTGGCCGCTGCTGAAGGCGCGTCGGCCGGCGCTGAAGCTGCTGATCGTCGGTGCCGACCCGTCGCCCGAGATGCGCCGGCTCGGCGAGCTGCCGGGCGTGACCGTGACCGGCTCGGTGCCCGACGTGCGGCCGTTCATTCGCGGTTCGGCGCTGATGGTGGCGCCGCTGAGCATCGCACGCGGCACGCAGAACAAGATTCTCGAGGCCATGGCGATGGGCGTGCCGGTGGTGACCAGCCGGGTCGCGGCCGGCGGCGTCGACGCCAAGGCGCCGACGCACCTGCTGGTCGCCGACACGCCCGAAGACACCTGCGCGGCGATCCTCTCGATCGTCGAGCAGCCCGCCGAACGGCAGCGTCTTGCGCTGGCCGGGCGCGAGCGCATGCTGAGCCATCACGCCTGGCCGCACTCGATGCTGCGGCTCGACCGCATCATCGAGCGCTGCGTCGCCACTTTCGGCGCCGACAAGCTTCCCCACACACAACGCGAGCTCGCATGAAGATCAGCATCTTTGGTTTGGGGTATGTGGGCGCGGTCTCGCTGGCCTGCCTGTCGCGCGACGGCCACCAGGTCGTCGGCGTCGACATCGACCGCGCCAAGCTCGACCTGATCGCCGCCGGCAAGACGCCAGTGGTCGAAGAGGGCATGGTGAATCTGATGGCTGCGGTGGCGGCGGGCGGCAACGTCAGCGTCACGACCGATGCGCAGCAGGCCGTGCACGCCACCGACGTCTCGCTGATCTGCGTCGGCACGCCCTCGGCCGCCAACGGCAGCCAGGACCAGTCGGCGGTGCTGCGCCTGGCCGGCGAGATCGGCCATGCGATTGCCGCGAAGGCCGAGCCGCATGTCGTCGTGTTCCGTTCGACCCTGGTGCCCGGGACGGTCGAGGACGTACTGCGCCCCATCATCGAGGCGGCCTCGGGCAAGAAGGACGGCGAGGGCTTTTTCCTGTGCTTCCAGCCCGAATTTCTGCGTGAAGGCTCGTCGATCCGCGACTACGACAAGCCGCCGTTCACCGTGGTCGGCGCCAACCACCCCGAACCGGTCGCGCGCCTGCGCGCGCTGTTCGGCCATCTGCCGTGCAAGTTCATCGAGACCTCGGTGCGCTCGGCCGAGATGATGAAGTACTGCTGCAACAACTTCCACGCGCTGAAGATCACCTTCGCGAACGAGACCGCGCGACTGTGCGAGGCGCTCGGCGTCGATGCGTTCGAGGTCATGGACCTGGTCTGCCAGGACACCCAGCTCAACATCTCGCGCGCCTACCTGAAGCCGGGCTTCGCGTTCGGCGGCTCCTGCCTGCCGAAAGACCTGCGCGCGACCACGCACCTGGCCAAGACCCACGATGTCGAGATCCCGATGCTGGCCAGCATCATGCAGTCGAACCGCGACCACCTCGAGGTCGCGCTGCGCAAGCTGCTGGCCACCGGCAAGCGCCGGATCGGCTTCCTCGGCCTGTCGTTCAAGACCGGCACCGACGATCTGCGCGAGAGCCCGCTCGTGACGCTGGCCGAGCAGCTGATCGGCAAGGGCATGCAGCTGTCGATCTACGACCCCGAGGTGCACCTGTCGCAGCTGCTCGGTGCGAACCGCCGCTACATCGAAACCCACCTGCCGCACATCGGGCAGCTCCTCGAGCGCGACATCGATGCGGTAATCGAAGGCGCCGAGGTGCTGGTGGTCGGGCTGAACGGCCCGGAGGTGGCGGCTGCGCTCGCGGCCCGCTGCCGGCCGGGCCAGATCGTGCTCGACCTCGTCAATCTGCCGGAGCCGAGACGCCTCGCCGCCGAGGTGATCGGCCTGTGCTGGCCGTGACCGGCGGCCAGGCGATCGACGCGCCGCGGGCGCTGGCGCCGGTGCTCGAGCCCGTCGTCGCGCCGCGCGCGGCCGACCCGGCCGAAGCGGCGTCGGGCGATCTGCCGCGTTTGTGCATCGTCGGGCCGTTGCCGGCGCCGGCCGGCGGCATGGCGAATCAATGCGAGCAGCTGGTGCGCCTGCTGCGCGCGGACGGCGTCCAGCTCGAGGTCGTGCGCAGCAACGCACCGTATCGGCCGGCCTGGGCCGGGCGCGTGCCGGTGCTGCGCGCCGGTGTGCGTGCCGTGCCCTACCTGTGGGCGCTGTGGCGCGCTGCGGGGCGCGCGCAGGTGCTGCACCTGTTCGCGAATTCCGGCTGGGCCTGGCATCTCTTCAGTGCGCCGGCCTTGTGGATCGCGCGCCGCCGCGGCGCGGCGGTAATCGTCAACTACCGGGGCGGCAACGCCGACCCGTTCCTGACCGAAGCGCCGAAGCATGTCCTGCGCAGCCTGCGGCACGCGGCGCTGCGCGTCACGCCGTCGAGTTATCTGCTGCGCGTCTTCGCGAAATACGGGCTGGCCGCGCAGGTGATCCCGAATATCGTCGACCTCTCGCGCTTCACCCCGACGCCGCTGCGCGACTTCGGCGATGCGCCGCGGCTCGTGGTGGCGCGCAGCCTCGAGCCGATCTACGACATCGGCACTGCGATCCGCGCGCTGGCAGCCGTGCGGCGGCGCTTCGCGGGCGCGCTGCTGACCATCGCCGGCAGTGGCCCCGAGCTGGCGCGGCTGCAGGCGCTGAGTGCTTCGCTCGGGCTTGGCGAGGCGGTACATTTCGTCGGGCGGACCGACAACGCGGACATGCCCCGCCTCTACGCCGCCGCCGATTGCATGGTCAACCCCAGCACCGTGGACAACATGCCGATCTCGCTGCTCGAGGCATTCGCCTGCGGCTTGCCGGTGGTCAGCACCGACGCCGGCGGCATTCCCGACATGGTGGAGCACGGCGTCACCGGGCTGCTGGTGCCCGCCGGCGACGCCGACGCGATGGCGCGCGAGATCTGCCGGGTTCTCGACGACCGCACGCTCGCTCAAAGTCTGGTTCAGGCCGGCCTCGCCGAGGCGCAGAAGTACGCTTGGCCGCGCGTCGCTGCGCTCTGGCTCGCGGCCTATCGGCAGGCCGCGGCCGCCGGGAGCCGGGCATGAGCTCGCCGGGCCGCTCCAGGAGCGAATGCCGGCGTGCGCCGCATGAAGGTGCTCCGAAGAGCGCCTACACCGCACTGTGCTCGCATCTGCTGTTCCCGCTGCACGAGCGGCTGAAGGGCCATCGCTCGACCGCCACGCGCCAGCGCCTCGAGCGCAGCCAGTGGTGGACACGAGACCAGCTGGCCGCGTGGCAGGCCGACCGGCTGCGCGATTTTCTGGTCGACATCGGCGCGCGCGTGCCGTATTACCGCGAGCTGTTCCGTGCGCAAGGGTTCGAGCCCGGTGCACTGCGGTCGGTGGAGTCGCTGCAGGCCTTGCCCTTTCTCGGCAAGGCCGAGATCCGGGCGAACCTCGAGCGGCTGAAGGCCGACGGGCACGGCAGCCTGACGCGATACAACACTGGCGGCTCGTCGGGCGAGCCGCTGATCTTCTACTTCGGCGAGGGCCGGGTCAGCCACGACGTGGCCGCCAAGTGGCGCGCGACGCGCTGGTGGGGCGTCGACATCGGCGACCCCGAGATGGTGGTCTGGGGCTCGCCGATCGAGCTCGGCGCACAGGATCGGCTGCGGCGCTGGCGCGATGCGCTGCTGCGCACCGAGCTCCTGCCGGCCTTCGAGATGTCTGAGTCGAAGCTTGACGGCTTTCTCGAGGCGATCCGGCGGCGGCGCCCGCGCATGTTGTTCGGCTACCCGTCGGCCTTGTCCTTGATCGCGCGCCACGCCGAAAAGCGCGGCCAGCGCATGGATGACCTCGGCATCGCGGTGGCGTTCGTCACGTCCGAGCGGCTCTACGACGACCAGCGCGAGACCATCGCGCGGATCTTCGGCTGCCGGGTCGCGAACGGCTACGGCGGGCGCGATGCCGGCTTCATCGCCCATGAATGCCCGGCCGGCGGCATGCACGTCTCGAGCGAAGACATCGTCGTCGAGCTGGTCGGCAACGACGGCCGGCCGGTCAGCGCGGGCAGCGCCGGCGAGATCGTCGTCACGCACCTGGGCACGCGCGACTTTCCGTTCGTGCGCTACCGCACCGGCGACATCGCGGTGCTCGATGACCGCGCCTGCGCCTGTGGCCGCGGGCTGCCGCTGCTGCGCGAGATCCAGGGCCGCGCCACCGATTTCGTCGTCGCGGCCGACGGCACGATGATGCACGGCCTGGCGCTGATCTATGTCGTGCGCGACCTGCCCGGTGTGCGATCGTTCAAGATCGTCCAGGAGACCCGCGAGCATACGCAGGTGCAGCTGGTCACCGATGCGGGTTTCGACCGGCGCCGCGCGAGCGACATCGTCGATGGTTTCCGGCGCCGCCTCGGCGCGGCTGTCCAGGTCGATGTGCATTTCGTCGACCACATCCCGCCGGAACAATCCGGCAAGTTCCGCTACGTCGTGAGCCGGGTCGGCGCCTGAGCCGGCCGAATTCAAATGCGCGATTTCATTGTTCTTTCAATCGTCATTCCGGCGGCGCTGTACGCGTTCAGGCATCCCTGGGTCGGCGTCATGCTCTGGACCTGGCTGAGCATCATGAACCCGCATCGCTACACGTATGGCATTGCCTACGGCGCGCCGGTGGCCGCCGTGGCCGCGATCGCGACCTTCTCGGGCCTCCTGATGACGAAGGACGAGAAGGTTTCGCCGTTCAAAGGCGCGCCTGTCGTCGTATTTGCGTTGTTCATGGGCTGGATGACGGTGTCGTGGCTGATGGGCCTGGACATCAAGGGCGATTACATCCAGTGGACCAAGGTCATGAAGATTGATCTCATGGTGCTGGTCGGGCTGATGGTGTTGCACAGCAAGAAGCACGTCATCGCGCTCGCCTGGGTGTCGGCCGGGTCGCTGGCCCTGCTGGGCGTCAAGGGCGGGATCTTCACCTTGCTCGGCGGCGGGGCCGAGCGCGTCTGGGGCCCGCCTGGCTCGTTCATCGAGGACAACAATGAGTTCGGCCTGGCGCTGATCATGACGATTCCGATCGTGCGCTTTCTGCAACTCCAGGTCCGCAATGCGTGGGGCAAGCGGGCGCTGCTCGTCGCGATGTTGCTGTGCGCGACCGCGGCTCTGGGAACCCAGTCGCGCGGCGCCTTGCTGGCGATTTCCGCGATGGCGCTGTTGTTGTGGTGGCGCAGCCGGAACAGGTTCGTCGGTGGTGCCTTGATTCTGCTGACGTCGGCGAGTCTGCTCTCGTTCATGCCCGAAAGCTGGTTCAATCGAATGCACACGATCGACAACTACCAGCAGGACGGTTCGGCGCTCGGGCGCCTGAGTGCATGGTCGAATGCATGGCATCTGGCCTTCGACTATCCGTTCGGCGTCGGCTTCAATGCGGGGCGGCAGGAACTTTTCGACAAGTATTCGAGTGCGCCGGAAGTCGGCGCGCGGGCGGCGCACAGCATCTACTTCCAGGTGCTGGGCAACCACGGCTTTGGCGGCCTGGCGCTGTTCCTTCTTTTTCTGTTTCTCACGTGGCGTTGCGCCAGTTGGCTGCGCACGCACGCCTCCAGGATTCCCGAAGCGCATTGGTGTGCCGACCTCGGCGCCATGGTGCAGGTGTCGCTGATGGGCTACCTGGTCGGTGGCGCTTTCCTGAGCCTGGCGTACTTCGATCTGCCGTACGACCTGATGATCATGGTCGTCGTGGCGCGCGTCTGGGTGACGAGCAAGGCGTGGACGCGCGAGCCGGTCTATCCGCCGGGATGGCGCACCTTGCCTGGCCTCTTGACGCCACCGAAGCCGGGCTGAGCCGTGCTGCATTCCCTCCTTCAGTTCGCTTCGCCGGCCGGCGCCCGCGCGCGCTTGTCGGTGCTCGTACTGCACCGCGTGCTCCCGCGGCATGATCCGCTCTTTCCCGAGGCGATCGATGCGGCGCGCTTCGATGAGCTGTGCGGCTGGTTGAAGTCGCTGTTCAATGTGCTGCCGCTCGACACCGCGGTCGAGCGCCTGCGCACAGGGTCGTTGCCCGCGCGGGCGCTCGCGATCAGCTTCGACGATGGCTATGCCGACAACCATTCACAGGCGATGCCGATCCTGTTGCGGCACGGCCTGTGCGCGACCTTCTTCATCGCTACCGGCTTCCTCGACGGCGGGCGCATGTGGAACGACACGGTCACCGAGGCGGTGCGGCGCACCCCCTTGGCCTCGCTCGACCTGCGCGACCTGCTGCGCAACGACGCGGCGCTCTATGCGCTCGACGACTCGATGCAGCGGCGCGCTGCGCTCGAGGCGATCATCGGCCAGGCCAAGTACCTCTCGGTGGATAAGCGCGCGCAGGTCGTGCATGACATCGCCGAGCGCAGCGGTGCAACCCTGCCGAACGATCTGATGATGACGTCGGAGCAACTCGTCCAGATGCACCGCGCGGGGATGCAGATCGGTGCGCACACCGTGTCGCATCCCATCCTGGCGACGCTCGACGAGCACGCCGCGCGGCGCGAAATGCACGACAGCAAGCTGCGCCTCGAAGAGCTGCTCGGCGAGCGCGTCGGGCTGTTCGCCTACCCGAATGGCAAACCGGGCGAGGACTACTCGCCGGCCAGCGTTGCACTGGCGCGCGAAATCGGCTTCGATGCGGCGATGTCGACCACCTGGGGTGCCGCACATCGTGCGACCGACCCGTTCGAGATGCCGCGCTTCACGCCATGGGACCGATCGCGGCTGCGATTCGGGGCGCGCATGGCGCGCAACCTGTGGGCGTCGCGCGACCGATCCATGCCGGCGATGCGCGGCGCTTGATTTCCACTCCCGTCCCCGACCATGAACACACAACAACAATCGAAACGGATTCAGGACCAGCGCGACGGTGCCGCGTGGCCGGTGATGGTGCTGGCCTACAACGAGGAGCGCCACATCGCGGCCTGCCTCGACAGCATCTTCGCGTCCGACCCGGGCCGGCGTTTCGAGGTCTACGTGATGGCCAACGGCTGCACTGATCGCACCGAGGCGCTGGTGCTCGAGTACGCGAAGCGCTGCCCCGACGTCCACCTGGTCTCGATCGCGATGGGTGACAAGTGCAATGCCTGGAACGTGTTTGTCCACGACACCGTGCCCGACCACTGCCCCGGGCGCGACGTGTACTTCTTCATGGACGGCGACGCGCGTGCGATGCCGGGCTCGTTCAGCGCGATGGCCCGAGCTCTCGATGAGAACCCGCATGCGAACGCTGCTGCCGCGGTGCCGAACTCGGGCCACAACGCCGCCCGCGACCGCGACTCGATGATCCGGGAGCGCGTGCTGGTCGCGAACCTGTACTCGTTGCGCGGGCCGTTCGTCGGGCGCCTGAAAGCGCAGGGCGTGCGCATTCCGCTGAAGCTCGAAGGCGACGACGGGCTGATCGGCGCTTTCGTCAAATGGGATCTGAAGCCGGCACCGAACGGGTTCGACGATCAGCGCATCGTCGCCTGCGCCGACGCGGCGTTCGAGTTCGAGCGCATCACGCCGTTGCGGCTCGCCGACTGGAAGGTCTACTGGAAACGCTGTGTGCGCTATGGCCGCCGGAACTACGAGTTCAAGCTGCTTGGCCCCTTGCTCGAAAGCAAGGGGCTCGGCGCGATGCCGGTCGACATCACGCATCTTTATCCGCAGTCGACGGGGCTGCCGTTGCGCTGGCAGGGCGTGTATACGCTCACGAACTGGGTGGCCCTGCAGGGCATGCGCAAGATCGGCAGGGCTCGTGCGGGCTGAGGAGCGCGATTCGCGCCCGCATACGGCGACGCGGTCGGTCCAAGCGCTCGAGGAGGTCGCGCCGGTCGTCTATGTCGTTCTGCTGAACTGGAACGGCTGGCGCGACACCATCGAATGCCTCGAGTCGGTGTTTCGCCTCGAGGGGCAGCGCTTCGTCGCCGTCGTCTGCGACAACGCGTCGAGCGATGGCTCGATGGACCGGATCGTTGCCTGGGCGCGTGGCGAACACGCTGCCGCCAACACGCCATTTCTCGCATCGGCGCCGATCGCCAAGCCGGTCGCATTCGACCGCGTTTCACGTATCGAAGCAGAGCGCGGGCCCGCTGTCGCGGCGCCGCTGGTGTTGATCGACAACGGCGCAAATCTCGGCTTCGCCGGCGGCTGCAATGTCGGCATCCGCTATGCACTGACACGCGCCGATTGCGCCCATGTCTGGCTGCTCAACAACGACAGCGTGGTCGAGCCGGCCACGCTGCGCGAGCTGGTCGCCGTCTGCGAGAGCCGGCCGCGCGTCGGCATCTGTGGCAGCCAGGTGCGGTACTACGACGCGCCGCAGCGGGTCCAGACTTTCGGCGGGCTGCTGAATCGGTGGTTCTGCACGACGCACAGCATCGCCTGCGGTGTCGAATCCTCGATGGTCAAGGCGGCGCCGGCGCAGATCGATTACGTGCCGGGCGCATCGATGCTGGTGACCCGTGCTTTTCTCGAGCAGGTCGGCTTGATGGCCGAACACTACTTCCTCTATTTCGAGGAGATCGATTGGGCCGAACGCGGGCGCGGGCGGTTCGATCTTGCGGTCTGCCGGACCAGCCTCGTCTACCACCGTGGTGCGGCGAGCATCGGTTCGCCGGCCGATGGCGGCGAGCGCGGCATGCGTTCCGAATACTTCCTGCTGCGTGGCCGCGTGCTGTTCGCGAAGCGCTTCTATCGGGCGCGACTCTGCGTGGTGTACCTCGGTCTGCTCGCTTCGATCTGTACGCGCGTGCGACGCGGGCAGTGGCGACGCGCCCGGGTGGCACTGTGCGCCGCCGCAGGGATCCACCCGTTTGCGCTTGGCCTGCCTGCGCCCGCGCCGGCAGAGCCCGGTTGAAACTTCGTTGAAGGGGATTGGTCGATGTCATTCGAGATTGCAGAAGCGCTGTCGTCACTGGGCTGCGACCATGCCGGCCATTGCGCCATCGGTAGTCCGTTAGGTGGCCGATCGTGAGAGATCAATACGGCGACAAGATCGAGGGCTACTTCACCCAGACCCGGCGCGACC
>Ga0207648_10004083_pt1 | contig 15129 bp, 12 predicted proteins | sample KBSMisM32_FD_184310 | JGI IMG/M metagenome (GOLD analysis project Ga0207648, IMG submission 184310) | Miscanthus rhizosphere microbial communities from Kellogg Biological Station, Michigan, USA - KBS Miscanthus M3-2 (SPAdes) (version 2) | ecosystem: Host-associated > Plants > Roots >...
CTCGTATAATTGTCCCCGAGTTCCGGCCCGAGGAGCGCGCCATTCTCCCGCCCGATGACGAATCGGAATCCCTTCGAGGAAATGAGCACCACTCCGCCATTCTCGAAGATACCCGTGTAGAACCCTACAAAGCCGCCGTTGCCATCCCGCGCGAGCGTATCGGCTTGGCAGCTTGCCGAGATACAGACCAGGAGAACAGAAAACATTGCGCCTTTGCTCATGACAATCTCCCCAGAGTTCGAATGTCCAGACATCCAGAATCCAGCGACACGTTACAAGGCTCCCTTCAGCGCTCAGTCTACCGGAACTGCGCCGGGGAATTACGTTGGTGCTGCTGCACCCACTACTGCAGGAGAGAGCGGGTGGACAAGGACGCTGGTCGCTCCGTCCGGTTCGACAGACCTGTGTGCTGACGCATCATTCGGCGCGCCGCCGCAATAGATGTCATCGACGAAAAGGCTCCAAAGAATCGTTCGAACTAACCGATACCTAAGCAGACTTTGATCGAATCGTTCAGGCGTGTAACAGCGCGGCTCCGCGAGCAAGTTCCTGGATTTCAATCCAACTACCGGAACGAACGAGCTTCGCTGTCGACATCCACGAGCCGCCGACGCAGACGACGTTTGGCAGCGCAAGCCAGTCGGGCGCACCGGCCGCAGTGATGCCGCCGGTCGGACAGAAACGGATCCCGGGCAGCGGCGAGGCAAGCGCGCGCAGGTAGTCCGGCCCTCCGGCTTGTGTCGCCGGAAAGAACTTCTGCAAGCGGTAGCCGCGTTCGAAGAGGCCCATCGCTTCGGTCGCTGTGGCGGCACCCGGCAGCCAGGGCAAGGACGAGTCGTCTGCCGCGTCAAGCAAACCGGGCGTGGCGCCTGGTGACACGCCAAAGCGCGCACCGGCCTTCTCGGCCGCAGCGATGTCGCCCGGCGTCAATAACGTTCCGGCGCCCGTGACTGCGCCTTCGACTTCGGCGGCAATCGCGCGAATCGCATCGAGCGCCACCGGCGTGCGCAGCGTCACTTCGATCGCCTTGATGCCGCCGCCCACGAGGGCGCGTGCCAGCGGCACCGCGTCGGCGAGCGCATCGATCACGACAACGGCGACTACCGGGGCGAGTCGCAAGGTTGCTTCGACTTGTGCCTGCTTGTTCTCGATCGTGCTCATGCGGCGTCTCCGAGTACGCTGGCGCCGGTATCGGCCGCACTGACGGCCTGGCGGAACAACGTGAACAGTTCGCGGCCCAGGCCGTGCCCGTTGGCCGTGAGATTCGGCACGCTTGCCTTGCGCGCATCCAGAGTGGATTTATCCACTTTGACTTCCAGCGTGCCGGCCTGTGCGTCGACGCGGGCGATATCGCCGTCGCGGATCTTGCCGAGAATACCGCCCGCACTGGCCTCGGGCGTCACGTGGATCGCCGCCGGGATCTTTCCCGAGGCGCCGGACATGCGCCCGTCGGTCACGAGTGCCACGCGAAAGCCGCGGCTCTGCAGGACTCCCAGCGCCGGAGTCAGCTTGTGCAGCTCGGGCATGCCGTTCGCGCGCGGTCCCTGGAAGCGCACGACGGCGACGAAATCGCGGTCGAGTTCGCCGCGTTCGAATGCCCCCTTCACGTCATTCTGGTCGTCGAAAACGATCGCCGGCGCCTCGACGACAAGGCGATCGGCCGGCACGGACGATATCTTGATCGCGGCCGTGCCGATGTTTCCGCTGAGCACGCGCAATCCGCCATCGATGCGAAACGGATCGGATGCCGGCCGCAGCACACCCACGTCGGCACTCTGAGCCGGCACCGGCGCGCGTTCGACCTTACCGCTCGCGCCGAGCCGCGCAGACACCCGATAGGCATCGAGTCCCTTGCCGGCCACGGTTTGCACATCAGCGTGCAGCAGACCTGCATCGAGCAGCTGTCCGATCAGGAAACCCATGCCGCCGGCCGCATCGAAGTGGTTCACGTCGGCGACGCCGTTCGGATAGATGCGCGTCAGCAGCGGCACGACGCTCGACAGGTCATGGAAGTCCTCGAGCCGCAGTTCGATGCCCGCGGCATGTGCCATCGCGATCAGGTGCAACAGGTGATTTGTCGATCCGCCGGTCGCGTTCAGGCCGACCACGCCGTTGACGATCGCGCGCTCGTCGATGATGTGACCGACTGGAATGTATTCGTTGCCCAGCGCCGTTATCGCAGCTGCGCGTTGCGTGGCTTCGGCCGTGATCGCGTCGCGCAGCGGCGTGTTCGGATTCACGAACGTCGTTCCCGGCAGATGCAGGCCCATGATCTCCATGAGCATCTGGTTCGAGTTTGCCGTGCCGTAAAACGTGCAGGTGCCCGGCCCGTGGTAGGACTTCGCCTCGACTTCGAGCAGTTCCTCGCGCGTCGCCTTGCCTTCGGCGAACAACTGCCTGACCTTCGCCTTCTCTTCGTTGCCGATGCCGCTGGTCATCGGCCCGGCCGGGACGAAGATCGCGGGCAGATGACCGAACGTCAGCGCGGCGATCAGCAGGCCCGGCACGATCTTGTCGCAGACTCCGAGGAACAGCGCGGCGTCGAACATGTCGTGCGAGAGCGCGACCGCCGCCGACAGCGCAATCACGTCGCGCGAAAACAGTGACAACTCCATGCCGGCCCTTCCTTGCGTAACGCCATCGCACATCGCCGGCACGCCGCCGGCAACCTGCGCCGTCGCGCCGACCGCCCGCGCAGCTTCGCGGATCAGTTCCGGATAGCGCTCGAACGGCTGGTGGGCCGAGAGCATGTCGTTGTATGCCGTCACGATCGCAAGGTTGGGCGCCTGAGCGGCGCGCAGCGACGCCTTGTCGCCCACGTTGCAGGCAGCGAAGCCGTGCGCGAGATTGCCGCACGACAGGCGGCGCCGATGCGGACCTGAATCGCGCGCCGCGGCAATACGCGCCAGGTAGGCAGCGCGCGGTCCTCGGCTGCGCTCGATGATGCGTTGGGTGACACGGCTGACGGTCGGATTCATGGCATTTGTCCTGCGGGCGCGAATCAGTCGCACCAGTAAACGACGAGCGGCGCGCGTGCGTGCTGCATCAGCGCGCGCAGGGGATTTCGTGGCGACGCGCCTTCGCCGTTGACGATGCGCGCGAACACCTGTTTCTTTTCTGGGCCTTCGATGTGCAGATACAAGTCTCGCGCCGAAGCCAGCGCCGGCAGAGTCAATGTGATGCGCGGCTCGCCTGCCGATGGCGATCGGATCGGCAGCACTGGCGCGGCGCCGTTGGCATCGAGCGCTGCGCCGATGCGGTCGCCGTCCGGAAACAGTGAAGCCGTATGCCCGTCGAGGCCGAGACCAAGCACCGCGACATCGATCGGATTCGGAAGGGCCGCGAACCGGCCGGAGGCTTCCGCCAGGCCCGACTCCGGATCCGGTGCATCGACGTACAGCGGAACGAATCGGGCCGACGACGCAGGGCCTTGAAACAAAGTCTCGCGAACCAGGCGCGCGTTCGAGCGCTCGTGTTGCGGCGGCACCCAGCGCTCATCGCAAAGCGTGACAATGACTCGCGGCCACTCGAGCGGCTGGCTCGATAACGCGCGCATGAACTGCTCCGGCGTGGTTCCGCCGGAGAGTGCGAGCAAGGCCTGCCCGCGCGCGGCGATCGCTGCGCGCAGCCGGCCGGCGACGTCCGCGGCGAGCGCTTGCGCCAACTCCGCGCTGTTCGCGAAGTCATGTTCGACGTAGTGCTGATCGTTGCTGCCGCTCAAGCCACTTCCTCATTCCAGGTCCGCCCGTCTCGTTCGATCAGCGCTACGGCGGCGCCGGGCCCCCACGATCCGGCTGTGTAGGGTTTCGGACTTTCCTCGCTCGCCGACCACGCCGCCAGGATCGGATCGATCCAGCGCCACGCTGCCTCGACTTCGTCGCGGCGCATGAACAGCGTCGGATTGCCGCGTACGACGTCCATCAGCAGGCGCTCGTAGGCTTCGGGCTGGCGGCCGCCGAACGTATCGGCGAACGTCATGTCCAGCGGCACCTGGCGCAACCGCAAGCCGCCCGGCCCCGGCACCTTGTTCATCAGCCACAGCTTCACGCCTTCATCGGGCTGCAATCGCAGCACGAGCTTGTTCGGCTGGATCTGCCCGCTGACGCCGGCAAAAATAGAATGCGGAATCGCCCGGAACGTCACGACGATTTCCGAGACTCGTTCGGTCAGCCGCTTGCCCGTGCGCAGATAGAACGGCACACCGGCCCAGCGCCAGTTGCCGACCTCTGCCTTCAGCGCGACGAATGTCTCGGTGCGCGACTCGGTGTTGCCGACCTCCTCGAGATAACCGGGCACCGCCTGCGAGTCGGCAGCGCCGGCGCGGTACTGGCCGCGAACGCTCAACTGCCCGGAGTTTTGCGCGTCGATAGGACGCAGCGCGCGCAGCACCTTGAGCTTTTCGTCACGAACGGCATCGGGATCGAGCGAAGCTGGCGGCTCCATCGCGACCAGGCATAACAACTGCAGCATGTGGTTCTGGACCATGTCGCGCAATGCGCCGGCGCGATCGTAGTAGCCGGCTCGCTGGCCGACGCCAACCGTTTCGGCCACCGTTATCTGCACGTGGTCGATGTGCTCGGCTTTCCAGACCGGTTCGAACAGCGCGTTGCCGAACCGCAGCGCGAGCAGGTTCTGCACGGTCTCCTTGCCCAGATAGTGATCGATGCGGAACGTCTGGCGCTCTTCGAAGGCGCGCCCCACGGCATCGTTGATCTTCATCGCACTGCGCAGATCGCGCCCGATCGGCTTTTCGATCACGACGCGCGCGTTGTCGCCGCTCAAGCCGTGTTCGCGCAAGCGTTCACAGATGCCGGCGAACAAATCCGGACCAGTCGCGAGATAGAACACGTGGACGCGATCGGAAGGAACGGACAGCAATTCGCGCAACTCGGGCCATCCGGTGTCGCGAGTGGCGTCGATCGATCGATAGTCGACGTGCGCGAGGAAGTCGTCCAGCGCCTTGCCGGCCTGCGCCAAGCCGTCGAGGCCGGCGGCGAGTTCCGCGCGGATGTGGTTGCGGTATTGCTCCACCGAAAGTGCGTCGCGGGCGATCGCGATGATGCGGCTCTGCGGCTCGATCTGGCCGTCGGCAAAACGCTGCAGCAGCGCCGGCAGCAACTTGCGCTGCGCCAGGTCTCCGGTGCCGCCGAAGATCACGAGGTCGAATGTGCCGACGGGCAATGCTTGGGAAACCACGAGCCACCTGCCTGTGCAAGGAAGAAAAATCCGGCGATGCCATCTGCTAGATACCAGTAAAATACCAGTTTGCAGAATCAACGGCAAGCCGGGTCTGCCTGTCATGCGTGGCGCACGGTCGATATGGGCCAAATTCGCCTTGAATTGGGCCCACGGAGCTGCCCGGACCGCCCGGGCCAGCCGTAAACGGCCGCAGTTGCACCTAACTGGTATGTTTCTGGTATTATTGTGGTGTGCAACCCACGATCGCCCAGGAATACCGCCACCTCGCCCGGAGCGCTCCCTCGAGCGAACCGCACGCCTACGCGCGGCTGCGCCGGGCGATCCAGGCGTCGATCCAGTCCGGAACCCTCGCTCCGGGTCACGCACTTCCGAGCGAGCGCGAATTGTGCCGGCAACTTGCGCTGTCGCGCGTCACCGTGCGCAAGGCTATTTCCGGTCTGGTCGAAGACGGCGTGCTGATCCAGCGTCACGGCGCCGGCACGTTCGTCGCAGAGCGCATCGTCAAGTCGTTCTCGAAGCTGACCGGGTTCACCGATGACCTGCGCGCACGCGGGCTGAAGCCGCGCGTCGAATTTCTCGAACGCGGCAGCGGTGAAGTGACGCCCGAAGAAGCGATGGCGCTGAATCTTTCGCCGGGCGCCAGAGTCATCCGCCTGCGCCGCCTGCGCTTCGCCGACGACAAGCCGCTTGCGCTCGAGCACACGGTCGTGCCGCAAGCGGTGCTGCCGAGTCCGCGCTCGATCAAGCTGTCGCTGTATGACGCTCTCGACGCGATCGGCTGCCGGCCGACCCGCGCGCTGCAGCGGCTGCGCGCGGTTGCCCTCGACGAGGACCAGGCGCGTCTGCTCGGGCTCCCGCTCGGCAGCCCGGCATTGTCGATCGAACGCCGCGCTTTCCTCGACGATGGCCGCGTCGTCGAATTCACGACCTCGTTGTATCGCGGCGATGCCTACGACTTCGTCGCCGAACTGCAGAGCGAACGCCAGCCATGAACAGTTCCACCCTGCCCGCTCCCGAGCGGACCGCCATGTATCGCGAAGCGCACGAAGCCGCAGCCGCGGTCGCGCGCCAACTCGAGCGCAACGAACCAGCGGTCGCGCGGCTGGCCGCGCGCCTGCGCGCCGATCCACCGCGATTCGTCGCGACGTCGGCGCGTGGGAGCTCCGATCACGCCGCGACATTTGCCAAGTACGTATTCGAGACGCAACTCGGCTGCGCGACGATGTCGTCGTCGCCGTCGGTCAGTTCAGTGTACGCCGCTCCGCTGCGACTCGAAGGCGCGTTGTACCTGGCCATCTCGCAGTCCGGAAAGAGTCCCGATCTTGTCCGGCAGGCGCAGCTGGCGCGCGAATCCGGCGCGCATGTCGTCGCACTGGTCAATGTCGAGGACTCGCCGCTGGCGATGGCAGCCGACAGCGTCGTGCCGTTGTGCGCCGGGCCTGAGCTCAGCGTTGCCGCGACCAAGAGCTATATTTGCGCGCTTTCTGCCATTCTCCACATTGCCGCGCGCTGGAAAGACGACGCCGTGCTTGGCGCAGCGCTCGCCGCCGTGCCGAAGGCGTTGGCGGCGACCTGGGACCTGGACTGGTCGCCGCTCGTCGATGGCCTCGCCGACGCGCGCAATCTGTTCGTCGTCGGCCGAGGACTCGGTCTCGGCGCAGCGCAGGAAGCCGCGCTGAAGCTCAAGGAAACCTGCGGCCTGCACGCGGAGGCATTCAGCGCGGCCGAAGTGCGGCACGGACCGATGGCGATCGTCGGCCCCGGTTTCCCGGTGCTGTTCCTGACCCAGGACGACGACACATCGAGCGGTACACTCGATCTCGCCCGCCAGTTCAGCGAGCGCGGCGCCCACGTCTGGATCGCCGGCAACGACGAAGCCGCGCAGCGCCTTCCAGTCAGCGCGACGCTGCACCCGGCATGCACGCCGATCGTGACGATCGCCAGCTTCTATCGGGCTGCGAACGCGCTGGCGCTGCGCCGTGGCCGCAATCCCGACATGCCGCCGCACCTGCGCAAGGTGACGGAAACCGTGTGATGGGCAAGGTGTTCGTCAATGCCCGCGTCCTCGCCGGCGACCGCTTCCTCGACGAGCATGCCGTCCTGGTCGACGGCGACCGCATCGTCGACGTGGTCCCGGCTGCCGATCCGCGCGTCCGCGACGCCGACGCGCATGATCTGCGTGGCGCCACCCTGGTTCCGGGTTACATCGACTGCCAGGTCAACGGCGGCGGCGGCGTGCTGTTCAACGATGCGCCGAGCGTCGACACGGTCCGGCTCATCGGCGCGGCGCACGCCCGGTACGGCACGACCGGTTACCTGCCGACCCTGATCAGTGACGACGCCGACGTCATGAGGACGGCAATCCAATCCGTCGACGAGGCGATCAGTGCCGGAGCGCCCGGCGTCCTCGGCATCCACCTCGAAGGCCCGTACCTCGCGCCCGAACGCCGCGGAATCCACAATGCGGCAAAGTTCCACATTCCACGCGAGCGCGATATCGCGATGGTCGCATCGCTGCGCCACGGCCGCACGTTGATCACGCTTGCGCCCGAGCGCGTCGACGAGGCCGCGATCAAGGCTCTGGTCGAACGCGGTGTCATCGTCGCCGGCGGACACACCGCTGCCGACTACGCGACGACGCGGCGCGCGCTCGACGCCGGCATGCGTGGCTTCACCCATCTTTTCAACGCCATGACGCCGCTGCAGAGCCGCGAGCCCGGTGTCGTCGGCGCCGCGCTCGAAGATCCGGCGAGCTGGTGCGGATTGATCGTCGATGGCTATCACCTGCACCCGGCGGTCCTGCGCGTTGCGCTCGCCGCGAAGGCATCGGGAAAACTGTTTCTCGTGACCGACGCAATGCCGCCGGTGGGATCGGCCAACGAAACGTTCGAACTCAACGGCGAGACGATCACCTGCCGCGATGGACGGTGCGTCAATGCGCAAGGCACGCTCGCCGGTTCCAGCCTCGACATGGCAGCAGCCGTGCGCAACACGATCGAACAGGCGGGCATTGCGCCGCAGGACGCGCTGCGCATGGCCTCGACCTATCCCGCTGATTTCCTCGGACTCGGCGCGACTCATGGACAGATCGCGCCAGGCTACAGAGCGGATTTCGTCGTGCTCGACGATGCGCTGCGCGTGCGCGAGACCTGGATCGGTGGCGAGCGCGTCTTTCGCGCCGCGTAGGGTGGGCCTTGGCCCACCATTTTTCTTTTTGCGTTGACGGGCAAGAACGGTGGGCCAAGCCCAACCCTACGCGCCGAGCAAGGCGCGCACGCGCTCGAGATCCTCTGGCGTATCGACACCGCCCGGAAACGGCTCCGGCGCGAGCCGCACCGCGATGCGATACCCGTGCTCGAGGGCGCGCAGCTGTTCGAGCGCCTCGGCGCGTTCGAGCGGCGTCGGCGCCAGCGCCGCGAACTTGCGCAGAAACCCGGCGCGATACGCGTAAATACCGATATGCCTCAGGAATGGAGTCGCGAGTGGCAGAAGGTCGCGTGTGCCGGCAAACGCGTCTCGCGCCCACGGCAGCGGTGCCCGGCTGAAATACAGGGCGTATCCGTTGCAGTCGGCGACGACCTTGACGCAGTTCGGATTGAACAGTTCTTGTGGATCGGTGATGGCGGCGGCCAGCGTCGCCATCGGCGCATCGCCTTCTGCGAGCGCTGCCGCAACGGCACGGATTCCGCTTGGCGGAGCCAGCGGCTCGTCGCCCTGGAGGTTGACCACGATCGTGTCGTCCGTCCAGCCGAGCTGCTCGGCGCATTCGGCCAGCCGGTCACTGCCAGAAGCGTGATCGGCTCTCGTCATCACGACGCGCACTGCCGCGCCGCGCAACGCCTCGGCTACGCGCTCGTCGTCGGTCGCGACCGCGACTTGTTCCGCGCCGGCTGCGATGGCGCGGCGCGCAACCTGCAGAATCATGGGCTCCCCACCGATCGGCAACAGGGGTTTCCCGGGCAGCCGCGTGGCGGCGTAGCGCGCCGGAATGGCAACGACGAAGCTTTGAACCTTGCTCATCCGATAAGGGACTCATCTGCAACGACGAGGCAGCGTACTGCAATCTCGCCGGTCGCGAACAGTCCGCCGGGTTGGCGGGAGTTTCGGGACGGGCGTAGCCGGCTGCCTCCGAAGCGCCATCATGGAGGTATCGATATGCGTTGCGGCAGAATCCTTGCGGTTGCGGCAATCCTGTTGTGCGGCGTGGCCAACGCCGCAAACGTCAATGTCAGCGTCGGTGGCTCCGAGACCACCGGCGGTGGCGGTTACTACGGAGGCGGGACGACGACTCCGGTACTGATGTTCGATCCGCCCAACGTGACGATCAACGTCGGCGACAGCGTCACGTTCACCAATCTGGGTGGCGTTTCCGTAGGGCACAACGTCCATGCCGATGACGATTCGTTCCGCTGTGCGGTCGGCTGCCGCGGTGTCGGTGGCGCAACCGGCGATCTTTCTCCGACTGAATGGAGTTCGACGGTCACTTTCACGAAGGCCGGCGTAGTCAACTACCGCTGCGACAGCCACGGGGGCATGGGCATGACTGGTTCGATCACGGTCAACGCGGTCGCGGCGGCGTTCACGATCCGCCCAGGCCTCAGCGGCAACTGGTTCAACCCGACAAACGGCCAGGATGGCCACGGCTTCCAGTTCGAAATCCTGCCCGGCAACGGCATGCTCGCGATCTGGTTCGTATTCCCGCCGAACGGCGGCGGCCAAACCTGGCTGTATGCGCAAGGTGGCTATGACCCGACCAGCGACACGGTCACGCTGCCGACGTACATCTCGCTTGGCGCCAGGTTCCCGCCGAATTTCGCCAAAACCGACGACACCGTAACGCAATGGGGCTCGATGACGTTCAAGTTCACCGACTGCAACAACGGCACGATGAGCTGGAACTCGACGACCGCGGGCTATCCGCCGACCGGCTCGCTGCCGATCACCCGGGCCACCACACTCGCAGGAACGACCTGTCCCTGAGCAGGGCTGAGGGCTGAGGGCTGAGGGCTGAGGCTGGAGTGGGGTTGAGATGAAAGTGAGGATGAGTGTGGGGGCGGAAGCAAAGGGCTGAACTGCGCGGTAGCTGCCCTTGACCTTCTGCCCTCAGCCCTCAGCCCTGCTTTTCCACATACGTCCGCGCCACGTAATCCTCGACGACATCGACGAAATCCTGCGCGATGCTGTCGCCGCGCAGCGTTACCGCTTTCACGCCATCGATGAATACCGGTGCGGCGGGAGCCTCGCCGGTGCCCGGCAATGAGATTCCGATATTCGCGTGCTTGGACTCGCCCGGGCCGTTGACGATGCAGCCCATCACGGCCAGCGTCATGTTTTCGACGCCGTCGTACTTGATTCGCCATTCCGGCATCTTCGCGCGCACGTGTTCCTGCACGGTCTTGGCCAGCACCTGGAACAGTGTCGAAGTCGTGCGACCGCAACCCGGGCACGCAGTGACCATCGGTGTGAACGCACGCAGTCCCATCGTCTGCAGCAGTTCCTGCGCGACGACGACCTCGCGCGTACGCGCTTCGTCGGGTTCGGGGGTCAGCGAAATGCGGATCGTGTCGCCGATGCCCTGCTGCAACAGCACGGCCAATGCTGCCGTCGACGCGACGATGCCCTTGCTGCCCATGCCGGCCTCGGTCAGGCCAAGGTGCAACGCGTAGTCGCAGCGCGCTGCGAGATCCCGATAGACGGCGATCAGTTCCTGCACGCCGGACACCTTGCACGAGACGATGATCTGGTCGCGCCCAAGGCCGAGCTCTTCTGCGCGTGCCGCCGAATCGAGCGCCGATCGGATCAGCGCTTCGCGCGCCACGTGAGCGGCATCCCATGGTTCGGCGCGCGTGTGGTTCTCGTCCATCAGCGCGGTGACCATGGACTGGTCGAGCGAACCCCAGTTTGCGCCGATCCGAACCGGTTTTGCGTACTTCAGCGCGAATTCAATAATTGTGGAGAACTGCACATCGCGCTTGCGGCCGAAGCCGACGTTGCCCGGATTGATCCGGTACTTCGCCAGCGCCTCGGCGCAGGCGGGTTCGGCGGCGAGCAACTGATGCCCGTTGTAATGGAAATCGCCGATCAGCGGCACGCCGACGCCGATCATGTCGAGGCGCTCGCGAATCTTCGGCACGGCGGCCGCCGCTTCGGGTGTGTTGACCGTCACTCGCACGAGTTCGGAGCCGGCGCGCGCGAGTTCGGCGACCTGCTTCGTCGTGCCGACGACGTCGGCCGTGTCGGTGTTGGTCATCGACTGCACGACGACCGGCGCGCCGCCGCCGACGCTGATCGCGCCAACCTTTACCGCCACCGCGAACCGCCGCGGCCAGAGGCCGCCCAGGGAATTGCTGATATCCATTGACACGAGCTTGAGCCGAAAGCGCAATTTTAGCGCATTCGGAATGCGCAAGCCGGTCACCATCGGCTCTCGCGTGCTCCGACACGCGGCGACCCCGCTGCCGGTTGACTCAAGGTTACTCGGGAACTGGAGTACCGCAATCGTTCGCGTTGAGCCAATCGTCAAGGATGCCCGTCAACGCTCCGCTGACGCTCGGATCGATGAATCCGCCGCCAATCGGTGGTGCGACCTTGCCGCCCGGCGCGGTACATTTGTCAGCGGCCAGAATCGCCACGACGCGACCTGCGGAGCGTTTCAGCCCCGAGCCGCCTGATCGAGACCGTGCCGCTTGGCGTAGAGGTACAGATCAAAGTGGCCGGTCAGGTCCAGCTTGCTGTAGATCTTCGACAGATGATTTCGCAGTGTGTGTTCACTCATGCCGAGCAGATCGGCGATCACGCGGTGGCGCGCGCTTGCCGCACGACCGAGTGCAACGATGATATTGCGCTCGCGCAGCGTCAGCGACGCGATCTTTGCGGAATCCGGATCGACCGACGCGTCGTCCTGGGTCAGCAAGCCGAAAATCCGCCCGCTGGTGGCGCGGTCGAGCCACAACTCGCCGGCGTGAACCTTGCGGATCGCCTTGACGATCGTGCCGACGGAATCTTCCTGATGCAGCAGGCCGCGTGCACCGCCGATCACCGCGCGATCGGATACCTGTTCGTCGTGAACGTGCGCCAAGGCTATGACGCGCACCTGCCGAAGCTTCACGAGTCTAGGTATCAGGTTCAGCGCCGGGGTCCCGAGTCCGAGCCCGACCAGCACGACGTCGGGCCGAAGTTGCCGGGCCGCCTGCAGTGCGCCGCCGGCATTGTCGATTTTGCCCACGACGGCCATTCCGCTGTCCGCCGATTCGGCGAGTTTTTCCAGCGCCCAAATGATTAGCTGGCTGTCGTGGACCAGCAACAGCCGGATCGCAATTGCAGATGGCAGGATCGAATCTCGACCGCCCGACATGATGCCCCCTGCGTGTGCCGCATTGCACCGGTTGCGATCATACGCCGCTGCACCGACACGAGCAGGCCCCGAACGGCCCATCGTCGGGATAGCGAAACCATTCGTCGCATGGCGACGGAACGGGATCAGTAAGAGTGCCGCCAACGGCGTAACGACGCCGTTGGCGGGCTCAGCTGTCGCTCGCGGCCGCGAGCGTCAAATCATCGTTGGCCGCAGCAGCGCTCGCGGCTTCGTCGCGCGCTTCGGCGGCACTGGATTCGAGCACGATCTGCAGATAGCCGCCCCGTTCGATCACGCGCAGGTGATCGAGAATTTCGACGGTCGGCTCGGGAACAGCTGCGAACGGATCCGCGGCACGCATCAGCTCGACCTCCGTGGCCGCGCGATCGAAAAGGTGCGGCGCAAGTATCGTCTGCGCTGCAATGCCGGCATCGCCGGCCAGCGGTTCGAGCAAAAGTCCGCGCATCGGGGCGCGTGGCGCGCCCGAACTGTCGAAGCTGCGAAGGCCCACGGGAACGGCGCGGCGGCTGAGCAGCTCGATGCCGGCCTCCATCGCGTCCGGCGAATGGAACCGCAGCCAGCGGATCGAGCCGATCATCCAATCCTGCATGTCGCCGTCTTCCGCGGGCGGCGCCAGGGCGAGCAGTTCGCCGACTTTCACGCGCACGCCGTCGAGCTTGTCCCATTGCAGGCGATAGCCGCTCAGGCTCTGATCGAGCACCTTGACGCCGGAGCGCACCAGTCGCAGCGCGTCGGCCGCCGGCGACGATGTCCATGCGGCGATGCGATCGCTCTCGCGCAAGCTGATCGCGACGCCGCGGATGCTGCGCAGGAATGCGTCAAAATCCATATTTTCGCAAAGTACATAATGTACGGCGTGCAGGCCGATCACGCAGTCGAGCCGGTGCCCGGCCGGCAGACGCGTGTGACCGCGGCCGGCGGTTCCGGCCCAGCCCTGGGCGAGCTTTTCAACGAGCGCGAGGTCGACTCGCATGGGTTGTGCGCCTTTCGGGCGCAGCAGGACCGAGTCGGAGCCGGCAGCGAGCGCCGACACTTCGCCGTCGAGGAATCGGGTCAGGGCGCTGATCTGGAAAGCCCACACGCCGTCGACCGGCACCTCGCGCTCTTCGGGCAGGTAGCCGGGCCCCATGTCGCTTTCGACCTGAACCGCGATCGCGCCTTCCGGCGCGCGGCCCGGGCGCAATTCGCAGTAGGCGCCGAGCAAGCGCGTCAGTTGATAGATTTCGCCGTTCTCTCGCTGTGTGAAGCGATACGGGTTGCTCAGCGCATACAGCAACGCGTGCATGTAGGCGCCGCGCACGCTGGTCTCGACACCCGCGTTCACGGGATCGGCCACCGGCTTTTCGTCCAGGCGCACGGCGACGGCAAAGCGAAACAGGTCGTGCAGCATCTGCCACACGCCGGGAGGCGGCGACAGGTACAGCACGTAGGCGCGATACAGCAAGGCGCCGTAGTGCTGGATCGCACGCACGAGGGAGAGCGTCACCGCCTTGCCGCGCAGGAACGGCACCGCTCCGGCGGGCGCGCAGATGTCGTGCACCAGCGCGGTGTAACCCAGGGCCATCTCGCGGTCGAAATCGCTGATCTGCTGGCCGAGTTGCTGTTTTGCCGCCGGCAGCGGGAACGTGTCGGCGTTTATCGTGCGATCCAGGGAAACAATGACTTGCGTCGTCGGTCCGCGCAGTGCTTCGAGCGCCGCGCCGCGCTGCCCGGGGTCGAGGCGCAATTGATTCATCTCACGCAGAGCGGCCAGCAGCAGGCGACCGGTCGCGGCGGGATTGGCCAGCGGCAAATGGTCGATCCATTCGCGCAGCGCTTTCGGCTCGGTCGCAAACGAGCTTTTCCCTGGCGCGTGCCGCTCGGGCAGTGCCTTGGCCATGCGCTGAAAAATGGCACTCATGTCCGTATCCCCCTCGCCATCCGACAGCCCGTGCTGTGCTGCAGCTCCCCTGATGTGGGACTGGCGCGAAGTTTAGCGCGGCTGGCAGCCGCGTGCGTGAAAACGAGGTGAATCAGCGCTTTACCGCCGATCGCAGCGCGTGCGTGACCAACTTCTTCAATAACCATTCGCGCCCCCCGCGAACCTGCGTAAGTCCCAGCCGCGCGAGCGCCGGACGCTCTGCGTCTCGCGCGCTTCCAGCGACTAAAGCCTGAAGCAAGAATGCGGCCATCTTCGGCTTGGACGACGACGCCTGCCGGAGTATTTTCAATGCCGGCAGCAGATGGAGTTCCTCAGGGGTGAAGTCGGACCCGAACGGAAAGGCAGCGAAGAGTCCACGCGTGCTCTGAGGCCGCAGGGCGTCGGCGATATGTTGCGGCGTATTGCGGCGCCATTCGGCGGGGATCGCGAAGTCCCGCCGCAGCTTTCCATTTGCCCTGGCCTGCGCCGCCAGTTCGTCCTGGAAACGCGCGTCGGCAATCGAAAGCATCCCGATGACGCACTCCTCGTCGGTCTTGCCGCGCAGGTCGGCTATGCCGTACTCGGTCACGTAGATGTCGCGAAGATGGCGCGGGATCGTCGTATGGCCATAGTTCCAGAGGATGTTCGACAGCAC
>Ga0207648_10004085_pt1 | contig 15124 bp, 14 predicted proteins | sample KBSMisM32_FD_184310 | JGI IMG/M metagenome (GOLD analysis project Ga0207648, IMG submission 184310) | Miscanthus rhizosphere microbial communities from Kellogg Biological Station, Michigan, USA - KBS Miscanthus M3-2 (SPAdes) (version 2) | ecosystem: Host-associated > Plants > Roots >...
GTATCCCGCGAGTGCGCCGGCCAAGGTGGCGACGCCGACGCACACGTTGTACACGAGCGCGCGGCTCCGCGCGAAGCCCGAATGCACCAGCACCGCGAAGTCCCCGACCTGCTGCGGCACGGCGTGCGCGACGATCGCAACGGTCGTCGCCACACCGAGTGACGTGCCGGCGAGAAACGACGCGGCGATGACGACCCCGTCGCAGAAGTTGTGGACGCTCGTGCCGATGAGGATCATGAGTCCCGAGCGGCCCTGGTCAATGCCGTCCGCGTGCAGGGCATGCTCGTGCTCCGACTCGTCGGCCGTGTCCTCGTGCGCGTCGTGGCCGTGCGCGTGCCGCCACAGGACGAGCTTCTCCAGCGCGAAGAACGCGAGCAGGCCGGCGAGCACCGTGGCCATCACCGATGCGGTATTGCCGGTTTCGAGGGCGTGCGGCAGGAGCTCCAGGAAGACAGCACCCAGGAGCGCGCCGACCGCGAACGACACGATGCGGGAAATCCACGAGCGACGGAGCACGAGCGTCCCCGCCGCGGCGATCGTCGCGAAGACGCCGCCCGAAAGTGCGGCGACGACGATCTGCATGAGAGTGGTCAAGACGGGCGGGCCGGATGCAGTTTGCGCGCGGCGCGAATGCGTAGCCGCTGCCGGGCTGCATTATACGCATCGCACCGGCGCGAATCCTTGCGTGGCAATGCGCGCGCCAGTTATCCTTCGCCGCTGTGGGAACTCCCGTGCTCCTTGTCGCGACCGCGACGCAATGGCTCGGGGCGGCGCGGATGCCCCGTTGGCTCGCGCGCGCCGGGTTCGACGTATCCGTTCTGATCCCCAAGGGCTCGCTTGCCGAGAAGAGCCGCTTCGTCAGCCGCATCGGCTATCTTCCGCACAACGCGACATCCAGGGAATGGGTGTACGCGTTTGCCGCGACGGTCAAGGCCAGGCAACCGCGCCTCGTCCTTCCCTGCGACGACACGGCGCTTCGGCTGCTGATGCTGCTGGCGACGTCGCCTCCGCCGGACATGCAGGCGCAACTCAAGGTAGAGCTCGGGGTGTTGATCGCCGATTCCTTGGGCGACCCCAGGTTCTATCGCACGAGCATCGACAAGACGATGATTTCACCCGCGGCGGAGGCAATGGGCATCCCCGTCCCTCCGCACCTCCTGGCGTCGGACATGAAGGTCGCGGAGCCTTTCATCGCAGCGCACGGCTTTCCCATCGTCGTAAAGCGCAGCCAGTCGACCGCAGGCGACGGCGTGGCGATTTGCCAAGACCGCGACGCGCTCGGCGCGGCGTTTGCGCGACTCGCGGCTCCGGCGGCGCTCGACTTCGGCGACTCGGCGACCGGCCAGGTGGTGCTGCAGGCCCATGTGCCGGGACGCGTTCACTTCTACATGGGCTCGGCGTGGAAAGGGGAGCTGCTTGCCGGAGTGGCAGTGGAAAAGCTCGAGGGCGAGCCCATGGGTCCGACCAGCGTATCGCGCTACTTCCGGTCGAAGCCGATGCACGATTTCACGGCGCGGCTCGCGCGGGGCTTTGCGCTCACCGGCGTCTTCTCGCCGGAGTACAGTGCACGAACGGACGGGCGAGCCCGTCCTGCTGGAGCTCAATCGGCGGATGTCGCACGGCACGCACATCGGCGGGACGTTCGGTCTCGACTTTGCCTCGACGTTGCACTCGGCAATGAACGGCACTGGGGCAACGATCCGCGCCGAGCTCGATGACGGCGAGGAGCACTTCCGCGCGCACTTTCCCGCGGAATGGATCCGCGATGCGGACAGTCGATGGCTGCGCGACGTGCAGGTCGACATCCCGTGGGACGAGCCCGAGCTTCTGCAGGCGCTCGTCGAACGGGGAAGGGGGCAGTTGCGGCAGGAAGGGTGAGCGAGCGCAAGCGTCTCGCAAGGCGGACCCGCCTTGCGCGCACGCCTTCGAGCGCTTGCGCGCAAGTCTCCGCAGTCTCTAGCCCGCGAGCCACACCACGGTAGCCATTCTTCCCGTGTCGCGCTCGCGGCGATACGAGAAGAATCGGAGAGCGTCCTCGTAGGTGCAATGGCCGCCTCCGCTCACGCGCTCCACGCCGCTGCGGATGAGGCGGGAGCGCGCGAGCCCGTAGAGATCGGCGAGCCACTTGCCCGAACCGTGAGGCACGAACCAGGCCTCGTCGTCGCGATTCTCGGCGCAGAACGGATCGCGGACATCGGCGCCGACTTCGAAGCGCGAAGGACCGATCGCAGGGCCGAGCCACGCGACGAGGTCGTCCGGCCCGGATCCCAGCCCACGCAGCGCCGCGATGGTCGCTTCGAGCACGCCTGCGCGGAGCCCCCGCCAACCTGCGTGAGCGACGCCCACGGCTTTGCCGCGCCGGTCGGCGAAAGCCACGGGCAGGCAGTCGGCGGTGAGGACCCCGCAGACGACACCGCGCTCGCGCGTCACGGCGGCATCGGCGACCGGCGCCTTGCCGTCGTCGGACTTTGAAGAGAGCATCGCGACCACAGGGCCGTGAACCTGGTCGAGCCACGTGGGCGCCACCGGCAGAAACCGCGCGAGCCTGCGTCGATTCTCCGCGAGCGCTGAAGCGTCGTCGCGAACGTTGCGGCCGAGATTCATCGAAGCGCGTGCCCCGGTGCTGACGCCGCCGTTGCGTGTTGTCGCCAGCGCGCACACGTCATCCGGAGCGGGCCACTCGGGAAGGATCCAGTCGAGGCGCGCTTCGGCTATGGTATCGGCGAGCATTGCGGACGCTGCGTAGTTTGTCATTTCGCGTGCGTGCGGAGCGACGTCAGGAGCGACGCGAAGTCGGCGGGCAACGGCGAATCCCACGCCACTTCTTTTCCCGTGAGCGGATGGATGAGCGCAAGCCGTGCCGCGTGCAGCGCCTGGCGCGGGAACGCGATCGGCATCTTCCGGCCGTACGCGGGGTCGCCGACGAGCGGGTGTCCGAGCGACGCCAAGTGCACGCGGATCTGATGGGTGCGCCCGGTTTCGAGGCGGCAGCGAATGAACGTCGCGTTTCCGAACCGCTCGAGAACGTCGAAATGCGTTCGCGCCGATTTGCCCGAGGCGACGACCGCCATCGTCGTCCGACGGGTCGGATGCCGGCCGATGGGCGCATCGACCGTGTCGCCGCGCGCAATGTCACCGGCGGCGAGTGCTAGGTACTCGCGGCGCACGGTGCGCGCCTGCAGCTGACGCACCAGCGACGTGTGCGCGGCCAGGGTTTTCGCGACGACCATGAGGCCGCTCGTGTCCTTGTCGAGCCGATGCACGATGCCGGCGCGCGGCACTCCTGCAAGCTGCGGCGCGTGATGGAGGAGCGCGTTGGCGAGCGTCCCGTCCCAATTGCCGGCGCCGGGGTGGACGACGAGCCCCGCCGGCTTGTCGACCACGATCAGGGCATCGTCCTCGGCAACGACGGCGAGGGCGATTGCCTCCGGGAGCATGTCGTTGTCTCGCGGCAGCGCTGTCGCGTGCACGACGACCTCCTCGCCGCCGCGCACCTTTCGCGTTGCCGAGGCCTCGTGGCCGTCCTGGGTCACCCGCCCGGCGTCGATCCAGGCCCGCAGGCGCGCGCGAGAGAATTGCGGCAGGGCGCGGGCGAGCGCGGCGTCGAAGCGCTGGCCCGCGGCATCGGCGGGCAGGGTCAGCGAATGCATGGCGTCGCTGGCGTCACGCTGGGCCGGCGACGCTGGATCGGCCGGTGGCGAGGCAACGGGGGCGGTAAGCCGATTGGGCACGCGGGCGGCAATGTCGAGTGGGACGTCGGCTATAATCGACACCTCGTCAGCATCGATCGTAAAGCATGTTCAGTTTGCCGCATTCGAGCTCGCCGGTCGGCCGGCGCTCAACCAAACCTCTCATGGAACGCCTGGTCGCGCTTGCCCGGACGATCGCTTGCGCCGCAGTCTTCGCCATTGCCGGCTGCAGCCTCCTGCCCGACGTCGTCGACGAAACGTCGAATCTCACCGCGGAACAGATCTACAAGCTCGCGCACGACGCAATGGTCGAGGGAAATTATACGCGGGCGATCAAGATGTACGAGACGCTGGAGGCTCGCTTTCCCTACGGGCGCTACGCGCAGCAGGCGATACTCGAGCTCGCCTACTCGAACTATCGCGCGGGAGAAACCGCCCCGGCAGTCGCCGCCTGCGATCGCTTCATTCGCACTTTTCCCAACAATCCGAACGTCGATTACGCCTACTACCTGAAGGGGCTGGTCAATTTCCGCGAAGACCAGGGGATTCTCGGCTACGTGTACGAGCTCGATCTCTCCGAGCGCGAGCCGAAGGGGATGCGCGAATCGTTCGCCGCGTTCAAGGAGCTGGTCGCGAAGTTTCCGGAGAGCCGGTATGCGCAGGACTCGACCGACCGGATGCTCTATCTAACGAATGCGCTCGGCAAATACGAAGTGAATGTTGCCCGTTATTACTACAACCGCGGGGCCTACGTTGCGGCGATCAATCGCGCACAGGCGGCCATTGTCGGCTACCCGCGGACGGCGGCCAACGAGGCGGCGCTCGACGTGCTCGCCAAGAGCTACGACAAGCTCGGCCTCACGCAGCTGCGCGACGATACGATGCTGGTCCTGAAGCGGACGTTCCCGGACAGCGTCTACATCGCGGGAATCCCACCCAAGCCCTGGTGGAAGTTCTGGTAGGCACAGGAACGGCGGATTGTGCGCAGTTCGTTGTCTGTACGCCGAGTCGTCCCAAGGTGGGGCCTACGGGCTTCATACCCCAATCCCGCGGCAACGCCAAGCTCTGCTACCCGAAGAACGCCTCGACGTCCTTCAACTCCCGGGTGCGCCGCATCGGCGGGAGGCTCTGCCAGATGCGCTTGCCGTAGGGCTTGTCGGTGAGCCGGGGGTCGCAGATCATCAGCACGCCGCGATCCGTCTCCGTGCGGATCAAGCGCCCGGCCCCCTGCTTCAGGGCAATGACGGCCTGCGGCAACTGATAGTCGAAGAACGGGTTGCCGCCTTCGGTGCGCAACAAGTCGAGACGCGCCGCGAGCAGCGGGTCGTCGGGAGGGGCGAAGGGCAGCTTGTCGAGAATCACCACCGACAGCGCTGCGCCCGGCACGTCGACGCCTTCGCGAAAGCTCGCGCTGCCGAGCAGGATCGCGTTGCCGAGCTCGCGAAAACGGGCGAGAAGCTCGCTGCGCGAACCTTCGCCTTGAACCAAGAGCGGCCAGTCGAGTCCTTCGCGCGCGATTGCGTCGGCGAGGAGCTCGCGCGCGACGCCTAGCGCGCGCAGCGTCGTGAACAAGAGGAACGCCCGACCGCCGCTCGCCCGCAGCACGGGGAGCGCGGCGGCGACGACCGCCTCGGTGTGCTCTCGCGAATTGGGTTGCGGCAGATCGCGCGGCACGTAGAGGAGCGCCTGGGATTGATAGTCGAACGGCGACTCCCAGCATCCGGTGGCGGCTTCGGTCAATCCAAGCTCGCGCCGATACAGCGAAAAGTCCTTGCCGACGGCGAGCGTTGCCGAAGTGAAGATCCAGGCGCGGCCCGATTCGCCCACCTGCTTGCCGAACACCTCGGCAACCGAGAGCGGCGATGCATTGAGCTGCCATCCCGATTGCGTCACGTCGACCCAGCGTATCCAGGGAGTCTTCCCGGAGTCGTCGCCAGATTCGTCGTTGGAAGCGCCGCCCGCGAGGCCGCTTCGCCAGCGCGCGAGCTGCGTGGCGGCCGCGCTCGCCCGCTGCGCGCAATTGCCGATGTCTTCGCTGCGCTCGGCGAAAAGGCCGAGCTCCGTTGCGAGGCGATCGAGCGCCGCGGTCAATTCGTCCAGTGCGGCGATGAAGCCTTCCTTGTCCACGGCGGCGCGTTGCGCGATCTTCGCCGGCGTTTCACCCAGCGCGAGGCGAAGCTTTCTGATGGCGGGGCTGATTCCCCCCGCGGCGTCCGGAAGCTCGGCAACTTCGCGCGCGCCGGTGCGGGCCGCGACCTCGGCATCGCGCGCGAGCTCGGCCAGCTGGCCGGACGTCAACTCCTCGCCGAAAAAGAGCGTCGCCGTATCGGGCAGCTGATGCGCCTCGTCGAGGATCAGCGTATTGCACGCCGGGAGCAGCTCGGCGAGCCCCTCGTCCCGCAGCATCACGTCGGCGAAGAAGAGGTGGTGGTTGACGACGACGACGTCCGCTTCCAGCGCCGCCTTGCGCGCCCTCAGCACGAAGCAGTCGGCGTGGAATGCGCATTCGGCGCCGAGGCAGTTGTCCCGCGTCGAAGTCACGAGCGGCCAGATCGATGCGTTTTCGGGGACGTCGGCGAGCGCGCCGCGATCGCCGGTGTCGGAGGCGCGGGCGAAGGCGATGATCTTCGGCAGGTGCCGCGCGTCCTCGCGCGAAGGAAGGCGCCCGTCGTTCGCGGTTCGCTCGAGATGATGGTGGCAGACGTAGTTCGCGCGCCCCTTGAGCAGCGCGAGCGTGACGGGCACCTTCAACGCGTCGCGGACGAGCGGGAGGTCGCGCTGGAACAGCTGGTCCTGCAGCGTCTTGGTGCCGGTGGACACGATTACCTTGCCGCCGTACAGGAGCGCCGGCACGAGATACGCGAAGGTCTTGCCGGTACCCGTGCCGGCTTCGGCGATCAGTGCGCCGCGGCTCGCGATCGCGTTCGCGACGGCTTCGGCCATCGCAAGCTGCTGCGGGCGAAATCGAAATCCCGGGAGGGCGGCGGCCAGGATTCCGCCCTCGCCCAGGATCGCGGAAAGCTCGCGATCGGAGGGTTGCACGCCGAGGTCCGCCGTGGCGGGGAATGCGGCAGCGCTCAGGTCGCGCTCTTGGTCTTGGGCGGGGGCTTCGCGGGCTTGCCCTTCTTGTCCTTGTCCGCCGGAGGTGCCGCGGCTTTGCCCTTTTCCGGAAGCACCGCCCGGACGGCAATCGCGCGCTCGCTGAAGATCTCGTAGGGCTTCGCGACGCGGGCCTTGTACTGCTCGTCAGTCTCCCCGGGAATCCACTTGAGCTCGTTGAGCGACTTCAACCACAGCTCCTGCAGTTCGCGCAGACCGTCGACGGCCTTCGCGCTCGGCGTGGCCTCCTTCAGCGCTGCCTGGTAGGGGCGCGTCATCGAAAGGCGGTGCTTGTCGATGCAGTATTCGGACTTGGCGCCGTTGGTGCCTTCCGTCGACTTCTCGTAGCCGAACTCGATGATCTCGATGCTCTTCACGTGGCGGCACATCGTGTACAGGTGTGGGACGGCGTCGAGGTAACAGTCGACCGCACCGCCGGTCGAATTCGGGCAGATGTAGGTGTCGGCCTTCGGGACGAAGTTGGGGTTCGGGATGAATTCGGCCGGGTGAGCGACCAGGGGAACGACGGCGACGAGCACTCCAAGCGCCGCCGACGCGCAAGCCTGGAGAGAAACGTGCATGACGGACGAAGGGGTGCGATCGGGAGCCATCGCGAATGCTACCCCGCGGCGGCTTTGTCGCTCAAGCCGGCTGGATGGCCGACTCTTCGATCGAGCACGCCACGGTGGTACCCCGCCGCCCTCCGACACTTCCGTCGGACGGCGGGGCCATGGACAGGTCGCGGCGGTGCCGCGCTAGAGCGTTGCGCCCCCGGAAACTTCGATCACCGCGCCGTTGATGTACGACGCTTCGCTCGATGCGAGCCACGCGTACGTCGCGGCGATCTCGTCGGGCCTTCCCAGCCGGCCCATCGGAACGCGGTCGGCCATCATCGAGATGATCTTGGCGGGCATCTTGGCGAGGATCGGAGTCTCGATGAAGCCCGGGCAGATGGCGTTGGCGCGAATGCCCTTGCGGCCCAGCTCGCGCGCCCAGGTCTTGACCATGCCGATGACGCCGAACTTGGTCGCGGCGTAGTTGGTCTGCCCGAAGTTGCCGTAGATGCCGACGATCGACGATGCATTGAGGATGCATCCCGAGTTCTGCGTGAGCATGATTTCGACGACGGCCTTGGTGCAGTTGTAGACGCCCTTCAGGTTGACGTCGATGACGCGGTCGAACTGGTCTTCGCTCATCTTCTTGAATTGCGCATCCTCGACGATGCCGGCGTTGTTGACGAGCGTGTCGATGCGTCCCCACTTGGCCATCACGCCTTCGACCATGCCCGCGATGCTGTCCTTGTCGGTGACATCGACGACGAAGCCGATGGCATCGAAGCCCGCCTCGGTGATGAGATCGACCGTCCCTTCCACCGACGTCTTGTTGATGTCGCACGCGACGACCTTCGCGCCTTCCTTGGCAAACTTGACCGCGGTCGCCTGGCCGATGCCTTGGCCGGCACCGGTGATGATTGCGACGTTGTCTCTTAGACGCATTTGGTGCTTCTCCCCTGGATGTGACGAGGACCCGGCCGGTGGCCGAGTCCTTTCCGCGGGGGATTATAGTAGATTTGATGCGCTGCACAACCTCGGTTCGTCGGCCCGAAACTACCTCTCGTGAAGGATTCAGACAGCCAATAATCAATATGTTGCATACAAAAAATTGGAGTTTGCGGCGATGGACGCCGATGTCGCCTCATAGCACGTATGTTGCGCTTGCGCCCAGGGCGTCGCGGCACGTGGCTGTCGGTTACACCCACGGCCGCTCACACTTCCTGCCAGTGCTCGATGACGAGTTGCAGCGTCGTCTCCCCCCGCCATTCGTTGATTTCGGGGCGATAGGCGGCAGAGATGGACGCCGGGAGCGCATCGACGTGGCCGAACAGGATCGCGTCGAAGCGTTCGCCGCCGCGGGTGAGCGCGAGCTTCGAATGTCTCCCGCCGACGATCCGCTGGGCGAGCACCTCGAACGTATCTTCGAAGAGTGGAGCGGCGAACCCTTGACCCCACACCTGGTCCCGCAGCGCGGCGGCGAGCTCGATCGAGAGTTCGCCGGGTGCGAGCGTCCCGTCCGAATCGAGCGCACGCGCGAGATCGCCCGGCGTCAGCTGCTCGCGGGCGATCGTCTCGAAGGTCGCGGCAAAGCGCGCCAGATCGGATTCGGCAAGAGAGAGCCCGGCGGCATACGCGTGCCCGCCGAATTTGGTCAAGATTCCGGGCGATCGCTTGGAGGCGAGATCGAGCGCGTCGCGGAGATGGAATCCCGCGATCGATCGGCCGGAGCCCTTGAGCTCGCCGTCCTTGCCTCTCGCGAAGACGATGACCGGACGGTGATAGCGGTCCTTGAGCCGGCTCGCGACGATCCCGACGACACCCTGGTGCCACCCGGCGTCGAAGAGGCAGAGCGTGTATGCATCGCTCCTGGCGGCATCGAGCGTTCCTGCTTCGACGGCGGCGAGGGCTTCTTCCTGCATCGACGCTTCGACGTCGCGCCTTTCGCGATTGAGCCGGTCGAGCTCGGCGGCGAGCGGTGCCGCAGTCACATCCGTGTCGGCGAGGAGGCAGCGGATGCCGATGCTCATGTCGGAAAGGCGCCCCGCTGCGTTCAGGCGCGGGCCCGCGACGAAGCGCAGGTCGTAGCACGTCGCCCGCCGCGGGTCGCGACCGGCGACGGCGAAGAGCGCGTTGATGCCGGGCTGCGCGCGGCCGGCGCGGATGCGCGCCAGGCCGTGCGCGACGAGCGTCCGATTGATCCGGTCGAGGCTTACGACGTCGGCGACGGTGCCGAGCGCGACGAGATCGAGCAGCGTCCCGAGATTGGGTTGCGGGCGGTCCGAGAACTGACCCCGGTCCCGCAGCACGGCGCGGGTCGCGAGCAGCACGTAGAACATGACACCGACGCCGGCGAGATGCTTTCCCGGAAACGCGCACCCGCCCTGATTGGGATTGACGATCAGCGCGGGCGCGGGAAGCGTCGCCGCCGGGAGGTGGTGGTCGGTGATCAGCACTTCGAGACCGAGCGCCGCGGCCGCCGCAACGCCGTCGTGGCTCGCGATGCCGTTGTCGACGGTCACGATGAGGCGCGGCGCGAGCGCGGCCGCCTGAGCGACGATCTCCGGCGTGAGCCCGTAGCCGTACTCGAAGCGATTCGGCACGAGGAACTCGACGATGGCGCCCATCGCCGCGAGCCCGCGCATCCCGACTGCGCAGGCGGTGGCGCCGTCCGCGTCGTAGTCGGCGACGATCACGATCTTCTCGCGGTCGCGGATCGCATCGGCGAGGCGCGTCGCGGCGAGGTCGATTCCCTTCATTGTCGCGAACGCCGGCAGCGTCGCGAGATCGACGTCGAGCTCCTCAGTCGTCGCGACGCCGCGCGACGCGAACACGCGCGCCAGCACAGGATGGACACCCGCAGCGGCGAGTGCTGCGGCGGCCGGTGGAACCGCACGACGCACGATGTCCATCAACCGGCCTTGATCGCGGTGTCGAGCAGCGCGCCGAGATCGCGAGTCCTGTAGCGCCCCGTGACCCGTTGCCACAGCCGCGGCCGTCGCGCCTGCCAGACGATGGCCGTGCCGCCCTCGTCGCCGATGAGCGTCACGCCATCGAGAGAGCCCGCGACAAGTGCGTCGCGCGCCGGCGCCGCCCACCCGCGCTCCAGCGTCGAGAGGTCGAGTGCGCGATCGAGCACGACGACGATCGAGTCCGCGTTGCCGGCCTCGCTGCGTGCGCGATGGAGATCACGGGGCACGGAGTGCAGAGGCGTGCCTGAATGCGCGGCAAGCGCGCACGCCACTCCCGACGCTGCGAACGTCGCGATGGATGGCGCGGGCACCGGCCGCGACGGCAGCGTCCCGCCCTCGTAAAACCAGAGAGTGTTCGCGGGCGGCCGTCCTGCCCGCTCGCGCTCGACATTGACGGGATGCTCGTGCAGCAGCATCTCGATCTCCGACTGATAGCGGCGCCACGCTGCGGCGTCGGGGCCTTGCGGCAGCAGCCCGCGCAACGGGCGGTGCATCGCAGCGGCGGGTGGCGACGTCGAGAGTCGAATCCCGGCCGCGACGCGGACGAAGAACCCATCGGGGCGAGGTGCGGCGAAGGTGACCTCGTCGTTCGCGAAGTGCGAGTTCAGCGTCGCGAGCAGGGCGTCGGCGGCAGCGCGATCGAAATCGTCCACGACGCGCGCGAGCTCCACATCGACCCTGCCGACTTCGAGCGTCACGGGGTCGGCGGCGAGCCAATAATCCGTCCCGGGATCGACGCCGAGCGCCGCGAGGCGTATCGGCGCGAGCGGCCAATCCGTCTGGCGGACGACGCCGTAGCGCGACGCCAGCGCCGCGGACACGCCGCCGCTCTCGCGAACGGGCAACCCCGCCATCGCGAGCAGATGTGCAAGCGCGGGCGCCTGCGGCGCCGCGCTCTTGTCGGCGCGTTCTTCGAGGAGTGGCGGCAGTGCGAGGATGAATTGCATGGTTGCTGACGCAGTGCGCGTCGTGTGCGCCGCCGCACGGTCGCGCAAGTCTAGCAGGCGGACGATGCCCCTTGCGTGCGATAATCCGCCGCGCCGCCGCTGCCATGCCATTCCACCTCGCGGCGTCCCCTCGATTCGCGCATACCGCCTTGTCACCGTACGAACTTGCCGTTGGTCTTCGCTACACGCGCGCCCGCCGGGGCTCGGGACGCAACACGTTCATCTCGTTCATCGCCCTTACCTCGATGGCCGGCATCGCGCTTGGGGTGATGGCGCTCATCGTCGTGCTGTCGGTGATGAACGGCTTCCAGGAGGAGTTGCGCAATCGCATCCTGGCCGTGGCGTCGCACATCGAGATCCGCGGAAATCCGACGATCGCCGACGATGCCGCGGTCGCCAAGATGGCAATGGCCAACCCGCACGTCAAGGCGGCGGCGCCCTACGTGATGGGGCAGGCGATGCTATCGGCAGGCGAAGCGAATCGCGGCGCGATCATCCGCGGCGTCGACCCTGTGCGCGAAGCCACGGTCGCGGACATCGGAGCGCACATGCGCGCCGGCGCGCTCACCGACCTGAAGCCCGGCGAGTTCGGGATCGTGCTCGGCGCGGACCTGGCGCGCGCTCTCGGCGTGCGGATGGGCGACCCGGTCGTCGTCATCACGCCGCAGGGCACGATGACGCCGGCCGGCACGCTTCCTCGTCTCAAGACGTTCCGGGTGGTCGGCGTGTTCGAGATCGGCATGTTCGAGTTCGACAGCGGCCTCGCGCTGATCGATCTCGAGGACGCGAAGAAGCTCTATCGCCAGGACGGCGCTTCGGGGGTCCGGCTCAAGCTCGACGACATGTTCGCGGCGCCGGAGGTGGCGCGCGAGCTTGCCGGGGCACTCCGGATCAGCGGCGAAATCCGCGACTGGACGCGGAGCCACGCGAATTTCTTTCGCGCCGTTCAAATCGAAAAGCGCGTGATGTTCATCATCCTGACGCTGATCATCGCCGTGGCGGCGTTCAACATCGTGTCGGCGCAGGTGATGACGGTCACCGACAAGCAGGCCGACATCGCGATCCTGCGCACGCTGGGGGCGGCGCCGTCGTCGATCACCGCGATCTTCATGATCCAGGGCGCGCTCATCGGTCTCATCGGGACCCTGATCGGAGTGGTGCTGGGCGTGCTTCTCGCGCTCAACGTCGGCACCGTGCTGCCGGCGGTGGAGCGCCTCTTCAACGTGCAGCTCCTCGACAAGACCGTCTACTACATCAGCGAGCTGCCGTCCGACCTGCAGCGCGCGGACGTCATCACGATTGCCGCCATCGCGCTGGTGCTGGCGCTCGTGGCGACGGTCTATCCGGCATGGCGCGCCGCGAAGGTGAACCCCGCGGAGGCGCTGCGCTATGAGTGAGGCCGGCGCCGTTCCCGCGCCGGTGCTCGAATGCCGTGGGCTGCGCAAGACCTACGCGAGCGGTCCGCTCGACGTGCCCGTGCTGCTCGGCGTGGACCTCGCCATCGCGCGCGGCGAACGGGTGGCGATCGTCGGCGCGTCGGGCTCCGGCAAGAGCACGCTCCTGCATCTCCTTGGTGGCCTCGATGCCCCGACCGCAGGCTCGGTGCGCGTCGACGGCGTGGATTTCACTCGCCTTTCGGAAAAGGAGCGAGGCGCAGTGCGCAACCGTGCGCTCGGCTTCATCTACCAGTTTCATCATCTGCTCCCGGAATTCACCGCGCTCGAGAACGTGGCGATGCCGCTTTTCATCCGCAGGATGCCGCCGGCTGCGGCGCGCGCCGCCGCGAACGAGATGCTGAAGCGCGTGGGCCTCGATCATCGCGCACGCCATCTGCCGGGCGAGCTCTCGGGCGGCGAGCGGCAGCGCGTCGCACTGGCGCGCGCACTCGTCACGGAGCCGCGATGCGTGCTTGCCGACGAGCCCACCGGCAATCTGGATCGCCGCACCGCGGGCCAGGTGTTCGACCTTATGCTCGAATTGAATCGCGCCGTCGGCACGAGTCTCGTCATCGTTACGCACGATCCCGATCTCGCGGCGCGGACGGATCGGACGCTGCATCTCGTTGACGGCGTGCTGCGGGTGGAATGAAGCGCAGCGGTCAGTCTGTGCCACCGCGGCGAGAGCCGCCCGGCTTCGCACCCCACGCGCCCGGCATCTCCCGCCGCGATGGCGCATCCCTCAGAGCGTGAACGTCCCCGGAAACACCCATAGCAGCGCGGCGGTCATCGTCACATAGCGCGCGAACTTGCCTATCGCCATGTACGCGACGCATGGCCAGAACGGCAACCGAAGCCATCCTGCCACTGCACAAAGCGGGTCGCCGACCACAGGCAGCCACGAGAGCAGGCACGCCTTCGCTCCGAATCGTTCGAGCCAGCGCAACGCGTGCGGATGCGCAGTGCTCGGATGCTTCGTCATGTGCTCGTAGGCGCGCAAGGCGCCGTAGCCCATCCACCAGGTGAGCGCGCCGCCGAGCGTATTGCCCGCGGTGCCGACCAGCACTGCGGGCCAGAAGAGGTCGGGGTTGAGCTTCACAAGGCCGAAGACGGCAGGCTCCGAGCCCATCGGCAGCAGCGTGGCCGACACGAATGCAATGACGAACACCGTGCTGAGCCCGTAACGCGGCAGTGCCAACGCGGCCAGGAGCGGCGCAATCCACTCGTCCATTGCGCCATGTTACGGGGACTGCTCCGGGCGCCGGCGAAGTGCGAACTTGCTGGCGCCTGCAGCTCGAACCGCGGTCGCAGTCCGCAGTTTCCTTCGCTGTGCGGAAGCCGGCACGACGCGGGCGATCCGCAGCGAGCGACATGTCGGGAAACTTGACAGCCGAGCGGACGAACTGGGGCCAACTTATTGATAATGCAGCATGGCATGGACCTTGCTGCCAAGATCGAAGTTACGAACTGGGGAGGATCTCGACATGAAGAAGATAAGCCAATCGGCGCTGGCCATTCTTGCCGCGGCAGGGTGCTTCGGGGTCGCGAATGCCGGCGTGATCGATTTCTCAGCTGCGCCCGGGGGTCCCTTCGCGTCATATACGGAGCAGGGTGTGACCTTCACTGCCTCGGGCGGCGGAGGACAGATCATTACCCAGAACACGCCCAACGGCACGCCTGGGCTTCTTGATAACAACAGTCCCCGCAAGGAACTCCGGGCGGACATCGCCGGTGGGGCAACGTCGGTGTCCATCGACCTAGGCGACTTCAACGCTGACCCGGATACGATCTTTCTCGAGATATTCAACAGTGCGAACGTCTCGCTTGGATTCGCAAGTCAGGCGATAGATGCCGCCTTCACCGGCATGATCACGCTGACACTGTCCGACCCGGATATTGCGTATGCGATCTTCGGAGGGAGGGCACCGGCCGTCAACGGCAGTTCCATTTATGCGGACAATTTCGCCTGGGACGCTGGCGCGGCCGTCCCCGAGCCCGCCTCGCTCGCTTTGCTCGGCCTCGGACTCGTGGGCCTTGCCGCAGTGAAGCGGCGCCGACTGAGCTAGCGGCAGCCAGCCGTTCGCAAATAGGTGTCGGACAGACCCCGCCCGGGTGGCGGGGTTTTGTTTTCTTGTTCCTCGCGTGCGGCGGGGCTAGCTCGTTCCGAGCGGCGGCTCGTCCATCAGCGCGACCTGCTCGCGCAGCTCGAGGATGCGATCCTGCCAGTAGCGTTGCGTGTTGAACCACGGAAACGCCGCGGGAAAGGCCGGATCGTCCCAGCGCTCTCCGAGCCACGCCGAGTAGTGAAGGAGGCGCAGCGTCCGAAGCGCCTCGACGAGATGGAGCTCGCGCGAGTCGAACGCGGAGAAGTCGTCGTATCCGGCAAGCACGTGCCCGAGCTGGCGGGACATGTCCGCCCGATCGCCTGAA
>Ga0207648_10004087_pt1 | contig 15116 bp, 15 predicted proteins | sample KBSMisM32_FD_184310 | JGI IMG/M metagenome (GOLD analysis project Ga0207648, IMG submission 184310) | Miscanthus rhizosphere microbial communities from Kellogg Biological Station, Michigan, USA - KBS Miscanthus M3-2 (SPAdes) (version 2) | ecosystem: Host-associated > Plants > Roots >...
GCCCGCCAAGGGCTTGGCGCCGGCATCGACCTTGATCCCGGGCACAGCGCCGGCGGCCTCGCTCAATTTGACGAAGGGCGTGCCGTCCTTGGCCTTTTGGCGCAGGGTTTCATCATACAGGATGACGCCGGAGATATGCTCGCGCATCGACTTGTCGGTTCGGAACAGCATCTCGCGATAGTCGCGGCGGTTTTCCTCGGTGTTGGTGACGCCGATCTTGTCGAAGCGTTTCTGGATGGTGCCGGTGGATTCATCGGCCGCGAGAAGGCCCTTGCCGGGGGCCACCATCTTGATCGCGATCTTGTTCAGTTCTTCCAGGTTCATCTCGTCCCTCATTTTGTGCTTAAGGCTTCCACGCCGGGCAGGGTCTTGCCTTCCAGCCACTCCAGGAAGGCGCCGCCGGCGGTGGACACATAGGTAAAATCGCTCTCCACGCCCGCATGGGCAAGCGCCGCGACGGTGTCGCCGCCGCCCGCCACCGAAAGGAGTTGGCCGGCGCGGGTTCGGCTTGCGACGATTTGTGCCGCCTTTACCGTGCCCTGGTCAAAGGGCGCGGTTTCGAAGGCGCCGAACGGTCCGTTCCACACCAGGGTGCGGGTGGCCAACAGCCGGTTTTCAAAGGATTTGATCGCGTCCGGGCCGACATCCAGCGCCATTTCGTCGGCGCCGATGTTCCCGGCCGGAACCGTGCGATGGGCGGCATTCGCCTTGAATTCCTTGGCGACCACCAGGTCGCGGGGCAGCAGGATCACCGCCCCGGCCTCGTTGGCCATGTGGATCACCTGGCGGGCGGTTTCCAGATGGTCGGGCTCGTAGAGCGATTTGCCGATGGCGATCCCTTCCGCCGCCAGGAAGGTGTTGGCCATGGCGCCGCCGATCACCAGCGTTTCCACCCGCTTCACCAGATTTTGCAGCAGTTCGATCTTGGTGGAGACCTTGGCGCCGCCCACCACCGCCATCAGCGGACGCTCCGGATTGCCCAGCGCCTTTTCCAGATGGGTCAGTTCCGCCTGCATGGAACGGCCCGCCGCATTGGGCAGAAGCCGCGCCGCGCCTTCGGTCGAGGCATGGGCGCGGTGTGCGGCGGAGAATGCGTCATTGACGAAGAGGTCGCCCAGCGAAGCCAAGGCCGTGGCCATGGCGGCATCATTGTCTTCCTCGCCCTTGTGGAAGCGGGTGTTTTCCAACAGCAGCACGTCGCCATCTTTCAATGCGGCGACGGCTGCTTGTGCTGTGGCGCCGATGCAGTCCTCGGCGAAGGCGACCTTGCGGCCCAGCGCTTTTTCCAGAGGGGCGATCAGCACCTTCAGCGACATCGAGGGCACCACCTTGCCCTTGGGCCGGTCGAAATGGCTGAGGATGATGACCTTGGCGCCCTTGTCGGACAGTTCCTTGATGGTGGGCGCCTGACGCACGATACGCGTGTTGTCGGTGACCTTGCCGTCGGCGACCGGCACATTGAGGTCGGCGCGCACCAGGACGCGCTTACCTTTTGCGTCAAGGTCGTCGAGGGTTCGGAAATTGTTCACGTCGGTCCTTTTTTACCCTCCCCTTGAGGGAGGGTCGAGTTGCGGAGCAATTCGAGGAGGGGTCTGGCGCGGCTCGAGACCCCTCCCCGAAATTTGCTCGCTTACGCTCTCAAATTTCGACCCTCCCTCAAGGGGAGGGTGAGTCATTAAATCAACTTCCCCATCGCCACCGCGGTGTCGGCCATGCGGTTGGAAAAGCCCCATTCATTGTCATACCAGGTCATCACCGAGACAAAGGTGCCGTCCATCACCTTTGTTTGGTCCAAGGCGAAGCTGGACGAGGCCGGACTGTGGTTGAAGTCCATCGACACCAGCTTGTCATGGACCACTTCCAGAATGCCCTTGAGCGGGCCGGCCGCCGCCGCCTTCTTGATGGCGTCATTGACTTCCTGGACCGTGGTGGCGCGCTTGGCGACGAATTTCAGATCCACCAGCGATACGTTGGGGGTGGGCACACGCACCGAGATGCCGTCCAGCTTGCCCTTCAATTCCGGCAGCACCAGGCCCACCGCCTTGGCGGCGCCGGTCGAGGTGGGGATCATCGACAGCGCCGCGGCGCGGGCGCGGTAAAGATCCTTATGCATCTGGTCCAGCGAGGGCTGGTCATTGGTGTAGCTGTGGATGGTGGTCATCATGCCGTGCGCAATGCCCACCGCGTCGTTCAGCACCTTGGCCACCGGCACTAGGCAGTTGGTGGTGCAGGAGGCGTTGGACACCACCAGGTCGTTCTTGGTCAGCTTGTCGTGATTGACACCATAGACCACGGTGACGTCGGCACTGTCGCAAGGCGCGCTCACCAGCACGCGCTTGGCGCCGGCCGTCATATGCGCGCTGGCCTTGTCCTTGGAGGTGAAGATGCCGGTGCATTCCAAGGCGATGTCCACGCCCAGATCCTTGTGGGGAAGCTCGGCCGGATTCTTGATGGCGGTGACCTTGATGCGGTGACCGGCGGCGATCATGTACTCGCCGTCCACGCTCACTTGGGCGGGAAAGCGGCCATGCACGCTGTCATAGCGCAGCAGATGGGCGTTGGTCTCGACCGGTCCCAGATCGTTGACCGCCACGACCTCGATGTCGCGGCGTCCCGATTCCACGATCGCCCGCAACACCAAGCGGCCGATACGGCCAAAGCCATTGATTGCAACCCGTAGGGCCATACCTTATCTCCTCGTCATGGCCCGCCAGCGAGGCCCGAAGGGCCGATTCGCGTGCGGGCCACCCATTTTGTTTCTACCCCAACAACTTCTTCGCCGCCGCCACCGCCGCATCGGCGGTAATGCCGAACTTGGCATAGACGTCTTTATAAGGCCCGCTGGCGCCGAAGCTATGCATGCCGACAAAGGCGCCCGCGGGCCCAAGCAGTTCCGATCCGATATAGCGGTCCCAGCCTTCGCGCGCCGCCGCCTCAATCGCGACCTTGACGGTGCCCGGTCCAAGAACCTGCTTGCGATAGACGTCGCTCTGTTCCTCGAACAGGGTCCAGCTGGGCATGGACACCACGCGCGAAGGAATGCCTTCGGCGGCGAGCTTGTTGCGCGCTTCCACCGCCAGGCTGACTTCGGTGCCGGTGGCGAGGAAGGTGACCTTGGCCTTGGCGTCGCCCAGCAATTCATAAGCGCCCTTCGCCGATCGATTCTCGGCAGTGTGCGCGGTACGCACCGTGGGCACATCCTGGCGCGAAAAGGCGATCAGGCTGGGGCGGCGCGAATCTTTCAACGCCAGTTCCCAGCACTCCGCCGTTTCCACCCCATCGGCGGGACGGAAGACTTTCAGGTTGGGAATGGCGCGCAGGGCCGCCAGATGCTCGACCGGCTGGTGGGTGGGGCCGTCCTCGCCCACGCCGATGGAGTCATGGGTCATCACGAACACCACCCGGATGCCCATCAGCGCGGCCAGCCGGATGGCGGGTCGGCAGTAATCGCTGAACACCATGAAGGTGCCGCCATAGGGAATGATGCCGCCATGCAGCGCCAGGCCGTTCATGGCGGCTGCCATGCCATGCTCGCGGATGCCGTAATGGATGTAGCGGCCGGTAAAATTGCCGGGCGTGACATTTTCGATGTTCTTGGTCTTGGTGTTGTTGGACGGTGTCAGGTCGGCAGAGCCGCCCACCGTGTTCTGAAGCTCGGCATTGATGACGTCCAAAGCCTTTTCCGACATCTTGCGGGTGCCGGCGCTAGGCTTTTCGGCGGAGAGCTTTTCCTTCAGCGCCGCCAGCGCGGGACCCAGCGACGCGGGGATCACATCGTTGACGGTGTCGTCGAATTCCCTGGCGCGGCTGCTGGCATTCTTGCGCGCCAGCCAGGCGGCACAGTCCTTCGCGCCGGTCTTGCCGATGGCGCGCCATTGGTTGAGCAAGTCGTCGGGCACGATGAAGGGCTCATAGGGCCAGTCCAGTTCCTTGCGCGCGCCCGCCACCACTTCGGCGCCGGGGGCGTCGCTATGCGCCTTTTGGGTGCCCTGGCGGCCGGGCAGGCCGAAGCCGATGATGGTGCGGCAGGCGATCATCACCGGCGCGCCCGCAGCTTGCGCCTTTTCCAAGGCGCGGAAGATGTCGGCCGCGTCGTGGCCGTCGCAGCTGTCCACGATCCAGCCCGCCGACTTGAAGCGCTCGGCCTGGTTGGTGGAGTCCGACAGGGAAATCGAGCCGTCGATGGTGATGTTGTTGTGGTCCCACAGCACGATCAGGTTGGACAGCTTGAGATGGCCTGCCAGGGTGATGGCCTCCTGGCTGACGCCTTCCATCAGGTCGCCGTCGCTGGCGATGACATAAGTCTTGTGATTCACCAGCTCGTCGCCGAAGCGGGCGTTGAGCAGCCGCTCGGCCAGCGCCATGCCCACCGAATTGGCGATGCCCTGGCCCAGGGGGCCGGTGGTGGTCTCGATGCCAGGCAGGTCGCCATGCTCGGGATGGCCGGCGGTGGGGCTGCCGACTTTGCGAAAGTGCTTGAGGTCCTCGATGGTGACCTTGGGATAGCCGGTCAGCCATAAAAGGGAATAGAGCAGCATCGAGCCGTGGCCGCCCGACAGCACAAAGCGGTCGCGGTCTGGCCAGCCGGGCTGGGCGGCGTCAAATTTGAGGAACCGGGAAAACAGGACGGTGGCGACATCGGCCATGCCCATCGGCAGGCCGGGATGGCCGGATTTGGCGGTTTCCACCGCATCCATGGAAAGCGCCCGGATGGCATTGGCAAGCCGGCGGACGTGATGTTGGTCAGGGAGGGCCTGATCGGGCGCGGTCATGGAAACTTCCCGGCTGGTGGTGGTTGGCCTTAGCGAGCGGTTGGCGCTCCCGTCAAGGCCTGTGGATATGTCCCCAACGCGTACCGGTTGGCCCGATTTCCCGCGGGTCCGAAATTCGCAATCCCTCGATATTGCGGAATCGGGACGCGAGGGCCTAAGGTCTTGAGGTGATTGGGGTCAACGGAAGGATGAGGCGCGCATGAGCCGGCTGGATTTGGCGCAAAACCGCTTTCAGGTCGCCCTCGAAGCCCTGGAAAACAGTGTGGCTTCGGTGGGCGAGAGCCTGGATGCCGCTGCCAAATTGCCGGAGCGGATCGCCGAATTGGAAGCGGAACGCGAAAAACTGCTGACGCGGGTCGCGGAATTGGAAGAAGAAGTCAGCGCCTTGTCGGGCCTGACCGAGGAAGTGGAAGGCCGGTTGGACGGCGCCATCGGCGAAATTCGCGCGGCCTTGGCGCGCTAGGGAAAGAAGAACTTCATGCCGCTGGTCAATGTCATGGTCAATGGACGGGCCTACACCATCGCTTGCGATGACGGCGAGGAAGACCATCTCAAAGAGCTGGCTGCGCATGTCGATGCCAAGGCGCGCGAAGTGCTGGCGTCGGTCGGGCAGGTGGGCGATGCGCGCATGCTGCTGATGGCGGCCTTGCTGATCGCCGACGAGCGCCATGAGTTGAGCGGCAAGACGGTATCGAGTTCCCCGGGCGACGGCGAAAAACAAAGTTTACGCCTGCGCGCGGAAAAGGCGGAAAGCGCGGCTGCCGATGCATTGGAAAGTGCTTCAAAAAAGCTCGAGGACATTGCTGTTCGGCTTGCGCACGCCTAAGTTAGACCTTGGACGGTCACTGTTTCGCGCGTCAGGTTAGCGATGCCCAGGGGCCTTAATTGTACTCACCGGGAGCTGTCCCTGACCGGGGCCGTGGCCTCGGACATATGGCGCCCACCTGCACTGCAGGCCCGTGAGGATCCGAACACCAACGGCGTTAATGGTACCGTCCACCTTCCTAATAACTCGCCATGGCCGGGCAGCGAGACCGCGAAGCGGTCGAAGCGCGACCCGGCCACCCAGACGACGCGATGATTTCAAAATCTGACCTCCGCATCGCCGCGCGTGAGAAGCGCCGGACACTCGCGCATCCGCATTTCGCCGCCGCCATCGCGCGCCATGCGCAAGCGCTTGCGATCCCCAAAGGCGCGATCGTGGGCGGCTATCATGCTTTGCCCGAAGAAGCCGATCCGGCGCAGTTGCTGGAACGGCTGGTGGAATTGGGCTGCCATATCGCCTATCCGCGCGTGGCCGGCAAAGGCGCGGCCCTGGAATTTCATCGCGTGCCGGACGGCGAAGTTTTGGCGCCGGGGACCTTCGGCATCCATGAACCTTTGGACAGTTGGCCGCGCGTCACGCCGGATGTGCTGCTGGTGCCGTTGCTGGCCTTTGATGAGACCGGCCACCGGCTGGGCTATGGCGGCGGTTTCTATGACCGGACCCTGGCGGTGCTGAACGTACCGGCCATCGGAATTGCCTATGCGGGGCAGGAAGTCTCCTCGATTCCCCATTCTGCGCATGATAGGACCCTGACCATGATCCTTACGGAACAGGGTATCAGGCGCCTTTCATGAATTTGCTGTTTTTGGGCGACATTGTCGGCAAGCCGGGCCGCGACGTGGTGCATGCGGAGCTGGCTGTGCTCAAGCAACGGCTCAAGCTCGATTTCGTGATCGCCAATGGCGAGAATGCCGCCGGCGGCTTCGGGCTGACCCGCGCCATCGCCGAGGAATTTTTCGCCATCGGGATCGATGTCATCACCACCGGCAATCACTGGGCGGATCAAAAAGAAATACTGACTTATATCGAGGGCGAGGACCGCGTCCTGCGCCCTGCCAATTATCCCAAAGGCACGCCGGGACGCGGCGCCAATCTCTACCAGACGCCGCAGGGCAGCGTGCTGGTGATCAATGTCATGGGCCGGGTGTTCATGGACGCGCTGGACGATCCCTTTGCCGCGGTGGAACGCGAATTGTCGGCCTGCGGCTTGGGCGTGGGCGCCGACGCCATTGTGGTGGACATCCATGCCGAGGCGACGTCGGAGAAAATGGCCATGGGCCATTTTTGCGACGGACGCGCCAGCCTGGTGGTAGGCAGCCACAGCCATGTGCCCACCGCGGACGCCCAGATCCTGCCGGGCGGCACCGCCTTCCAAGCCGATGCGGGCGCCTGCGCCGATTATGACTCCGTCATCGGCATGGAAAAGACCGAGCCGGTGCAGCGCTTTGTGCGCAAGATTTCGATGCAGCGCTACACCCCGGCGACCGGACCGGCGACCTTATGCGCAGTCTTCGTCCAAACCGGCAGCAATGGACTTAGCAGCCGCATCGAGCCGGTGCGGATCGGCGGCCGGCTCAAACCGTCGCTACCCCAACTTTAGTTTTTTCCGCTTAAAACAGCAGCTGCACTGCTGTACTTTCGTCCCGTCCAACCGCGCGCATTGAGGGCGGCCAAGGGACACAGGCTGGAACGCATGAGCGAGGGCATTCAGAGCCGGGCTCGCGGCGGTTGGATCGATTCCGGCGCTGTCGCTTCGACTGTCGCAATTTCCGGCAAGGTTTGGCTGCGCGTATTCCTTGCGACGCAATGCATGATGATTGCCCTGGTACTGTTGTGGCCGCACATGCTTTGGCCATTCCTGTGCGATGCCGTGATGGCGTCATTGACATTTTTCTTTGCTGCCGACCACCTGCGCAGCGCCAAGCCGGAGGTGCGGCTGATCTGGATCATGTTGCTTGCCGCCATGGCGCTTCTTTCCATAGGCCATCTCCTGCAATTCTGGGTCTTGCTGGAGAAAGAATTCGGCCTCCCGCCCACTTTGGCGAAACTATCGGCGGGGGGACTCACCTGGTATTCGGCCTTTATCTGCGCCCGGGTGCCATTCCTGTTTCTGTTCGCGCAAATCGAAGAGAATGACGACAGGCTTTATTTCCGGGTCATCGACGGCCTGCAGTCGGTATTGATCATCGGCCTCATCACCTTGGTCTTTTCGCCCGGCACGCTGGGCGCTGCGCCAATGCGTCCCGGCCAGACCTTAATTTTGCTGAGCCTGGTGTTTCCGCTGCTGGCCTTTTTCGGCTGGATGAATTGGCTGGGCCGCGCGCCGGGTTACGGCCGGCAATTGGTCGGCGCGCTCACCCTTTACCTGCTGGCGAAATCCCTCGCCAACGCGGTCGCGAACGCGCTCGCGGACCCGGCATCCCTTGCTCTCGGCGTTGGGCCCCTATTGCAGGAAGCGCGCAATGCGCCCGCTATGGCGCTGATACTCGAAACCATGCCGCATCTGATCCTTGTGACGGTGGCGCTGCACCAGTTCCGTCCGAAGCCGCTCGTCCTGTCCGGCAGCCAGCGCGAAATCATCCGCTTGCTCAATCCGGTCTGTTTTACGATTGCCTCGCTCTTTCTGGCCTTCGCGGTCGCCGGGGAAAATGCGGCGCTTGGCGGCGCGCTGATCCTGCTGTCGGTGCTGCTGTATGTGCTGCGCTCGGCCAAGTGGCAGTCGGATTTCCGCCGCTTGAAGGAGAAGGTTGCGGTGGCGGCGCAGGCCAGGGAGAATTTCCTGCTGGATATCAACCATGAAATACGCTCGCCGCTGACCAGCATCAGCATCAACGCGTCGCTCCTCAACCGTGCGACAGCCCTGAGTGCCCACCAGGCAGTGATGGCGAAGACGATCCATAAGGGTGCGGAACTGGTCATCTTGACGCTGAACGACATTCTGGACATGTCGCGCATGGAGTTTGGCGCCCTGCGGATTCCGCTTCAGCCATTCGAGGTTGGCCCGGTGATCGGTGAGGTGGTCGAACTGTTGGAGCTCCAGGCGGAATACCGGAAGGTCGGCATCGATTGGCGCGCCGCGCCGGTTCCGCCTTTGCTGGGCGATGCCAAGCGTTTCCGGCAGGTCTTGACCAACATCCTGGCCAATGCCATCCGTCATGCCCCGGCGCACAGCAAGGTCGTCGTCGAAGCAGAGTTGGTCGCTTGGGCCGAGGGTTCGGCCGGCCGCATTACCGTCACAGACGCGGGCAAGGGAATTTCACAAAGCCAGCAGGACCTGTTGTTTCGCCGCTTCTCGCAGGTAGGGGGTAGCAGCGCGGATGGCCTTGGCCTCGCCATTTCCAGCGCGCTGGTCAAGGCCATGGGCGGGACGATTTCCTTTGAAAGCGAGCCGGGGAAGACTAAGTTTTGGGTCGAGTTGCGCCTGGCTTAGGGATCGGGCGGGAGCGCATGAGCGAGGACATTCGTAGCGGGCTTCGCGGCCGTTGGGCGGGTTCCGGCGCTGCCGCCGCGACTGTCGCGATTTCCGGCACAACGTGGCTGTGCCTGTTCCTCTCGGCGCAGGGTGTGATGATTGCCCTGGTGCTTTTGTGGCCACGCATCCTTTGGTTGCCGTTCCTGTGCGATGCCGTGATGGCGGCTTTGACGTTTTTCTTTGCCGCCGACCGGCTGCGTGGCGCCAAGCCGGAGGCGCGGCTGATCTGGACCATGGTCCTTTCCGCCATGGCGCTTCTTTCCCTGGGCCACCTGATGCAGTTCTGGGATGTGGCGAGGACAGAAATTTACCTGTCGCCTGTTTTGCAGCCGGCACAAGTATCGGCGCTGGGAGTCGGTTGGGGCGCGCTCTTCGTCTGTGCCCGTGTGCCGTTCCTGTTTCTGTTCGCGCAGATCGAAGAGAATGACGACAGGCCTTATTTCCGGATCTTCGACCTGCTGCAGTCGGTATTGGTCATTTGCCTTGTTACCGCGGTCTATTCGCCCAGCTTGCTGGGCGCTCCACCATTGCCTCCCCGCCAGACCGTGATTTTGCTGAGCCTGGTGTTTCCGTTGCTGTCCTTCTTCGGCTTGATGAATTGGCTGGGTCGCGTGCCGGGTTACGGCCGTCAATTGGTGGGCGCGATCATCCTGTACCTGCTGGCGAAATCCTTCGCGACGCCCCTATTGCAGGAAGCGCGCAAAGTACCCGTTATGGCGTTGGTATTCCAAACTCTGCCGCATCTGATCCTGGTGGCAGCCGCGCTGCACCAATTCCGTCCGGGAAAGCTTGTGTTGTCCGACAGCCAGCGGGAAACCATCCGCTTCCTCAATCCTGTCTGCTTTACCATAACCTCGCTCTGCCTGGCCTTCGCGGTCGCCCGGTACAATGCGGTGCTTGGCGGCGCCCTGATCCTGTTGGCGGTGCTGCTGTATGTGCTGCGTTCGGCGAAGTGGCAGTTGGATTTCCGCCGCTTGAAGGAGAAGGTTGCGGCGGCGGCGCAGGCCAGGGCGAACTTCCTGTTGGAGATCAATCATGAAATACGCTGGCCGCTGACCAGTATCAGCCTCAATGCGTCGCGTCTCAACCGGGAGGCCGGCCTGACTGCCGACCAGGCGGTCCTGACGAAGAAGATCCATAAGGGTGCGGAATTGGTCATCTCGACACTCAACGACATTGTGGACATGTCTCACATGGAGTCGGGCGCGCTTCGGCTGCCGCATAAGCCATTCCATCCGGGCCCGGTGATCGGCGAGGTGGTCGAACTGCTGGAACTCCAAGCGGAATACCAAAAGGTTGTCATCGATTGGCGCGCCGTGCCGTTTCCGCCTTTGCTGGGCGACACCAGAGGGATTCGGCAGGTCTTGACCAACATACTGGCCAACGCCATCCGTTATGCCCCTCCACACAGCAAGATCGTCGTGGAAATAGCGCCGGTCGCTTGGGCCGAGGGCCCGGCCGGCCGTATTACGGTCACGGACTTCGGCAAGGGAATTCCGCAAAGCCAGCAGGCTCTGCTGTTTCGCCGCTTCTCGCAGCTGGGGGAGAACAAAGCCGGCAGTTCCGGCCTGGGCCTCGCCATTTCCAGCGCGCTGATGAAGGCCATGGATGGGACGATCGGTTTTGAAAGCGAGCCGGGCAGGACCAAATTTTGGATCGAACTCCGCCTTGCCTAAGCTGCAACCGCATTGACCGTGACATCCGCGGCATGCGCTTCGCCGTCAAGCGTAGCGGCCACCGCATGAACCACGGCGGCGATGCGGACGGCAGCTTGAATCTGCTCGGCGGAGAGACCGGCGTCGCGCAGGATTTTCTCGTGGCTGTCGATGCAGACGCCGCAGCCATTGATGGCCGAAACCGCCAGGCACCACAGTTCGAAGTCGACTTTGTCCACGCCGGGCTTGCCTATGACATTCATTCTCAGTCGCGCCGGTAAGCCCTTGTAATCCGGTGCCGAGGCGAGGTGGGTAAAGCGGTAATAGACGTTATTCATCGCCATGATGCTGGCGGCGGCACGCGCTGCCTGAAGCGCTTCCAGCGACAGTTTGGGCGCGAATTCGGTCAAAATCGCCTGTGTTGTGGTGCGCTCGCGTGCGGCCAAAGCACAGGCAATGAATGTGCCGGCGCGCTGTTGCTCGGTGAGAAGACTCTCTTGCGCCAGCGATGACAGGTTGAGTTTCAAGTCCCGCGCATAATCGGGCAGGGCGTTTTTCAAAGCCTCGATGGACATCGTGAAATCCTTTTAGGCAGCGGTTCTTATGACGTCTTCGCCCTTCTGCCAGTTGCAGGGGCAGAGCTCGTCTGTTTGCAGCGCGTCCAGCACCCGCAGCACTTCGGCCGGGTTACGGCCCACGCTCATGTCGGTGACATAGGCGAAACGGATGATGCCGTCGGGGTCGACCAGAAAGGTGGCGCGCTTGGCGACACCGGCTTCCTCATCCAAAATTCCCAAGGCCTTTGAGAGCCGCCGATTGGTGTCGGCCAGCATGGCGAAGGGCAAATTTTTCAGGTCGGTATGGTTCTGCCGCCAGGCGAGATGGACGAACTCGCTGTCGGTGGAGACGCCATAGATCACCGTGTCGCGATCCTGGAAATCGCCATTGAGCTTGCCGAAACCGGCGATCTCAGTGGGGCAGACGAAGGTGAAGTCCTTGGGCCAGAAAAAAACCAGCTTCCATTTTCCCTTGTCGCTGTCCTGGCTGAAGGGCTGGAAGGCGGTGGAGGGATTGGTGGACACCACGCCCTGGACGGAAAAATCGGGGAATTTGTCGCCGACGGTCAGCATACGTACTCCTTGGAATAGTTCTAAGTTGCGAACACTTCTTAGAAATATTCTAAAGTGTAGTCAAGCGGCATTTCTCGATTCTAGAATTCCCGCGAAAAACCAGGCTGTTAGGCGGTCGGGGCGGCTCTAACCGCTCGCCAGCCGGCCAAGAAAAAGGCCATTAGGACCAGGAGTTGTACGGTCCCGAAAACCGCTCCGGACGGCGGCACGCCAGGCGCGAGAGCATGGAGAGCGGGAATCTTGATGAAGGACTGGATCACCAGCACCGCGACATTGAGATACAGCGCGGCAATTGCCGTGATCACATAGGCGGCGCGCCAACGTCCGGCCAGATGCCGGCCATAAAATGCAAAAAGGGCCACTGCCAGCGCGATCAGCGAGATGGTCCCCACGATCATGGCGGGCGTCACCATCTCATTCTGGAACAAAAAGCCGGTGACGCTGGTGAGCACGGTCAGACCCAGAAAGATGCCGGTGAGGGTTACCGGTGCGCGGCCTTTCAACAGGGCGGCCAAGACCGGCAAGCCGGTGCCGATGGCGGCCAGGCTGATGGCGAGATGGACAAGGGTAAGGGGATCTGTGGCAAGAGTGGTCATGGCTTCTCCTGCAAATTTGGGCGTTTAAAATCAGGTCATCCTGGCCGCAGCGGCCAGGCTTGAAAAGAGGGGGCCGGCCCTAGTATCTGAGCCGCCGCACAAGGAAGACGACAGATGGCCGGTCATAGTCAGTTCAAGAACATCATGTTCCGCAAGGGCAAGCAGGACAAAGAGCGCTCCAAGCTCTTTGCCAAGCTGTCCCGCGAAATCACCGTGGCGGCCAAGTCCGGCCTACCCGACCCGGCACACAATCCCCGCCTGCGCACTGCCATCATCGCCGCCAAGGCGGAGTCCATGCCCAAGGACAATATCGAGCGCGCCATTCAGAAAGCGGTGGGCGGCACGGGCGAGAATTACGACGAAGTGCGCTATGAGGGCCGCGGCCCCGGCGGCGTTGCCCTGATCGTCGAGACCATGACCGACAACCGCAACCGCACCTCCGCCGATGTCCGCGCGGCCTTCAGCAAATATGGCGGGCAGATGGGCGAAACCGGCTCGGTCAGCTTTATGTTCGACCATGTCGGGGTGATCACCTACCCGGCCGGCAAAGGCAGCGAAGATGCGATGCTGGAAGCCGCGCTCGAGGCGGGTGCCGATGAGTGCGTCTCAACCTCCGAAGGTCATGAGTTCTTCACCAGCATGGAAGACTTCGCCTCGGTGCGCGACGCGTTGGAAACCAAGCTCGGCGCGCCGGCCTCCGCGGCCATTGTCTGGCGGCCGCAGAACATGGTGGCGGTGAGCGATGAAGCGGGCGAGACTTTGGTCAAGCTGGTCGAAGTCCTCGACGACCATGATGACGTGCAAAATGTGTACGGAAACTACGAGCTATCGGAATCGTTGATGGCTAAGATCGCGGGATAGGCCTAGTTTGGGGATGCGATGCGGCGGATCAGTCCACCAGCGAAAATCGCCGTCCGGCGCAACGGCTTTCGCGTCAAGACCATCTCGCGCCTGAAATTTGAAGCCGGCCCGGAAATCGCCGGCTGGGTGAATTATCGCAACAAGGTCTATCCGCTGTTCAAGGACCCGGGCGGTGCCTATTATTTGGACGAAGACGGCTGGGCCTCGACCCGGCATTATCCCCTGACCCGCGACGAAGACGATTTCAAAAGCTGGAAGCCGGGGGGATTTCGCTTCTAGCCCGCACCATCTGCCGCCATAGTGGCGCGTATGGAGCACATGTCCCCGCTGATCGGCATTCTGGTCATCGGCCTTGGCCTGGCCTTTGTGCTGGGCACGGCGGTGCAGCGGCTCGGGCTGCCGCCGCTGGTGGGATATTTGCTGGCCGGCGTGGTGGTGGGGCCGTTCAGTCCGGGCATTGTGCTGGACCAGCATCTGACCCTGCAGCTGGCCGATATCGGCGTGGTGCTGCTGATGTTCGGTGTCGGCCTGCACTTCAAGCCCAGCGATCTGTTGGAGGTCAAAGCCATTGTGGTTCCCGGTGCGGTGCTGCAAATGGCGGCCATCACCGCGCTGGGCGTGGGTGCCGGCATCGGATTCGGCTGGACCGCGGCGCAAGGCTTGATGTTCGGCCTCAGCCTGTCGGTGGCATCGACGGTGGTGGTGATGCGCGCCTTACAAGACCGCCGCCTGACGGAAACCGGGCGCGGCCATATCGCCATCGGCTGGCTGGTGGTGCAGGACCTGCTCACCGTGCTGGCGCTGGTGATTTTGCCGCCCGTCGCGGCGGCGCTCAAAGGCGGCGATATCCAGATGACGGCCCTGACCGCCAGCCTTGGCCTGACCTTCGGCAAGCTGGCGGTCTTCGCCGGCTTGATGTGGGTGATCGGCCGGCGCGTCATTCCCGCCATCCTGCATTACATCGCGCACACGGGTTCGCGCGAATTGTTCCGCCTGGCGGTGCTGTCGGTGGCGCTGACGGTGGCGTTCGCGGCGTCGTTCCTGTTCGGCGTCTCCATCGCACTGGGCGCCTTCTTCGGCGGCATGATTTTGGCGGGCTCGAAATTGTCGCAGCGCGCGGCGGAAGAATCGCTCCCCCTGCGTGATGCTTTCGCCGTGCTGTTCTTCCTGTCGGTGGGCATGTTGTTCGATCCCCGGGTGGTGTTGCACCAGCCTATGGCCTTGGCCTTGACCTTCGGCATTGTGCTGGCGGGCGGCGGCATTTGTTACCTGCTGCTGCGGCTGTTCGGGGTGAAAAGCGCCGGCGCGGTGACCATCGCCGTCAGCCTGGCGCAGATCGGCGAATTCTCCTTCATCCTGGCCGACCTGGGCATCGGGCTGAAGGTGCTGCCTGAGGAGGCGCGCGGCTTGATCCTGGGCGCCTCGATCCTCTCCATCTTCCTCAATCCGGTGCTGTTCGCGCTGGCCGCCCGGCGCGAGGCCTCGCCCCATGCGGCCCCGGCGCCCGACATGCCCCGGCCCGCGCCCGAGCCGACCAAGCTCACCGGCCATGTCGTGCTGGTGGGCTATGGCCGGGTGGGGCGGTTGATTGCCGACGGCATCAAACACGACCTGCCGCTTCTGGTGATGGAGGAAGGCGCGGTGGGTGCCCCCGGTATCGAGCACATAAGGGGCAATGCCGCCCGCGATGATGTGCTGGCCGCGGCCAACCTGCCGGAGGCGAAGATGCTGTTCGTCGCCATTCCGGAAGCCTTCGAGGCCGGACAGATCGTGCAGCAGGCGCGGCGCGCCAATCCCGGCCTGC
>Ga0207648_10004091_pt1 | contig 15103 bp, 15 predicted proteins | sample KBSMisM32_FD_184310 | JGI IMG/M metagenome (GOLD analysis project Ga0207648, IMG submission 184310) | Miscanthus rhizosphere microbial communities from Kellogg Biological Station, Michigan, USA - KBS Miscanthus M3-2 (SPAdes) (version 2) | ecosystem: Host-associated > Plants > Roots >...
GTTCCAACCCTGCGGGACGCGTATGCGGTCCGCACGCCACTCGCTAGCGCCCCCTCGCACGGGCCCGCTCGCACCGGGGGGCAGGAAAGGACGATCATGAAGCGTTGTTCTCGGCGCCACCCAATCCTTCGCGCCGCCATGGCGATCGCGCCGGTCGTTGCATTGCCCGGCATTGCCTCGGCCGCGATCGTTGCTAACCCGCTTTGTCCCGACAACACGGCGATATTCGAGCCCGATTCCGGCAAGGACATCGTCGTTCCCCAACCGACGTGCAGCTACGTGTTGAAGCAGGATTACACCTATTACGTCGGTGGCGCTGATGCCGAGTTGGTTGCTGCGCACACCTACGACGCTGCGGAGTACCTGATGAAGGTGCACAAGGGTGCCGGGACAAGTCTCGACATCGACTTCACGGGCCCGGTGCCGGCAACCGTCACCTACCACGCCCCGTGTCATCTGCGGGCCCAGAACGTCGGGTTGAAGAGCAGGGACCTGTTGAAGCTGACCGGCGCAAAGGTGACGCTGGTGCAGCAATGCAGCGGGATCGACGGCACGTGGGGATATCGAGCCGAGAACGCTCCGATCAGCTTGGCGATTGCCGGCAAGCTGGGGGAGCTCGTTCGCCGGGCCGACGGCAACGCCGTGGCGGGCGATTGCCACCTCGCCAACATCGCAATCGCGGAACAAACGGACGAAGAACCCGTGCATCCCTTGCAGCTGATCGCCCGCGCCTACGGGATCAGCGAGGAGGTCGTGCGGCGTTAGAAAGGGCCCACGCTCGAACGCTGTGAGTAACCGGCAACGCGTTCCGTGGTCACTGAGCGCGCAGAACTGTTACACAGTCCTGACGATTTCCTGAAAAAGGGTCTGGTCAAGGCGACCTTGATGAACCTAGATTCACGCGCGCTGAAACGGTGATGTGCCGTCAGCGGGCCAAAACGCAGGAGAGAACCAGTCGTGTCGGTCAAAGAGATCGTATGGCGAGAGTTGGGGGCGTGTCGGGGTCTGGAGGCGGCCATGTTCTACCCGGACGACGACGACTTGGCGTTGGAGGCAAAGGCTGTGTGCGCCGGATGCGACGTGCGAATCGCCTGCCTCGAACACGCATTGCAGGCAAGGGAGAAGTCGGGGATCTGGGGCGGAGCCACCGAACGCGAGCGCCGGCGGATGATTCGCCAGCGTCGCCGCACCGCATAACCTGACCAGATGGATTCACTCGACGACCTGGGCGGTTGGCCCGCGCTCCTGATCGAGTTGGTCGAGGGTCGCGACCTGCCGGCAGCGCACGCCCGGGCGGCGATGTCGACGATCCTGTCGGGTGATGCCACGGCTGCGCAGCTCATCGCCTTCGTGGTGGCCCTGCGCGCCAAGGGCGAAACGCCCGAAGAGCTCAGCGGCCTGCTCGACGCCGTGCTCGACGCGGCCACGATCGTGCCACTCGGCGACGACCTGCGCTCCAGAGCCGTCGACATCGTCGGCACGGGCGGAGACCGCAGCCATTCGATCAACGTCAGCACGATGGCCGCGATCGTCGTCGCCGGCGCCGGGGTGCCGGTCTGCAAGCACGGAGCGCGGGCCGCGTCCTCGCAGTGCGGGGCCGCCGACGTGCTGGAGGAGCTGGGCGTCGCCATCGAGTTGACGCCGCAGGGTGTGCTGCGGTGCATCGAGCGCGCCGGAATCGGCTTCTGCCTGGCGCCCAAGTTCCACCCGGCGTTCCGCTTCGCTGCTCCGAGCAGACGCGAGATCGGGATCGCCACGGTCTTCAACCTGCTCGGCCCGATGGCCAACCCGGGCCGTGTTCGTCGACAGGTCATCGGCGTCGCCAATCCCGCGGTCGCCGAACGGATGCTGGCGTCGCTGCGGCTGCACGGCTCCGAGCGGGCGTGGGTGGTGCACGGCAACGGGCTCGACGAGCTGACCACCACGGGTACCTCGACGGTGCTGGCGCTCGACCACGACAACGTGCAGACGTTCACGGTCGATCCGGTCGCGCTGGGCTTCGCCCCGGCCATCAGCGACGAGCTCGTCGGCGGCACCCCTGTGCACAACGCCGAGGTCGTTCGTCGCGTGCTGAAGGGTGAGCACGGCGCGCATCGCAACATCGTGCTGCTGAATGCCGCCGCCGGACTGGTGGTGGCCGGGTTTGCCGACTCGCTCGAGCACGGCGTGGTCATCGCGACGTCGTCGATCGACGACGGGCACGCGGCCCGCACTCTCGATCGGTGGATCACGGAGTCCCAGGCCGCCGCCGATCAGCAGTCCGATCAATCGTGATCGTTCGAGTCCCGGCCTCGTCCGCAAATCTCGGTCCGGGTTTCGACACCCTGGGAATGGCGTTGTCGCTGCACGCCGAAGCAGGGGTGATCGATGGCGACGTACCCCCGAACGCGCAGCACGTCGACCAGTACCATCCCGCCAGCGTGGCCTTCCGCCGAGCCGGCGGTGACGGGGACCTGTGGGTGTGCTCGCCGATCCCGGTGGGGCGCGGACTTGGGTTCAGCGGGGCGGTGCGCGTGGCCGGAATCGTCGCTGCACATGCCCAGCGGTTCGGCGACGACCCTGAACTGCTGGCCGACCATGCGTCGGAGATGTTGAAGCTGGCCACCGCGTTGGAGGGCCACGCCGACAACGTGGCCGCCTCGCTGTTCGGAGGCATCGTCGCGACCGCGGATGGGCGCGCCGTCCGCGTGCCGCTGGCGTTCGACCCGGCGGTCGTCGTGTGGATCCCGTCGTTCACCACGTCGACCGACGAGTCGCGCAACAAGATGGGAGCCCAGGTCTCGTTGCAGGACGCGGTGTTCAACATCGGTCGCACCGCGCTGCTGGTTGCCGCCTTGGCGGCCGGCGATGTCGAGGCGTTGCGCAGTGCGACACAGGACCGGTTGCACCAGGACGTCCGCCTGGCATCGGCCGAACCCTCGAGGAATGCCCTCGCCGCGGCCCTCGACGCCGGCGCCTGGTGCTCGTGGCTGTCGGGATCCGGCCCGACGGTCGCGGCGATGTGCCCCTACGACGACGCCGACGAACTCGCCGCGGCGATGCCGGCCGACGGGCACACCAAGGTGTTGCGAATCGACCACGGCGGCGCCGTGATCGAGCCCGGCGACTAGCGCCCTGAACTAGGCGGCCAGGTCCGCGCGGTTGTGCGTGGTCGGCGCGGTGAGGCCGACGATCTCTGGCACCTCGTCGATCGGCCACTGCCATCGACCGCTGCACCACAGCACCGACAGGCGATGTGCCGTGCGGTCGAACGTTCGCGCCAGGCACAGTGCTTCGTCGATCGCGTGGCGCGGCATCAGCCCGAACGGCGGCACCTCAGGGGCCGGCAAGGGCAGGTCGAGCTCCATCTGGCCGGGTTGCGAGGTGCCGACGAGAACCCCGCCGCGGACATGCAACGTGGTGTCGTCGAGTTGCACACCGACGTCGCCGGCCTCGCGCAATCGATCGATCAGGCGTTGCCGCCGCATTGCGTTGGAGAACGCGAGTGCCCGATCGCGCACGAGCGCTGCTTCCTCGTAGCGGCGGGCCGCGGCGAGGTCGATGAGACGTGCCTGCAACGCGACGATCACCAACTCGGGTGACGTGGTCATCGCCTGCACCGCGCTGACGACGACCGCTTGGTAACGCGCCGCGTCGGCCTGACCGGCGCACGGACACATGGCCACACCGAGTTGAGCCGGAGTGCAACTCATCGCGCCCGGTTTGGGTTGGAAGCTGTGGCCGATTCGCGCGGTGCACTGGCGAAGGGGGAACACGGACTGCAGTGCTTCGATCACGGTCTCGGCACTGGCCTTGGAGGACAGCGGGCCGATGTGCACGCCCGCCGCGCCGGCGTCGTTGACGACCGACAAGCGCGGCCACGCTTCGTCGGTGCTCAACCGGATGTAGCGGTACTTCTGCGGCGTCGTGCCGACCCTGTTGTAACGCGGTGCGAGTTGTTGCAGATAGCGCAGTTCGAGCACCTCCGCGGTGAGCACGTTGGGGGTTGTGATGTGCGAAACGCGTTGGGCCTCGCGGAGCAACGTGCCGATCTTTCGACGATCGTCGGACCCGAAGTAGCTGCGGACCCGCTGCCGGAGGTTCGTGGCCTTGCCCACGTACAGCACCTGGTCGTTGAGACCGCGGAACAGGTACACGCCCGGGCTGCGCGGGAGGGTGGTGGTCATGCGCAGCTTGGCGGCCTGCGGATGGCTGCCGATGCGAGGGAGCGCCAGCAGATCGTCGAGACCGAGCACGCCGAAGCCTGCAGCGCGTTCGAGGAGGAAGTGCAACAGGTCGGTGGTTGCCAACGCGTCGTCGAGTGCCCGGTGCGAGGGCCGGTGGTCGAGGCGGAAGCGGGCGGCCAACGTGCCGAGGCGACAGTCGGGCACCTCGTCGCGTATCAAGCGGCGGGCGAGTGGCAGCGTGTCGATGACCGGGTTGGTGATCTCCGGATCACCGCGGCGCACCAGAGCGCTGTTGATGAACGTCATGTCGAAGCCGACGTTGTGGCCGACCACGACAGCGTCGCCGAGGAACTCGACCATGGCGGGAAGGACCGCGTCGATCGCCGGAGCCCGGGCGACCATCGACTCGGTGATCCCCGTCAGCACGGTGATCATCGGCGGGATCGCCCGGCCCGGGTTGACCAGCGTCTGCAGGGTGCCAAGGAACTCGCCGGCGCGAACCTTGACCATGCCGATCTCGGTGATGAGGTCGCTGTTGCGATCGCCGCCGGTGGTCTCGATGTCGAGCACGCAGAACGTGACATCCGAGAGAGGAGTGCCGAGGTCGTCGAACGACCGCTGCCCGCCGGCTGCTGTGCGCATCCGAACAGTCCACCACGAACGCGTGTTCGGAGTCAAGAACGAGTGTTCGATCGTCGTTCCGGCCCGCCGAAAAACAGGTCGGTACAGTGGTGGCGTGAGCGCCGACACCGCACCCGACGTGCCGGACGAGGCGCTGCGCCTGGCATTGGAGTTCGCCGTCAGCGTTGCCGCGGTGTGGGCCAAGATGCGACCACCGCAGCCGTTCCCCACCGACCTCAAGCGGTTCCTCAAGTTCCAGAAGCTGCCCGCCAAGGCGCTGACGCAAGTGCGCGCCGCAGTAGAGGGCGACGATGCGTTCCGGCGCCGTCTCGGCGCGGTGGCAACCACGGAGCTGCTCGACGAGATCAGCGTGCTGTGGCTGGCCCGTCCGGATGGCTGGCAGCAGGCGATCGTCGACGCGCTGCCCGAGCAGGTCGTGGACGGGCAGGCCGCGCTTCGCCGTGAGGAGCGCCGGCGGATTGCCGCGCAGGAGGCACTGATCCGGGTTCAAGCCGAGTTGTCGGCGGCGCGCAAGGACCTGGAACACGAGCGCGCAACCACGGTGAGCGTGTCCGCCGAGAGCGATCGGCTGCGTGCCGACCTCGAAGAGCTGCGCCATCGCCTGCGCGAGTCGCAGCGAGGCCAGCACGAAACGGCGCAGTCGCTGGCGAAGGCGGAAGCTGAACTGTTGACGGCGCGTCGGGAGGCGACCGACGCGGTGGATGTCCCTGCCGACCCGCCGGCCCCGGTCGTCAACATCGCCGCCCTGCGGAAGTTGGTCGACGGAGCAGCTTCGGCATCGGCCGACGTCGCCCGGATGCTCGCCGACGCGCTCGCCGAGATCGAACAGGCCGACGCTGGAATCGCCCCCGACGTCGCGCCCGCCACTCGACCCGGTCGACCGCGTCGCAAGGCTCCCAGGCTTCCCGGTGGCGTCCTGGCCGGAACGATCGAGGCAGCCGAGTTCGTGCTCCGCGCCAAGGGTTCGTCGACACTGATCGACGGCTACAACGTCGCCAAGTTGGGTTGGCCGGCGCTCGATCTGGAAGGTCAACGCAAGCAGTGCCTCGCCGCAGCAGAGAATCTCGCCAAGCGCTGGAATCTCAACGCGACCGTGGTGTTCGATGGAGCGGGCATCGAAGGTGCACACGCGGCTGCACGCCGCCGCGTTCGCGTCGTCTACTCACCGCCGGGTGTCTCGGCCGACGATGTGTTGCGTGCCGAGGTCGCCGCGACCGACGCGGACACGCCGGTCGTCGTCGTCACCAATGATCGGGCGATCATCGCCGACGTGGCGGCCGCCGGCGCCAGCACGGTGTCGTCGCACGACTTCCTGGCGCTCGTGCACTAGCAATCGGCAACCGCCACACGACTCACCCCGAGCGAGTGCGTGTGGTTGACGGCGATGCCCTCGCGCCGCGCGATCGCGACGAGATCGTCGTCGCGAGTGACTTCGAAGCCGTGGCGACGCAGCAGCGCCGCCATCGTCTCGGGCGTCCACGCCGACCGTCGAGGTTCGTCGGCCAGCGGGTCGGGCTGACGCGTGACGAGCCTCATGCCACGGGCGAAGAGGCGTCCGATCACCGCCCTGAACGATGGCATTTGATAGTTGACGATCAGCCTGCTGCCGGAGGCAGACCGACCGCGGACCACGCGCACCGTGGCCTCCACCTCGGCCGCTGTGAGGTACGGCACGACGCCCTCCCAGACCCACGTCGTCGTCGCTGATCCTTCGTGCCCGGCGGTCGCGAGAGCCGCGTCGAGATCGTCGGTGCCGAAGTCGACGGGTACGAACTGGATCGATCGAGCGACCGGGGCGAGCGCCGCGACACGCTGGCGCTTGTCGGCCTGCGACGCCGGATGGTCGACCTCGAACACGTCGATCGCGGCAAGCTCTTTCATCCGCCAAGCGCGGCCGTCGAGGCCGGCGCCGAGCACGACGACCTGTGCCGGCGATCGATCGCTGATGGCATCGTCGATCGCAATGGTTCGCGGGGCCATCAACTCACCGCAGGCCCGCACCATCTCGAAGTTCACGCGTTCTCTCGCGGTCTTGGGCACCACGCCGGATCGAACCTGTTCGACCGGCACGCGCTCGGCGTCCGTGAGCATCCGCAACGCGGTCGGGTCGTCGAACCGGCCGGGTGCGATCCGGTCGTGCGCAACGGCGCGACCCTGGCACACGAGGACTGCTGTGCGGCTCGCGGCTCGGACGTTCACGCGTCCCAGTTCAACATCCGGGCACGTACAGGTGGTCGCGGGAACCGTGCAACACCCCTTTGTGATGATGACGACGGGTGGAGGCCCCGAACCACTGCGAGGACATGCCATGGAACACAACCCGACTCCGACATCGCCACGACCGGCATCGCCACGACCGGCATCGCCACGAGCGACATCGATCGTGATCTCCTGCGACACCTGTTGCATGCGGGCCACGGCGACATGTGCCGACTGCGTCGTCACGCACGTGCTGTCACCCGCGTCGGTCGAATCGGTCGAGTTCGACGACGACGAGATGCGAGTGGTGCGTTTGCTCGTTCGCGCCGGAATGGTGCCTACGCTGCGTCACAGTGAGACCGACGCTGTCGCCACCTTCTGTTGACGCCGCGTACGTGGACGGTCTCATCCAGATCGCTCGCGAACACGACATCCCGCACATCGGTGTGTGCGACGCCGAGGTGCTGCAACGTGCCCGGTCGGAGCTGTTGCGGCGCAAGGACGCCGGCCTCGACGACGGCCTGCCGTTCACGTTCAAGAATCCCCTCCGGTCGACCGACCCGCAGCGTGCCGTTCTCGGCGCCCGCTCCATCATCGTTGCGGCGCGTTCGTACTATTCCGACGAACCCCCACCATCTGCCGGACCGCAGGGGCGCGTGGCGCGGTATGCGTGGACCGATCACTACGCGCCGCTTCGTGCCGGGCTCCGAGTGGTGGCCCGCCGGTTGCGGCGTGACGGCTTCCGGGCAGTTGTGTTCGCCGACGACAACTCGATCGTCGACAGGGAGGTCGCCTACCGGGCCGGCCTGGGATGGTTCGGAAAGAACGCCAACATCTTGCTGCCCGGCGCGGGCAGCTGGTTCGTGCTCGGTTGCGTCGTCACCACCGCTCCGCTGCCGCCCGCCGATGGGCCGGTGCCCGACGGTTGCGGCTCCTGCCGGAAATGCCTCGACGCCTGCCCGACGGGTGCGATCGTTGCTCCCGGTGTCATCGACGCCGGCCGCTGCCTGGCGTGGATCATCCAGAAGCCCGGCGTGATGGATCGCCGCTGGAGAGCCGCGATCGGCGATCGCATCTACGGCTGCGACGACTGTCAGACGGTGTGCCCGCCGACGATCCGGTTCGCGTCCCGACATCCCGCACCGGCGTTCGAGATGGAGCCGTGGGTGTCGCTCGTCGAGATCCTCGACGCGTCGGACGCCGAAGTCCTGCGGCGCTGGGGGCGTTGGTACATCGCCGACCGCGATCCGAGGTGGGTGCGCCGCAACGCGCTCGTCGCGTTGGGCAACGTCGGTGATGCACACGACCCAGCGGTGCGCAATTGCGTCGAGCGGTACCTGGCGGTGGACGACGCGATGCTTCGCGTGCACGCCGTCTGGGCGGCGCATCGCCTGGGGCTCGACGAGTTGCTGCCGATCGACGATCCCGACGCGATCGTGGTCGAGGAGTTGGCAGCGTCGCGGTGAAGCATCTCTTGGTGACGAACGACTTCCCGCCGAAGATCGGCGGTATCCAGTCGCTGCTGTGGGAGTGGTGGCGGCGCCTGCCGCCGGATTCGTTCGCCGTGTTGACCAGTCCCTACAAGGGCGCTGCGGCGTTCGACGCCTCTCAGACGTTCCTGATCGAGCGCACACCCGAGCCCGTTCTGTTGCCGCACCCGTGGATGGTGAATCGCATCAACGACATGGCCGATCGGGTCGGCGCCGATCTGATCGTGCTCGACCCTGCGGTGCCTCTGGGGTTCGTTGGGCCGTCGTTGCGCCTGCCCTACGACGTCGTGCTGCACGGCGCAGAGGTCACCGTGCCCGGTCGCCTGCCGGGCTCGAGGCAGGCGTTGGCACACGTGTTGCGCAATGCCCGACACGTCGTGGCCGCAGGAAGCTATCCAGCGGCAGAGGCCGAGCATGCCGTCGGGCACAGCCTGCCGATCACCGTCGTGCCACCGGGAGTCGACACCGAACGGTTCCGTCCGCTCAGCGACGAAGAGCGCGCCGCGGCGCGGGCCAAGTTCGGCCTGCCGGCCGACGCCGAGGTGATCGTGTCCATCAGCCGGCTGGTGCCGAGAAAGGGATTCGACACAGCGATCCGCGCAGCTGCGCAGCTCCGCGTTTCGCGACCACACCTCGTGCTGGCGATATCGGGCAGCGGTCGCGACGAGCAACGCCTGCGACGGCTCGCCGATCAGTTGCGCGTGCCGGTCCGCTTCCTCGGTCGGGTTCCCAACGACGACCTGCCGGCGTTGTACGGCTGCGCCGACGTCTACACGATGTTGTGCCGCAACCGGTGGGGCGGGCTCGAACAGGAGGGCTTCGGCATCGTGTTCCTCGAGGCCGCGGCGTGCGCGGTGCCGCAGGTGGCCGGAGACTCGGGAGGTGCCGAGGACGCAGTGGTCGACGGTGTCACGGGGATCATGGTCCGCGATCCTGATGATGTCGACGAGGCTGCTCGCGCCTTCACCCGACTGCTCGACGATCCCGTGCTGCGACGCTCGATGGGCACGGCCGGCCGCCGGCGTGCCATCGAGGAATACTCGTACGACGGCCTGGCGCAGCGGCTGGGCGCCTCGCTGGGTGCCCTGGCATGATGATTCGTCGATGACCGACGACCCGACGACGCCGACGCGGTCCCGGGTCATAGGTGTCGACGTGGCGGGTACCGGGGTGTTCCTCGTCGCGTTGATCATCGCCGTGCCGTTCCGATCGGAACGCTTCGCGCAGTTCCTCATCGGTGGCGTCTCGATGCTGCTGTTCGCGATCGGGATGGCCACCACGTTGTGGGCGTACGCGCGCGCACTCGAACGGTCGCGTACCGAGGAGGTCGGTGTCGCCAACCTCTACCTCCTCACCGGGCCGACGGCGCCGAAACCGGTTCGCCGCATCCTGACGTGGGCGTTGGCGATTCAAGTGGTTGCGGCCGTCGTCGGTGCGTGGATCGGTGTGGTCGGGCTCGACAAGGGCGAACTCAACGCGTTGGCGTTCGGTGTGCTCGTGCCGATGTTCGGGATCGGCATGAACGGCGTGTGGGCCGCGCTGCACGGCTCGTACGGTCCTCGCGTCGGTCGAGCAGTGTCACCGACAGATCACGAGATGGACTAGAACAGAGCAATGGCTGACACGGCGTCACAGACGACCAGGATTGCTGCTCCGCCGGATCGGGTGTGGGCGATAGCGGCCGACGTCGAGCACTATCCCGAGTGGGCGAAGGACGTGAAGGACGTCGTCGTGCGCGCTCGCGACGGCGAAGGTCGGCCGACCGAAGTGGAGTTCCGCGCCTCGGCGCTCGGTCGCAGCACGCACTACACGTTGGCCTACGACTACACGCAGGCACCGGCCGTCCTGTCGTGGAGCCTGTTGCGCGGCGACATCATGCGCACCATCGACGGTGCGTATCACTTCGCGGCGACCAGCGACGGCGGCACCGAGGTGCGCTACGACCTGATCATCGATCTCGTCGTGCCACTGCCCGGCTTCGTCAAGCGCCGCGCAGAGGTCCGAATCCTCAACACGGTGCGCGAGCTCAAAGTCCGCGCCGAGTCGTGAGACGACGCCGAATCGGGATCGACGTCGGCGGAACCAAGTGCCTCGGCGTGGTCCTCGACGACGACGGCGAGGTCATCGAGGAACAACGGCGACCGACACCGCCAGGCACCGAAGCGTTCGTCGACACGCTCGCCGAGCTGGCCACCGCGCTCGGAGTCACCGACTCGCTCGGCATCGGTGTGCCCGGGATGGTCACACGAACAGGGATCATCAAGGCGTCGCCGAACCTGATCGACATCACCGACTTCGAGGTCGGACGGATGCTGTCCGACCGGCTCGGCTTTCCCGTGGAGGTCGGCAACGACGCGACGTGCGCGGCGGCGGCCGAGTGGCAAGTGGGAGTGGCGCGCGGTGTCAGCGACATGGTGATGGTCACCCTCGGCACTGGAATCGGAGGCGGCGTTGTCGCAGGCGGTCGTCTCATCCGCGGCGCCAACGGATTCACCGGCGAGATCGGCCACATGGTCGTCGACCCCGACGGCCTGCCGTGCCCTTGCGGACGACGCGGTTGTTGGGAGCGATACGCGTCCGGCAGCGGGCTCGCGCAATTGGCGCGTGAAGCCGCGATCGGCAAGCGGTTGCGTCGCGTGCTGCAACTGGCAGGCGGCGACCCGTTCAATGTGCGCGGCGAGAACGTGCAAGCGGCTGCCCGCGAGGGCGACGTCGAGGCCCTCGGCGTCATCGACCTCTTCGGGTACTGGGTGGCGCTCGGCCTCAACAACCTCACCAACCTGCTCGACCCGCAGATGTTCGTGCTCGGCGGGGGACTGGCGGCGTCCGGCGATCTCTACCTCGGTCCGATCCAGAAGTGGTTCACCGAGTTGTTGTACGCACCCGATCTGCGCCCGCATCCGCAACTCGCGTTCGCGTCGCTGGGCGAACGAGCCGGTGCCGTCGGCGCGGCCCTGATGACCGAACTGCCCTGACCGGATTTTCGAGCAGCGTTTGACGACTGGCGCCCGCCCGGCGGGCGCCAGTCACCAAACGCATGGCTGAGGACGGTCGGATCAGGTGTCGGGTTTGGGGGAGCTCGTGCGCCGCACGACCAGGCTCGGCGACATGACCACATCGGTGAGTTCGCCACGATCGTTGATGGCGTCGATCAGCATGCGCGCCGCTGCCTCACCCATCTCGCGATTCGGTTGGTCGATCGTCGTCAGGCCGATGTGATTCAGCGCGGCGAGCGACGTGTTGTCGTACCCGACCACCGCGACGTCGTCGGGTACCACGAGCCCGCCGCGCTCGACCGCGTCGATCGCGCCGACGGCGGACAAGTCGTTGGCGGTGAAGATCGCTGTCGGCATTACACCGCGCAGCAGTCGTTCGGCGGCGTGGGCGCCGGCCTCCTCGGTGAAATCTCCGGCGGTGACGTGGGCGTCGTCGGCAAGACCGAGGCGACGCATCGTGCGGAGATACCCCGTTCGGCGCGGGGCGGCTCCGGCGCCTTTGCCCCCGTCGATGTGGGCGATCTGCCGGTGACCGAGCGCGTAGAGGTGCTCGACCGCCAGTCGGGCGCCTTCCGCGTCGTCGGTTGTCACCGAACCGAAGTCGACCTTCGAGAAGGCGCGGCCGACCGACACCACCGCGACCTCCGCGGCGACTGCCTGCAGACGCGCCGCGGGAAGGCGGCAGCCGGCGACGATGACTCCGTCGACACGCGATGCCAGGAACGTGTCGAGCGCGCGCGACTCGAAGTGGACGCTGCGCTGCCCGCTGGCCAGGATCAATTGGTAACCGTTGCGATCGGCCACGCTCTGGATGCCGTCGGTGACCTCGGCGAACCACGGGTTGTGGAGGTCGTTGAGCAGCACACCGACGGTCATCGTTCGGCGTGCTGCGAGGTTGCGGGCCATGAGGTTGGGTCGGTAGCCGAGCTTCGATGCCGCGGCAGTGACGCGCTTTCGCGATTCCGCGCTGACCCGCGGCGAATCGCGCATCACGAGCGACACCAACGCCCGCGACACGCCTGCGACTTGCGCGACGTCTTCGAGGGTAGGAGCGCTGCTTCTTCTCGGACCGGCCACCGGCGCCGAAGTTAGTGCACTTGACAGAAGCGCTGAGACGTCTACAGTTGGAGCGCTCTACACAGAGGGGACCGAATGATCGACCGCATCGCGGCAGCACCAATCTCATGGGGCATCTGTGAAGTGCCCGGCTGGGGATTGCAGATGACACCGACCCGCATCCTCGGGGAGATGTCGGAACTCGGTATCACGAAGACAGAACTCGGTGCTCTCGGATGGCTGCCCGACGACGTTGCCGCGCTGCGATCGCTGCTCGATCAGTTCAACATGAGCATCCTGGGTGGCTTCGTGCCGTTGGTGTTGCATCACGGCACATCGCATCCCGGCTCGCTGGAAGCGGCGCACGCCGCAGCTCGCACCTTGTCCGACGCGGGCGGTCAGTACTTCGTCGCTGCCGTGATCTCGAGCATGGAGTCGTGGGATCGACCGACGCTCGACGAGGGTGAGTGGGCCGCCTTGTTCGACGGTCTCGTCGAGACCGAGAAGATCGTCGCCGACTACGGCTTGACACAGGTCGTGCATCCTCACGTCAACACGCTGATCGAGACCGACGACGAGTTCGAGCGTTTCTTGCGCAGTTCCTCGTCGCTGTTCTGCCTCGACACGGGCCACCTCTTCATCGGTGGCGCCGATCCCGTTGCCACTGCACAGCAGCACGGCGATCGTGTCGGCCTCGTGCACGTCAAGGACGTCGACAAGGAGATCTCCGACCGATTCAGGGCCGGAGAGTTCGACTGGATGGGTGCCATCCAGCACGGTCTGTTCCCTTCCGCCGGTTCCGGCGACGTACCGATCGCTGCTACGGTGCGGACGCTGGAAGAATCCGGTTATGCCGGATGGTATGTGTTGGAACAAGATGTTGCTTTGACCGAGGGCGAACCGCCTGCTGGTCAAGGTCCGGTGCACGGTGTTCGTCAGAGCATCGAGTACCTGAAGTCGCTGGCTGGGTGAATCCAGGCAGTCGAAATGCCGGCTCGTGCCGGTGCAACCGTCACTCCTAGAGGGGGAAAGAAGAACACATGAAGAAGACCCGTTACGTCTTCGCATCGCTCGCGGCGCTCACGCTCATCGCGACCGCCTGCGGAAGCGACAAGAACAACACCGCTAGTACATCCGCATCTGGGGGCACCAGTGCTGCTGCTACAACGGCCGCGCCGGCCGGGACGTCGGCAGCGACAACCGCTGCTCCTGCCGACACGTCATCAGCCGACACGGTTGACGTGACCTCCGGTCAGGACGTCACCGTCGCAGTCGTCACCCACGGAGACGGTGGCGTGTTCTGGTCGGTGTTCAAGAAGGGCGCCCTGCAGGCCGGCAAGGACCTCGGCATCACCGTGAACTACCAAGAGTCCAACAACACCGGAACCAAGCAGTCCGACATGATCAACCAAGCTCTCGCCGACGGTGCTCAGGGCCTCGCCGTGTCGTTGGCGGACCCTGACGCGGTCAAAGACGCTGTGAAGGCCTTCACCGATGCCGGTCTTCCGGTCGTGACGACCAACTCTGGCTCGAACCTCTACAAGGACTTCGGTGCGTTCACCCACATCGGCCAGGACGAGTTCACGGCCGGTGCGGGCGCTGGTGAGAAGTTCAACGACGCCGGCGTCAAGGTGTTGCTCTGCGCCAAGCAGGAGCAGACCAACACCGGTCTCGACGCACGCTGCGACGGTGCCAAGAGCACCTTCAAGGGCAAGTTCCTGACGCCGATCACCACCTCCGGCGACGCCTCGGGCAAGCAGCAGGCCGACATGAAGGCCGCACTCGACGCCGATCCGACGATCGATGGCGTGTTCGGCACGGGCCCAGTCATCGGGCACGACTCCTCGTTGGCCGCGAAGGAACTGGGTCGCACGATCACCATTGGTGCCGTCGACCTGTCCAACGACATCCTTGACGACATCGCCGCCGGCGACGTGCTCTTCACGATCGACCAGCAGCAGTACCTGCAGGGTTACGTGTCGGTCCTGGCGCTGTACCTCAACATCACCAACAAGAACACCCTTGGTGGTGGCCTGCCGATCAACACCGGCCCCGGCTTCGTCACCAAGGACAACGCAGCCGCCGTCAAGGATCTGGTTGCGAAGGGCACGCGCTAAGCACAAGTCATGAATACCCAGGTGGCGGGCGCCGAAGGGCGCCCGCCACCGACACCTCGACCGAAGTTGACGTACCGTCTACTTCGGTCGACGTCTTTTCACTAGCCTGAGAGTTGCCAACTTCGTTCCGGACAGGGGGGTCCATGACAGCGACAGCGGTACCAACGACTGAAGTAGAAGAAGAGGTAGTACCCCACTCCCCAGTGGTGCACGCCGACGAGCGGATCTCGCATCGTGGGCCGATGCAACGGTGGCTGATCTCCCCTGAGATCGGTGCGTTGATCGGCGCCGTCATCGTGTGGATCTTCTTCTGGGGCAACGCCCGAACGTTCGGTCAGGCCAACTCGACGTTGAACTGGCTCGACGTCGCTGCCCCCACGGGAATCATGGCCACCGCCGTCGCATTGCTGATGATCGGTGGCGAATTCGACCTGTCG
>Ga0207648_10004092_pt1 | contig 15102 bp, 10 predicted proteins | sample KBSMisM32_FD_184310 | JGI IMG/M metagenome (GOLD analysis project Ga0207648, IMG submission 184310) | Miscanthus rhizosphere microbial communities from Kellogg Biological Station, Michigan, USA - KBS Miscanthus M3-2 (SPAdes) (version 2) | ecosystem: Host-associated > Plants > Roots >...
TTCGCCGTCCGGCTCGGAGAGGAGGCGGCGGCCGAAACCGGTGTCGACCATGACCGACCCGGGAGATTCGTTGACCACGGTGCCGACGACGGCGGCGTCGGCGCCATAGGGATGCGCGCGCAGCGCCGCCAGCACTGCCTCGGCCGCTGACGCACGGACGCCGATCAGGGCCTTGCCCTCGTTGGCGATGAGCAGCGGATCGATGCCGAGCAGATCCGCCGCCGCGCGAACCGAGGCGCGAACCGGCAGCGACGCCTCGTCGAGCACGATGCCGACGCGTGCCTTCGACGCCATCTCGTGCAGGGCGCTGGCCACCCCGCCGCGCGTCGGATCCTTCATTGCTGAGATGCCCGTGCCGCCGGCGGCGAGCGCCGCGCGCACCAGGCCGTTGAGCGGCGCGACGTCCGAGCGGAGCGGCTCGCGGAACTCGAACTGCTGCCGCACCGCCATCACCGCCATGCCGTGATCGCCGATGGTGCCGGTGACGATGATCCGATCGCCCGGCGCCAGCCCGGCGTCGCGCACGATGGTCCTGGCGATGGCCACGCCGGTCGTGTTGATGACGATGCCGTCGATCTCGCCGCGGCGCATCACCTTGGTGTCGCCGGCGACGATGCTCGTGCCCGCTTCCTCGCAGGCGGCGGCGATCGACGCCTGGATCGCGGTCAGGTCGTCGATCGCGAATCCTTCCTCGAGGATCACCCCGCAGGTCAGTCCCAGCGGTTCGGTCGCCCCCATCATGGCGAGATCGTTGACGGTGCCGGCGACGGCGAGCCGGCCGATGTCGCCGCCGGGAAACACGATTGGCTGGATGACGTGCGAGTCGGTCGTGACCACCAGCCAGCCGCCCTCGATCGGAATCGCGGCGCCGTCGTCCATGGCCGCGGCCACGGAACCGGCGTTGCGCAGGAACACCTGCTCGATGAGGCGGCGCATGGCGCGCCCGCCGGCGCCGTGCTTCATGGCGACGCGCGCCGTGGTCGTCGCGGTGGCGCTCATGAGGCAGCGCTCCGGGCGAAGGACGCCGGACGATTCCCGACTCCGTACTCGTGCCAGATCCGGCAGGTGCCTTCGCTGCTCACCATGCAGGCGCCCACCGGCATGTCGGGCACGCACTCGCGGCCGAACAGCCGGCAATCGCGCGGCGACTTCAGCCCCGACATGATGTCGCCGCACACGCACTGCTGCGTCAGCAGCGACGGCGCGCCGTCCCACAGCGTTTGCAGATCGATGGCGAAGTGGCGCCGGGCGTCGACGTGCGCCCACGAATCGCGCAGCCGCAGGTTGCCGTTCGGCACGTGCGCGATGCCGCGCCACACGCCGCCGGTCGGGGTGAACACGCTCCACAGCTGGCGCTGCGCGGTGAGGTTGCCGTCTTGCGTCACGCAGCGGGGGAACATGTTGTCCACCTGCGGGCGGCGGTCGCGAATCAGCTCGGTCAGCCGCAGCAGCGCCGCGAGGATGTCGAGCGGCTCGAAGCCGGCCACCACCACCGGCACGCGGTGGCGCGCGACGAACGCGGTGAACACTCCCCATCCGGTGATCACCGCGGCATGGCCGGCGGCCACGAAGCCCTCGATGCGTGAGCCCGGCATCTCCGAGACGATCTCCATGACCGGGGGAATGTATTTGTGCGCGGACAGCACGAAGAAGTTCGACGGCACGCCGGCGAGCAGCGCCGCGGCCGTCGCGACGGCGGTGGTTTCGAATCCCGTGGCGAAGAACACCAGCGGGTCGTTCGAGGCGCGCGCCAGCGCCAGCGCCTGATCGATGCTGTAGACGACGTCGACGCGTCCGCCCTCCGCCTGGACGTCGGCGAGCGACGCCTTCGAGCCAGGCACGCGGACCATGTCGCCGTAGGTCGCGATGCGCACGCCCTGGCGGGCGAGCACGACCGCTTCGTCGACTTCCGGCTGATCGGTGATGCACACCGGACAGCCGGGCCCCATCACGACGTCGAGATCCTCGGGAAACGCGCTGCGCAGGCCGAAGCGCGCGATGGCCTGCTCGTGGCTGCCGCAGACGTGCATCACCGAGACCGGCGAGCGTCCGATCTCGCCCACGGTGCGCGCCAGCGCCGACGACAGCGCCGCGGCGCGCGCCGGATCGCGGAACTTCAGTTCGGCGACGCCGGCGTCATTCATGAGGGTCTCCTGCGCCGGTCGCCGCGATCTCGCCGCGCACGTCGGCCGCCATCAGATCGTCGTTGGCCTCCTCGAGCAGCCGCTCGTACATCTCGAGCGTGCCCTGCACGTCCTCCGCGGGGATCTTGCGGATGGCGAAGCCGACGTGATTGAGGATGTAGTCGCCCGGCGCGACCGGTTCGTCGGCCAGCTCGAGGCGCACCTCGCGGCACACGCCGAAGAAGTCGACCTGCGCGAGATTGCCGCGCACTTCCAGCACCCGTCCGGGCACGCCGAGGCACATATCAGAACGTCCTTGTCGTAGTTGCGCGGGCCGCGGCGACGACCGCCTGGCCGAGCGCGATGCCGCCGTCCCCCGGCGGCACGCGGTGGTGGAGATGCACGGTGAACTCGGGCTGCAGGCCGCGCACGATCGACTCGGCCAGCCGCGCGTTCTGAAAACAGCCGCCCGACAGCGCCACGGGCAGCCGTCCGGCTTCGCGCGCCGCCGCCCGCACGATGGCGACGCTCGCGGTGGCGATCGTGTTGTGGACGCGCGCGGCGATGCGGCTGACCGGCTCGCCGCCGAAGTACTCGAACACCGCGGCCCGCACCGCCGGACGCAGGTCGATCTCCCATGGACGCGCGGTCTGGTCGATCGCGTAGTCGTACTGCCGCTTCTCGTCGGGATCGGCCGCCATGTTCAACTCGAAGGCGATCTGTCCCTCGTAGGCCGCGTGCGGGCGGTCGAGCAGCAGCGCGCCGAAGCCGTCGAAGTAGCGCCCGACGCCGTGCGCCGCCGGCGCGTTGAACCAGCGCCGGATCATGCGCTGGACGACGTCGAGATCCTCGGGCGGCATGTGCGTGAAGATCGGGAAGCCGTCGATCGGCGCCTCCCCCTTGAACGCGTCCTGCACCAGCGCCAGCGCGATGCGCCACGGCTGGCGGATCGCGGTGTCGCCGCCGGGCAGGCGCAGCGGCCGGAAGGTGGCAAGACGCTCGAAGCCGGTGTAGTCGGCCAGCAGCAGCTCCCCGCCCCACGCCTCGCCGTCGGTGCCGTAGCCGGTACCGTCGTAGGCCAGGCCGAGGACCGGGCCCTGCAGCCGGTGTTCGGCCATCAGGCTGGCGATGTGCGCGTGATGGTGCTGCACGCCTATGGAGGTCACGCCGTCCCTGTCGAGGGCATAGCGCGTCGACATGTAATCGGGATGCAGGTCGTACGCGACGATTTCCGGCGTGATGTCGAGGAACTGCGCGAGGCGCTCGATCGCCGCCTCGTAGTCCCGGTAAATCTTGACGCTGTCGAGGTCGCCGATGTGCGGGCCGAGCACCGCCTCGCCGCGCCGCCCGATGCAGAAGGTGTTCTTCAGCTGGGCGCCGCAGGCGAGCACCGGCGCGTCGAACGGCGTGGCCACGGCGATCGGCCGCGGCACGTAACCCCGCGCGCGGCGCAGCACGACCGGCGCTCCGGCGATCACACGCGTCACCGAGTCATCGCATCGGGTGACGATCTCGCGATCGTGCAGGAGGAACCGATCGGCCACGCCGCGCAACCTCTCGAGAACTTCGTCGTTGTCGCAGATGATCGGCTCCTCGGACAGGTTGCCCGAGGTCATCACCAGCGGCATGCCGGCGGCGGCCAGCAGCAAGTCGTGGAGCGGCGAGTTCGCGACGAGCACGCCCACCAGCGGATTGGACGGCGCCACTCCCGCGGCGAGTCCCGCATCCGGGCGGCGTGCCGCGAGCACGATCGGCCGCTCCACCGACATGAGGAGCGCCGCCTCGTCGGCGGTGAGATCCGCAATGGTCTGTGCCTGCGCCAGGTCGCGCACCATCACCGCGAAGGGCTTCTCGTCGCGGTGCTTGCGCGCGCGCAGCCGCGCGACCGCGACGTCGGAAGTGGCATCGCACGCGAGCTGGAATCCGCCGATGCCCTTGATCGCCACGATCAGGCCGTCGCGCAGCGCAGCGGCGGCGGCGGCAAGGGTGTCGAACACCCGCAGCGGACTGCCGTCGGCGCCGCGCAGGTCGAGCGACGGGCCGCAGGCCGGACACGCGTTCGGCTGCGCGTGAAAGCGCCGGTCGCCGACGTCGTCGTACTCGCGCTGGCAGGCGGCGCACATCGAGAAGGCGGCCATCGTCGTCCGCGCGCGGTCGTAGGGGGCGGCGTGGACGATGGTGAAGCGCGGGCCGCAGTTGGTGCAGTTGGTGAACGGATAGGCGTAGCGGCGATTGGCGCGGTCGTGCACTTCGTCGAGGCACTCGGCGCAGACCGCGAGATCCGGGGGGATCGAGACGCTGGGATCCCGCGCCACGCGGCTCGGGGCGATCGAAAAATCGGCCGCCGCTTCGAACGGGATGCCCTCGGCGTCCATCCCCTCGACGATGGCCGCGACCGGCCGCGCCGTGTCGTGCTCCAGGCGCTCCACGAAGGCGTCGATCGCGCCGGGCGCGCCGAAGGCCTCGATCGTGACGCCCGCGGTGTCGTTGCGCACGCTGCCGGTGACGGCGCTGGCACGCGCGACGCGGTAGACCCACGGGCGGAACCCGACGCCCTGCACGGTGCCGCGGACGCGAATCCGCCGGCCCGCAAGTGCCGCCCCCTGGTTGCGGCCGCCGTCGTCGAAGTGGAAAATCCGCACGGGTACCGCCGGCATCGCAAGCCGGGTGCCACGCGTTTTTCGAGGAATTCCCGAGGGAACCGCCGGCCGGGTGCGGACTACTTCGCAGCGGGGTGCGAGAACTTTTCCGGGGCGTCGCACCACCACAGGTCCGGCTGGATGGCTCTTTCCCGCAGGACCGGCGGCTTCCCGAGCCTGGTCAGCGCCTCGACGACGGCGACGACGGCGCGGGGGACGGCGTCCTGGACGATCGGCGACATCGCGACGCCGGTCGCCACCCATTGCGGAATCACGCCAATCAGCGTGACCTGTTCCGGCCCCCCGTTGACCGCGGCGACGCGCAGCAGCGCTTCCTTCAGCGCCGGGTCGTGCGGGCCGGTGCGGGTCTGCGGCGGGTACTTGAGGATCTCGTCGCGCTCGTAGACGCGGATCTCGCCGGGCTGTCCCTTCGACGACACCGTGTCGACGAAGATGACCGCGCGCGCGTCGAGCAGATAGGGCGTGAGGTCGAGGCCGGGCGTGCCGGCGTCGACGAACTCGACCCCGGACGGGCATTCGTAGTTGGCTTCCAGCACGCGAACGACGTACGGCCCCAGCCCGTCGTCGCTCATCAGCACGTTGCCGAGACCGAGCACTCGAATCATACGCTCACCGTTTTCGTCCATGCCGAACCAAGCACCCCGCACCTCGCACCTCGCTCCTCGCTCATCGCTACAGCGCCTTCACCTTGGCGATTTCGGTCCCCTCGACATCCACCGTGTGAATCGCGCAGGCGAGGCACGGATCGAACGAGTGCACCGTGCGGATCAACTCGAGCGGACGCTCGGCGTCGGCGACAGGGTTGCCCACCAGCGACGCTTCGTACGGTCCCGGCTGATCCTTCTCGTCGCGCGGACCCGCGTTCCAGGTGGACGGCACCACCGCCTGGTAGTTGGCGATCTTGCCGTCGCGGATGACGACCCAGTGCGACAGCGTGCCGCGCGGCGCCTCGTGGAAGCCGAACCCGCGCTGCTCGCCTTTCGGGAACACCGGCTCGTTGTAGATCGACGTGTCGCCCTTGGCGATGTTGTTGACCAGCAGGTTCCAGTGCTTCTGCGCCAGCTCCGCGATGAGCTGCGTGCGGATCATCCGGGCGGCGTGGCGGCCGAGCGTGGAATGCAGCACCGCCGGCGTCAGCGTGGTTTTGGCGATCGACCCGGCGGTCTCCAGCGTCTTCGTCGCCCACTTGACCGTCGGCTTGTGCCCGAGGGCAACCCCGGCCAGCACCTGCGCCAGCGGGCCGACCTGCATCGGATGCCCCTTGAAGCGCGGCGCCTTGACCCAGGAGTACTTGCCGTTGTCCTGGAACGAGGTGTATCTCGGCTCGGTGTCTTCCTCGAACGGATGCTTCGTCCAGTCGCCGTCGTACCACGCGCGCGCGATCGACTCGGTGACGTTCTCCTTGAAGAAGGGCTCGTTGAAGGTCCGGATCTCCTGCACCGACGACAGGTCCCCGTTCATGATGACCCCGCCCGGAAAATCGAACTGGGTGCCCGCGGAGTCGAGCGGGAGATCCGGAACCGAGAGGTAGTTGGTGACCCCCTTGCCGTAGGTGAGCCAGTCGGCGTACATCGCGCCGATGGCGCAGACGTCGACGAAGTAGACCTGCTGGATGAACGCCTGGATCTCGTCGATCAGGTCCTTGACCTGATAGAGCTTGTCCATGTTCAGCGTCGCCTGGTTGTCCAGGTTGATGGCGTTGGCGACGCCGCCGACCGCCAGGTTCTGGATGTTCGGCGTCTTGCCGCCGAGGATCGCCACCACCTGGTTGATGCGGCGCTGCTGTTCGAGCGCTTCCAGGTAGTGCGACACGGCGAGCAGGTTCACCTCGGGCGACAGCTTCATCGCCGGATGCCCCCAGTAGCCGTTCTGGAAGATGCCGAGCTGCCCGTTGTCGACGAACCCCTTCAGCTTGTCGCGCACCGCGGTCAGCTTCATCTTGCTGTTGCCGGGCCAGGTCGAGAGCGTCTCGGCCAGCGCCGACGTCTTGGCCGGGTCGGCCTGGAGGGCGGAGACGACGTCCACCCAGTCCAGCGCCGACAGGTGGTAGAAGTGCACGATGTGGTCGTGCATCGCGTGCGCGGCGAGAATCAGGTTGCGGATGTACTGCGCGTTGAGCGGGACCTGCAGCTGCAGCGCGTTCTCCACCGCGCGCACCGACGCGATCGCGTGCACCGTCGTGCAGACGCCGCAGAACCGCTGGGTGAAGAGCCACGCCTCGCGCGGGTCGCGCCCCTGCAGGATGCGCTCGATGCCGCGGAACATCTGTCCCGACGACCACGCCTTCCGCACGACGCCCCCGTCGATCTCCGCGTCGATGCGCAGGTGGCCTTCGATGCGGGTGACGGGATCAATGGTGATACGCGACATGGCGCTTCTCCAGGGTGAGGATCGGGAACACTTTGACGATGGCGATGTAGAGCATGATTTCGCCGGCGACGAGCCCGAGGGTAATGAGCAGCTCGGCGACGCTCGGGAAATACGACCAGTGCGCGCCCGGGCGGAACGCTACCAGGTAGGTGTCGAACCGGTAGAGACTGCCGGCGAGCATGAACAGCATCGCGGCGCGGAACAGATCGCCCAGCCGGCGCCGCCGCGACTCGCTCGCCAGCATCATGGTGGCGGCGATGGTCAGCGCGAGCTCGAGCAGCGTCAGCACGCTATACAGATCGAACGCGAAGAGGGCGCCGATCTGGCCGCGGATCGCGAGATCCACGACCCGCAGCGCCACGTAGGCGGCCGAGAAGGGCACGATCGCCGCGGCGATGCCGGCGAGCATGTCGCGCTCCGGCCGCGTCTTGAACAGCCACGACGACAGCACCGTCTCGAACACCACCGCGGCGTAGCCCATGCCGATGCAGGAGAGCAGGAACAGCAGCGGCAGCCAGCCGGTGTTCCACAGCGGGTGCAGCCGCGGCCCGGCGATCAGCATCAGCGCGCCCAGCGACGACTGGTGCATCGTCGGCAGCAGGATGCCGAGCGCGAGGATCCACAGCAGCGCCTTCTCGACGATCGGCCTGGTGCGCGCCGCGAAGCGCCTCAGCCCGAGCCAGTTGGTCTGCTCCGCCTTCTCGAGAAATACCGGCGACAGCTCGATCCACAGCACGGCCGTGTAGCTCATGATGCAGAGCGCCACTTCCAGCAGGACCGAGTTCAAGTTCCAGTGCCAGAAGAACACCGGCACGCGCCAGATGTTCCACCAGCGCCCGATGTCGAGCGCGACGCCGAGGCCGGCGAGGCTGTAGCCGAGCGCGCTGGTCAGCACCGCCGGCCGCACGAGCGGGTGGTAGGCCCCCTTGTTGCGGATGTAGACCAGGAGCGCCACCGAATAGCCGCCGCACGCGAGCGCCGTGCCGGTGACCACGTCGAACGCGATCCACAGCCCCCACGGATAGCCGTCGCTCATCGCGGTGATGCGCCCGAGCCCGAACCCGAGCCGGACGAGGATGAGGACCGCGGCGACGCCGAACAGCGCCGCGAGCACGCTGAACGGCCGGGTGAGGATCCGGCCGCCGACGGGCTGCGCCTGCACGCTCATGCCGCGCCTCCCTTCCTGGCGTCCGCCGCGCGGGGCTTGCGGTTGCGGAACATGACCACGCTGAGCAGGCCGTATAGCGCGATCGGCGCGGCAAAGCCCTTGTAGACGCTGTGCTGAATCGTCCGCTGCAGCGTCGGTGTGGACTGCTCGCCGAGGACCGGCAGGCCGAGCTGCTCGAACGGCACGTGCGACAGGTACAGGCACTGCGTGCCGCCGCCGTCGGTCTCGCCGTAGACCTTCTGAATGTACTTGCCGGGGTTCTCGGCGATGCGCGTCTTCGCCTCGCGCAACAGATCCTCACGGCGGCCGTAGATGACCGCCTGCTTCGGGCAGACTTCGGCGCAGGCCGGAATCTTGCCCTGCGCGAGCCGGTGGTTGCACAGCTCGCACTTGACCATCTTCGGCGACGCCTTGCTCCACTCGAACTTGGGCACGCCGTACGGGCACGCCACCTCGCAGTAGCGGCAGCCGATGCAATAGTTGACGTCGTAGCTGACGATGCCGTATTCGCGCTTCTTGAACGCGCCGAGCATGCAGGCGTTGGCGCACGCCGGGTCGACGCAGTGCATGCACTGCGCCTTGAAGAAGGACCGGTGGCCGGCGCCGTCGTCGTAGAGCTTCACCACCGTCTTGGTCTTTTCGTTGAGATCGAGCGGCGCCTGGTAGAGCCCGCCCGACCAGCTCGTGTCGGCCTGGAGGCCGTTGGCTTCACGGCAGGCGACGACGCACGCCTTGCAGCCGATGCATTTCGTGGTGTCGTAGAGCAGGCCGACCGCGTCGGCCGGCACGGCCATGACCGTGGTCGCCGCCGAAGCCGGCCGCGCGATCGCGGCGGCGGCGCCGGCAATGGCGGCCCTGAACGCAGTGCGTCTGGTGATGCCCACCTTACACCCCCTGCTTGGTGTCCGGCGGTGTGTCGGCATCGGCCTCGGCCTTGTCGATCTTCCGGGACGCGACGAACCCGGCGCCGAGCAGCGCGCCGCCGATCACCCCGGCGACCGCCGTTGCGACGGGGCTGATCCCTCCCTGCTCGGCGTGAATCGGCGGATACGTATCGGGTGGCACCGGCCGCTCGATCGCGGCCGTGGTGTGCATGGGGATGCGGAACGCCACCTTCTGTTCCGTGCAGCCGACGCAAGGGTGGCCGATGCCGATCGGCCAGCAGTCGACCACCTCGCCAAAGGCAAGTGTCGAGCAGTTGGCGTGCGTCATCGGCCCCTTGCAACCCAGTTTGTAGAGGCAGTAGCCCTGGCGATGCCCTTCGTCGCCGAAGGTGTTGGCAAAGCGCCCCGCGTCGAAGTGCGCGCGGCGCGGGCAGTGCTCGTGGATCGTGCGGCCGTAGGCGAAGAGCGGCCGGCCCAGCTCGTCGAGCTTCGGCAGCGTGCCCAGCGTCGCGTACTGCAGGACGACGCCGAGGAAGTTGTAGGGATTGGCCGGGCACCCGGGAATGGTGACGACGGTCTTGCCTTTCAGGGTCGTGTTCAAGATCTGGGGCGCGCCGGTGGCGCCGGTGGGGTTGGGATCCGCTGAGGGAATGCCGCCCCACGAGGCGCACGATCCGATCGCGATGATGGCGCCCGCCTTCGACGCGACGTCGTTCAGGATGTCAACCGCGGTGCGGCCGCCGACCTGGCAGTAGATGCCGCCGTCCTTCGTCGGAATCGCGCCCTCGACGACGCAGATGAACTTGCCTTCCTGGCTCTTGATCGTGTCGGCGAGCGCCTTCTCGGCCTGGTGGCCGGCGCCCGCGAAGAGCGTCTCGTGGTAGTCCAGCGAGACGAGATCCAGGATCACGCTCGCGACGTCCGGATGCGAGGTGCGGAGCAGCGACTCGGTGCAGCCGGTGCACTCCTGGAAGTGAAGCCACACCACGGAGGGCTTCAGCCCCTTCCCCGCCGCTTCGACGATCTGCGAGGCCGCCGTCGACGAAAGACCGACAGCGGCAGCCGCCAGGGTACAGGCCCTGACGAAATCGCGCCGCGAGACGGCGCTGGGATCGAACGGCACGGCACGGGACATGGCGGTGCTCCTTCTGAACGGGCGTACGCGCTCGCGGGGCCAGGGCAGCAACGGCAGTGCCGCACCCGAAACATGAGGGAAAAAGCAAAAACGCCGGAACCGGAGACCCGATCTGACGGAAGTCCGGCAGCCGGTGGCGCCGCGACGGAATTCCGGAAGGAATCCGGTCAGCACGTCGGTTGCTAATGCCGTCGTCCATGGAACAGCACGCCCTCCCCTGCATTACCGTCGACGGCAACGAAGCCGCCGCCCGTGTCGCCTACCCGCTCAGCGAGGTGATTGCGATCTACCCGATTACCCCGTCGTCGACGATGGGCGAGCTGTCGGACACCTGGATGGCGGAAGGACGGCCGAACCAGTGGGGCGCGGTCCCGGCGGTGGTCGAGATGCAGAGCGAGGCGGGCGCCGCCGGGGCGCTGCACGGCGCGCTGCAGAGCGGCGCGCTGGCGACCAGCTTCACCGCCAGCCAGGGCCTGCTCCTGATGATTCCGAACATGTTCAAGATAGCGGGGGAACTGCTACCGTGCGTGCTGCACGTCACAGCACGTGCGGTAGCCACCCACGCGCTGTCGATCTTCGGCGACCACAGCGACGTGATGGCGGTGCGCTCGACCGGCTGGGGGCTGCTCTGCTCCAGCTCGGTGCAGGAAGCGCAGGATCTCGCGCTCATCGCGCACGCGGCGACGCTGAAGTCGCGCATCCCGTTCGTCCACTTCTTCGACGGCTTCCGCACCTCGCACGAGGTGTCGAAGATCCGGGCGCTCGGTCCGCAGGACATCAACGCGATGATCGACGGCGACCTGATCGCCGCGCACCGCTCGCGCGCGCTGACGCCCGATCGCCCGTCGATGCGGGGCTCGGCGCAGAACCCCGACGTCTTCTTCCAGTCGCGGGAGGCCTGCAGCCCGTTCTACGCGGCGTGCCCGAGCAGCGTGCAGGCGGCGATGAACCGCTTCGCCGAGATCACCGGCCGCCAGTACCGGCTCTTCGACTACGAGGGATCGCCCGACGCCGAGCGCGTCATCGTGATGATGGGATCGGGCGCCGAAGCGGCGGCCGAAGCGGTGGCCGCGATGAACGCCGCGGGCGAGCGCGTCGGCCTGCTCAAGGTGCGCCTGTTCCGCCCCTTCAGCGCCGCCCACTTCATCCACGCGCTGCCCGAGAGCGTGCGCCAGCTCGCGGTCCTCGATCGGACCAAGGAACCGGGCGCCGCGGGCGAGCCGCTCTACATGGACGTGGTCACCGCGATCGGCGAGCAGGCCAGCAACATCAACGCACAGTACCGCTTCTTCCCGCGCATCGTCGGCGGCCGCTACGGGCTGGGCTCGAAAGAGTTCACCCCGGCGATGGCCCGGGCGGTCTTCGACGCGATGGGATCGGGGACCTCACCGGTCCACTTCACGGTCGGGATCGACGACGACGTCAGCCTCTCCAGCCTGATGTGGGACGCGACGGTGCAGCGCCGCGAGAGCACCGTCGGCGCGGTGTTCTACGGCCTTGGCTCCGACGGGACCGTCGGCGCCAACAAGAACTCGATCAAGATCATCGGCGACGAGACCGACCTCTATGCGCAGGGCTTCTTCGTCTACGACTCGAAGAAGTCGGGATCGATCACCGAGTCGCACCTGCGCTTCGGGCCGGAGCCGATCCGATCGACGTATCTGATCGACGCGGCGCAGTTCGTGGCGTGCCACCAGTGGAACCTCCTCACCCGCGTCGACGTGCTGGCGCGCGCCGACGTCGGCGCGGCGTTCCTGATCAACAGTCCGCTACCGGCGGAACAGGTCTGGGCCGCGCTGCCGCCGCACGTGCAGGAGCAGATCGTGGCCAGGGAGCTCCGGGTGTTCGCGATCGATGCGGCGGCCGTCGCCGCGGAGGCCGGCGTCGGCAAGCGCGTCAACACCGTGCTGCAGGCGTGTTTCTTCGCCCTCTCGGGCGTCCTGCCGCGCGAGGCGGCCATCGCCGCGATCAAGCGCGCCGCGCGGAAGACCTACGCGGCCAAGGGCGAAGCGGTCGTCGCCGCCAACGAACAGGCGATCGACGCGTCGCTGGACAGTCTGCGTGAAGTCCCGATCGGCCCGATCGCCGCGGGCGGACCGCCAGCGGAGGATGCGGCTGACGTCCACGTCGCGGCGGAGGGAAACGGCGACATCCCCGCGTTCGTGCGCAGCTTTACGCTCCCGGTGATCGCCGGCAAGGGCGATCAGCTTCCCGTCTCCGCCATGCCGGTGGGCGGCACCTTCCCGGTCGGCACGTCGAAGTACGAGAAGCGCAACATCGCCGCCGACATCCCGGTCTGGAACGCGGCGCTGTGCATCCAATGCAACAAGTGCACGTTCGTCTGCCCGCACGCCGCGATTCGCGTGAAGGCGTTCGACGCGGCGCGGCTCGCCGGCGCACCGCCGACCTTCAAGTCGATCGACTACCGCGGCAACGAATTCCCGGGCGCGAAGTATTCGATCCAGGTGGCGCCGGAAGACTGCACCGGCTGCGACCTCTGCGTCGAAGTCTGCCCGGCGAAAGACAAGACCACCGGCGTCAAGGCGCTGGTGCTGTCGGCGCAGGCGCCGCTGCGTGACGCCGAGCGCAGCAACTTCGAGTTCTTCCTGGCGCTGCCCGATCCCGATCGCGCGGCGGTCAAGCCGAACTCGGTCAAGGGCTCGCAGTTCCTGCAGCCGCTCTTCGAGTTCTCGGGGGCGTGCGCCGGCTGCGGCGAGACGCCCTACCTGAAGCTCACGACGCAACTCTTCGGCGATCGCATGGTGGTCGCCAACGCGACCGGCTGCTCGTCGATCTTCGGCGGCAACCTGCCGACGACGCCGTGGACGACGAACAAGGAGGGACTCGGCCCGGCCTGGGCCAACTCGCTCTTCGAGGACAACGCCGAGTTCGGCTACGGCATGCGCATCACCATCGACCAGCACGCGGCGCGGGCGCGCGCGCTGGTCGGGCAGCTGGCGCCGCGGATCGGCGGCGGCCTCGCCGAGGCGATCCTCGACGCGCAGCAGCACGACGAGCACGGGATCCACGAACAGCGCGAGCGCGTCCGGCAGTTGAAGGCGGTGCTCGCGGGGCAACCGGGCATCGCCAGGGATCTCGTCGAGATCGCCGATTACCTGGTGAAGAAGTCGGTGTGGATCGTCGGCGGGGACGGCTGGGCCTACGACATCGGCTACGGCGGCCTGGATCACGTGCTGGCATCGGACAAGGACGTCAACGTCCTCGTGCTCGACACCGAGGTCTACTCGAACACGGGCGGCCAGGCGTCGAAGGCGACGCCGCGCGGCGCCGTCGCGCGCTTTGCCGCCGCGGGCAAGCGCACCGCCAAGAAGGATCTCGCGCTGCTGGCCATGACCTACGGCCACGTCTACGTCGCGCAGGTGGCGTTCGGGGCCAACGACACGCAGACGGTGCGCGCCTTCCTCGAGGCCGAGTCCTATCCCGGGCCGTCGTTAATCATCGGCTACGCGCACTGCATCGCGCACGGCATCGACATCAAGAACGGCCTGCGGCAGCAGGCCGGCGCGGTGGCCAGCGGCCACTGGCCGCTCTTCCGCTTCGATCCGCGGCAGGCCGGCGAGGGGCGCGCCTTCCCGCTGACGCTCGACTCGAAGCCGCCGAAGCTGTCCTTCGTCGACTACGCCTACGCCGAGACCCGCTATCGCGTGCTGCAGCGCCTCGACGCCGACGCCGCCGCGCGGCTCGCGACCGAGGCGCAGCACGACATCGACGCGCGCTGGGCGCTCTACGAATCGCTTGCCAATCGCTGAGGTACGCGCCATGACAATGCAAGTCGTCATCCCGCTGGTCCTGGTCACGGTGTTGACCGTGTATTTCGCCATCGCCTGGCGGGCGTGGGCGCGGGTGCGCGGCACGCGCGTGGTCATCTGTCCGGAGACCAAGCATCCGGTCGCGGTCAAGGTGGACGTCGGCCACGCGATGACCACCGCGGTGTGGGAGAAGCCGGACCTCCGGCTCTCGACGTGTACGCGCTGGCCCGAAGGGCACGACTGCGATCAGCTCTGCGTGAAACAGATCGAGTACACGCCCGAGCAGACGCGACCCAAGGCCATGGCGGCGCACTTCTTCGCCGGCCTCCGCTGCTCGATCTGCCAGCGCCCGATCGAGCCGCCGAGCAATATCACGCTGCAGCCCGGGTTCATGGATCCGGCCACGCGCAAGGTGCAGACATGGAACGACCTGGCGCCGCAGGATCTGCCCGAGGCGATCGCCACCCGCCGCGCGCTGTGCTCGAACTGCACCCTCGCGGAGTCGTTCCGGCAGCGGTTCCCGGACAAGGTCGTCGACAGGGTCAGGCACTGACCGCTACCGTCGCGGCTCGTACCGCATCGCCACCGCGCCCGAGCCGAATTCCAGCCGGTTGACCAGCTTCAAGTCGAGACGCCTGGACAGCCCGGCGAACAATGTCGGCCCGTGGCCCACGAGCCGCGGGTGCACGACGAACTCGTACTCGTCGATCAAGCCCAGCTCCGCCAGGGCCTGAGGCAGCCTCACGCCTCCCACGAACAGTCCCTTACCCGGCTCCCGCTTGAGCTGCTGAACGGCCTTCCCCAGATCCCCGCGCACGAGCTCCGCGTTCCAATCGACCCGATCCAGGGTGCTCGACACCACGTACTTCTTTGCCGCGTCGATCGTACGGGCGAAGGGTTCCATCCAATCAGGCCTTGCTCCCGTCCGCGCCGGCGGACGCCACGCTGCCTCCATCATTTCGTAAGTCACCCGGCCAAAGAGGAGGGCATCG
>Ga0207648_10004095_pt1 | contig 15095 bp, 15 predicted proteins | sample KBSMisM32_FD_184310 | JGI IMG/M metagenome (GOLD analysis project Ga0207648, IMG submission 184310) | Miscanthus rhizosphere microbial communities from Kellogg Biological Station, Michigan, USA - KBS Miscanthus M3-2 (SPAdes) (version 2) | ecosystem: Host-associated > Plants > Roots >...
ACCGAGCACGTTGTCGCGCGTGGTGGCGCGATGCTCCCGCCAGAACAGCTCGAAGGCCTGATCGAACCGGCGGAAGTCTTCGTGGCGGTGCACGAGGATCGTGCGCAGCGTGAGACGCAGGTCCTCGCGCGATCGCAGCCCGACCTGCTCGATCCCCTGAACGGCGTCGAGCAGGCGGCCGGTATGGACGTCGAGACCGGCCCCGCGCAGCAGCCGCCCGAAGTGAACGAGGTTACGAAGCAGCACGCGACGCCCGCGCGCGCACGAGGATCCCGTCGAGACGTTCGCCGCGGATCGCGTGCACGTCTTCCTGCTGCTTGAGCAGGACGCCGAGCGTATCGGCGATCACCTGCGCGTCGAGCTCCTGCTGATCGAGCGCCATCAGCGCGGCGACCCAGTCCAGGGTCTCGGAGATGCCCGGCGCCTTCGACAGGTCCGCGGCGCGCAGCTCGCGGACGAACGCCGCGACTTCCTCGGCCAGCTGCCGCGACGCGCCCGGGATGCGTGTCGTGATGATCTGCAGCTCCTTCTCGAACGTCGGGTAGTCGATCCAGGCGTAGAAGCAGCGGCGCTTCAGCGCCTCGTGCACGTCGCGCGTCCGGTTCGAGGTGATGAGGACGATCGGCGGCTGCTTCGCGCGGATCGTCCCCAGCTCGGGGATCGTGATCTGGAAGTCGGCGAGCACTTCCAGCAGGTAGCCTTCGAACTCCTCGTCGGCGCGATCGATTTCGTCGATGAGCAGCACCGGCGGCCGTCCGTGCGGCGCCTCGAGCGCGCGCAGGAGCGGACGCCTGATCAGGAAGCGCTCGGAGAACAGGGGATCGCCGCCGGGTGCCGCGTCGGCGTGGCCGCGCGCCTCCGCGCGCCGGATCTCGAGCAGCTGCCGCTGATAGTTCCACTCGTAGACCGCGTGGCTGACGTCGAGCCCCTCGTAGCACGACAGCCGGATCAGCTCGGACCCGAGCGCCGACGACAGCACCTTGGCCAGCTCGGTCTTGCCGACGCCGGCCTCCCCTTCGAGAAAGAGCGGACGCTGCAGCTTCAGCGCGAGGAACACCGACAGCGCGAGCGCGCGGTCGGCCACGTAGCGCTCGCCGGCCAGGAGCGTCTCGAGCTCCTGCACGGAGGCGGGAAGGGTAAACGGGCTCGCCGCGTCCACGACCGGTTACGCCCTGGCGCGCCCGGCGGCCGCCGCGATCGCGCGGGCGACGTAGACGGGCGCCATGCTGCCGCGGAACGCCGCCGAGGCGTAGATGTCTCCGAGCAGGTCGCCGCCGATGTCGCCGGTGATCGCGGCCGACGCCGCGGCGATCGATTCCGTGGTGAGCGGCTTGCCGGCGAGCGCCGCCTCGACCGCCTTCGCCCTCGTGCAGCGCGGCGTCAGGCCGCCGACGGCCACGCGGGCGGATGCACAGACGCCGTCGCGGACCGCGACCGTCGCCGCCGCGCCGACCACCGCGTAGCGCGAGGCCGGATGCGCCCACTTCTCGTAGGCGCTTCCCTCGCCGCGCGCGATCGGCTCGACCACGACCGCGGTCAGCACTTCGTCGTCGCGCAGCGCGGTCGTCATCAGCCCCTTGAAGAAGTCGTCGACAGGGATCGTCCGCTCGCCGGCCGGACCGGCGGTGACGAAACGGGCGCCGGAGATCAGCAGCACCGTCGGCAGATCCGACGCCGGGTCGGCGTGCGCGACGTTGCCGCCGATCGTGCCGCGATTGCGGACGGTGGGATCGCCGACCAGGCCCGCCGCTTCGGCCAGCGCCGGCGCGCCGCGCTGAACGTCGGCCGACGCCGCGATCTCGGCGTGCGTGGTCAGCGCGCCGATGCGCAGCAGGCCGTCGCGCTGAACGGTGATCCCCTTCAGCTCGCTGATGCGGCCGATGTCGACGACGGTGTCGGGCTGCGCCAGGCGCAGCTTCATCAACGGGATCAGGCTGTGCCCGCCGGCGAGCAGCTTCGCGTCGGGATGCGCCTTGAGCAGCTGGTGCGCTTCCGCGAGCGTCGTGGCGCGGTAGTACTCGAATGGCGCGGCGTACATCTCAGCCCTCCTTCGCGTCGGAGTGAATGGCCCGCCAGACGCGTTCCGGCGTCATCGGCATCCGGATCGACTTCACGCCGAACGGCTGCAGCGCGTCCACGACGGCGTTGTAGACGGCCGCCGTCGAGGCAATGGTGCCGGCCTCGCCGATCCCCTTCACGCCGAGCGGATGATGCGGCGATCGCGTGACCGTCGAGAGCACCTCGATGTCGGGCAGCGCGTCGGCGCGCGGGACCGCGTAGTCCACCAGCGACCCGGTGACGAGCTGTCCGTTGTCGTCGTAGACGCACTCCTCCCACAGCGCCTGGCCGATCCCCTGCACGACGCCGCCGTGCACCTGTCCCTCGACGATCACCGGGTTGATCTGCGGGCCGCAGTCGTCCACGGCGACGTAGCGCTTCAGCGTGACGCGTCCCGTCTCGGCGTCGACCTCGACGATCGCGCAGTGCGCGCCGAACGGGTAGGAGAAGTTCGGCGGATCGTAGAAGGAGGTGGCCTCGAGCCCGGCTTCCATGCCCGCCGGCATGTTCCACGCGACGTTGGCCATCAACGCGATGTCCTGGATCGTCTTGAAGCGATCCGGCGATCCCTTGACGAAGAACTTGCCGTCGCCGTAGTCGATGTCTTCCGGCGCCGCCTCGAGGAGGTGCGCCGCCAGCAGCTTCGCCTTGTCCTTGATCTTCCGCGTCGCCACCGCGAGCGCCGCGCCGCCGACCGCGGTCGTGCGGCTCCCGTAGGTCCCCCAGCCCATCGGCGTCTGGTCGGTGTCGCCGTGCACGACCTTCACGTCGTCCGGGCTGACGCCGAGCTCGTCCGACACCACCTGCGCGAACGTCGTCTCCTCGCCCTGCCCGTGCGGCGACGCGCCGATGAAGACGTTGACCTTGCCGCTCGGGTGGAACCTGACGATGGCGCTTTCCCAGAGGCCGCCCTGGAAACCCACCGCGCCGGCGACCTGCGACGGTCCGAGGCCGCAGATCTCGACGTAGGTCGCGACGCCGATGCCGAGGTACTTCTTCTGCTGCCGCAGCCGGGCCTGCTCGGCGCGCAGGCTGTCGTACTTGACGTGATCGAGCGCCTTGTCGAGCGCCGCCTGGTAGTTGCCGCTGTCGTACTTCAGCCCGGTGATTACCTCGCAGCCGTCCTCGAACGGCGCGAGCAGGTTGCGGCGCCGCACTTCGACCGGATCCAGGTTGAGCTCGTGCGCAAGCTTGTCGATCAGCCGCTCGAGCATGAACGTCGCTTCGGGCCGGCCCGCGCCGCGGTACGCTTCGACCGGCGTCGTGTTCGTGTAGATGCCGTAGACGTCTTCGTGCACCGCGGGAACCTTGTACGGCCCTGAGAGCATCAGCCCGTGCAGGATCGTCGGGATGCCGGGAGCCGCGGTCGACAGATACGCTCCCATGCCCGCCCACACCTTGCAGCGAATGCCCGTGATCCGTCCGTCGCGCGTCGCGGCGAGCTCGACCTCCTGCACGTGATCGCGGCCGTGCGTCGTCGCCTGGTAATTCTCGCGCCGCGTCTCCGTCCACTTGACCGGCCGTCCGAGCATCTTCGAGCAGAAGATGGTGACGACGTCGGCGGGGTATTGCGCGATCTTGCTGCCGAAGCCGCCGCCGACTTCGGGGGCGATCACGCGCAGCTTGTCCTCCGGGATTCCGGTCACGACCGACGAGGCGAAGCGCACGATGTGCGGGTTCTGCGTGGTGTTCCAGAGCGTCAGCTCGCCGGTCGCGGGAATGTACTGCGCCAGCGCCGCGCGTGTCTCGATCGCCGTCGGGATCAGCCGCTGCTGGATGATCCGATCCTTGATGACGACTTCGGCGTTCTTGAAGGCCGCGTCGACGTCGCCGCCTTTGACGGTCCAGTGGAACGCCTGGTTGCCGGCAATCTCCGAGTGGACCAGCGGCGCGCCGCTGGCCGTCGCCTTCTGCGGATCGGTCGTGGACGGCAGCGGATCGTAGGTGACGTCGATCATCGCGACCGCGTCGTGGGCCTGGTAGGTGGTTTCGGCGACGACCACGGCGACCGGATCGCCGACGTAGCGGACTTCGTCCTTCGCCAGCGGCCAGTAGGTGCCGATCTTGAGATCCGCGCCCGGCACGAGCCACAGGCACGGCATCGCCTTGAGATGTCCCTCGATGTCGGCGTTGGTGTAGACGGCGAGCACTCCGGGCGCCTTCGCTGCCGCGGACGTGTCGATGGCGCGAATCTTCGCGTGCGCGTGCGGGCTGCGCAGCATCGCGGCGTGGACCATGCCCGGCAGCGTGATGTCGTCGGTGTAGCGGGCGGTGCCGGTGATGAGCCGCGGGTCTTCCCGGCGGCGGATGCCCGATCCGAACATGCGCCCCGTCGTCGTGGCGGGCGTCGTCGTCATGGCCGCACTCCCAGCGACGCCGCATGCTGCACGGCGCGGACGATGTTGTTGTAGCCGGTGCAGCGGCACAGGTTGCCTTCGAGCCCGTGGCGGATCTGCTCCGGCGTGGGCGACGGATTGGTCCGCAGCAGCTCGTGCGCGGCGAAGATCATCCCCGGCGTGCAGAAGCCGCATTGCAGCCCGTGCTTCGCCCAGAACGACTCCTGCAGCGCGTGCAGCTGGCCGCCGGCGGCCAGCCCTTCGATCGTCGTCACCGACGATCCGTCGGCCTGCGCGGCCAGACAGGTGCACGACTTCACGCTGCGGCCGTCGAGCAGCACCGTGCACGACCCGCACTGGCTGGTGTCGCACCCGATCTTGGTTCCGGTGAGGCCCGCGACGTCGCGGAGGAAGTGCACGAGGAGCAGCCGCGGCTCGATCGTGCGCTGCAGGGCGCGGCCGTTGACCTGGATGGAGACGGAGATCTGCTGCATCGCGCGGACTCCTTCTCGAACGAGAGGGCGAAGAAAAAGAGGGGGGGATCTTACACGATTACACCGCCGCGGGCGGCAGGTAATCGTCCGGCGAAACGATCAGCAGCACGCGGCAGCCTTCCTCGGTCCACAGCTCGCCGTGATCGCTGCCGGCGTCGGCGTGATGGAAGTCGCCCGCCGCGATGCGGCGTCCGCAGGCGAACAGGCTCCCCGAGATCACGTAGCACTCCTCGTCGCCGCCGTGATGATGCGCAGGAAAGCGCGTCCCCGGCGCGACGTCGAGCAGCAGCGTCGCGTAGCCGCGGCGGTCGTTGTTCGACAGGATCTTCATCCGGATGCCCGGCACCTGGTGCGGCAGCCAGTCGTCCTCGCTCTCCAGGCGGAAGGAAAAGCCCGCCGGCGCGTTCGCGGAGGCGGGTGCCGTCGCGGCGACCCTGGCCATCAGCTGTTCGAGGACGTGCGGACGCGGCGCGTCAACCGTGCCGGCGCTCCGCGCCAGCGCGAGCGCGAGGGCCTCGTCGAATTCGACCGCGTCGTGTGGATCGCCGGCGTTGTCGCTCATGACACGATGTAGCTTTCCTGAAGATACTGCCGCAGCGCCAGCAGCCCCGTGCGGACGCGCGTCTTGACGGTGCCGAGCGGGATCGAGAAGCGCGCCGCCAGCTCCGAATGCGTCAGGCCGCGGAAGAACGCCTCCTCTATCAATGACCGCTGCTCGACCGGCAGCGCGTCGAGCGCGCGCGCCACGTCACGCTGCGCTTCCCCGCCCGGACTCGACGTGGCTTCTGCCGCCGGCGCGCCCCCCGCCTCGATCGCGCGCTGGCGCGAGCTGTTCGCGCGCAGACGATCGATGGCGCGGTTCCTCGCGATGCGGACCAGCCATCCCGCCGGCGTCCCGAGCGACGCCTTGTAGGTCTCGGCCCGCGTCCACGCCGCCAGGAAGACCTCCTGCAGCACGTCTTCCGCCTCTTGCCGGTCGCGCAGGATCCGCAGGATCAGGCCGAACAGCAGGCGGCTGTGGCGCTCGTACAACTCGGCGATCGCATGCTGATCGCGCGCGACGACGCGATCGAGCAGCGCGATGTCGTCCTCGGACTTGTCTGGCATCGCCACAAAGGACCTCGGGATGGTAACACCGCGGCGCGCGGAAAAAATCCAGCCGCCGGCCGGCGCCCGTAGATCCCAGCGGACGGACACTTCTCAGCGAGGTTGATGCATGACGCGGTGGTTCGTGGCGCGTGTGGGCGGAGCCGCGCTCTTCGGGACGGCTCTCATCGGGCTGCTGCATCTGCCCGCAGCGCGGCCGCTGCTGGCATGGCTGGGCGCGTGTCCGGTCCGGGCGACGCCGATGGCCACCGAACGCGCCCGCGCGCGCGCGCTCGTCAGGCTGCGCGGAACCGTCGCGGCGCCGACGCGGCCGGCGCTGGGGTTCACGCTCGACACCACGACGCTCGCCGACGTGCGGGCGTGGGCGGCCGGCCACCGGCTCGCCTGCGCCGCGTCCATGGAGGACACGCTGCTGAAGTGCGACGGCGTACCCGCGGCCGCGATACCGGGGGCGACGGAGCCGGTCGACGAGGTCGCGTTCGGATTCCGCGCCAGCGACGGCCGGCTGGCGAGCGTCACGACGATCACGGCCGGACTCACCGCTTCGGCGGCGTCCGCGCGCGTGACCGCGACGGCCGCGTCACTCTCGGCAGCGATCGGCGCCGCGCCGACGGCCAGCCGCCTGCCGTCCGGCGCATGGGACGCCGCCGGCCCGGTGCTGGTTGCCTACCGGTTCTCGGACTACATCGCGGGTGTCAGCGCGATGCCGATGCGCGCGCCCGGCCGCGGAGTCGTCCTGCGCGAGTACTACACATCCGCTAGAGCATCGATTGAGGAGGAGTGACATGTTCGACCGATTGATCACAGGCACCCGGCAGATCGTGACCGCGTCCGCGCTCGCGGCCCTGCTCGCACTCGTCGCGGGCGTCGCCACCCCGCACGCCGCGGCGAGCGGCGATGGCGACGGGAACCGCAGCGCGGCGGCGCGGCTGGGCGGCTTCCCCGGCATCCTCGGGTTCCTGCACGGCTTCGTCGTCCCGGCCGAGCTGGCCGACCCGGAGATCGCGCCGTTCTTCGCCAACCTGACCGAGACGCCCGGCGACATCGAGATCTGCCTGGCGATGCTGCTGGACCACGATCTCGGTGGCTCGTCGCCCCACAACGGCGCCATCACCCCGACCGGGCACCAGTGCCGCAGCTCGATGTCCAACATCCATCGCGGCCTGAACATCCCCGACCGCATCGTCGACAAGTTCATCGCGATCGTCGGCGAGCAGGCGGCGCTGGTCGGGGTGGCCGATTCCGACATTGCCGCTGTGGCCAAGGCGCTGGAGTCCTATCGCGGCGGCGTCCGCAACAAGTAGCGCCGCGGCGCTATACTGAGCGGCGCCGTGCGCTTCAGGCGATTTGCGGTGGCCGCAGGACTCGTCTACCTGACGAGCGGGCTGGCGGCGTCTGTCCAGGGCACGAGCCAGGGACAGCAGCCGCCGCCGCCCACGTCGCAGAAGCCTGTCTTCACGTCGACCGTCGACGTCGTGTCGGTCGACGTCACCGTCGTGGACAAGTACGGCAAGCCGGTCGAAGACCTCGGCCGCAACGACTTCATCCTCACCGTCGACGGCCAGCCGCGCAAGATCGCCTCGGCACAGTTCGTGGCGATGCACCGCGACGTTCTGCCGTCTGCAGGTATCGCGCTGCCGGCGTCCTCGCTTCCGGACTTCAGCACGAACACGGTGCAGGAGGGGAAGCTGATCGCGATCGTGATCGATCGCGGCAACATCGCGCCGGTCCGCTCGCGCGACGTGCTGGCGGCCGCGAGCCGTTTCGTCGATCGCCTCGACCCCGCCGACCGCGTGGCGCTGTTCTCGATCCCGCAGGGGCCGGCGATCGACTTCACGACCGATCACCGCGCCATCGCGAGCGCGCTGCAGCGCATCGACGGGCAGGGAGACGCGCAGCAGGGCATCAAGAACATCGGCGTCGCCGACGCGCTCTCGTTCGAGCGTCGCAACGACTTTGCGATGGAACAAGTCCTGTTGCGGGAGTGCGGGCAGATTCCTCCCGACGGGCCGGGCGCGTCCGAAACCAGGATGTGCCGGAACATGGTGACGGAAGAGGCCAACATCGTCTCCACGTATGCCCACGAGCGCGCCCGCAATACCATGAACGGCCTGATCGGGATCCTCCAGCGTCTGGGCTCGAGCGAGACGCCGAAGACGCTCGTGCTCGTCTCGGAGGGGATGGTCATCGACAACGAGCGCCGCATCGTCCAGGGCTTCGGCCGCGCCGCGGCGGCCGCGCACGTGACGCTGTATTCGCTGAAGCCGGAGTCCAGCGAGAGCACGGCGGCGCAGGCGCGCATGGCGGCCAACCCGGTGCGCGACCGCTCGATCAAGGAAGAAGGACTGCAGTACGTCAGCTCCGTCGGCGGCGGCGAGATGTTCCGGGTGATCGCCGATCCCGACTTCGCGTTCGCGCGCGTGGCCTCGGAGCTCTCGGGGTATTACCTGCTCGGATTCGAGCCGGAGGCGGGCGATCGCGACGGCCGCTCGCACGGCATCTCGGTGAAGGTGAACCGCGACGACGTGTCGGTGCGATCGCGGCAGGAATTCGGAGTCGGCCTGTCGAAGGGGAAGAGCGGCAAGGAGACGGTCACCGACCTGCTGCGCTCCGCCGTGCCGGCGACGACGCTGCCGGTGATGGTGACGACCTACATGTTCCAGGATCCGGGCTCGCTGAAGGTCAGGGTCCTCGTCGCCATGGACGTCGATCGCCCCGCGGATCCGAAGGAGAAGTTCTCGGTCGGCATGGTGCTCGTGGACGAGAACGGCAACTCCGGCGCCAGCTTCTTCCACCCCGCCCTGGCGCCGTCGCCGCAGTCGCCGCCGGGCACGCAGCGATTCTTCGCGACGCTCCTCACCGATCCCGGCGGCTACAAGCTGCGCGTGGCGGTGGCCGATTCGTCGGGATCGAGCGGCAGCGTCGAGCGCAACGTCCGCGCCTACATGCGACGGCTCGGGCCGTTCCGCGTCTCGGACCTGATGCTCGGGGCGCAGACGCCTGGCGGCGGCGCCGCGGCAATCGTCCCCACCGTCACCGGCCAGACGACGGGGGACACGCTGCACGCGTACGTGGAGCTCTTCGCGGAGAACGCGGCAATGTACGATCGCGCGTCGGTGCTCGTGGAGATCGGGGCGTCGGCGGACGCGCCGGCGCTGCAGAGCGCGGCCGCGCACGTGCAGGCGAACGACACCGACCCGCGCAGCCGGGCGATCGGCGTCGCGATCCCGATCGGCTCGCTCGCGGCGGGCACCTACGTGGCCCGCGCGGTGATCGTCGTGGACGGCCAGAAAGCCGGCACGATCACGCGCGGCTTCCAGGTCGTCCGCTGACCGACCTCGCGAGTGCTCGCTTGCGCGCGCAGGCGGAGAGGCGCAGAGGAAGGCCACGGATAAAGGCCACGGATAAACACGGATAAACACGGATCAGATACGCCGACGGACGAGCGCTTGCGGCGGGGCGCGGCGAAGACACCTGAGAAATCGACGGCCGTCGCGACGCTGCTCGTGGCGGAGCGTCTCGCGGGCGCGTGGCGCGTCTCAGCGGATGACGAACGCGCCGCCGATCGACCAGAAGTTCCCCATCACGTTCTCGACGCTGCCGGTGCTGGTGGTGAGATCGCCGAGCGCGGCCACGTGCTGCGCGGCGTAGATCTGCGCGCCGCCGTGGCGTCCCGTCAGCCACTCCCAGCCGGTGCCGAGGCCAAGGCCGAATGCCCGCGAGCGAATCGGCGGCGCGGTGTTCTCGACGGTGGCGAGCCAGTTGCGCACGAAGGCCATGCCCATGCCGCCGCGGACGAAGAAGCCTTTCGTCCGCCAGGGGCGGAACTGCACCGACGCCATCAGGAACGTGATCCGCACGTCATCGCCCGAGGGCATCGTGGTCGGCATCCAGAGCACTTCGGCGCCGACGTCGGTGCGGCGGTTGATCGATCGTCCGACGATTCCCGTCACGCTCCCGCCGTGCGTGTAGGGGCGCTCCTCGCAGTCGGTGCAGTCGCCCAGCAGGGAGGTCGATCCGCCGCCGCCGACGATCCACAGCCGCGACATCGGCAGGCTTTCGGGCGGCGCGGGCGGCGCGGCCGCCGCCGGCTGAGCGAACGCGACCGCGGGCAGCGACACCGCGCACGCCAGTACCGCCACGAGGCGTACGAGCGCGCGGCGGATCATCGGGTGCTCCACGTCAGGCCGGCGCGGAACTGCGGGAAGTGGAAGTGCGTGCGCTCGATGTCAGGCTGCTGGAAGAACGTCCGCCGATCGAAGAACTCTCCGATCGCCTCGGCGCCGAGGCGGCCGCGCAGCGGCAGCAGCAGGTCGGCGCGCGCACGCTGCAGGAAATGGTTGGCCCTGACGCCGTCGAGCACGTGAATGTGGTGCGCCTCGTAGCCGAAGACGAAGAACGTCCGTGAATCGCGCCTGAAACTGATGTGCCCGCCGAAGTTCGTGCCGGGGCCGTAGTCGTAGAACCGCGGGCCGGTCGAGACGCCCTGCGGCGCGTCCGGATCCTCCACTTCGGGAGCGCCGGTGCTTCCCGGCGGAATCGAGTCCACCGCGCCGAGAATGGTGAGTCCTCCCCACAACCCGGCCCACATCGACGAGCGCGACGACAGCCTGCGCACCGTCGCGGTGTGCACTTCGACCGACTGCGCGCCGAACTGGTAAGCGTCGTTCTTGTTGTACTGGTAGCCCTGCGCGATGGTCAGCTGGAGCGCGCCGCCGTGAAGCGGCTGACCGAGCAGCCGGCCGCGTACCTTCACTTCGCTGAACGGGCTGCCGCCGCCGAAGCCCAGGCGCACCGCGAACGCGTCGTACGGCGTGCGGCTGCGGCCGGCTTCGAGATCGCCGTAGAGCAGGTCGACTTCGACGTAGGGATCGACGGTGTCCGGCTTGTTCGACGTATTCGATCCGCGCGCGGCGACGCCGAACGACGTGATCGCGGCGAGTGACGAGGGCACCATGTCGGCCGGCTTGCTGTCGACGCGCGACGCGTCTCCGGAGAGGAACCGGTTGAGGCCGCTCATCGGGTCGATCGCCATCGCGCCGATTTCCTTCATCGTCCGCGACTTGCCGGAAGCGCGCGGATCGCGCACCAGCCAGGCCGCGCGATGGAACATCTCGCCGAGCGCGATGCCGCCGAGCGTGGTGTTGATGAAGTCGTTCAGCGAGGCCTGGTTGGTCTCGCCGAAGTACTCCCAGGTGCCGCTGCCGAACGCGGTGAGCGCCGACGACTCCCAGAAGTTCAAGCCGTTGGCGCGGCCGGTGGTGAAGTAGTTGTTCCCCTGATACGGGTGGCCGATCTGGTTGACCGTGAAGTCATCCAGGTCCCATTCCCAGCCGCGCTTCATGTTGATCCACCACGACTCCGGCGTGATGTGCGCGGTGGCCTGCCCCCGAACGAGGTTCGCCAGCTCGTAGAAGCCGTTCACGATCGTGACCTGCAGAAAGGCCTTGCCCAGCCGCCGTGGCGGACAGCCGGGACAGGGACGTTCTTCCACTTTCTGCGCCGCAGGCCGAGGGGAGGAGTCCTCGGGCACAGGTGTCTGCGCCATGGCCTGTGCGGTCGCGAGCACCACGATGGCCGTGAATGCCCAGAGCCGGCGAACCATGGCGCATGCTAGCAACGCGATCGCGGCGAGCGGATCTGTTAGATCTGCCAGACCGGCGTGCGGATCGCTGGCAGATCAGCGGAGGAATCGCCGCGCGCCCGCGGCGAGCAGCGCCAGCGACAGCGCGCCGCAGAGGATTCCCCAGAACCAGTAGGGCAGGAACAGCGCCGAGGCCATGACCGTCACGTCGGACGGCGCGGGCCCGGCGGACGTCATCGCCGTTCGCGTGAACAGGTAGTCGCTGCGGGAGAACACCGCCAGCGCGAGCTGCACGGCGATGAGCACCACGGTCATCTGCGCCAGGCGATCCGATCGGGTGGCGACGGCGATCAGCGTTCCCGCGAGAAGCAGGATGAAGACGAAGCCGAAGGGGTTGCGCGCGACGAGGAGCGCCACCACGACGAGTCCCGTCCCGACGCACCCGAGCATCATCCGCGCGCCGCGCGGCGTGCGTCCGAAGGCGAGCATGCAGAACGCGGCGAGCGCCGGGCCGATCAGGCCTGCGCCCGCCACCGTCGCGACGCCGATGCGGCCGAGCGGTCCGCTCCACGTGGCCACGCCGCTGGCGTCCGGGTACATGCGCAGCGCCTCGAACCGTCCGCCGAGCACGGCCGCGGCGAGCCCGTGGCCGAGTTCGTGGGCGAGGGTCGAGAGCAGCACGAGCGGCCACGCGAGCACGCGCACGTAGGGGATCGTGTAGAGCGCAGCGGTGACGATCAGGCTGGCGATCATGAGCGTGGCCGGACGGCTGGTGAGCTTCATCGTGAGCGACGCCTCAGTTTACCGGTGCGCCGGCTCGGAGCCTCGCGCCGTGGGCCTCCGGCATATCGGAGCGACCGGTACGGCTGCCGCAAGGAAACAGCGCCTACCGCGTTGGCACTCGATCTGCTGACGCCGACTCTCCTGCGATCCGGAGACTGCGATGTCCGCTGTGGTGCGCGCGGAGCAACCGCGACTGTTCCTCTCGGAGGCAATCGGCACGGCGCTCCTGCTCCTCGGCGGCCTGTCGGTGGTCATCGTCATGTTCGGGAACGGCAGTCCGATGGTGCGCCTGCTGCCGAGCGAGACGCTGCGGCAGACCATCACCGGCTTTCTGTTTGGCTGCACGGGCGGGTCGATCGCGCTGTCGTGGGTCGGCAAGGAGAGCGGCGCGCACATCAACCCGATCGTGACGCTCGGCTTCTGGATGATGCGCAAGCTCGAGGCGCGCGTCGCCGCCGGCTACGTCGCCGCGCAACTGATCGGCGCCGCCGCGGGCTCGCTGCCGCTCCTCTTGTGGGGTTCGCTCGGGCGCAGCGTCGACTTCGGCGCGACGATCCCCGGCGTGGGCTACTCGACGCGTGCCGCGATGATCGGCGAGGCCGCGACCACCTTCGCGCTGATCACCACCTTGTGCGTCTTCCTCGCCTTCCGGCAGCTGCGCCGCTTCACGCCCTTCACCATGCCGATTCTCTACGCCATCATGGTGCCGCTCGAAGCGGCGGTCTCCGGCACCAGCACCAATCCGGCGCGCAGTTTCGGTCCGGCGCTGATCTCCGGCCGCTGGGACGCGTGGTGGATCTACTGGGAAGGTCCGCTGCTGGGCGGCATCGCGGCGATCTTCGTCTGCAGTCTTCTCGCGCGCCGGATAGGGGTCGCCAAGCTGTACCACTTCGAAGGCGATCGCCGCCGCCTGCTCCACCGCATGGCCGCGTCGACGTAGCGGCGCGTTCTCGAAACGGCGCGTCAGGCCGCCTCGGGATCTCCGCAGTGGGCGCGAACGACGTCCAGCATCCGGTCGAAGTCGATCGGCTTGGGGATCACGTCGACGGCGCCAAGCGTGCGCGCCTGCCGCTCGAGATCGGGCAGGGCGCTGAGGATCAGCACCGGCGTGTCCTTCAGCTGGCGGTCCCCGAGCCGCGACTGCTCTTCGCGAAAGCGCCAGCCGTCCATGATCGGCATGGTCAGATCCAGCAGGATCAGGCAGGGGCGGTGGTCTTTGAGAATCGTCAGCCCGACCGCGCCGTTGGGCGCGCCCACCGTGTGGAACCCGTGGGAATCGAGAAAATCCTGCACCATCTGTCGCGTGTCATCGTGGTCCTCGACCACGAGCACCGGCCGTTCCGGAGCAGCGAAAGGCATGCAGCCGAGCCGTTATATCACGGTGTGTCCCGCGTGGATCCACCTGGATACCCCTGGATGAGCCGTTTTGGCACCGTTTTGCACCTTTCCTATTGTGCTTGTGCGGCGATGGCTCACGGTTGTGGCGGTGATGGCGATAGCCCTCATTCCACGAGGCGCCTCTGCCGCGACGCTCCAGCCGCACACCGTGAAGGCGTGGGACGCCTACGTCGCGGCCACCGAGGCGCGGATCGCCGCCGAGGTCGCGTCGGCCCGCGGGTTCCTCGTGTCGGACTCTTCCGCCGAGGCCGCGGACGTCCGCGGTCGGATTCTGCGGGGTGAGACAGTCGTCTCAGAGATGCCCTCGAGCACGCGCGGCGGCCAGGCGCTGTCGGTGCCCGACGCCATCGTCTCCCACTGGCGCGGCGCCATCTTCCTTCCCGGCGTCACCCTCGCGACCCTCCTCGATCGTCTTCAGCATCCGCCCGAACGCGGGCCCTTCCCGCAGGACGTGCTCGCGCTGCGCGTGCTGCAGCGCCGGCCCGACGGGTTGACGCTCTTCATCAGGATGACGCGATCGCGAGTGGTGACCGTGACCTACGACACCGAGCACGACGTCTCGTACCGGCGGTCCAGTGCGCATCGCGTGTCGAGCCGCAGCGTGGCCACGAAGATCGCGGAAGTGGACGGCGCCGGCACTCCCGAGGAGCGCGAGCGGGCGCCAGGCGATGACCGCGGGTTCCTGTGGCGCCTCAATTCCTACTGGCGGTACGAGGAAGTCCCCGGCGGAGTGATCGTCGAGCTCGAGTCGCTGACCCTCAGCCGCAGCATCCCCTTCGGCCTGGCCACCGTCGTCCGTCCCGTCATCGAGCGCATTGCCCGCGAATCGATCGTCCGCACGCTCGTCGGCATCCGCGACACCTACGGCCGGCCCTGACCCTCGAGCTGCTTCGCCGCGCGCTCGACGACGCGGATGCGGTGATCGGTGAAGCGGTGCTTCATGTCGGGGACTTCGAACTTCGGCATGTGGCACGCGGGGCAGCCCGCGGTCCCGACCGGACACGCCCGTCCCGGATGGTCGGATGACGGCTGCGCGCCCGCGGAGACGTGACAGCTCCGACAGCGGGCGTCGTACGCATCCGCGCCTTTCTCCAGCGGCCCGTGTGGCTCGTGGCAGGCGATGCACGCGAGCCGCGCGTCCGCCTTCGTCCAGCAGCGGCTGGTGCGAAGGCGATAGGGCTGCGATCGCATGGCGGCGATGCCCGTCTCGCCCGCGAGCACGACGTCGAAGAACGATCCGTGGCACGCGCCGCAGAAGTCCAGCGATTCTTCGGCGGTCAGGTTCGCCGGGTTCAGCATGGGTGCGTCGCCGGCGACGTGACGCGGCTGCTTCAT
>Ga0207648_10004096_pt1 | contig 15092 bp, 10 predicted proteins | sample KBSMisM32_FD_184310 | JGI IMG/M metagenome (GOLD analysis project Ga0207648, IMG submission 184310) | Miscanthus rhizosphere microbial communities from Kellogg Biological Station, Michigan, USA - KBS Miscanthus M3-2 (SPAdes) (version 2) | ecosystem: Host-associated > Plants > Roots >...
CGAATCCGAGGCCTGACTGTTTCAGCCCACCGAACGGGATATCAGCGGGTAGATCGAGATGCTTGTTTATCCACACCGTGCCTGCCTCGAGTTGCGAGGCGACGGCATAGGCTTGGTCGAGGTCGGTCCCCCAAACCGTGCCACCTAGGCCGTAATCCGACGCGTTTGCGCGCCTGATGGCATCGGCGACGTCCGAGTATCTCAAGACCGGTAGGAGGGGTCCGAACTGCTCCTCGCGCACCAGACGGGCATCGTCTGGAATGTCGCGGACGATCGTGGGCGCGACGAAGTACCCGCTGCGATCGAGCGCCTTCCCGCCCGCGATAACAACACCGCGAGTGTGGGCGTCCTCGAGGTATCCCTTGACCTTGTCGTACTGCGCCTGATTCTGCAGCGGTCCCATCTGCGATCGTTCGTCGAGGCCATCACCAACCACGACGGCGTCGGCCAGCGATGCCAGTACGCGGCACATGTCCTCATATATCGAGTCGTGAACGTAGAGGCGTTTGATGGCAAGACATACCTGGCCGGCATTCAGCATCGCTGCCTGGAAGATCCTTGGTGCCAGATCGTCGACCCTCGCGTCAGCAAGCACGATTGCTGCGTCGTTCCCCCCCAGCTCCAGAGTCAAGCGCTTTAGTCCCGTTGCGGCGTTCGCCATCACGCGTCGGCCCGTGTGGGTCGATCCCGTAAACGCCACCTTGGCGACGTCGGGGTGGCCGGTTAGAGCACTTCCCAGGTCGTTGTTATCGGCGATCACGTTTACTACCCCTGCAGGAGTTGCGTCGACGCAAAGCTCGCCCAGGAGCAACGTGGTGAGTGGCGTGGTTGGTGCCGGCTTCACCACGAGCGTGTTGCCGGCCAGCAGCGCAGGGGCCAGTTTGATGGCGAGCAGGAACAACGGAAAGTTCCACGGCGTGATTGCCGCCACGACGCCGAGCGGAACTCGCTGCTGCACGATCCGTTCGATCGGGGTATCGCGCAGCATGCGATCCGGCAGATCCAGCTCAGCCAGTGCCCGCATGATCGCGACGGATGCGCCGACCTCGAAACGCGCCTCGCCCAGCGTCTTTCCCTGCTCCTGCGTCAGCAGCCGCGAGAATTCCTCGGACCGTCGCTCCAGCGACGAGGCGACATCGAGCAGCCGCTCCCGACGCTCGGCCAGTGTTGTCCGGGACCATGTGGCGAAGGCGGCCTTCGCCGCCGCGACAGCTTCGTCCAGTTGGGAGGCGTCGGCGCGCGGGGCAAGAGCGAATGCGCGTCCCGTCGCGGGATTGATGACATCCGAGCTCGACGCACCATGATGAAGTCGTCCTCCGATCAGCAGCCGAAACCGCGGTGCTGCCGGGGCGGAGTCTCGATGTTGCACGGCACTCGAAACCTCAATCGAGCTTAGAACGAATAGCGTATCTGTCCGCCATACCATCGGGGCTTGCCGAAGAACCAAGCATTCGACCCGTAGAGCAGCGCGCCGTCGAATCCAACGGCCACATAGCGCTCGTCGGCGAGGTTGTTGACGAACAATGATGCGTCCCAGCGACCATCGTCGCTTTGCCAGCCGACCCGCGCGTTTGCCAGCGAATAGCTCGGGAGCTTCGACGCCGTAAAGTTGCGGATATTGTCGTAGAAGTCCGACACATAGCTGTAGTCACCCTGGAGCGACACTCGACCGCCGAGAATCGACGTCGGAAACTCGTACCGCGCGATCGCTGCAAGCTCCACTTCCGGGGCAAAGCTCGGGCGCGTATTGCGGAAGATGTCAGTGGCAATCTCCACGTCCTGCACCTCGGCATCCAGATAGGACGCACTCAGGGCGAGCATCCACCCCTCCCATGGCGAGGCCTGCAATTCGAGCTCTGCGCCCTTGTAGTCCGCGTCGACATTCTGAACGAAGCCGCCCGCGCCGCCGGCGAAGGTGAATCCTTGGTAATCGTCGTATTGATAGTAGTAGACAGAGCCATTCAGGCGGACCGCTCCCTCGTCGAAGCCGGCCTTGAACCCGGCCTCGTAGGCCAGCAGCGCCTCTGACCCGTACGGGATGTCCTCGTCGGGGAACGGACCACCGAAGGTGAACGGCGAGTTAAACCCGCCCGCCTTCACGCCGCGGCTGGCGCCACCGTAGATCAGGAGCCCATCGTGCGGCTTCCAGTCGAGCTGCAGCTTGCCGCTCCACATCGTCTCGTCATCGCTGTATTCGGTGAATGGGCGCAGCACTGCGAGCTTGGTGTCGAGGGTGAGCTTCTTGTCGTTGGTGTTCAGGTACAGCGCTTCTTCGAGGTCATAGTCCTTGGATTCCCAGGTGCCACGAATGCCGGCAATCAGCGTCAGCGTGTTTGTAAGGTCGAACTCCACCTGACCGAACACGGAGGTCGACTCCGTGTCGGTGTTGGTCGTGTGCGCGACGGTAGCCCCAGCGAACGGCACCCACAGGGTGTTCGCCCGGTGCGCGGCGCCGGTGTCGGCCCGGTTGTCGATCGCCAAGTAATAAAGACCCGCCACCCAACGCAGGCGATCGGCTTCCCCGTTCAGTCGAAGTTCCTCCGCAAACGTTTGTGCCTCTGCATCGAAGACGATTGTATGTATGGCCGCTGCGCCGCCGTCCGCTTCTGTCGCAATCAGCTTGGAGTAGTCCTTGTAGTCGCTGATCGATGTCACCGTCATCGAGTCGAGATCCCACGTAAGCTTCGCCGTCGCGGACACGGTTTCGAGACGATTGATGTCCTCGTACGCGAAGTCACGTGAGCAACTCATGTCCTCGAAGTTCTCCTCGGTGCAGCTGCCGCCGTGAAGGTTGCCGCCGGGCACGGGTCGCACGGTGTCGGCGTCGAAGCTGAACGGCCCGTCCAGGCCGATGCCACCCGGACCGATCAGCTCCCGGGTTTCGTCTGGCGACGCGAGCAGTGAGTCGATCTGCCGGCCCTGCGGATCGACGACGGCGATCGTCGCGCGCTCCATGTAGGGCGCATCGCTCAAGTGTGAGCGGCCATAGGACCCGATCAGCAGGGCATCGAAGGTGTCGCTGACTTCGAACAGCAACTGCCCTCGCGCACCCAGCGTGTCATCGTTGAACGAGTCCTGCCCGGCGTCCGGAAACAGCGGGCCGACTGTAACCGCATTCTTCGGGTACTCGTTGTCGAGTATCTCCCCGAACTTGTTGTACATGACCGCGATCCGGCCCGAGAGCGAGTCGGTCATGGGACCGCTGAGCGCCGATTCGACCCGCACACTCTCGTAGGACCCGAAGGTCGCGTCGGCGTAGCCCTCAAGATCGCGGGTTGGGCGGCGCGACAGGAAATGCACCAGTCCTCCGGTGGCATTCCGCCCGAACAACGTGCCCTGCGGCCCGCGCAGGATCTCCACGCGATCGACGTCGAACATGCCAAACAGCTGCCCCTGCCCGAACGCGACGTACCCCTCGTCGATGTACACGGCGACTGGAGGCTCCGTCTGATCGTTGTAGTCGTTCTGCGTAACACCGCGAATGCTGATCTGCGACACCTGACCCGCTGCGCTGCCGCTCGTGCTCACGCCTGGTGTAAGGCGCGTGATGTCGACACTCTGCGTGAAGCCAAGGCTACGGATCTGCTCGTTCGTGAATGCCGTGATCGCGATGCCCACGTCCTGGATCGACTGCTCGCGCTTCTGGGCAGTAACGACGATCTCCTCGAGCGGTACCTGCGCCCAGACTGACGCGGTGTGTCCCACCAGCAGCACGGTCGCTACCGATGCCCACATGCGTCCACCACGACCGACTAGTTCGACGGATTGATCGCTCATGAGTCCCCCAAAGGCAGGTTCGGCCATTTCTGCGAAGCGGTTTCGTAATCTCTGGAAAACTGACCGCTCGTCTCCATACGAGGGCGGTGTCGTATTTGGACTGCTATCGAACTTGTTCAATAATCTACTGGTAGGCCGTTTGTGCTGTCAATCCAAGGGAAATATAGAACCTTCTGACTGCCAGAAAGTTATCGCAGATGATTTGGCGGTACAGTTAGTATTCACTGTTCTCGCAAGTCCTCGAAGTCAATCTGGCGCTAGCGACTCGTACCTCTTAGGTTATTGTATACAAATCAACGACTTATGATCGCAATGAGCAGGTTGCTTCGTGACCAACGGGCTCCCGTGCCTCGGTTGAGATCTTCGTCTTTTTATTTTTATAAACAAAGACATAGATTGTATTTGGGCTCTATCTAACATGATCGATAGGTAGCTGTTGCTGGGAGAGACCACATGAACGACGGAGTCAGCACCCAGATGACGGGAGCAGATCTGCTGGTCGAGACGCTCAAAGCTCAGCAGGTCGAGTACATCTTCTGTTCGCCCATCGGCGCATGCGGCCCAATCTGGGAATCCCTTGCGAGGCGCGAGACAGCAGCCGAGCACGGGCTGCCGAAGTACATCAACTGCCGTCACGAGCTGCTCGCCGTGGGCCTCGCAGCCGGCTTCTTCAAGGCTACCGGTCGGCCTCAGATCTGCCTATTACCGACCGGCCTTGGGGTGCTCAACGCGTCGATCGGGCTGCATGACGCACTGCAGGAGCGGATCGCGATGACCGTGATCACGCCGGACACGCGCAGTTACGGGTTGGACCCCTCGTGTGACCCGGGACCCGAGTGGCCGTTCCTGTTGACGGACCTCGGAGGCCCGGTGCGTGATTCGGAGCCCGTCGTCAAGTGGGCACACACGTCGAGCATCACGCTCGATCTCGTCGCAAACCTGCAGCGCGCGATGTATTTCGCGGGTTCGGTACCTCGCGGTCCGACGCTGCTGAGCGTGCCACTCGATGTGCTGATGGGTTCGGCACCATCGTCGCTTCCGCATCGGCTGGAGCCGAGCGCAACCCGTGCATCGGATGCGGCCATTGAGCAGGCTGCGGCAATCCTGTCGGAGAGCCGCAATCCCATCATCCTTGCCTGCCATGCTGGTCGCAGCCCTGACGACCGCAGGGCGTTGACACGCCTTGCCGAATTGCTCGGCGCTCCGGTCTTCGAACCCCTCTCACCGTCGGTCTGCAACATCCAGCGTGACCACCCGTTGCATGGGCGCGGTACACCGCCGCCGGACTTGCTCGCTCAAGCCGATTGCGTGCTCGTCGCCGGGTCGAATGCGCCGTGGCATCCGGCGCAGATGAATCCGCCGCCGCCGTGCAAGATCGTGCTCCTCGACGAGGATCCATTGCGCCCACGAGCGCCCTTCTGGGGATATCGCACGGACCTGTGCATCGCGGGCGACATCGGGCTAAACCTGAACGCGCTTTGTCGACGGCTTGAGGGGATCACGATCAACGCCGCGCCATCACGCATGGCGCGTTGGCGGGACTTCAACCGCGCCAGCAAGCGTCAGGCCCTGGCCGACGCGCGAGCAGCGGCCGAACGCACGGCCGGCATCCACGCAGCGCACCTGTTCGACGCGCTCCGCCAGCTGCTGCCCGAGGGCGCCACGATTCTCGACGAAATCATCTGCCAGCATGGATACATGCTGGATGTGCTGTTCCAAGGCGCGACCTTCGATCAAATCCGCGGTTACGGTGGTGCACTCGGCCAGGGGATCGCCCAGGCGCTCGGTGTGCGGCTGGCGCGACCTGACCGGCTCGTCGTGTCGCTGGTGGGTGATGGCGCCTTCAACTACAGCCCGATCGCTGCGTATTTCGGCATGGCCCAGCAGTATCACGTACCGATCCTGGTAATCGTCTGCAATAACGGCGGCTACCAGTCCCAGAAGTGGCTGACTCAGGCCTACTTCCCCGACGGAGCCGCCGTGCGAGGCAACAACATCATGGGCAGTGTCATCGAACCGGACATCGACTACTCGGCGCTGGCCGCCCCGTTTGGCGGCTTCGGGCGCCGGGTAACACAGATCTCCGAGCTCGAGGATGCCATCCGCTGCGCGCTGGACGCCATCCGCAACGGGCGCTTCGCGGTGCTCGACGTTCGCGTCACGCCGTAGTCGATCCGTCCCGCCGGTCGATAGCCGTGAGCATCTCCGCGCCCGACGCCGATTACATATTTGTCGGCAGCGGCATCAATTCGCTCGTATGTGCGGCCATGCTTGCCGCGCGAGATCAGCGCGTATTGATCCTGGAGCGAAACACTCGGCCGGGCGGATGCATCCGGACCGACGCGCTCACGATGCCGGGTTTCAGCCATGATTCGCTGTCGTCGTGGTATCCGGCGTTTCTCGGCTCTCGGGCCCACGCGGTGCTCGGCACTTCGCTGCAGCTGCGCGGCGTGCAGTTCGTCAACTCCGACGCGCCACTAGCCGTCGCACTCGATGACGGCCGGCACTTCATGCTGCGCCGGGATCGGTCGGCCAATGTGGCTGCGATGAATGCCTGCAGTGCCGGCGACGGCGACCGGTACCTCGCAATGCTGAAGGAATTCGAGCGCGTCGTGGACCTCTTCGGGCAGCTGATCGAGTCGGATTTCAGCGCGAGCACGCTGCTGCGGGACGCCTGTCGCGCGATCAGGAAACACGGCCTGGCCGTGCTGTTCGGCTTCTACGGAGCTTCGCTACAGTCAGCGCGCGACCTGCTCGACGCCACGTTCAGGTCGGATCTGGTCAAGGCGCTGCTCGCGCCGTGGGCGCTGCATGCGGGCCTGAGCCCGGACGCGGCCGGGTCGGCGTTGATGATGCGTCTGCTGCCTTTCAGCGTCGAGCTTTTCGGCATGCCGCTAGTGCGTGGTGGAAGTGCGTGCCTCGTCGATGCCTTCTGCTCGTTGATCACGGAACAGCGCGGAGAGGTGTGCACCGACACAGACGTCGCCGTCATCGAGGTGCACGCAGGTCGTGCGACTGGCGTCCGTACAGCCGACGGCCGACGTTTTATGGCGCGGCGCGGTGTGATCTGCAACGTAACTCCTGGCCAGCTCTACGGACGCCTGCTGCCGGAGGCGAGCGTGCCAGCTCGCATCGCTGCCGCGGCCAGCGAGTTTCGTCACGGTCGCGGCTGCATGCAGATCCACCTGGCACTGGACCGCCCGCCTCGCTGGGTGTCGCCTGAACTCGACACGGTCGCGTATCTGCACGTGACCGACGGACTCGACGGCGTGTCACGGGCCGTCAACGAGGCCACCTGCGGCCTGCTGCCACGGCGTTCGACCATCGCCGTAGGCCATTCGTCGCTGGTGGATCCGTCGCGTGCCCCTGCCGGCAAGTCGATACTCTGGCTGCAGATTCTCGATCTGCCCAAACGGATCCGCGGCGACGCCGCCGAGCGCATCAAAACACCAGCAGACGGACGCTGGAATCAGGACATCCGAGAAGCTTATGCCGACCGCATCATGGAGCGACTCGCGCGACTGATCGTCAACCTCGAGTCATCGGTACTGGCTCGGAGGGTACTGTCGCCCGCCGACCTGGAGACGATGAACGTCAATCTCGTCGGAGGCGACCCGTTCGGAGGCGACTGCAACCTCGACCAGGCGATGTTCTGCCGGCCGTTCAAGGGCGGCCGGGCATGGCGAACGCCGGTGGCTAACGTATTTCACATCGGCGCTTCCACACACCCTGGGCACAACCTGGGCGCGGGATCCGGCTACGGCCTGGCTCAACGACTGGCCTGAGCGTTCACGTCGCGCTGTCGGGCCACGTAGCGTAGAGTTCACGGAGCTCGCGCTTAAGTAGCTTCCCGCTTGGGTTCTTGGGCAGGGACTCAACCAGAATCACGCGCTTCGGCACCTTGAAACCGGCCAGCGCCTCCCGGCAATGCACGATGACGGACTCCGGCGTCACGCTGTGGCCCGGCCTCGGGACGATAACGGCGGTCACCGACTCGACCCACACAGGGTCCGGCAGTCCGATGACTGCCACCTCGGCGATGCCGTCGAGGCGGTAGAGCACTTCCTCCACCTCGCGGCTGGCGACGTTCTCGCCCCCTGTCTTGATCATGTCTTTCTTGCGATCGACGATGGTGAGATAGCCGTCATGGTCGATTCGCGCGAGGTCACCGCTGTGAAACCAGCCACCCGAGAACGCGGCGTCCGTGCGTTCGACGTCGTGGTAGTACCCGCTCAGCAGCTGTGGCGAGCGATGCACGACCTCGCCCACCGCGCCGACCGGCACGTTTCGTCCAAGTTCATCCACGACCCGCGTCTCCACATTCAGCACAGCACGCCCCGCGGACCCCGGCTTGCGCAGCTGCTCCTGCGGTTTCAAAACCGTTGCGACCGGCGCAATCTCTGTCTGCCCATAGAGGTTCCAGAATTCCACGTTGGGGAGGCGCTGCTGCAACTCGCGGAGTACTTCGACAGGCATCGGTGACGCGCCGTAGTAACCCTTGCGGAGCCGCGTCAAGTCATGGCGATCGAACTGCGGTGACCTTAGCATCGAAATCCACACGGTCGGTGGCGCGAAGAACGACGTGATGCGGTGTCGCTCCATCAGGTGGAACAGGTTTTCGGGCACCGGGCGGGCAGTGATGACGTTGACGGCACCGACGTAGAGTGCCGGACCCAGGAACGCATCGAGCTGCGCACAGTGATAGAGCGGCAGCGCATGCAGGATCACGTCGTCCGCGGAGATGGCTGCGTCCACGATGCAGCTGACGTACTGCCAGATCACCGCATCGTGAGTGAGCATCGCTCCCTTGGGCCGTGCCTCGGTACCGCTCGTGTAGATGATCTGTGCCATCTGGTCGCCAGCGACGTCCGGAGGTGTCCAAGCGTCGTCGACCAGGAGCTCGTCGATGGGTTCGATGGCTGCCGGCTGCGATGACGGCGATTCGCCGGGCAGCCACAACAGGCGTTCGACGCGTGTTCCGGCTGCCGCCCGACCCGCGACATCCGCGGACTCGGTATCAACGCACAGCATCTTCACCTGCGCGTGGTCCAAGATGAATGCAGCCTCGGCCGGCCGAAGCATGAAATTTATCGGCACGAGCACCGCTCCAAGCCTGGCGAGGGCGTAGCGCACAGCCGCGAAGTTGTGCGAGTTGCGCGACATGATGGCCACCCGATCTCCGCTCGCCACGCCGCGCCGCGCCAGTCCGGCGGCCAGCTGCGTGCACATGCGATCGAATTGACCGTACGGCCATGTCACTGTCCCGCAGATGATGGCGGGCTTTTCTGGATGACGGGCGGCGCTACGCTGGATGAGGTCACCGAGTGTATGCCTGCGAAGTCGCACGATCGCGTCCCCGGACGAGGTCATGCTGACTCCTCGTAACCGTCCATCTCCACGACCACCTTGCCCTTGACGCGCCGTTCCGCGACCTCTTGGAGAGCGTCCCGGAACGCCGTAATGGAGTATCTCCCCGAGATTCTCGGACGGATTCGACCGAGCGAAACAAGTGAGACGAGCTCGGCGGTGTTCCTCGCGTTGTGTGCCGGAAACTTCTCCGCGAACGAGCCCCAGAACACGCCGACTAGAGAAGCGCTTTTGAGCAGGACGAGGTTCAAGGGGACGGCCGGGACGCTGCCCTCGGCGAATCCCACGACGGCATAGCGCCCGCCAAATGCAAGGCAGCGCACGAGTGTCTCGGTGTGCCTGCCGCCGACCGGGTCGAATACGACGTCGAATCCGCGACCCCCTGTAAGTTCGCGGACCTGGGCGCGCCAGTCCGCCTGCGCGTAATCCAGGGTGGCGTCGGCACCATACTCGCGACACAGCGCCAGCTTCTCAGGTGTCGACGCTGCGGCGATTACACGCGCACCCATCGCTCGGCCAAGCTCCACTGCCGCCAGTCCCGTGCCTCCGGCTGCGCCGAGCACAACCAAAGTCTCGGCAGGCTTCAGATTCACTCGGTCTTTCAGGGCGTGATACGCGGTTCCGTGGCTCACCAGCATGGCGACTGCCGACGTATGGTCGAGCTCCCCCGGCATCGGGAATACCTGAGTCCGCGGTACAGCGACCTGCTCCGCGAGACCACCGGCGTTCGTATACGCCATCACCCGGGTTCCCGGTTCGATATCCAACACGCCCGGTCCGAGCTCGCGGACAACACCGCTCACTTCGATGCCCGGCACGAACGGGAGTGGTGGACGAGCCTGGTATCTGCCTTCGATCATCAGCAGGTCGGCGAAATTGATGCCGCTCGCTCTCACGTCGATCAGCAGCTCGCCCTGTGCAGGCTTCGGGGCGGCGATCTCTTCAAGTACGAGACCGGCAGGCCCGGAAAGATCCCTGCAGACTACAGCGCGCATTCTCGGTCCTTGCTGCATTGCGGAGTCCTACGATTTTGTAGAACGCGTTCACTGGATTTTGTCATCATTGCAGTCTAGCTGCGGGATGGATGGTTTACGTGTTCAGGGAAAATCTGGGTTGGCCGGTCCGCGCTGGGGCCACCGCGCGTCGTCACGCCGCTGTCCCGCGATGAAAACCGGCAAGCGTCGGGGGCGGCGTGCTTCCTCGCCCGAGACACAGGAGAACCGACGACAGCGAATCATCACCGCCGCTCGGGAACAGTTCCGCCGGTACGGTTATGAGGGCGTGTCGATGCGCAAGATCGCTAGCCTGATCGGCTACACGGCGGGAGCGATCTATCGCTACTTTCCGGACAAGCAGAGCCTCCTCAGGCACGTCTGGGAAGACGACTTCCGCTGGCAATCCGCGTACGTTAAGGGTGCGGTCGACCAGGCCAAGAGCCCGCTCGAGAAGGCGCGCCAGATCTTCCTGGCATATCTGCGCTACTGGGATCAGCACCCGGACAACTTCCGCGTAGTCTTCGGCGGAGCCAGCGCCGAGGTCGACCGCCAGGATGCGCGACAGGCAGTCCATCAGTTCGATTACGCGACCGAGGACTACGCCGCCTTCCGGCAGCTCTTGGGTGAAGTCATCAAGGATGCACCGCACGCTCCACGCAATCTCGACTTGGCGATGCAGGTTCTGCTGACCAGCGCGCATGGAATCATCGCCATGAAGCACAGCCCGAGCCAGTTTCCCTGGTTCGACGTTGAGGAGATGGGGCGTGTGGCTATCGACAGCATACTCAGCGGCTGGGGGGTGACGGGCGAGCCAGGCCGTCGCGGGAATTGAACAGGCGAAGTGCGGTTTCCCGCTGCATCAGTCGCCGCGCGTCCTCGCTGATTCCCGCTGCAGCGAGCAGGTGTCCCGGGTGCGCCTCACGCAGGGCGAACGGGAAGTCGGATCCCACCAGCAACCGGTCGGTGCCGAAGGTATCCGCGAGGAACCTGATCGACGCGGCATCGTAGAGCAGCGTGTCGTAATAGAAGCAGCGCGCTACCTCCAATGGGTCGATGGGTAGCGCCGCTCGAACGGCTGGTACTACACGCCAACCATGCGCACAGCGCTTCAGCAGCGTCGCGGCGACGCCACCACCGTGTGCGAAAAGCAGCTTCAGGCGCGGCAATGACTCGAGCACTTGCGCCGACGCAAGATCGACCACGGCGCGGCCGGTCTGCATGGGGTAGCCCACCAGCGCGTCGGCCGCCGGAAAAGCGAGGCCGAGGTCGAGGGGACGCAGCGGGTGCACGAAGACCGTGAGCTCCTGGCGCTCGATCTCCGCGAGGAACGGGCGCAATACCCCGTCACTCAGGCGTGTGCCGGCAACGTCTGCGGGCACCTCGACGCCGGACAGACCCATGTCCCGAATCGCCTCGAGCTGGCGTGACGCTGCATCAGGATCCTGCAGGCTCACCATGCCTAGCCCGAGAAAGCGGTCCGGGCGGAGGCTCACCAGGGTGGCGATGGCTTCGTTCACGTATCGCGCGATGTCCTGCGTATCGCGCGCCGGCAACCACGGGGTCAGCAGCTCAGGCATCGGAGAGACGACCTGCATCGCGACGGATTCCTCGTCCATCGTGGTGATGCGCGCGGTGACGTCCCAGCACCGATGGTCGAGATCTCGGACCGTGCGCTCGTCGGCGACCAGTTGCGCACGCGTTTCGTCCATGCAGCGGACCCATGGCCGCGACAACGCCGTGGCGACGCGCGGCAGCACGCGCGGCACCAGATGTGCGTGCGCATCGATCACGCCTGGCGGAATCGTGGCGAGCACGCTCAAGTGCCCTGCTCGATGACACCCTTGGCACCGAAACCAGGCGCCGGTCGGCCGCCCCATAGGTCCAGGGTATGCCAACTCATCTCGAGCGACCGTGGCTCACGTGGCGTCTCTTCGGGGAACTCCTCCATGCCGAAGCTGTACTCGAGGGTGAGGCCATCAGGATCGTTGAAATACAGAAAGATGCTCTGCGACGGGAGATGGCGACCGGGCCCGAAGACGATTGGGACACTTGCGGTGCGGAGTCTGTTGATCGCGCGGCCGATGTCGTCCACGGATTCCACCATGAAGTTCACATGATGCAGCTGATCGAACGGCGCCTTCTGAACCGCGAGCGAGTGATGGAGGACGTTCGGAAAGCAGCGCAGCCATGCAGCAAACCCGGGTATCTCGTCTGATACCCGGAAATTGAGCTGGCCTGCGAAGCGAAGGAACCCCTCTATGTCTCGCACGCCGACGACCACGTGGCCCAGACGCTGGATGTTGGCTCCCGCCGGACGCCAGGGCGAACGGGCCGCCCGTCGCTCAGCAATGAACTCATGGTGTAGCCCGCAACTCGGGTCACGCACACGTAGCGACTCGCCTTGTCCCAGCCGATCGCTTTCGTCGGACGACACCGGTTCGAGACAAAGCCCGTCCTGTCGCAGCGTCTGCGCCAGTGCTGCGAGATCCGAGGGTGATTCCATGTGCCAGCCGACGCGAAGCACGCCCGGCTGCGAGCCGTGGACGAGTTGAATGTCGTGGTGCCAGTCACTGCAGCGCAGCAGGACCACATCGGGACTGCGCTCGACGCACTCGAGGCCGACTATGTCGGTGTAGAACTCGGTCGAACGCCGCAGGTCCGTCACGCTCAGCGCTATGTGCGCTAACTGACGGAAGCGGAACGCGCGCTGCATCAAACGGCCGCTCAGGATCGCTTCAGGAACTCGAGGGCCAGGTCATTGAACCGGTCGGCGTACTCCCACTGGACCCAATGCCCGCACTGACAGAAGACGTGCATCTCCGCGTTGCGAAGCTGCTTGAGCGCGCTGAATGCGGTGTCCAGAGGCACGGTACGATCATCGCGCCCCCAGAGCATGAGAACCCGGTGATCCAGTCGCCGCAGGTCCTCGCGCCAGAGTTCCTCGATCGGTGGCAGGCGGTCCGCGCGCAGCGGCGGGAACCTGAGCGCCTGTGGCGCGACGCTGCGCGCGTACCGCTCAGCGATCAGCTCCTCCGTGAGGCGGCTCCGGTCGAACACCATCTGGTCCAGAAACGCCTCGAGCGTAACGCGCGTCGGTCGCTCGGTCATGTAATAGGTGAAGATCAGTTTCTGGCCTTCGGTGGGCATCACCGAATGCGTCGCGAGCAACCCGGCAGGGGCCATGAGGATGATGCGGCCGACCCTCTCCGGATGCCGCAAGGCGAATTGCAGCGTGGTGCCCCCACCCATGGAGTTACCGATGAAATGTGCCGTCGGCAGTTGCAGGTGATCCAGAAGTTCTCCCGCAAGCTCCGCCAGCGTGCCGAACAGTCCTCCGGAGTAGTCGCCGGGTCCGGACTCGCCCCAGCCTGGACAGTCGACGATCAGCAGTCGGAAGTTGCGGGCGAGCGCAGCTGCATTGCGGCTGAAGTTGCTCCAGCCGGATGCGCCCGGTCCGGCGCCGTGCAGCAGGACCACCGGCGGACCCGCGCCCATCTCGATGAAGTGGACCCGCTCGCCGCGAAACGAGAAGTGTCGGCTCGATCCTTCGGGGGCATTGACGAGCATGATTTCCGCCTCAGCTATCCGATGACTCGACCTCGATCATCACCCGGTCGTCCACGACGCTCGTCGGGTAGGTCTTCAGCGGGCGCCGGCAGGGAGCCGTGAGCGCCTGGCCAGTAATCACGTCGAAGGTTCCGAAGTGCCAGCCGCACTCGATCACGGTGTCCGTCAGCCGCCCGCTTTCCGTCAGTGACGCGCGCGCATGCGTGCAGTGGTCCTGTGTCGCATAGAAGCGGCCATCGACATTGAACAGCGCGACCGCCGGCTGACCGGGTACTTCCACCTTCTTCATGTCGCCAGGCGGTATCTCTGCTACGCGGCCCGCATCGATCCATGGCACTCGACACCCGGTCAAAAATACGTAATTATTGAACGCGTTTACCATTTTAACATTCGATACTTCTGCCGAGTCAAGCAGCGCCTGCCTAGGTCAGCGCTCCGTCTTACTATCAACGCGTATACTCAAATCCAGGAGCCGTGACGCCCCTATGCCTGCAGTGCTTTATGACGACCTGATTCGTGTCGACCCGGAACGTCAGTCGTTTCGCGTGGCGCGGCGGGCTTTCACCGATTCTTCGATCCTGGAACGCGAACACGAGCGCATATTCTCCAGCTGCTGGCTGTACCTGGGCCACGACTCGGAGATCCGCGCGCCCAACGACTTCCTGGTGCGCCGCGTCGGCGGCCGGTCCCTGATCTTCTCGCGCGGCTCCGATGGAGTTGCGCGCGCGCTTCTGAACATTTGCGCGCATCGCGGCGCAATGGTTTGCCGTGACAAACAGGGCAACGCGCGCAGCTTCACGTGCATCTATCACGGCTGGGTATACAACAACCGCGGGGAGCTGCTGTCGATCGCAGGCGAGGAGGCATTCGGTCAGCGCTTCAAGACCGACGACATAAACCTGACCGCGGTTCCGCATCTCGAAAGCTATCGTGGCTTCCACTTCGTCAATTTCTCGAGGCAACCGGTGGCCCTCGAGGAATACCTCGGCAACGCACGCGAGTTCATCGACCTCGTTGTCGATATGTCCCCCAGCGGCATGGAAGTGATCGGCGGCACGCAGGAATACAGCGTCCGCGCCGACTGGAAACTGCTAGCAGAGAACAGCCTGGACATCTATCACGGCCCCTCGCTGCATCCGAGTTACCTCGATTTCATCGCAGCCAGCAACGAGCTCCGACCGGACCCAATGGATGGCCTGGGCGGGCGAGCCTATGCGCTGGATCACGGACACGGCGTCGCGGAGTACCGCGGCCCATGGTCACGACCGGTGGCTGATTGGGGACCGGCCATGGGTGCCGATCTGCGCCTGGAGATCGAGGCCCGGCACCACGATTTGCAGGCTCGATTCGGCCAGGCAAGAGGCGACCGTATCGCGAAGCTGAGTC